>Ga0207015_1010_pt1 | contig 77840 bp, 62 predicted proteins | sample Alteio_BWMinCont_53_FD_153486 | JGI IMG/M metagenome (GOLD analysis project Ga0207015, IMG submission 153486) | Enriched cells from forest soil in Barre Woods Harvard Forest LTER site, Petersham, Massachusetts, United States -... | ecosystem: Environmental > Terrestrial > Soil > Temperate forest >...
GCTGGTATTTGCCGCGAGCCAATCTTTCCGAAAATCCAGGCGGTGATCGATGAGCAGCGCGCGGGCGTATGCATAGTATCCCACTCCATCACCGCGCACCCAGGGATTGCTGAGCGGTAAGGTCAAGACAAAGATCAGGATAAGTAGTTTTTCGAATTTATCGGGTTTGAACAAGTATTGCGATTTCCTTGAGATTTCACTCAATCGCTGTTAGTCCGGACTGCTGGCGCCGCCGGATGATAACCCAGGAGAGGCAGAACCACCGCTCTTCCGGAATATAGCGATAAGAGAAAGCGGCGGAAGCGGAAGCCAAGAATCCATGGCGCGAAATAGAGGTGTCAGAAAATTCAGCAGCCGAATCTGCCCGAGACCAAATGTGGTTCTTCGCAAAACGCGGCCATTCAACCACCAGGCCGGAACACCGGGACGATTGAACTTCAGCACCTTTTCAACCGTGAATCCCGCTTGCTGGCCCACTTTGGTGAGTTGATCTTCCGTGTATCTACGGCAGTGGCCTAAAACTTCGTCCAATGTGCCAAAAAGATGCGGACGGATTTTCTTTTCCCTACGTTCTCGCCATGGCAATCGCGACGGCATTTTATGGTTTTCTCGGTCTTTGGATTTCGTTTCAGCTGACTAGGAAGTATGTCCCGGAAAAATGGGCTTTTTTATCTACGCTTGGCATCTGGTTCGCAAGTTCTCTCCCTGTGTACATGTATTTCAACCCCTCCTGGTCTCACGCGCAATCCGGATGTGCTGCCGCGTTGTATTTCTGGTATTGGGATCGGACCCGTAGCGATCGCACATGGATGCAGTGGATAATTCTCGGCTTAATATCCGGTTTAATGATGGACGTTTATTATGTGAACGCTGTCTTGCTCATAGTTCCATTATTGGAATCTCTTATTCGCTATTGGAAGGGTATAACGTCGAAGCAAACTGCGGCTGTTGGACGCCTATTTTTCCAAAATGTTCTTTTCACTCTGGTCATACTAACAGCGTTTCTTCCCACGCTTATCGCAAAACGTATCATTTACGGAAGCTACTTGAATTTCGGTTATGAGGATCTATGGAATTTTACTTCCCCCGCGCTCCTCAAGGTTTGCATTTCATCTGAGCACGGTTTGTTTAGTTGGACGCCGATCGTTGTTCTTGCCGTAATCGGGCTCGCCTTACTGCGAAGACACGATAAGATGTTGAGCCTTTCTTGCACAGCTGCGTTTGCGGCGTACCTGTATACGATCGGTTGTTATGCGGACTGGACCGGTTTTTCATCATTTGGCAACCGTTTCTTCGTCTCTTTAACGCCACTTTTCATTATCGGCCTAGCCGCGTTCTTTGACTGGATGGCCCGCGGGTGGAAAGAACGGTCTGCAGCGATCGTGGCAACATCCGCCACAGCGCTTTTTATCATTTGGAATCTTGGACTTATCTTTCAGTGGGGTGTACATCTGATTCCATCGCGCGGGCCAATTTCGTGGCGCGACGCGGCCTACAACCAAGTGATGGTCGTCCCCAAGCAGACTGTTAGCACATTGAAAACGTACATGACTCGGCGCAGACGATTAATGAACCACATCGAGCAACAAGATGTGCAGCAACTCAAAGAACAGAATAAGGCGCCTGCGAATCCGCCCCAAAAAGAAGATAGAGAATGAATTATTTTGGATTTTCACGAATTTGATTCTCTTCCAACATCTGAAGAGCTTGTAATCCTATGGAAACTCACCCGTCAAAAAGCAAACTTCGAATGCAGACGCGCGTGCTGCAGAACACCGCCGCATCGCTTGGCGGCCGCGGAATCTCGATTGTCTTATCCGCAGGAGCTTCCATTCTGCTTACACGTTACTTGGGAAGCGAACGGCTCGGCCAATTTGGAGCTATCTACGCTTACCTTGGCCTTTTCACGTGGATAACGACGCTCGGGATTGAGCCCGTTCTTGTTCGAGAAATCTCTAAAGAAAGAGGGAGCGCAAGCAGCCTGTTGCACACAGCTATCTTACTGACGTCGCTTTTGAGTATTGGCGCGCTGCTAGCAACTATTTTGGTAGCGCCATGGGCAGGTTTTAGCGATCATCTCCGAACTTTGCTAATTTTCGCGGGGCTGGAATTCATTCTAATTCCCTTTCGTTTACCGGCAATAATCTTCCAAGTCGACTTGCGGCAATGGTACCCAGCGACGATCAACGTCGTGCGACAGGGGGTGTGGTTTGGCATTGTCATAATTCTATGGTTGGCCGGAGCGTCGTTGGTCTATGTTATCGTGGGCCGTCTTTTGGCCGCGGCCGTGGAATCTTCCCTGACATGGGCTTACAGCCGTCAATTCTTATCAGCGGAAAAAAGGTTCCTTCGAGAACGCTCTGGGAAAATCCTTTTGCACTCTATTCCCATTGCATTCACGTCGTTGCTCTCTATGGTCTATCTCCGCATTGACCAAGTGATGTTGCACAAAATGGCTTCGGACTTCGTTCTTGGACAATATGTTGCTTCCGTCAGAGTGAGCGAGCTTTTTGAGTTCTTGCCTGCCGCTCTCATCCTTAGTATGGCTCCAGTCTTGTCCGTGAGCGTCGACGAGCCACACCTATTTCGAGACTACACAGACAAACTCTTCCGCTATTTTATGATTATGGCCTCTGGTATTTGTGTATTCATAAGCGCCGGGTCAGGGTTGATTGTCCGAGTACTCTACGGCAAACAATTCTTGCCTGCGGGTCCGTTGCTCGCAGTTCTAATTTGGTCGGAGATAGCCGTCTTTTTTGCCACAGTCGTCTATAACGTTCTGATCGCAAAAAATCAACAATGGCTGCTTCCGATACCCACTCTAGTTGGTGCAGCTATCAACATTGCCCTAAATCTCGTCCTAATTCCGAAATATGACGCCGCGGGAGCCGCCTGGGCTACGTTGATTAGCTATACTGTGGCGTGGACGGCAGTTCTATGTTTCTTCAAAGAAACGCGAGCCGTGATTTGGCAGGGTCTACGGTTTGCTTTACCGCTCACCGGTTTGGCTCTGTTCGCGGTCGGATGCTCTGCGCTAATCCCCGCGCAAAGTATTGTAAGAATTCTAGTAGCTTCTGGGGTTTTCGGTTTGAGTATTTGGCTGACGAACTTCATCGAGAGTTCTGATTTGACTGACGCTTACATGATCGCGCGACAGTCCTTCAGGGGCAATTAATGCTTATCTTCCGAATGCGGAATCAAATGTTACGGAGGGAACGCACAGGGTTTCAAATAACGGGATTCTTGTCAATATTGGAGCGGCCAAAAGAAGGTAAAGAGACGGACGCGTTTAGATGAGGAATAAGAGGCTGGACATCCTGCGTTGTATTGCCGTGTTGACTGTTCTTCTTCATCACTCGGGAGCCTCCTTTTTCGGGCGAATGGGGTGGATAGGTGTGGACCTTTTTTTTGTGCTGAGTGGCTTCTTGATCTCGGGACTCCTGTTCAGCGAGTTTAAAAGATGTCAGGCGATTAACTTGCGGCGATTTTTCATTCGGAGAGGGCTAAAGATTTACCCGGCATTTTACGTATTCCTGATCCTCACGGGCGTTGCCGGGCAATTGGTTTTTCACGCTCATCCCAACTTTGCCCAGTATTTCCACGAAGCGATTTTCGTCATGAACTATGCGCACGGCATCTGGGACCACACTTGGAGTCTGGCGGTCGAAGAACATTTTTATATCTTTCTCGCCGTCTTTTTAACCGCTCTTGCACGACTTTCCTCAGACCGTGAGAACCCCTTCCGAGCGATTCCTTGGTCGGCAGCGGCGATCGCATTTCTCTGCGTGCTATTTCGGGCGTTCTCGGTTTATGTCGGAAAACCAAATTTTCACATGACTTATACTGCATCCCATGAACGGATGGATTCTCTTTTCTGTGGCGTGCTAATTGGCTATCTTTACCACTTTGAACCCGTGATTCTCGAGGAAACGATGCGGCGCGGGCGCAATCGCACTGGAATCGCGATTGCTTCGACAATTCTGCTCTCTTTTGCGTACTTCTATGGTCGGGATAGCAGGTTCTTCGCTACGTTTGGCTACTCTTTCATTTATTTGGGATTCGCGGGCGTGTTGCTGTCGAGCCTCTACGTCCGCGGAATCTTTTCGGGAAGATTGGCTTCTATCCTGAAATTTGGAGGAAGTGCGGCAGCTTATATTGGAATGTATTCATATTCAATCTATTTGTGGCACGAACCTGTGGCGGCGTGGTTGCCTGGGGTCGTTCGACGCACGTTCGGTTACCCAACGGGAGTATACGGACGGTTCGCAATTTATTTTGCCGGAAGTCTGGCGGTCGGTATCCTCATGTCAAAACTAGTCGAGTATCCACTTCTGCGTCTACGCGACCGAATCATTCCTGATTCGCATATCATGCCTGTGGCAGGGTCTGTTGAAATCGATCCGCCAAACGCGCGCGTCTCCGAGATCGAAGCGGGACGGCCCAGAATCCTTACCGGCGGTCTTCAGACAAAATGAGAATAAACCAGCCGGACGAAGTGTTCATCCTCACTCCCGGGCCTATAGAGCGATTAGGAGGAATGGAGCGATTCCTACAGTATGTCGCGCGTGGGTTTGAGCAACGCGGATTTGGCGTCCGTGTTTTCCATTCGGAGAACACAGGTCCACGGTTCTGGAGGCATCCCAATTCCAAACGCAAACTCGAATGGCTCTTAGCAGGCAGCCTGCATGGCTATTACATTGGCAGGGCAGCGAGAGAGGCGCTGCACTCGGGAGTTCGTTTGGTGCTATCAAATTCAACTGTCGGCTGGTATCCACTGAATGGGGTGAAACGCGCACAGTATTTTCACGGAACTTACCGCGGACAGGCCGAAGCTATCCGCCCCTTCATAAAGCATCAGGGTTATATGAAACTCAAATGGTGGGATGCGATGGTGCTCGAGCGATTTTCGGGAAAAAACACGATTGCACTCTGTTGCTCGGAAACGATTCGTGCCGAGATTTACCGCTATTTTGGGTACGATGCCCACGTCATCTGGTACCCGCTCGATATAGATCATTTCCGACCGCTTGACATGAAGTCTTGTCGAGAAAAACTGAAACTGAATGCTGGCCCCGTGGGACTTTTCGTCGGAAGCATCAGTCCAACCAAGGGATTCCCGGTCGTAGAGCAGATCGCCCGCGAAAATCCTCAACTGACGATGCTGGTCGCCGTTCGCGGACCGCTACCAGAGGGTATTCATAGCTTGCAAAATGTTCGGACGATTCAAGACGCTGGTTACGAATTGCTGCCTACGCTGTACAACGCCGCGGATTTTTCACTGTCCCCTTCCCGTTACGATGCATTTTCATTCGTGGTTGCTGAGGCGTTGAGTTGCGGCACACCTGTTATTGCCTCGCCCCACGGAGCAAGCCTTACATTCTATGCTGAGCCTCCTTTAGAACAGTTGTTGACGGCATCAACTGACGATGTGGAGGGATTTCGGCGGGCGGTTCGAAACGTACTGTCTAATCCACAACGCTGGCGCGCGGTTATTGAGGAGAAGGTCCGGCCGCGCTTGAAACAAATGATGGCCCCTGAAAATTGGTGGCGGCGGTTCGCTGGAGTTGTGGGACTGTGAAACTGACAGAATACTTAGGAAACGCCCGGAGCGAAAGTACCGCATCATGAAATACGGACTCATTTATGACGCTGCAAACTGCCACATAACGGGCGATTACCTCCGGCAGTCAATTCCTCAGACTCAAGGCATTCCTATCGATATGAGTCTTTTTAAAGCAAACGTGAACATTGAGCGATTGCTGAGGACGATTTGCGAACCAGGCGCGAACCCGGACGTGCTAATGCATGAAATTGGATCGCATGGCCTTCCCAATGGTCTTGCCACCGTCTCGATCCCAACAGGCTGTCTCGACATCGACACCTTTGGATGGACGAATTTTCGCCTTAAATGGGCAATGCTTTTTGATTACGTCTTTACTTGGCACCCTTCTTATGTCGGGAAATTTAAAGAGGCAGGGCATCCCCGAGTTTGTGCCATACCGCACGCAATCGATGGGCGGCGTTTTGCCGCCGATATCTCCCAGGACCGTCGGTACGACGTGGGTTTTGTAGGCAATTTCGGTTTGCCACAGTATTGGAGACGGGACCGTGTAAATTTGGTCCTTAGTAGTAAGTTTCTAATGAACGATTTTCGAAAGAAATATAACGATGAGGAAATGGTCGAGATTTATAGGAGCTCTCGAATAGTTGTTAATGTAAGTCGCGCAGAATTTCCGCAGGAGGCGAACATGCGCTGCTATGAAGCGATGGCAGGTGGAGCTCTCTTGATAACCGAAATTCCTACCGAGTTAACGGAGTGGGGATTTCGGGAAGGCGAGCATTTTATCGGCTGGCGTTCAGAACAAGAAATACCGGCTTTGGTTAGTCAATTCCTTAACGATAGCGCAAGGCGCAATACGATCGCTCGTGCGGGACACGAACGCACGATCGCACACTTTACGTATCAACAGTGTGTCGAAAGAATGACAGCATTCATCAATAAGGATGAAGGGCGGTTGTTTGCCCCGGCCCGGAATTGGCGTGAGGAGAACGTCTTGCTACTTTATTTGAGCTACTACTATCGTTTTCAGGAGTTTGGAGCAGTAGTTGAAGAGTTTAAAGCCTTACGACACTCAAATCCCAAAGCGTATCTGAAGGGGCTACCGATGGTGTTAAAATCCCTTCGTCGTGTAATAAAATCTAGCCTGCTATAATTGTTTGCGCCGAGTTTAACCGCTGTGGCAACCGGAGCGTGAATGCGAGCTTTAGTGACAGGTGGAATCGGCTTCATTGGCACAAATCTGGCAAATCGCTTGCTTCGCGATGGACACGAAGTCACTTTGTTCGACAATGCTAGTCGTAAGGGTGTCCAAAATAACCTCGATTGGCTTAGAGAGCAGCATCGAGATCGGGCGCGGTTCATACTGGGAGATGTACGGGATACTGTCGCCATTGAGATGGCGATGAAAGGCGCGGATGCGGTCTTTCACCTGGCGGCGCAAGTCGCGGTGACGACCTCAGTCGTAAATCCTAGCGAAGATTTTTCGATCAATGCGCAGGGAACCTTGAATATTCTCGAGGCGGCGCGCCGACAAAATCCGAAGCCGGTTGTTTTGTATACCTCGACGAACAAGGTTTACGGAGGTCTCGAGCATGTACGCGTTGTTGAGCGCCCGTCCCGTTACGAGTTTGAGGATTTAAACGAAGGCATAGCGGAAACCTGCCCGCTCGATTTTCACTCGCCATATGGTTGTTCGAAGGGCGCCGCCGATCAATACGTGCGCGATTATCACCGCATCTACGGGCTTCCGAGCATCGTTTTCCGAATGTCATGCATTTACGGACCGCATCAGTTCGGGAACGAAGATCAAGGTTGGGTGGCGCATTTCGTGTTAGCGGCACTCGGGGAAGGTCGGATCACAATTTACGGGAACGGCAAGCAAGTGCGAGACGTGCTTTATGTCGAAGATTTAGTGGAGCTGATGCTTCGTGCAGTAGATCAAAAGCGGCGGTCGGCGGGACAAATTTATAATGTCGGTGGTGGACCATCCAATACAACCTCTATCTGGTTAGAGTTTCGTGAAATCTTGTCGAAGCTCACCGGCAAAATTCCAGCAATCGATCATGGGGAGTTCCGACCAGGAGATCAGAGTATATATGTCAGCGACATCCGCAAAGCTTGTGCGCAATTTGCTTGGTCGCCGAAAGTGGGCCTGGTCGAAGGGGTAGGACGCATGCTCGATGAATGGGGTGCTGGCGGGACTAGTGGCAGACTCAAGACAGCTGCGCAAACTCATTTAACAAGCTCGTAGGGTGCGACTGCAAAAAGTTTCGAATTGCGATGGCAAGCCTAATAACCGAGTGGGAGAATTTTGCCGCTCGCCATACTTAGGTGGTAATTCATTTCGGCACACCGGCGAGCCGACCACTCCACTACATGTCTGATTTTGTTAGTGCCGGTTGGTCCGAAGAATTTCCTCTAATGGCCGCAGAAGGGAACACTATCGCCAAAAAGGAAACTTGGATTGCTCTTCTCGCGCGAAGAGATACTCCTACTGACGGTGTCCAAGACTACTGCGCGTTTCTCTCGAGAGCGTTAGAAACAAAAGGAATTCATATGGCTTTGGCGCAGGTCCGTTGGATGGAAGATGGTTGGCTCCGTGGACTTCGACAACTCTGGCGTCAAAGCGCGAGATGGCAAGGGCAGTGGGTCATCTTGCAATATACTGCGCTCGCATGGTCTCGGCACGGATTCCCTTTTGGCGCGATTGCAACACTCGCGATTCTTCGCCGTCGTCAAGTCCGCTTCGCCGTTGTGTTTCACGAGCCCTCCCGGCAGAGAGAAGCTTCGACTCGATGGATTGATCGGATTCGCGGAGCTTGCCAGGACTGGGTCATACGGACACTTTATGCCCGAGCCACGAAGGCTATTTTTACCATTCCACTTGAACGAGTTGCATGGCTTGCGTGGGTACCGAAGCGACGCGACACCGCGGTATTCATTCCCATCGGTGCGAATATCCCCGAACCGGTTTCAGGGTCCGAAGCCCGCCGGTCTAGCAACCAACTCAGGACGGTAGTGGTCTTTTGCTTCACGCGAGGGCCTAACCGCTCTCTGGAGGCCGCCGATGTTGTGACAACCATTCGCATCGTACGCGAGGAAGGAATACAAGTTCAACTAATTGCACTTGGAGGGGGAAGCGCCGAGGTGCGCGATGAAATCGAATGCGGCTTGGCAGGCACCGGAGTTGAAGTTTCAGTGCTCGGTTTGGTTCCGGCCGATGAGGTAACTAACATTTTGAGCGCCGCCGATGCCCAGCTCTTCGTGTCCGGATATGTTTCACAGCGCCGTGGTTCCGTTCTGGCTGGAATAGCGTGCGGACTTCCTATCATTGGTTATGCAGGTGGCGCCGAGGGGACACAGATTGAGGAGGCAGGGCTTTTCTTGGTTCCTTTTCGCGACTCTAAGGCGCTGGGAACCGGCCTTGTCAAAGTGTTAAGGACTGAGGAACTGGCAGTTCATCTTCGAAGCAGGAGCCGCAAAGCGCAGTCAAATCATTTTTCATGGATTTCGATTGCAAGCAGATACGTGAGCGCGCTGAAGACGGAAATCGTTCCCGAATCGTCCTCTCGGTCCGTAGGGGACCTTCACATATGAAACAAGTTTCGGGCTCCATAAAACTTCTAATATATTCCGATTACTTTTTGCCCAGCGTCGGAGGTGTAGAAACGGCGGTCGAACTCCTCGCACGAGGTCTGACCAACCGGTTTCCCGATGGCGATCCATCTAGCGCAGATCGTATCGAAATTACACTCGTCACGCAGACGGCTTCTAATGGCATGGACGATTCCATTTTCCCTTATCGCATCGTAAGACGTCCGCGATTCATCGAACTAGTTCGTATTATGCTCCAGTCAGATGTAGTGCATCTGGCGGGCCCCTGTTTGGTGCCTTTGGCACTCACACGAGTTCTCGGAAGACCGACCGTCGTGGAGCATCACGGTTATCAGGCCTCATGCCCCAACGGGGTGCTTTTGCTCGAGCCGCAGAAAACTTGTTGCCCCGGCCACTTTATGGCCAAGCGATATCGAAAATGTCTGAAGTGCAATTCCTACGCGATGGGGCTGTGGAAGAGTTTAAAGACGCTTCTCCTAATGTTTCCACGAAGATGGCTGTGTCAGAAGATTGAGGCTAACGTGACCATTACTGAACACGTATTGTTTCGCCTCGCTCTCCCCCGGAGCCGAACCATTTATTATGGTGTGGAAAATGTGAACCCACGTCCGATAGAAAGCGAAGAAAGGGTTGAAAGACCGTTACGGCTCGCCTACTTAGGCCGCTTGGTTTCAGAAAAAGGCTTGCCCGTTTTGTTTCGGGCTGTTCAACATCTTGAAAAGGATGGCTTGCCATTTCGGCTAACAGTAATCGGCGACGGCCCGCAACGTAATAATCTCCAAGCGCTCGCTAATGAAATAGGAATCGATCATCGCGTGACGTTGGCTGGCGTTATGCAGCGTCAGCAAGTTGACGAGGCGTTGCGTATGACGGATGTAGTTGTGATGCCGTCGCTTTGGGAAGAAACCGCTGGCTTGGCGGCGATAGAGCAAATGATGTCCGGTGGCGCTGTGGTTGTCTCTGATATCGGTGGGCTCGCGGAAGTAGTTGGAGATGCAGGTCTAAAATTCGCGCCTGGGAGTTCCGAAGAACTGTATTCTTGCCTTAAGATCATTGCTGAAGACCGAAGGAAAATTAGACAGCTGGGATCCTTAGGTCGCGCACGCGCGCTGAAAGAATTTTCGGTGGGGCGCTTTATCACGCAACATGCCGCCCTGTATCGGGAGTTACAGCACGGTCGAAAACGTGATTGACAGATTACGTGCACATCCTTGCCGGCTCGGGGCATGGCTCCGTAACTAGAGAATAAAGAATCAGATGCGAATTTACTAAGAGGTCTGTGAGATTAGCGAACCACGACAATCCGCAGTCATGATCGCAAACCGGGGAACCTCAATGAAATTGTGCGTACAGTTAGACCTAGTCAAGGAACTGGCTGCTCAGTTCTTTCTCATGAATACGGAATCTCTTTCAGTTCCGTGGAACAGCTGCGGCTGACGCATTCTGTAGCGACGCAGATGATCGGGATTCTGGTGATCTTGAACAAATGCGGTACGGTTCGGATTCTTCACGAGGCCGTGAGTGAACTCAATGGCACGATTGATATGCTCATCTCAGGGATTCTCCGACGAGGGTCACTAGAGACAGGTCGAAAAACGAATTGACTTAGGAAGCCATGAGAGACTCGCAAATGTATACTTCTTATAGGGGCAGGCGAACATAGGTCGCCGGGTCATGAATGCGCGCATTCCCGCCTTGAGGAATCAGACGCTGATTACGTTGAGCATTTTTGTCTTCGCTCTCTTCCTTGCATGGCAACTAGCACAACAAATCACACTTAATAATATACGCACCCTGACGTTTGCCGCCGCCGGATTTGTGGGCGTCAGTGTAGCCATAGCAATTTTGAGAAATTGGCGTTCTGGATTTTACCTTTTCTTCGTGTGGATGCTTTTTGAAGACCTATTTCGTAAATATATGGGCAATGGCTTGGCGCTTTTCTTTGGCAAGGATATCCTGATAGCACTGGTATATATTTCTCTGTTTGTGGCGATTCGGCGGGGCCGGGAAAAACGGTTTCGGCCGCGCTTTTTGCTTTGCCTTAGTTTTTTCTTTCTGTTGGGTGTTCTGCAAGTCTTTAATCCCAATTCACCGCATATCCTGTACGGTCTGCTTGGATTTAAGACCTATTTCTACTATATACCGCTTATGTATGTGGGTTACGCTCTAATCCGAAGTGATGAGGATCTTAGAAAATTTCTTGTCTTTAACGCGGCGCTCAGCGGGTTGATTGCTGCGTTGGGTATCGCTCAGGCCATTCTTGGAAATTCCTTTCTAAATCCTGCGAATCTCGCGCCAGAACTCAAGGACCTTGGGAATCTTGAAAAGTCCACGCCACTTACCAATCAGCTCTTCTCGCTGCCCGATTCCGTCTTTGTAAGTTCGGGCCGATTCGCCTTGTTCCTTATCCTTGCCTTCATTCTCGCTTTGGGAGCCAGCGGATACTTGCTATTAACCCAGCTTCGTGGACGTAAGATCGTTTTTTCCGCGATCGCCGTCATCGGAGTCGCGACTTTGCTCTCCGGCTCTCGAGGTGCGGTCATGTTTGTTATAATCAGCGCGGTGTCGCTGACGGCCGTTCTTCTATGGGGTGCGCCGTGGCGTCATCGTCAAGCCCACCGAATGCTTAAAGCCATCCGCCGCACAGTGATTGTCAGTGCAATGGGCCTGGCATTGATTCTATTGGTGTTTCCGCAGGAGGCAGGTTCGAGAATTGCATATTATACCGAGACCCTCTTGCCTGGCAGCTCTGCTTACGAGTTAGGCAACCGGTCGTGGGATTACCCTTTCCGGAACCTCACTGACACATTCAGCCGACCGAATTGGGTGTTGGGAAACGGCATTGGCACTGCCTCTATTGGCATGCAGTATGTAGCCAAGATAACTGGACGGCCAATTCCGGAACTCTGGGTAGAAGAAGGATTCGGTGTATTGATAGTGGAAATGGGAATTATCGCTCCTTTTCTATGGATTCTTTGGACGGGCACCCTCCTTTACCACAGCTGGGGCATGGTAAGCCGTCTTCGACAGACGCGTTTTTTCCCCATCTCTTTCGCCATTTTCTGGTACATCTTCTTATTGCTCTATCCGATGACCTTCGGTGGATTATCAGCCTATCAGAACTATACTAACAATATCTACCTCTGGCTTTTAGTTGGAGTACTTTTTCGTTTGCCGGAAATCCAGGCGAGTACGCCGAGTCTTCTTCAACTACCTTCACCGAAAAAACGCACGCGAGGCGGATTCCAATTTTGAAGTCATCCAGCTCAAGCGCAGGAATACAAAAGATCATTGTAGATCACTGAGCTACCCTCACGTTCCAAGATACCGCCGATGGCGTAATACTATTTTCAGAAACATTGCACACTCGTATCTTAGCGATCCCGGGGGCACTTATCCATGCCGACCACAGTAGGTTGATACTACCCAGAGAAGCCGACGGTGACGCCATTGCGACGCCCTTCGAGTCCGATCCTGTTAAGCTAAAGCTTTGCTCCTGGCAACTGTGTGCGGCAATTGCCGTGTATGAGATAACACGCTGTTCCATAAGAATCTTGTTTGTTGGACTACCCCCTCCTATTATCAGCGCGCCGGTGAATTCTCCGGTTCCCGCTACATCGAGATTATACTGCGGATTAAGGGTGTTCACCCCAAGTGACGTAGGAGTAAACCGGTGCGCGGCAACCATCGTACTAACTACCGAATCTGGACCACCAGCCGTCGGTAATCCCACCATGGAATAGCGAACGGTTTTCTCGCCGGGGACAAATATGTAATTGAACTGATCGGGCTGCCAGACGCCTTTATTCAGATCCGGAGTACTGGAAATGGCGATGCAATAACCAGAAATATTACTGACACCGGCGATCGGCAGAGTCCAAGTGAGGCTTATCGCGTTTTTCGGACCGGACAGGACGACAGGGTCACTTTGAATAGAGGGCGCCGACTCTGTTGAATTGCAATTTGTGGTAGTTGAGTACATTGTCGCGTAATAAGTTCCCGCTCTGATCGAGCCGCCTTCCATAGGAGAAAGAGCTACGTTAGTTGGTGGATATGTTCTTGGGAACTGGATGTCAATGCTACCGCGCACATTTTCCGCAATGCTAGCCCCGTATCCGAAATCGTTTCCCGTACTTAGCAGTAAACCTAGGACGGGGTCTAAAGCGACGCCGGCAAATCTCCTACCAGCGAATGTAGCACGTACAGCTGGCCCACTTGAATCGGAAGCAGTGAATATGTCGGAACGTAACCGTGTATCGCCGTTTCCGACACCCTGCATCCCTAAAACGAAATCCCAGCCGCCTCCACTCGTGATAGAACAGCCAGGCTGAGGGTTGCCAGCCGAATCCACGACCCACCAGGATGTGAAGCTGCTTCCACCCGCCCGGATATTACAACCGGTAACGCGAGACGCGCTTGGATTGTCTAACTGAATTGCAGGAGATCCGCCGTTGCCACCAATGGACATATCAATTATGACACCTTGCAGAACAGTGCCAGCCGAATTCAGTTCGATGAGGGCGGGTGTACCAGGTGAATCCGACGATGATACGTTATCAAAAGTAACGCTGGATAAGATTGGCAGAGCGGCGAACCCAGGGTTTCCTGTGCTATTGGTGATGTAAAGGAATGGCGTGTGGTTTACTTCCCACCCGCGAATGTCTCTGAATACAAAAGTTCCAGGTCCACTGCCAGTCGTATTCACACGCTGGTCGTAATGGAATGTTCCACCGATTCCTTGCAAATTATCGAATTCCACAAGTCCCACAAGCGGATCCTCATTTGAGAGCCGAGTGTCCCCCGTCATCAAGACACAATACATTCCTGGTGCTTCGGCGGTGACGCACTCGCCGCCGTGCCATTCGAACCAAAACGAATTGGTCAGTTCGAGAGCCGAGTTGTCGACCATTCCCGTATTCTGAACAGACAAGTTGACATTCTCGAGCTTATTATCCGAACTGGCATAAAACCATAGGGCCTTGTTGTACCCATCAATCTCTAAATCACGGAAGGTGATTCCCACATTGCACCTTGGATAGCGGCAATCAAAAATCGGGGCAGTGTTAGGCCTTGCGCCCGGGATGGATTTTAAAACGGACATCGGAGCTCTGGCAAATTGCTGGGTGCCAGCAGAGCTGCCGAGGCCCCTGAACGTCAAATGATTGCACGGCACTTCGAAAATTGGGGCCGTTGAGGGAGTCTGTGGTTGGTTCACCACGTAATAACCTGCGGGGAAATCAATTTCGGGATATATGTTCACTCCACCGATTTGAGCAGCGCAGGCCGCAGTAATAGCAGACTGAATTGCCGCTCTATCATCTGTGCGGCCATCGCCCTTCGCTCCGAAGGAGGTCACGTAAATGTACGGACGTGGCTCCCCAGTGACCTGGGAACTCGCATTCGAATCACCTGCATCTTTGACGCCTGATTCGCCGGATATACTCTTTGACTGAACTCGGCCAATCCTAATCTGCGTTGGCCTCGAAACAAGCAAGATCAACATGCCCAGCATCATTCTTCGCATCGCTACCTCCGAACGGTACAGATTTTGGCCAGAAATTACAGCAGATAAGAACATTACCGCAATATGCTCCGGGACGGAGTACTCAAACTGATCGCCAAGGATGCTCCATCCTACGCTCGAACGAATCTGAGTTATTGGGCTGCGACTGGTTGAAAACGTGTCTCCCAATCGAAATACGGTCGAACCCCTGTTTGAAAGCCCGTTAGCTGGGGACTTTTTCCTACGTCGAGAATCTGGTTCTCACTGAGTCCGGTGAGACGAAGCTGATTACGGTCCGCACCGCATCGCGATCGTCGGGATGGAGGAGATCCCAGAACAATCCTTCTGACAATTGTTATCTCAGGATCGACCCCAAACAACTGTGATGTCCGTTTGAATGTGGCGGAGCAGCTAAGGATTGTGATGAGCCGGAGAATGAACCTAACTCTTCAACCGAACAGAGCCCGATTCCGTAAGCCTTGCGCAAAGCGCGATTGACTGCTCTAGTTTCGGCCACGCGCAGCTCTGCGCCGCGGACCAAAGGAGATGTGTTGGAAGGATCGGGGTCGCAATAGCGACAAAGCCTTTCGATCGAGATGACCTGTAAACCGTGGCGCTGAAAACCCAGCGACATGCCACGCGATCCGAAAACTCCGGCATCAGGCGGCTGCCTATTCCGCTGCAACGGCGACAATTGGCCAAGCGGATCAATCCGCTGTTAGTCACCTACCATGCGCCATTAAGAAGCCTGCTTTCACCCATGCAAACTGAAAAGCCAAACCGTGTGGTAAGCTCACGTAACGCGTGGCTGCTAAATGTGATTAACTGAAAATAAAGGTGAGACGAAAACTAAAAATCGCAGTGGTTTCTCCGTTTCTCGACAAGAAGCACGGCAGCGAGCGAATCATCGTCGAATGGCTATCTCATCTGTCCGATGAGTTCGAGATTCACGTATATAGCCAGCAGGTGGAAGACTTCGATCGGACAAAATTCACGTGGCATCGTATCCCCAAGCTGCCGGGCCCGCATCTTTTGAACTTCCTATGGTGGGTTGCGGCCAACCGCCTTTGGCGCGATTGGGATCAGCGGTTCCGCAGGCTGCGACACAATCTAGTTTTCAGCTCAGGCGCGAATTGCCTGGATGCCGATGTGATCTGCGTGCACATTATTTTTGCCAAGTACGTGCGACAGGTAAGGTCAGAAATGAATTTTGCGCGCAATCTTACCTGGGAGTGGCCAAGACTCTTGCATCGTAAGCTCTATTATAGGATTTCGGTTTTCATGGAAGACCGGGCATATAAGAATCGCGCGACGGCGCTGGTCGTGAATTCGCGCAAGACGGTCGGCGAGCTTAAGCAATTTTTTGGCCGTGCAGATCACATTCCGGTTCTGCACGTGGGACTGGACCATGACGTGTTCAATACCGCCACTCGCGCGAAACTGCGCGAGCCCGCGCGCAGCGCCCTGGCCATCCCCCAAAATCAGTTCGTTCTCATTCTCGTCGGGAATGACTGGCGCAATAAGGGCGTGCCTGTCCTACTCAATGCACTTGCGGGTTTACGGGACCGGCCAATCCGATTGCTAATTGTTACTGGCGAAGATTTATCTGCTTGTCGCCGGCTCGTCACTAAGAAGGCGTTGGACGATCGCGTCTTTTTTTTGCCGCCGCGCAAAGATATTGAATTCTATTATGCTGCTGCGGATGCCTATGTGGGGCCTTCGCTTCAGGATTCCTATGGAATCCCTCCAGCAGAAGCCATGGCGTGTGGACTACCCGTAATCGTCTCTTCGGCGGCCGGGGTATCGGAAATAGTCACGAACGGTGTCGATGGAATGATTCTTGATGATCCGAAGGACGCGACAAAACTTGCGACAATGATTCAGCGTCTTTACGAAGCCCAAGAATTCCGCGATCGGTTGGGTGTCAAAGCAGCGGAAACCGCGCGACAATATACCTGGGAACGCAACGGACGCGACCTGAGCGCAATTTTCGAAGAAATCGTACGGCGCAAAGCGCAAGCCGACATGCAAACTCTGACTCAAGAATCAGTTGAAAGCAAACTTAGGAAGGGGCGTTGAGAGCGCAGAACGCGCACTGTGCCCCGGAAGATTCAAAAGAGACCAGGATCCCGGTTTGCTATTTTGGACAGAAGATATGACTCCCTACTCACCAAAAGAATATTGGTCCGGTGTCGCTAACGATTTTCGCTCGGTCGATCCCTTCGGGTTTGCGCCGGTCTTGCATCCAGGCGCGCCTGTCTGGTTCAACCAACTTATCGACAAGCTGCAATTTAAGGCTCTTCGGCGCGCTGTGCAGCTATCCCAGATTTCACTAGGTTCCAACGTACTTGATGTAGGCTGTGGGACGGGCCGCTGGGTCCGCCGCTACGCAGAGCTTGGATTTTGCGCTACCGGTGTAGACGGGGCACTAAATATGCTCACCACCGCGCGCGAACACGGCACCATCACACCTCTGATAGCGGCGGAGGCCAGTCAGTTGCCGTTCTCAGATTGCGTTTTTGATTGTGTCGCGGATGTGACGGTCTTGCAGCATATTCCTTCGGATTTGCAACCACGGGCACTTAGCGAGATGACGCGCGTGCTAAAACCCGGAGGTTGCCTGATTCTAATGGAACTGATCCGGGGAACCGGGGCACACATTTTTCCGAATTCGCCGGCGGATTGGATCAAGCAAGTCACTTCACATGGCGCAACTCTGGTCGGATGGTTCGGACAGGAATTTCTTTTGCCTGACCGGCTTTTTGTCCGTTTAGCACGATCTCTACGCCGTGGCAACAGTATATCTTCGAACGCAGATTTAGTGACCGTAAGTTCTCTCTCTCACGCCAATTCTGTTCTACGAAGTGCCTACTGGCATCTTCGACGTATTACAACATCGGTTTCCGCTTGGATCGATCCGCTGAGCGAAAAAATCTGCACGGCTAAGCTCGCAACTCATGGCGTTTTCGTCTTCCGCAAGTGATCGCAAAGAATCCCAAAGGCACGATAAGCTCGATCCCTTGACAACGAGTATAGAAAGTACTCTTCGTGCGAGCCTGATAAGGAAGGTTTGTTGATTGCGATTTCCCAGCATAACGCCCAGTTTTCGGCTCATGTCGCAACATTGAGAATGCAAAACGAACTCCGTTACAAATTAAGAGCATAAGAGATATATCTAAAATGGTCGTTGTGTACTTCGAACGGTTGCTCGCATAAAGGTTGGAGAGCCGCATGAGTCCACCCCATACCCTCACGGATTTTGAACGAGTCCGCGGTTCTGGAGTTTGAGCTTTTTGCAACCAACCCTGCTAATTTTGATGTATGGTTGACACGGCGCGAAATCGGCCTACGATAAGGGAATCCATGGCTACTCCTGCTCAAGCTCCAGCGAATTCATCGATTCCGGATAAGAGCCTGTTCCGCATCGGCGAAGTCAGTCGCCTCACCGCGACAAAAACCTTTGTCCTGCGCTATTGGGAGACGGAATTTCCGACACTTCAGCCCGTGAAAAGCCCCAGTGGTCATCGGCTTTATCGTCGCGAGGATATCGAAACCGTTTTCGAGATTAAGCGCCTTCTCTATGACGAAGGTTTCACCATCGTCGGCGCCCGCAAACATCTTGCCGATCAGGCCGCTGCAAACGGCGGAACAAGCAGCTCAATAGGCGAAAGTAGCGCCGACCAAACCGCGGCGCCGGCACGAATCGCTCGACGCGAGCCTCCGTCGCGGGCGCAACGCAAATTCCTCCTCGATTTGCACGAAGAGCTTCTCGCTGTCTTGACCCTTCTCGAACGCGGGTGATACGCTGATTGCTGTCGAAAGCGGTCGGGACGTAGCGCAGTCTGGTAGCGCGCACGCTTGGGGTGCGTGAGGTCGCTGGTTCGAATCCAGTCGTCCCGACCATCTTCCTCTCTCAGTAATATTTGAAGAACTTCGAAAGGTGCTTCGCCCGCGCGTATATTTCCATGCCGGACAATCTAACGAAACCACGTATCCTTGTCACCAACGACGACGGCATTCATGCCCCCGGCCTTCGAGCGCTGGTCCATGCCGTCACGCCCATAGGCGAAGTCACCGTTGTGGCGCCCTCGCATGAACGTAGCGCCTCAGCGCAATCTCTCACGCTACGGCAGCCGATTTACTGCGATCAGATCGGGGAGAATGAATACTCGATCGAAGGCACTCCCGCCGACGCCGTAATACTCGCGTTTCATACGCTACTTAAACAGAAACCCGATCTCGTAATCTCCGGCATTAATCGCGGCGGTAACATGGGAGAAAACGTTTATTATTCGGGAACCGTCGGTGCGGCCATGGAAGGTGCCATCAATCGCGTGCCATCCATCGCCGTTTCGGTTTCCTATCGCACCAAGGAGATCGATTTTGCTCCAGCCGCGAATTTTATGCTCACGCTCGTGCCGCTGATCATCAGGGAAGGTCTTCCACCCGGCATTTTGCTGAACGTCAACGTGCCAGATCCGTGGAACGGCGAAGTGCGTTTCACCAAGCAATCCTCGAAAATCACGCGCAACGTGCTTCAACCCGGCTCCGACCCTCGCGGCCGCCGCTATTTCTGGCTGCACGAGCAGAAGCTTGTGGAGGGCATCGAACCTGACACCGACATGGCCGCCATCCGCGACGGCGCCATTTCCATCACCCCTCTCCAGCTTGACCACACGCACGCCCCGTCGCTCAATCATCTTTCACATTGGGCCGGGCTCTTGTCGCGTCAGTTCGGACACCAAGCTTGATGTAATCCTGTCCCACTACGTACGGGTCCGCCAACGTCAAGACATCATGCATCGGCGAGTGTATGAACCCTACAAGTTTGCTCGATTCTCATAAGATGCTATGCTTCAATTTCAAATGTCGTCTTTCTCTCGATATAGCTCGACCTTTTATCGCCGCTTTTTTCAATTCGCATTTGTTGCTTGGCTATTCTTCGTGAATTTCATCTACTATCGTCAATTCAAGATCCTCTTTCTGTTCCGGCTTGCCGCAATAAAACATCAATGACCTTTGTAGTCTCACTTTCCGTATTCATTCCTGTATTACTTGTTCTTGCTGTCGCCTTAGCGCTTGGATTTCGGATACTTGAACTCCTCGGCTTTGCGCCCGAAGAGACATTTGAGTGGGGGCTGTTTGCCGCCGGGATATCTTTTCCTGTCATAGGATTTTTCGTTTTTGGTCTATCGGTACCAGGATGGCTTGGCATGCGCTCCGCCTGGGGGCTTATGTCTGTTCTAGCGATCGTATCGTGGCCCGGATGGTTTTTGTTGCGAAATTGGCTCGCATCTATGCTGAAAGGCATCAGCCGCTGTTGCGAAAATGCCAGCTTCGTAAATAGAGTAGCGTTGACTCTGCTCGCTCTTGTTATTGTCCTCGAAGCTTTTGTCTCAGTGGCGCCTCTGACGGGCTCTGACGCCATGCACTATCATTTCACAGCGCCAGCGCTCGAACTCGGTCACCCGCTTCACCCTATTTTCTGGCTCACCCACAGCTTTTTGACCGGCCAAGCCCACTTGCTTATCTCTCTCGGTATGGCTCTTGGAAGCGAGCGAATTTCACTGGCCTTGATTTTCCTCGGCGGTCTTCTTACTGCTGCCGCCCTATTCGTGATTGCGCGTCAGCTTATGACCTACCAATGGGCGGTTCTCGCCGTACTTGTATTTTTAATTTCACCGATGGTTTTTTGGCAGATCACCACTTCCGGTTCACCAGATGTTTGGATGGGATTCTATGTCGGCCTAACAATAGTCGCTGCGGGGCGCGCAATCCAAGACGCCAGCATGAAATTCTTCCTTTTGGCGGGATTTTTCGCGGGGGCGGCCGCGGGTATCAAATATACGGGCTGGATTGTTCCATTCGCAATCTGTGTCTATCTCTTGTTCGCGACCCGCTCGTGGAAACTAACGTTGGCTTGCGGAATAACCTCTTTTATTGCTGGAGCACTAACGCAAGTGCGTAACTTGGTGTGGACCGGGGATCCGTTCTTTCCGTTCCTTATGCCACGGCTTAGTCCTGCCAATGTAAACGCCTTCGCTTTGCAGGCCTTGGTCACCGACACTCGTGCCGGTAATTTTTCGACGAACTGGCTTCATCTGTTGAAATTCCCGTTTAATGTTGTGCTCGATGGCGACCGGTATGGCCTAGGCCAATATTTCGGACCGCTCGTGCTCGCCTTCAGTCCGTTGCTGATTTTCGCTCGATGGAAATCCCACACCGTTCGGTTGACTGCGACCGTCTGTGCCCTCGTATTTGCCTCGAACGCTTTGACCACGCAAATGGGAAGGTTTCTGTTACCCGTTTACATTCTGGCGCTCGCCCTAGTTGTCTCGGGTGTCGCAGATCTCTTCGCGCGCAAGTGGAAGCTTGCATCATCTGCGTGCGCTGTTACGCTCATCCTGTTCTTAACATTCGCGGGCCTATCCGACATTGTCTATGCACGCGATTTCCTGCCGGTCGTAATCGGGAGCGAGAATAGAGCGGAGTTCCTCGAAAGAATGGGGCCCGATTACAAGTTGGCAACCTTTATAAACGATACGCTCGGGCCTGAGACTCAGCACAACGCCGGAAACGTAATCGTTTTCTTAAGGCATCTGTACTATCTCAAAGTTCCCTATGTCTATGGAGATCCTGGATCTTCCTGGACCTTCGATCCCTCCAAATGCAATAAACCCGACCAGCTCTTGCTGTTGTTAAACAATATCAATGTACGATGGGTGGTCAGATCACCAGACTATCCCCCGCCTCTGGCCGAAGCGTTCGATGGCTTGGAGTCACAGAATAAACTAGTTCGCATTGCGTCAATGGATCTCGAGACTTTTACAGGGAATTCGAGAATCTACAGACAGAAGCGAACCACTAAAGTTGTGATCCTTGAGCTACAAAAATAAAACCTCAATTGGATAATGCCAACTCTACGTCCAAATCGGCGATCGTTACTGTATCACGATTGGCACCCAATCGCCTGGCACAAGCGTTTCAATTCAACTATGTCACTGCCTCCTTGCTTGCCTCTAAATTCGATTGTTGCGAAGATTCCTTTCCTCCGCGTCGCAGAAAAAGAAATGAGAAAAAATAGAGCAGCGCGGCGAATATCAATAGGGCTCGAATACCTGTCCACAAAGACACTGACTCCAGCATCCCGCCGACTAGCGCGCCCATAAGATTCGATCCGAGTGCCTGCCCGCTGAAATGGTAATCCGCGAAGCTGCGGATGAAAACGATAGAGGCAAACGCTACCGGAGAGCACAAAACCAGAGTGGCGACCAGAGCTTTAACCCAAAAGGACTGGAAGAAAAGTCTTTCGAGTGGCAACAAATAGGAGACTAACATACACACTAGGATCCCGGCGTACGCAAATCGCACAGGAACCTCAGGCCACCAATCCACAAGAAAATTGGCTGCTACAATCAGAACAAGTATCCCGGCAATTACCACGGAATTCACCAACCAGGTCGTACCGAACAGCATAGCCATACGGCTGACGATTTGTGCTTCGAGCAGCAGAAAGCCCGCACCGAGAAAAAAGAAGTGCCAGTTGATTGCCTGTCCTGCCGCCCCTGTTTGTCGGATTAAAAGGCGCGTCAACAGGACGAGTAGAATGGACATAATAATAATGATGAGTGGCAAACCTGGCTCGTGTTGATAGAAATAGGGCCAGTCGTCCGTCGTGAGATGAGCGGCTTCCATTTCTACGCCATTGTGAGTTTTAAGATAGGCGCTGAGTTCGCTGTTCGCAAGAGCTTGGTTTAGACGGTTCTTGGATCCCACCACAAAAAACTGCCCGCCACTACTGTACTTCGAAGCATCCGCGGAGAAATTTAGAGGAGTTTGGTCAAAGACCGTTTGCAGCAGACCGTAAAGGCGGCCGGCGATCCATGGCGTATGCGCCTGGAATTTTAAAACAAGCAAGCCATTATCTGTTAGTAAACGGCGCGCAGCTTCCAGCGCCTGCCGCGTGTAGACATAATTGTCAATGCGAACGGAAGAATAATTCGAAATGTTAGTATGTGAATCCAGCAACGAATAGACAATCAGATCGAACTTCTCGTGGCTGTTTTCAATATAGCTGCGAGCATCGTTAACCACAGGTGTCACGCGTGGAGACGAATAGGGACGTTCAAAATGGTACTCCCGTCCAAGATGTTGAATAAGTGGATCAATTTCGACTGCGACAACATGGCCGGCGCCATTGCGAAGCGCGGCAGCAACATCATTTCCCATACCAGCACCAAGAACTAGCACGGAGGGCGGATCGGGATAGAAGTGATACGGAAGATTGTAGGCATCCCAGTCGCTCTTCGTAGTCGAGAAAAAGTCAGGGTGGCTAGCGACGAAAGCGGGAGAGAGATTAACAACTTGTTGAAACCAGGTGTGATTAGTATCGAGTTGATAGGCTATGATTTCGCCATTCTCAACACGAGCGGAAAGTTCTAAGTACTGATAAGGTGACCAATATTGTTGGACGAGACCGTGGGGTTGCAATAAGAAAAAGCTCAGACAGACTGCGAACGCTGTGAGTGTGGCCCACCGAAGGGCAGCAACCTTGGCAACAAGTAAGGTTAGAAGAATACAGGCAACTGCAAACCAAACCACCGGAGGCTGCCAGTATTGGCACAACAGAGTGAATAGAAGAATGCCCGCCAGACTTCCCAGAATATTCACTGAATATGCAAAGATACCGCGAGGGGCAGTTTCCAAATAACCGCCCACGATCTGTCCGAGTGGGATAAAAATCATTGCATTCAAAATAAAAAGTGGAACAGTTATAGCGATGGCCGCTCCGAGAGCCAGAAGAGCTATTCCAGAAAATGGCACCGCCGGGATGCCCATCGAATTCACTTCCGATGACACACCTAGGTAGGAGGGAAGAGCGCTGATTAACGCGCGCAGAGGCTGCCAAGGGAACTCAATCAGGAAGACAAGAGAAAGCAGCGGCGCAATCAGAGCAATCAAGTTAATGCGCTTGCGACAAAGAAAGCAACCTACGCCAAAACCGAGGAAACAAGAGACCAACATGTAGTTTTTAAGGTACGCAAAGATCCGCACCTCTGAAGAAATCCACCGAATCATCAAAAGCTCTAGAAATAATACTAAGATGCTCGCTAAGAAAAGTCCGCCGTATGAAAAACCGCCCAGATCCTCTAGTGAAAAATCGAAAATAATCGTCAAACTTCGAAGGGTGCGCACCCAGCGAGAAGGTTTCGCTCGGTAAAAACTAAAAGAGTAAAGGCAAGCGAGTACGCTAATTAAGAGCGTAATACAAAAAGCTATTTGAAAGTCGAATCGTGCAAGGTTTTCCCTCAACTCTTTCTCCGATCGGCTCGTTCAAGATGTGGCACCAGCCGCGCGGGAGAGTTTACACTAGTACCAGTCCAGTACATCCTGCGATAAGTCATGCCATCAGTGATTACTTAGAATGTGGTGTCGCAGGGAACGCTTGAGAAGGACCGCCAATCAATACCCGAACAGCGAGGATAGCAGCAGTGGAAACACGTCGTTCGAACGTATAAGGAGATGAGGGAGAGAAAGTCTCAAGGAGGACAGGCGGTGCGCGAACTGCATTCGATAGCCGTGTTCGGGTCAGGCTCGAATTCTAATTAAAGACGTCGTACGCCTTGAACTCAGCACAGATTGCAATCTATTTTGCGACCAGTAACAAGACTCAAGCATCCACTACACAAAAGTTGGGTCATTAGTGGCCAATTTCGCCGATAGGAATGCACTTCGCCGATAGCGGCGATCTCGGAAGTTCAAAAGGAAAATTATGGACCTACAATTAAAACGCAAGAAAGCATTAATCACAGGCTCGACCGCAGGAATTGGTTTCTCCACCGCGCAAGCTCTGGCTGCGGAGGGCGCGTCGGTCGTGGTTAATGGAAGAACGCAAAAACGCGTAGATTCCGCTATCGCCGAAATTCGCAAAGCCCATCCTGGTGCAGAAGTCTCGGGCATCGCTGCTGACGTTTCGAATCGCGAAGGTTGCTCGAAAGTAATCCAATCGGTCCGAGCTGTGGATGTTCTGATCAACAACATGGGCATCTTCGAGCCAAAACCGTTCGAGAAAATTCCCGATGAAGATTGGATGCGCTTCTTCGAAGCCAATGTCATGAGCGGTGTACGCCTCTCCCGTCATTACCTCGCGGGCATGCGTGAAAAAAACTGGGGCCGAATCATTTTCGTCTCCAGTGAGTCAGCCGTTCAAATTCCTGCTGAAATGATTCACTACGGCATGACTAAAACAGCACAGGTCGCCGTCGCTCGCGGTATTTCCGAAACAGTCGCCGGCACAGGCATCACCGTGAACAGCGTGCTGGCCGGCCCCACCAGGTCCGAGGGCGTCGAAACTTTCATCTCGCAAATGGGCGTGCAAAAAGGTTCTGACTCCGCCGCCTTCGAAAAAGAATTCTTCAAAAATATTCGCCCATCCTCTCTTCTCCAGCGTTTTGCAAGCACGGATGAAGTCGCTAACATGATCGTTTATCTCTCCAGTCCGCTGGCTTCCGCCACAAACGGCGCAGCCATCCGCGTCGATGGCGGAGTCATTCGCGCTATCCTGTAGTAAGCGCGCAGGCCGACCGCCAGGCATTCTGGCCCTATACTTCTATCGCATCCTGAGTCTAACCAGACTCCGTCGTGTGGTAGCCTTGCCCGTCCAGAGGAGCTCGGGACTTGAACCGATCTGTCAGACCCGCGGCCATAGCAGCGATTGTGATTGCGGCAGCTTATCTTCCGCTTTACGCGCGAGCGGACGTTTCGTCGTCGAACCCCGCGCAAGAACAGGCCCGCTGGGCCACCGTCCACGGAATTGTCACCGATCCAACCGGCGCAAAAATCTCCGGAGCTTCGGTAGAATTCTTATGGGATAGGAAATATATCGTCCAGACCAACGCCGCCGGAAAGTACACAATCCAGCTAGAACCCGGAACTTACGATGTCCAAGTGCGGGAATTTGGATTCTCAATCGCGCGTAAAGAAAGACTGTTGCTTTCACCTAGCGCGCAAATTGAACTGAATTTTAAATTAATGCTTCAGCCTAGCGGTGGACCGACGGAAGTCACGCCATCTGAAGGTTCTTCTCCGCAGCCTGCTAGTTACGAGGCCGTGAAAATCGTGCAAGCCTGGATCCCCATGAAAGACGGCATCCGCTTGGCCGTGAATCTCTACATGCCAAGCGCCCCGGTCCAGCCAAGTACGCCCGACGCAGAGCATGGCGGAAAATTCCCAGCCATCCTTGAATATCTGCCGTACCGCAAAGATGATTGGACGCTAGCGCGCGACTGGCAACTCCATTCCTATTTCGTAAAACGCGGCTACGTCACTGCGCGCGTTGACATTCGTGGCACCGGCGGGAGCGAAGGGAATCCTCCCGACCGCGAATATTCTGATCAAGAGCAGCAGGACGGCCTAGAAGTGATCGACTGGCTTTCCAAACAGTCGTGGTCCAACGGCAACGTCGGGATGATGGGAATTTCCTGGGGCGGCTTCAACGCCATTCAGTTGGCGAACCTGCATCCCCCCGCGCTGAAATCGATCATCGCGATGTGCGCTACCGAAGATCTTTTCCACGACGATATTCATTACATTGATGGCCTCATGCACGTCGATGAATTCGAGCTCGGCATGGATATGCAGGTCGGCATCACGCGCGCGCCGGATTTTCCCACCGATGAAAAATCTCTTGCGCCGCGTTTCGACGCCACTCCCTGGTTTCTTCTCTATCTTCATCACCAGCGCGACGGAGCATTTTGGCAACGCGCTTCGATCTCGGGCGATGAGTATGCTGCATACAAAGTGCCGACTTTCATGATCGGCGGTTTTCTCGACGGCTATCGCGACAGCGTCGGCCGATTCCTCGAACGCGCAAAAAACGCGCCGGTAAAAGCCCTGCTCGGCCCCTGGAATCACAGTTTTCCACACGATGCTCAGCCCGGACCAAGCATTGAATGGCGCGTGCAAGCCACGCGCTGGTGGGATTACTGGCTGAAAGGCAGGCAGAACGGCATTCTTGACGAGCCGCGTTTCGAAGTTTACATGCGCCACTGGTATCCGCCCGATCCGAACATCGCAGAGATTCCCGGCGACTGGCGCGCCGAAAATAGTTTTCCTCCAGCCAACGGGCAAAACGAAACTCTTTATCTTTCGCCAAATCATTTACTGCGCGATTCAGCGCCCGCCGCGGCCACGGAAGAATTAAAGTATGTTCCGACCATCGGCGCCGAAGCAGGATTTTGGTGGGGCGATTTCACCACCGATCAGCGTCCCATCGACGCCTTCAGCTTATTTTACGATTCCGAGCCGCTGGAAAAAGACACCGCAATTCTTGGATGGCCCAAAGCGCTCCTTCAAGTGTCCGCAAGCGCCCCGCTAGCGGACTGGTTCGCGCGGCTTTCAGATGTGGCGCCCGACGGCACCGTAACCATGGTTACCGGCGCCGGGCAAAGTGGCGCGCAACGCGATTCGCGCTCCAATCCGACGGATCTCGTTCCGGGCCAAGCGTACTCGCTTCCAATCGAACTGCATTTCACAAGCTGGGTGTTTCAACGCGGACATCGCATTCGCCTCGCCATATCAAACGCTATCTGGCCCATGATTTGGCCAACACCGTTCCCGATGACTACCTCGTTGCAGCTCGGTGACGCTTCAGCATCTCGATTGGAACTTCCCCTCGTCCCGCTGGAGCCGCCTGCGCGCCCACATTTTTCCGCGCCCGAAGAAACGCCTCCGCTCGAAAGTGTGAAATCCGAAGGTGACACTTGGCCGCCTCAGGTATGGACCGATACGCACGATTTGCTCACTGGCATCACGCGTATTTCTTGGATGGGAGACGACGCAAGCCAATACCCCTGGGGCCGTATGAAGGATCACGAGCAGATGAGTTACGTTCTCGGCGATGACCATCCAGAAAAAAGCTCCATACACGCTGAAGGTTCCACAACCATCGAATTGACTGGCCGCATTCTGATCTGGAGTGTTGTCATCGATTTCAGCAGCGACCTGCACAATTTCTATTATCATTCCGAGCGCCATCTCACCGAGAATGGCAAACTGATTCGCGAAAAAAGCTGGAACGACACGATTCCGAGAGACCATCAATAGCTTTGCCGCGCGAAATCGCATTCCGGAGCATGGTTTGAAAAACAGCGCCATCCTGCTCATCAGTTGCCCTGACCAAAAAGGGCTCAACGCGGCCGTCCACGAATTTATTTATCGCGCCAACGGAAATACTCTCCACGCCGATGAGCACCAGGACTTCGAGCGGAATCTCTTCTTAATGCGTGTGGAATGGGATCTGGCCGGATTCTCCATCGATATGCGGGATTTCGCCAAAGAATTCCAGCCCGTTGCGGACCGCTTCGGCATGAAATGGCGCGTCGCACTTTCGAGCTATCGTCCGAGGGTTGCTGTTTTCGTTTCGCGCTACGATCACTGCCTCGCCGACTTGCTCTACCGCCAGCACAGCCGGGAACTCGCTTGCGAGATCCCTCTCGTCATCAGCAATCACGAAGACGTGCGTCGCTGGACGGACTTCTACAAAATCCCGCTGCACGTGATCCCGGTGACCAAAGAAAATAAGCCCGACGCCGAACGCCGCGAACTCGATCTACTGCGCCCCCACGGAATTGATTTAATCGTCCTCGCGCGTTACATGCAGGTACTGTCTTGGGATTTCATTCGCCAGTATCCGCCGCACCACATTATCAACATCCATCACTCATTTTTGCCTGCGTTTGTCGGCGGCAAGCCACATCATCAAGCTTTCGAGCGCGGCGTCAAACTTGTCGGCGCCACCAGCCATTACGTTACCGAAGTTCTCGACGATGGCCCCATCATCGAACAAGACGTCGTTCGCATTTCTCACCGCGATACTTTGGAAGATTTGATTCAGAAAGGCCGTGACCTCGAGAAAGTTGTTCTCTCTCGCGCTGTTCGCTGGCACATCGAAAACCGTATCTTGCTATACGGTAATAAAACGGTAATTTTTGATTAGTTGAATTGGAGAACGCTCTTTCAAATATTCTGCAACTAGCGTGTTCAGCGCGCTACGGCAACCCGCGTATCTTTCAAATCAGCAGCCAACAGCCCGTGAAACAAATGCTCGCCCGCTTCACGCCGGACGGAAAGTCGGCCCGCCTGATACGCACGTGAACTTAGCCCGCGCTGCACCCCGGCGCAGATCACAATATCTTCTTGCTGCACGATCTCGCTTACTCCCATGCTCTCGCGAACGTAGGCCATGTTCGCTTCACTGGTATCGCCAAAATAAAAATCAAAAATCACTTCGCAGCGTCCAACGCCCATCGGTAGCACCAGATTGGTATCCAGATATCCTTCGTACCAATTCAGCATGAAGTTGGGATATTGCCAGAAATAATATGCGCGGCGGCCTTTGCGCGTATTGGCCGCGCTGGCCTCCGATGAACTATCCACCGTAACCGGACTTGATTGCACGCAACAGCGATCCACATTTTCAATAGTGTAATTCGTGTAGTCCAAAACACTATTCAAACCTTTGTGCATGTGCGGCACGTGGTATCCGCCGTCCAGAAAATTATCCACGTACACTTTCCAATTGCAGTCCAATACGTAGCTGCGTCGCTCCACGAATTTCAAATCGCCAAACCCCAGCGGCTGCGCCAGCTCCACCAGCGCGCCGAGAAAATCCACGAGCGACCCCGCGTGCGGATCCAGATTCACAAAAACAAATTTCTCCCAGGTCTCCACTCGTATAGGCACCAATCCATTTTGCGAGCGCTCGAAATCGCGAACGCCCTCAAATTCCGTCATCCCGCGGAGTTCGCCTTCCAGATTGTAGGTCCACCCATGGTACGGGCAACGAAGGTGCGGTGTTTGTCCGCAAGGTTCGTTCATCACCGTCATCGCATGATGCCGGCAAACATTGAAAAACGCGCGCAACGTATTGTCGCTTCCGCGTACCACCACCACGGGCTCGCCAGCCACCGTCGTGGTAACATACTGCCCCGGCTTTGCAACCTGTTCCATGCGTCCAACCTGTTGCCAGGCCCGCGAGAAAACGTTCTGCAGCTCCAGATCGGCGATGCGCATATCGGTGTACCACGGCGCCGGAATCGTGTGCGCTTCCGCCAGCGGAGCCGACGCATTATACCAAGCGAGAATTTCTTTCACCGTCTGTTCCATGCGATTTCTCCTGTAGATTTTTGTAAGTGCCGGTAGCAAGAGGACATAATTCTTTTCTTACACGCCTATCGCGCCCTCCAACACCAGCAAAAACTGATTGATCCGCATCTGATTTTTCTGTGGGTCCGCAGGATGCGGAAAAAGTCCCGGATCGAGTTCCTCGGTAAGCAGCGCATCCTGAAAACGTTCCATGGTCCAGTCCAGAATCGATACGATCAGTGTTGAGTCAATGTCCGACCGAACCTGGCCGCGCGCAATCCCCAGGCGCACAAACGCCGTGCTGCCGTAGGGATCCTCCGCCAACAAGAACCGGTTGATCTCGCGTTTCAAACTAAGATCCACTCCGTAATTTCCCAGCAGCGCCACGCGATACGGAATCCAATCTTCGCGCACGAGCCGCTCCGTCCTCAGCAGCCAATAGCGCAAAATCTCAAAAAACCCTCTCTCGCGAATTTGCGAAGGGGAATCCAGATAAGTGGGAAAAGAGCGCACCGCTTTCTTGTAAGCTTCCAGAAACAAGCCGCCTTTACTGCCGAAATATTGGAAGATGGAACCCTTGGCCACCCCCACCTGCGCGGAAAGATCCTCAATGCGAGCCGCGTGATATCCGTGTTCGGCGAAATGTTGCATCGCTGCGTTCACGATGCGCTCGCGTTTTGCTTCCATGCGCGGGTGCCGGTGGGTTTTCCCCGGAACCGGAGTCTCCAATATGGCGCGCCGTTGTTTAATATGCGGGAGTGACCTTAGGTCATTAACTGAAGCTGTCATTGGAATATTCCCCTATATATGCTATCTAAGTGGTACCGCGTTATTGCTGACTGGCGGTCATACTAAACGAAATGCCTCCTTCGCGCAAGTCCTATGATGCAATCGTCGTGGGCGCCGGACACAACGGCCTCACTGCCGCTGCCTACCTCGGGCGCGCCGGGCTCTCTACGCTCGTTCTCGAACGCCGTGAAATTGTGGGAGGCTGCTGCGTCACTGAAGAAATCGCCCCCGACTGCCGCGCTTCCACCACTTCTTATATCGCCAGCATGCTTCGCCCCACCGTGATTCGCGATCTGAACCTCGGCGCGCACGGTCTGCGCATGGTGCCCTGCGATCCCAGCTTGTTGGTTCCTTTTCCCGACGGACAAGTCGTCCCGTGGTGGGCCGATCGTGATCGTGCCATCGCCGAGTTTCGAAAATTGTCAGTCCGCGATGCCGAAACTTTCGTTCGCGTAGACGAGCAATTGAAAAAACTGGCGCGCTACCTCCAGCCATTTTTTCTCGAGCCGCCCCCCGAACCCTCGCTACACGGCGCCGACGGATTCTGGGGACTTCTGCGCGTAGGCAAACGATTTCGCGGAATGACCAGCGCAGAGGTGTCCCAGCTTGTCTCTTTCTTAACCGGCAGCCTCGGCGATTTTCTCGATCGCAATTACGAATCCGAAAAAATGAAGACGATGTTTCTCGCCAACAATCTCTATGGAAAACATGGAGGTCCCTACGACCCAGGCTCCGCCCTCGGCTTGCTGTTTCATTTGCTCGGCGGCGGAGATGGCGAAGTCCAGGGTTTCTACGGGCATGTAATTGGCGGAATGGGCGCCATCACGCAAGCGCTAGCATCCGCTGGCCGTAAATTTGACGTGGAGATTCTCACCTCTTCTCCCGTCGCGAAGATAGATGTCCGCGACGGCGTTTCCCGCGGTGTCATCCTGCAAGACGGAACAGAAATTTCAAGCCGCATGGTTCTCTCGAATGCGGATCCCAAGCGCACTTTCTTAGGCCTGCTAGACGCAAACCAGCTCCCCGAAGATTTCCGTCACGCCATCGCGGGCATCAAGATGGACGGCCCCTGCGCCAAAGTGAATTTTGTCCTCAGCGAAGAACCTCGCGTCACCGGCATGCCGCCGGACTGGCCGGCGCCGCAGCGATCGCTCTTCACTTTGGTTCCTTCGCTCGCGTTTGCCGAACGCTGCTATGACATCGCGAAGTTCGGCGACATTCCCCAAGAACTTTGGGTCGATTGCGTGGTCGCCTCCAACGTCGATTCCACCCTCGCGCCGCAAGGCAAGCACGTGATGACCACGTTCATTCAGTACGTTCCTTATCGCCTGCGCGAAGGCACTTGGGACGAGAAGCGCGAACTCCTCGGCGATCGCGTAGTAAAGAAAATCGCCGAGTACGCGCCCAACGTTCCAAATTCAATTATCGCGCGCCAGGTTCTTACACCGCTCGATCTCGAATGCACCTACGGCCTTACCGAAGGAAATATTTTTCACGGCGACCTTTCCCTCGAGCAGCTTTTTTTCATGCGCCCGGTCGCCGGATGGGCGCAATATCGAACGCCAGTCGCCGGACTCTATCTCTGCGGCGCTGGCGCGCATCCGGGCGGAGGAGTCACCGGCGCCCCAGGTTATAACGCGGCCCACAAAGCTTTGCGCGATTGGAAAACTGGCCGAGTAAAGAAAGCCACTGCCTAGATTTTCACAGAGCAATGGTTAGCTACGAAAGGAGATCAAAATGGCAAAGCAGCAAAAAAAGGGAATCCTCGAAAAACTAGCGGAAGGCCCCGTCCTCGGTGATGGTGGCTACTTGCTCGAACTGGAAAAGCGCGGTCGCGTCCGGGCAGGCCCGTTTACCCCCGAAGTAGCGCTCAACAATCCCGACGCCCTGCTCGAACTCCACCGCGAATTTCGCGATGCCGGCGCGGAAGTTTTGCAGGCACTCACGTTCTACGCCAGCCGCGACAAGCTCGCGACGGTCGGTATGGAAGAGCGCGTGGAGGAATTAAATCGCGCCGCCGTTCGCATCGCGAAAAAAGCGGCTGAAGACCGCTGTCTGGTCGCTGGAAACCTGAGTCTGACATGGATGTACGAGCCCAATGATAAAGCTGCCGCCGACCGAGTGCGCAAAACTTTCGACGAGCAGCTCGACGTTCAAGTAGCCGAAGGTGTTGACTTCATCATCGGCGAAACATTTTCGTTCCTCGGCGAAGCTCTTCTAGCTGTCGAGCGCGCGAAAGCCACAACGTTGCCGGTAATGGTCACCGTCTGCTTCGAAAATGAAGACATCACTCCCGATGGCAAGAAAGCCGCCGACGTCGCGAAAGCTCTAGCCGACGCCGGCGCGGACATCGTTGGCATCAACTGCTTGCGTAGTCCCGAGCACACGCTGCCACTGATGACAGAAATGCGCAAAGCCGTTAAGAGTTATATCGGCTGCCAGCCCGTGGCCTATCGCACCACACACGAGCATCGCGACTTCACCAGCCTAGCCGCGTTTCCCGATCAACTAGAGCCCTACCAGCTCACGCGGCGTGAAATGGCCGACTACGCAAGCAAAGCCCGCGAAATTGGAGTGAACTACATCGGCGCATGTTGCGGAGCCGTCGCTACGCACATCCGAGAAATGGCCCGCGCTCTGGGAAAAATTCCCGCGGACGATCGTGTCTGGAAAAAGGGTGGCGAAAAACCAATGTCCGCTTATGAATATTACGGACACGATGACAAGCCCAAGGCCAGCGGAAAGGGGACCTAAGCACTAACGCGCCTCTCGAAACGCTCTCGCTTTCTGAATCTTCTCGGAGCATGATGTCCGCCTAAAGCCGATGGCTCCAGCGGAATTCACACCCAGCGAAACCGAAAACTCAAATCTTCCCCGCCGGACCATGGGTTTTCGCGACCTGGTTCTGTTTTACATCGTCACCGGCATCAGCCTCCGCTGGATTGCCACGGCCGCAACAGTCGGCGCCAGCGCTGTTGTCATCTGGTTGATCGCCTGGACCGCCTTTTATCTTCCGCTCGCGCTCTCGGTGATGGAACTCTCCTCGCGTTATCCGCAGGAAGGTGGCTTGTACGTATGGTCCAAGCGCGCCTTCGGAGAATTTACTGGCTTCATCACCGGTTGGACTTACTGGGCCAGCAATCTTCCTTACTATCCTGCAATCCTTTATTTCACGGCCAGCAACGCGCTTTATATAGGTCCCGCTCGCTGGCAATCGCTTTCAAATAACAGAGCTTACTTTCTGCTTTTCGCGCTTTTTGGCCTGGCGCTGGCAACTTCCCTGAATCTCATCGGACTTTCCGTCGGCAAGTGGCTGCATAACCTCGGCGGCATCGGCACTTGGCTGCCCATCGCAATTTTATTCGCCATCGCCGGTATCGCATTCCATCGCTTCGGATCGGCCACCAGCTTCACGCCCACAACAATGGTCCCGCACATGCGTTTTCACGATGTGCTCTTCATGGCCACCATCGTTTTCGCTCTCGGCGGGTCCGAATCCGCGTCTTTTCTCGGAGACGAAATCCACGACGCGCGCAAAAATCTTCCCCGCGGATTGCTCGCCGGCGGAGCCTTCGTCACCACCGGCTACATTCTCGGCACCGTGGCCGTGCTCGTCGCGCTTCCCGCGAACGAAGTAAGCGGCCTGCAGGGAATTATGCAAGCAATTTCCAAATCAGTTGAACGCATAGGCCTCTCCGGCGCCGGCGCCATCGGAATCGTTTCATTCGCAGCTTTGCTAATCACTCTTAGCAATCTGGGAGCAATGGGCGCTTGGCTTGCCGTTTCCGCGCGCCTTCCTTTCGTCGCCGGGCTCGATCGCTATCTCCCCCCGGCATTCGCGCGCATTCATCCCAAGTGGGGCACGCCCTATGTCGCCCTTCTCGTTCAGGCCGCCTGCGGAGTTCTTTTCATCTTTCTCGGCCAAGCCGGAACCAGCGTCTACGGCGCGTATGAAGTCCTCGTCAGCATGGGAATTATTTCGTACTTCATTCCCTACCTGTTCGTCTTCGCCTCACTGATTCGCTTGCAGCGCGAGCCTCCCGGCCCGGACGTCATGCGAATTCCCGGCGGCAGCCGCGCCGCAAAAATAATAGGCGTCCTCGGTTTCACTGCTACCCTAATCACCATCGCCTTCTCTGTGCTCCCCGCGGAAGACGATCCCCACAAAATTCTTGCCGTCGTAAAAATAATCGGCCTCACAATCTTGCTTCTCGCCGTGGGCGTCTTCGTTTTCGTTGGGGGAAAATCCCAAGCCGCAAAACGCATCTAGCCCAACCGCCGTAACCCCTAATTGTCCGAAGTTACTTTTTCTACATGCGTGCTCGAGTACGATCCACGATAGGCATCCGAGCGAAGTAAACTGCTGAGGTTCCGGCTCTGCTCACCTCTCACCTTTACACACTCATCGTCTCGAGCCGAGGGAATATCCGGACGTGAGGTGGCGGGCTTGACCACACTCTTAGATGCTGAGACCATTCCTGTTTCAACTGGCAATCGGCCAGCGACTCCACAAGCCGCTCCCAAGCCGTCTGCTCCCTGGATTTACAGCCCCTGGCTCGACCTGCTCGTAGGCTGCGGCGCGTGGTCCGCTCCACTGCTAGCCGTCGCCATGTGGATGGCGCCCACGCATTCCCACGCCTGGGTCGTCGCCTTCTACGCACTGGCCCTCGTCTTCAACTATCCGCACTTCATGGCCACAATTTATCGCGCCTATCACACGCGCGAAAATTTCCAGAAGTATAAATTCTTCACCCTCCACATCACGCTGCTGCTCGCGCTCACCGTGATCCTGATGCACGCGTCCCCGCGCCTGTTTCCTTGGGTGTTCACGCTCTACATCTGCTGGAGCCCGTGGCATTACAGCGGACAGAATTACGGCCTCCTGATGATGTTTGCCCGCCGTAGCGGCGCTGAAGTTACTCAAAACGAACGCCGCTGGCTGCGCGCTGCCTTCATCGCCTCTTACCTGATGCTACTTGCAAGTTTTGAAACCGGACGCTCGACCGACCCGCTAATTCTTTCGTTGGGTCTTCCCGCAAAATTCACGTTCGCCGTGCGCCTTGTGCTCGGAGCAGCCTTCGCAGTTTTCACCTGGCTGGGTTTTCAGCGCATGGTCCGCAAGCACAGCATTCGCGAAATGATCGCGCCCATCACACTCGCAATAACGCAATTTCTCTGGTTTGTTCTGCCCACGCTCCTCGAATTGCGCTCGGCTTATCAAATTCCGCAAACGCGATACAGCAGCGGAATCCTCGCCGTCCTGCACTCCACGCAATACATATGGATCACCAGCTACTACCAGCGTCGCGAAGCGCGGGCCAGTGGTCAATCAAACTGGCGCGTGTCGGTTTATTTCCTGACGCTCTTAGCCGGCGGCATCGCCCTGTTCATCCCCGGCCCCTGGCTCGTGAGTTACATCTTTCGTTTCGATTTCACCACCAGCTTTTTGATTTTTATGGCCGTCGTCAACATTCATCATTTCATTCTCGATGGCAGATTGTGGAAACTGCGCGACACGCGCGTGGCCTCCTTGTTAGTGGACCGCGCAGCAAAGTCCGCGCCTGATGCCCTAACCCAGCCAGCGGCCAAAAAAGCATCGCGCAAAAAGCCCGCTGCCGAAAAGCAGTCCGCTCGGCGTATTGCCGCGCCTGCATTCGCTATCGGCGTGGCTGTTTTGCTTTTCCTCTGGGGCGGCATGGATCAAATCCATTTCGCGCTCAGTAATAATGACGCAGACCTTACTTCTCTTCGCCGCGCCGCCGATATGAATCCCTACGACAGCGCGCTGGAAGCCCGCATCGCGCTTGCAGAAGCAAAAGCGGGGAATCGCGACGAGGCCGTAGCCGCCCTGGCCGAAGCCGTCGACCTCAATCCTGAAAACATCGGCCTGCAACACGCCTACGCTCGCGCCCTAATCGAAGCGGGCCGCTATGACGATGCCTACTCTCTGTACAAAAAAACGCTGCAAACATTTCCTCGCGATGTCGACTCGCTCGTAAACTTTGGATTGCTCGCAGTCCGCCTCGGCAATCCCGATCAAGCCATCGACTCCTGGCAAAAAGCCGTGGACGTAAACCCAAATGAGACGAACGCCCGCCTTTACCTAGCCCAGGCTTTCGATCAAAGAGGCGAGCCCGCAACCGCCGCCCGTCATTGGGAAATCTTTTTGCGCTTGGCCGCGTCACAGCCGCAAGATTCTAGTGTCATCACTAAGGATCAAATAATTTCCGCCACAATTCAGCTAGCCGACGACGAATCCGCCATTCATCGTTCCGATTCCGCCCTTACCCGCTATCAATCGGCTATAGCACTCGCGCAAAGCGCAAGTAACCTCAAACTTGAAAGCCTCGCGTTAGCTCACCTGGCTGACTTGCAAGAAAGGAAAAATGACGCGGCCGCCGCAGCCCAATCCTATCAACGCAGCCTCGCCCTGGACGCCAAAGCCGGCGATGCGCTAGCCGAAGGCTTCGACTGGTTTAACTACGGCCAATTCTTGCGCCGTCATCAATTGCCCAAAGATTTAGCCTACGCTTGTTTTCTTCGCGCCGAAAACCTTCTCGCCAACGCCAATCCAACACAATTAGAAACTGTACAAGCCGCGCGCCGCCAACTGGAAAGCGAAATGGGAAAGAAGTCTCCAATAGCAGCGCAAAAAGATCTCCCCGGTTTACTCGCTCGCGCCACAAATCTCCCCGTAGGCTCCTTATAATTTTCTGGTGATGTAATGACGTCTCCTGGCACACAAGCCAAACCATTCAGTCCGCAACCCTCTTAAAAGTTCAAGGGAATCGGCTAACGCTGGCAAGTGGTCAGTAGATTTCCTGGCGCTCGCACGTTCGTGCGGCATATTGTCTTGATTTTAGAATTTCTGGGGTAAAAAACGGGGACCCTGCCGAATAATTAGCGCAACTTTAGACATTGGCTTCGGCCGATCTAATTTCTCCCAGCCAACCATGGTACTTATGTGGCGTAAGGCGTCCATAGGTCGTCAGTCGTAATTGGCCCCCAAATTTACTGTAGAAGCCGGGCCTTTAAGGTTGACGTTGTTAAATCAGTACCAGCTGTCCTACAGGCCAACTGGCGCATCCCATAGGCACGGTTATGCTTAAGCGGGTAGCTGTGCAACAGCTCTTCAACGAGGTTTCGTGCCACTGAAACTCAATCAGCCATTAAAGCTCAATCTGAAAGCACTCGCCCTGGCCGTCATTGCCATCGCCTGTATCGTATGGCCCTTCGTTTCGCCCAGTGCACGAGCGCAAGCCCCTGATGACGAAAAACTCTTCGACGCGATCTGCCCCATCATTTATCCCGTCGATCAATCCGCCTCCGACCGCGGGTATCACTATCTGTTTTATGGCAACGGGTTCTTCATCGACAGCGAAGGCTACCTCATCACCGCGGCTCACGTGCTAAGCCAGCTTCATGGTGGACAGCCTTACGTCCTGCTGCACCAATCTTCCTCGGAGTTTAGTATAGCGCAAGCCGCTTTGGTAGCCGTTGATCGCGAACATGACGTAGCCATCCTGCGCGTCTCGCCGAATCCATTCGCAGGGAATTACAAAGTTTCGTTTCTGCCGATGACTCCCAATAGGCCTTTACCTGGTCAGACCGTCCTAACCGCAGCGCTGCTGCCTTCCAAGCCCCGTGAAGCTTACACACTAAACGCCACCCTAGAAATGCGTGGCCGCGGGGAGGTTCTCGACTCAGAATTTTCTCAATTGCAGAAGGGAAAGGGTGACACTGAGCTGCTAATCTTCGGCCACCAGGTGGTGCTGGGCCAAAGCGGCGCTCCCGTAATCTCTACAGAGTCTCAAAAGGTCGTCGGTCTTGTTGAGGGTCAGTGGTTCGGCCACAACTCCCTCGCCATGGTAGCCGCGGAGCGCCAGCCGGTAGGTGCAATCCTGCCGATTCACTACGCCATCGCATTACTTCAGCAGAAGCACATTACTTGGCATACGAGTTTTCGCGCTGAAGAACAAAATCAGCAACACATCACCGAGCATGCGCAAAACTCTTCCGTACCGGCAGCGCTGTCGTTCGTTCCGGCAGCTTATCCGTCGCAGTCCATTTTCGGCGGTGAAGTTATCCTCGACGCGCGAATCGATAGCACTGGAACTCTCACAGACATCCAGACTATCCACGGTGATGCTCCCTATCTCGAAAAAGCTCTAGTGTCTGTTCGCACCTGGACATTTCTCCCGGCGAGTCAGGACAGCCACTCCAACGAGGCTAGAATCGGAATCGTATTCGGTTTTGTTCCGCGTCTCGCCGCTTCAAAGTCCCCAAATACTCACAATTACGAAAATGCCTTTTCAGATTCGCGCGAGCGCAACTCTCCCGAACATGCCGCGCTGCCCGTCGCCACTGTCGAGCCCGAATATCCGCCGGACGCAAATGTTCAGTCCAGCGTAATTCTTTCAGCCGACCTCACCCAGCAAGGTCAACTCGATTCCGTAAAAATATTGCGCGGCGCCGCCGACTCGTTTACAGACTCCGCAACCACCGCTCTCCATCAGTGGCGTTTCGAACCCGGAAAACATCTCGGCGCAACCATCCCTTCGCAAGTAATCATCGTTTTCACATTCGCCCAACCCCTAGTCGCCGCGAAAACGCAATCGCCCAAGGTATCGCAATAAGCATCGCAGTTCCGTTACAATTCGCTTTGCTTAACTGTATTTTAGGATTCGCAAAAGCTTAGAATGTCTTGCGCATTAATTTCAGGGAAAACATTTCAGGGGGCACGATGTCTACAAAAATCATCACCGTACGAGGCCGTGAAATTATCGATTCGCGCGGCAATCCCACGGTCGAAGCCGAAGTAGGACTCGAAGGCGGCGTAATGGGCCGCGCCGCCGTCCCTTCCGGCGCCTCTACTGGAGAACACGAGGCCATCGAACTTCGTGACGGCGATAAATCCCGCTACCTCGGCAAAGGCGTCCTCAAAGCCGTCGGCCACGTGAACAACGGCATTGCCAAAGCCATCGTAGGTATGGACGCTTCCGAACAGCGCGCCATTGATCGCCGCATGATCGAAGCCGATGGCACTGACAACAAATCCAAATTCGGCGCGAACGCGATTCTCGCTGTTTCCATGGCCACCGCGCGCGCCGCAGCCACCCAGCTCGAACTCCCACTCTACCAATATCTCGCTAGATATTCGTCAGAAGGTTTCGCCGACACGCTTCCCGTACCCATGATGAACATTTTGAATGGTGGCGCGCATGCCGATAATTCCGTGGACGTTCAGGAATTCATGGTCATGCCACTCGGCGCGCCCAATTTTCGGGAAGCTCTGCGCTGGGGCATCGAAGTTTTCCACAACCTGAAAGCCGTGCTGAAGAAAAATGGCTACTCCACTGCCGTGGGTGACGAAGGCGGTTTCGCACCAAACTTGAAGTCCAATGTGGAAGCCGTCGAACGCGTCCTGGAAGCTATCACCGCCGCCGGCTACAAGCCCGGCGAACAGATCTGCATCGCGCTCGACCCCGCTTCCAGCGAGTTCTACGATCGTGACAAGAAAAAATACGTCTTCAAAAAATCCGACAAGTCCGCGCGCACCTCCGAGCAAATGGTCGAGTTCTGGAAATCCTGGGTTCAGCAATATCCCATCGTTTCAATCGAAGACGGTCTCGCGGAAGACGACTGGGGCGGTTGGAAGCTCCTCACTCACGAACTCGGCAGATCGCCTGCCGCAGAAATGGAAAAGAGAAAGACCATTCAACTGGTCGGCGACGACATTTTCGTCACCAACCCCAAAATTTTCGCGCGCGGAATTTCCGAAAAAATCGGCAACGCCATCCTGATCAAGCTCAATCAGATCGGCACCGTAAGCGAAACCGTCGAAGCCGTGGAAATGGCTCGCAAAGCGAATTACGCTTCCATCGTCTCCCACCGCTCCGGCGAAACCGAAGACACTTTCCTCGCCGATTTCGTCGTCGCCATGGGCTGCGGCCAGATTAAAACCGGCTCCGCCTCGCGCACCGACCGCATCGCAAAATACAATCAGCTCCTGCGCATCGAAGAACGCCTCGGCGCCGACGCCGTCTTTCCTGGCTTCAAAGCGCTCTCCGCACACCCCGTCCTACGTCCGCCGCGCCAAGTAGGCCCCGCAGAAAGCGGGCGGAGCGAATTGTGAGGCGTGCACGGTGTAGAGAGGTTTACAGCTCAGAAAGCTTTTCAGAATCGGAGCATTAACACGGAAACTCCAGCTCATCTCGTTACCCTGCCAGACGATGACCTCCTCAATGCCCTGCAGCGCGCGGCATTCGGCTATTTTCTAACTCAATGCAATTCGGCCAATGGATTGGTCGCCGATAGGTCTGTGGCCGGTGCGCCCTGCAGCATCGCAGTGGTCGGATTCGCGCTGTGCTCGTATCCAATAGCTGTAGAACGCCGCTGGATGACGCGTGACGACGCTGCTCGGCGAATTCTTACCACCCTTCTTTTTTTCCTGAATAGCGCGCAAAGTGAGGCGCCGGACGCAACCGGCTATATGGGTTTCTATTATCACTTTCTTGACATGCAAACTGGCAAACGTGTCTGGGATTGCGAGCTGTCGCTGATCGACACTGCTCTGCTGCTTGGCGGAATACTCGCCGCGAGTGCCTATTTTACTGGCAATTCTCCAATCGAGGTTCAGATTCGCCAGGTCGCCGAGACGCTGTATAGTCGCATCGATTGGCAATGGGCTCAGCATGGCGGGCCCACTCTTCCGCAGGGATGGAAACCGGAATCCGGTTTTCTTCACTACGGTTGGGAAGGCTACAGTGAAGCCATCCTTCTCTATGTTCTGGCGCTCGCCTCTCCCACCCATGCGATCCCGGCCAATAGCTATTCAGCATGGACCTCGACCTATCAATGGGAAAACCTGTATGGTTATGACTTTCTTTACGCTGGTCCCCTGTTCATTCATCAGCTGTCTCACGCGTGGATCGATTTCCGGCGTATTCAAGATCCGTTCATGCGCGAGAAGGGCAGCGATTATTTCAAAAATAGCTGCCAGGCAACATATATTCAGCGGCAGTATGCGTTGCGCAATCCAAAAGATTTTCGCGGTTATGGCGAGAATGTCTGGGGCTTTTCGGCGGGCGACGGCCCGAGCCCTCAACGTATCCGAATCGATGGTGTGGATCGTAGCTTCTTCGGCTATACAGCTCGTGGCGTGCCCTATGGACCGGACGACGGCACTATTTGTCCCCCCGCAGCTCTGGCCTCCCTTGTTTTCGTACCGGATATGGCGTTGGCGGCGGTCCGCTGCTTGTGTGATCGGTATCCGGAAGTTATCAAGGAATACCGGCTTCCCAGCGGGTTCAATCCCAGTTTCATTCGCAATGGATCCCGAGGATGGATCAGCGAAGGGTATTTAGGCCTCGATCAAGGTATTGTTACATTGATGATCGAAAACTATCGGTCGCAACTCATATGGAAACTGATGCGTCAGTGCGCATACATCCGGAATGGATTGCGCAGAGCCGGCTTTCGAGGTGGTTGGTTGTAAAGGCTAATCCGCACCTTAGAGGAATCCAATGCCGCCTGAACAATTGTCCTCCAATCGAAAATCGACTGACTTCGACCTGAGGGAATTGCAAAATGTCCACCCGCAGGACTGGAAAAATCCCGAGCCGGCTCACAGATACAGCTTGGTAGTCATCGGCGCTGGACCCGCAGGATTTCTCACGGCCCTCAATGCCGCCAAAGTCGGTGCCAAGGTAGCGATCGTAGAACGTGATCGTTTCGGCGGTGCGTGCTTCAATATTGGCTGCATCCCTTCCAAGACTATTATTCGCACCTCGCGCCTGTACGCAGAGATACGCAATGCGGATAACTTCGGCGCGGAAGTGCCTAGCGGTATCAGCGTGAATTTTCCGGCTGTGATGGAAAGAATGCGGCGTGTGCGGGCGCGTGTCAGCCGCCGGGTTTCGGCCCAGAAGTTGACTTCCGCGGGCGTCGACGTATTTTTCGGGCAGGCGCGCTTTGCCGGACCCAAGGCGGTTGAAGTCGAGGGCAAGCTCTTGCACTTTAAGCGGGCTCTTATCGCTAGCGGTGCCCGGCCGAAAGTTCCTTCGATCCCTGGAATTGCCGCCGCGGGATACTTGACCAATGAAAATGTTTTCGATCTGGACGAATGTCCTCGGCGCTTGCTTGTTCTCGGCGGCGGTCCTCTCGGTTGCGAACTGGCGCAGGCCTTCTGCCGACTGGGTTCGCACGTTAACATCGTGCAGGACGATCCGATGTTCCTCGGCAACGAAGAGCGCGACGCGGCACAGATTCTTTCCGAAGCGCTGGCTCGCGACGGAATCGACATCCATCTCAACAGCCAAGCTGTCGGTGTACGTGCGGACGGCAAAGGAAAAATCGTTGATCTGGTCAGCGACGATTACAAGTTCACACTAACCGTTGACGAAATTCTGGTCGGTATCGGCAGCACGCCTAACGTCACTGATATGAATCTCGAGGACGCCGGGGTGCATTACGATAAAGACGCCGGAATTATGACCAATGATTATCTGCAAACTAGCAATCCTCGAATCTATGCTGCCGGCGACGTATGCTCGGAAAAGAAATTCCCTCACATCGAAGTAGCCGCTTCAGAAATTGTAGTCCGTAACGCACTCTTTTGGGGTCGCGAGAGGCTGAGCATGTCGGCGGTTCCGTTCTGCACCTACACTGATCCGGAAATCGCGCACGTTGGCCTGTACTTTACCGAGGCGCGCGCAAAAGATATCCCCGTCAAGACTTTCACTGTCATGATGAGCGACGTGGATCGCGCAATCACGGACAGCGAAGATGAAGGCTTCGTAAAAATTCATGTCAAAGAAGGAACCGACCAGATTATAGGCGCAACTGTAGCGGCCAGCCATGCCGGCGAATTGATAAGCGAAATCTCGCTAGCCATGAACGCAAAAATCGGCCTCCGGGCTCTGGCCCGTGTAAATTACCCTTATCCAACCCAAGCCCAAGCTATAAAACTTGCCGCCAATGCTTATCTAGATACACTCCGCAACCCCATACGTAACTGGCTGCGAAAGCAATGGCTGTAGCGGCGGCCTTCTTCGGCAACTTGCGCCTGCACACCGGCTCAGCCACGATTGCGTGTGCCACTCGCGCATGATACGTTTTCCAGCATTCGCACGCTAAAGGTGAACATGAAACATCATCATCACCGCTCCGCCCACGTGCATCCACATCCGCACTCGCCTGACCCCACTCGACGCGCCTTTCTTTCCACGCTAAGCGCCGCCGCCGTCCTCGGCCCCTGGGCTTTCCAACAGGAACAAACCGCCTCCGACATGGCCGAGCGTTTTCGCCAAATGTCCGAGGACTTCGAACGCAAAGGCCTCGCCGATCCCTTCAAGGGAATCACCACCGACGGTAACGTCCTTCCCGGCCTTTTCGAAATCGCGCCCACCGGCGTTTCCACTGAGCCCGTGCGCAATGCCGCCGAAAAATTCATCGCCTCGCTCTCAAACGTCCAACTCGCTCGCACCATGTTTCCCGTGGACGACATCAAGTGGCGCAAATGGATGAATCAACATTTCTACGCGCGGCAGGGCGTCAGCCTCCAGGAAATGACCGACGCGCAACGCAAAGCCGCCTTCGGCCTCATGCGCGCGTCCCTGAGCGCGCGAGGATTCGAGCTCAGCCGAAACGTGATGCGCCTGAACGAAACCCTCGCCGACCTGGTCAACGAACATACTTTTCTCGGCGAATGGCTCTACTTTTTCGCCGTCATGGGACAACCTTCCGCCACGCAGCCCTGGGGCTGGCAGCTCGACGGCCACCACTGCATCGTCAACTATTTCGTCCTGGGCGATCAGGTGGTTATGACGCCGCACTTCTTCGGCTCGGAGCCCGTCCGCGCAAGTTCAGGAAAATATAAGGGTCTGGTAATCCTTCAAGAAGAACAGAACAACGGATTGCAGATGCTGCAATCGCTTACCGACACGCAGCGCCACCGCGCCATCATCAATTTCTCCAAGTCGGGTCACAATAATTTAACGGAAGCTTTCAAAGACAACGTTGTTCTTGACTACGCGGGCCTCCGCGCCAACGATTTGGCCAAACCTGCGCGCGACCATCTCCGCGACCTCGCCAATCTCTACGTCAGCAATATGGACGACGGCCACGCTCGCGTCAAAATGGACGAGTTCGACCGCCACCTCGAAAACACCTGGTTCGCATGGATTGGCGGCACCCAGCCAGACAGCCCCTTCTACTACCGCATCCAAAGCCCGGTCATCCTGATAGAATTCGACCACCAACAACCCGCCAACCTCGCAAAGTTTTCATCCGATCCCGATAAGCCCACTCAACAACATATCCACTGCGTAGTGCGCACCCCCAACGGCAACGACTACGGTAAAGACTTGCTAAGGCAGCACTATCTGGCCCATCCCCACACGACCTAGTTTCCCTAGGCCAATAACGTTGCTCAATACCCCGCTCAAGCTATAATCCAGCGCAATGGCCCTCCGTTCAGGCACCAAGCTCGGCCCTTACGAAACAACCTCCGAGCAAATGTTTTATGACGTTAGCAAGGATGGCCAACGCTTCCTGATTAATACTCAGATTCCGCAAGCATAGACCCACCCCATTTCCATAGTCCTGAATTGGCCCGCAAAGCTGACTAACTGACCCTGCGTTAACACCGCTCAGGTCCTCGACAGCCCGCGTCCACACAAAACCTGAGCTGAGAGCAATGTTATAATGGTAAATAGATATAATAATGTGCACAAAATACGATACTTACCGCATCCGGAAGCGCCCTAGATGACGCCGCCTTGGTGCGGCTCTTCACCGCCCGCCCACGGCCCCTCGATAAATCACCAGGAATCTCTAATCGCGAACGCGGATTATTAGAACACCTCCTAAGTCAATCAAAACAAACAACACGAGCTCTTTCTAATCGAGAACTTCCAACCATCTCAAGATCCCGTCCATCTCGTCGCCCTCAAGTTCCCTCCAGATTTGACCCCCGTGCTAGCCTGTTGGGCGCCATATGACCAAACGCCCAAAACCCATCGTCCTCACCGTCCTCGACGGATGGGGTTACCGCGAAGAAACTAAGGGCAACGCCATCGCTCTCGCGCGCAAGCCCAATTACGATCGCATCCTCAAAGATTTTCCCCACACGCTAATCCAAACTTCCGGCCCCGCCGTCGGTCTCCCCATTGGACAAATGGGCAACAGCGAAGTCGGCCACCTGAATATCGGTGCCGGCCGCATCGTCCACATGGACAGCACCCGCATCGATCAGCTCATCGCCGACGGCGAGTTTTATCGCCAGCCTCTACTGCTCCAAGCGATGGAACGAGGACGCAACACGCAACTTCACCTCCTCGGCCTCGTCAGCGATGGTGGAGTGCACTCGCACCTTAACCATCTTTTCGCCCTCCTGAAAATGGCACGCGAAAATAAAGTCAAAAATGTTTTCGTCCACTGCTTTCTGGACGGGCGCGACACCTCTCCTCATAGCGGGATTGAATTCATCCAGCAGCTCGAACAAAAAATGCGCGAACTCGGTGTCGGACAAATCGCCACCGTCAGCGGACGTTACTACGCCATGGACCGCGACAATCGCTGGGAACGCGTCGAAAAAGCCTATCGCGCCGTCGTTCACGGCGCTTCGGAAGCGAAGTTCACAGATCCCGCGGCCGCCGTTCGCGCCAGTTATGAAAAAGGCGTCACCGACGAATTTATTATTCCCGCCGTCATCACCACCGAGCCTGAGCCAGGAAAGCCGGCCGCCCGGCGCGCCGTAATCCGGGATGACGACGCCGTAATCTTCTTCAATTTCCGCGCCGATCGCGCCCGAGAAATGACGCGCGCCATGGTTGAGCCTGGTTTCGACAAAATCGTGGATCCCGACCGGCCAAACAATCTTTTCTACGTCGCGATGACCCACTATGACAAATCCTGGACCTGGCTCCGCTATCTACTGGCGCCCGAAAAGCTCGAACACATCCTCGCCAACGTTTTTGCTGAGCTGCAATTCAAAAACTTGCGCGTCGCTGAAACTGAAAAATACGCTCACGTTACCTATTTTTTCAACGGCGGCGTCGAAAAACCCTTTCCCGGTGAAGAACGTATTCTTGTCCCGTCGCCGAAAGTCCCCACCTACGATCTGAAGCCGGAAATGTCCGCAGCAGGAATCGCCGACACGGTAGTCCACGCCATTGAAAAAGGCGAATTCGACGCCATCATCATGAATTTTGCAAATGCAGACATGGTCGGCCACTCAGGAAATCTGGAAGCCGCCATCAAAGCAGTAGAAACCGTGGACACATGTCTGGGACAGATTTTTCAGGCGCTGCGTCCCCGCGGCGGCGCGTGGATCATCACTGCCGATCACGGCAACGCCGAAATGATGACCGATCCCGTAACCGGCGAGCCCCACACCTATCACACCACAAATCCCGTTCCTTTTATTTTGCTCGCTGAAAACGGCCAAACACGGTTATCCCCGGGCGGTTCGCTACGCGATATCGCTCCCACAATGCTCGGCGTGCTCGGTGTAGCCGAGCCGATCGAAATGACCGGACGCGACTTGCGCGCCCCCACAAGATAATTTGGGAGGTACAGTTCAGCCGCGGAAAATATACTGGTAAGAAATGGAAGAAGAACCCAAACACACCGAGAGCGGTGACAAGCGAGCCGAAATCATGGGATATATGCGTCCCATGAACGCTCTATGGCTCGCACTTCTTTTCGTCGCGACTTGGCTGATGTGGTCGCTACGCGCCGCTTTGATTCTGCTCGGATTGATGATTGCCGCGACGATCCTCGGCGTGATCTTGCGGCGACCCCAGTCGTGATGCGCCACCCGTTCGCCGTAAAAAACTTAATCGCCGGATGTCGGCTTCGGTGACGTATATCCCTGGCGAGCAATCACGATCACCTTTTTCATTTTGCCTTTTTTGTCCGGCTGCATCAGCGGATTGCCTTGCTCGTCCACAATCTCGAGTTTCAGCTTGTGATATTTTCCGTCCGGAGCGCTGGAAGGCGTAAAGCCCAGCGTGTACTGGCTCCTCAAAAATTCCGCCACACTGTTGAAGATGCTGCCCATCTCGCCCTGGAATCGCGGGAACCAAGCGTATCCCCCAGTCAGTTCAGCAAAGGTAGTCAGCTGATTCTTCGCCTGAAGATATCCGATACCGTCTCCGCCGCTGAATTTGCGCACGTTCTGTTCTTCGGCCATTCCCACGCTGAAGATGGGCACTTCGGTTTCCTTCACGCGTCGCAGCGTTTGATCCAGCGTATGCTTGCTAAAAGTATCGTAGCCGCTCGCGAGCAACAAAATAGACTTTTTGCCTTTCACGTCGCGAAGCTGATCCAGCGTTTCCAGCAGCGCATCAAACAAATTAGCTTCGTGAAAATTTGGAAAATAAAGTCCCGCCACTGCCTGCGCTACTTCCTGTTTGTTACGGGTGAAATCCACCACCACATGGGTCTGAAGGTCAAAGATCTTCAGCGCGACGTAATCTTTGTCAGTTAGGTGGCCCAGGAAATTGTAGGCCCAGGTCTTGGCCTGATACGCGAACCACTCGCCGCCTAGCTGGCTGAACTCCATCAGAATGACAATCGTGATCGGCGCTTCACTGGGAGCGAAATTCGAAATCTGCTGCGGCTGGTTGTTATCCAATACTCGGAAATTTTCTTTCTTCAGATTGGTTAGGATATCGCCTTCCTGGTCCGTCACCACCGCATCGATATTCACCACATTCGATTCCACCGCGATAGACGTTTGCGGCGCCTGGTTCGGCGCCTGCCCGGCTTTCGGCGATTGTTGCTGCCCTGTGGGTTGGGGCGGAGTGGCAGGCTGTTGCGTCGGCGCAGGTTTTTGCGGCCCTTCCTGTTGGCGCGACCAAGCGGTCAAAGTGCCGGGAGGTATACCTAAAGTTGCCAGCAAAGCTCCCACGAAAATGGCCCGCGTCCACATACTCAAACTCATGGATTTCCCCCTCCCGCTTTGATGCTGCCAAAGCCTTTTTCGGATGGTCTGTTGCCATCCAGAAAACGCCTCTTCCCAAGCGCCCGGCTGCTTCCTGACGCCATGATAATATGAATTGCTAGTCTGCTTATCGTTCTAATTCACATTCAATTAGGAGAACGAAAAGAATGGCGCGTTTGAACGTCCGAATTCTTGCCCTGGCATTCTGCGGTATGTTTTGTTGGGCCACGAATAGTGCGGGGCAGGGCCTGGCGTCACAACCGCCGCAGGCGCCCGCTGGTCCCAGCGCGGACATCGTAAAACTTCAAGGCGAAGCGCTCGTTTGGCTCCAAGACCTGATTCGCATTAATACCACCAATCCGCCGGGTAACGAGGTCGTGGCCGCCAAATACATCGCCGATGTTCTGAAACGCGAGGGAATTCCTTCGGAAATTTTCGAGAGCACTCCTGGACGCGGCTTTTTGGTCGCGCGCCTTTCTTCCAGCGCCATGCCCAACCCCTCACGCGCTCTGCTCTTGCTGGCTCATCTGGATGTGGTCGGCGTCGATAAAGCCAAATGGTCCGTGGATCCTTTCGCCGCGGTAATAAAAGGCGGGTACCTCTACGGGCGCGGCGCGATTGACGACAAAGGAATTTTGGCCGCGAATCTTGCCGTTTTCATTGCATTAAAGCGCTCGCAAGCCCGATTGAACCGCGATGTAATTTTTCTCGCCGAAGGTGACGAAGAAGCCGGCGGAGAAACCGGGATGAAGTTCGCCGTCGAAAAACACTGGGATAAAATTGCCTCGGGCTTCGCATTGAACGAATGCGGCCGCACCGTTATGAAAAACGGTAAGGTGCAATACGTGGCCCTGCAAGTTAGCGAGAAAGTCGCCGTAAACGTGAATGTAATCGCCACCGGCACTTCCGGCCACGGCTCGGTCCCACTAAAAGATAACGCTGTCACGCATCTATCCGCGGCCATGGCGAAATTGGGCACTTACGAAGCCCCGGTGCAATTCAACTCCGTCACCCGCGGATATTTCGAAGGAATCGCCCCGCTGCAAGACGAAGAAACCAGCAAATGGATGCTGGCGCTGGAGAGTTCCGACCGCGCCGATCACGCCGCGCGATGGCTTTCCAATGCCAATCCAATCTGGAATGCCATGCTGCGAGACACCGTGAGTCCCACGATGTTGCAGGCAGGTATTCGCGCAAATGTTGTCCCGTCAGAAGCTCGCGGCGTTCTGAACATACGTCTTCTGCCGGGCAATATGGCGACTCCGCTCTTAAGCAAGCTCACTCAACTTGTGAACGATCCCCAAGTTCGTTTGGAACCGCAGGCTGGCGCCGGAGAAACCGCGCCGTCTTCCTCACTTGAGACGGATTTGTACGCTACAATTAAGAAGGTAACCGCTCAGGAATTCAACGGTGCACCGGTAGTTCCATACATGTCCACTCCACTTACAGACTCGGCTCGTCTGCGCATGCGCACAGTACAAGCCTATGGGTTCGATCCTTTCCCGCTCACTGAAGAAGACGTGATGCGCATGCACGCCGATGACGAACGCATTCCGGTAGAATCTTTCCGCAAGGGAGTTCAGTTCCTCTACGCGGTTGTTGACGCGTTTGCTGTGACAAAATAACAATCGTGCAAAATCTTCGAAGGGCCAAAATCGTCTGTACCTTGGGACCCGCAAGCTCGTCTCAAAAAATGATTGACGCGCTGCTGCATGCGGGCATGGATGTGGCGCGCCTGAATTTTTCACACGGCACTCCAGAAGAAAAAACCCGTCTCATAAATTACGTGCGGCGAGCCTCCGCTCGATACAGCAAGCCCGTTGCAATCATTGCGGATTTACAGGGGCCCAAAATCCGTACCGGTGCGTTGCAACAGGGCAAGCCCGTGCACCTCCACTTCGGCCAGCGTTTCGTGATTAGCACCAAGAAGGTAATCGGCACGGAGCAAGGTGTCAGCACAACTTTTCTCGCATTGCCGGAGTCCGTGCGCAAGGGTGACCGCATTCTTCTGAACGATGGGGAGATCTCGTTGCGTGTTCTATCCACCCGTGGCCGGGAAGTTGTCTGCCAGGTGGAAAACGGCGGGGAACTGGGCGAAAACAAAGGAATCAACCTGCCGGGCGTGAAACTGAAAATTCCTTCGCTCACTCCCAAGGATCGCCGCGACTTGCAGTTCAGCTTGCAAATGGGCGCAAACTACGTGGCCCAAAGTTTTGTGCGCACCGCAGCAGATGTCCGCGCCGCCAAGGGTGCCATCGCCCGCGCCGGAAAAGACACGCCTATTATCGCTAAATTGGAAAAGCCCGAGGCTATCGACAACCTGGAGGAGATTCTCGAGATTGCCGACGGCGTGATGGTGGCGCGCGGAGACTTAGGCGTGGAAATGAGTCTCGAAAAAGTTCCCGTTGTCCAGAAACGGATTATTTCCAGCGCGCGCGACGCTTTGGTCCCCGTAATTACCGCCACACAAATGCTCGATTCGATGCAGAAAAATCCGCGGCCCACGCGCGCGGAAGCTTCCGACGTGGCCAATGCAATTTTCGATGGCAGCGATGCCTTGATGCTTTCCGGCGAGACCGCCGCGGGAAGTTATCCGCTGGAATCGGTGGTAATGATGGACCGCATTATTCGCGAGGCGGAAGCGAGCGTCACGTCTTTACCTCGCCCGGCGGCCTCCGGCGACTTACTGATCAGTGAAACCATTGCCGAAGCCATTTGCCATGCCGCGGAAGAATTAAACATGAAAGTAATCGCCGTCTTCACCGAGTCGGGATCTTCCGCGCGCCTCGTTTCAAAATACCGCCCGAGAGCTCCCATCGTTGCGTTTTCACCTGCGCAGGAAGCCCGCCGCCGGCTGAGCCTCTTCTGGGGAGTGCTGCCGCGGACCATAGAGCGCGTCCACGACGTCGATCAGCTCGCGGAAACCGCCGAAGCGCGTTTGCTTGAAGAACATTTAGTGAAGCGCGGCGACATCGTAGGCGTAATCGCCGGCACGCCATTGGGCACCACGGGATCCACTAACTTGATGAAGATCATCCGAATCGGAGGGTAGCTAGCCAGTTGTATGTTCGCGCAAGACTTCTCCGGTGAGAAAGACTCGGCCAATCGTCCTACCCCCATCCCGATGGGTAAATTTGAATTCGTAACGAGTGCTTGCGAGGTAGGCAGGATTCAGCTCTGGGATCTGCGGCGTTCTCGGCCCCTAATTCACCCAGTTGTCGGGATTTGAAGGCGGCTTTTCGTTGTGGTCGCGCACATAAACTTCGAATTTCTTCCGTAGCCGCCGTCGTTTCCAATCCGAAAAAAAATTCCGATAGTTGTAGAGATAAGAGCCGCGCCGCAAGTAAATATATCCCACTAGCATTCCGCCAAGGTGGCAGACATGACTCACTCCATCGCCCGTGGATCCAATGGTGGTAAAAAATTCGATGGCTCCCATCACGATCACAAAAATTCGCATGGAAACTGTGACCGGCAGCGGAAATACCCAGACTTGGCGGTGTGGCATCACGATAGCCACCGCTAGCAAGACGCCGTAGATCGCTCCCGAAGCTCCAATCGTAGGTATCAGAGCCGTCCCGCGTCCGTGCGGATCGATCAAAAGTTTTACGATGATGTCAACGATTCCCGCGCCCACTCCGCACACGAAAAAATAAGTGTAGAACCGCCGTGCCCCCCAAGTGTGCTCCAGGTCAGCGCCGAACATCGCGAGGTACAGGAGGTTGAAAAGAATGTGGAGGATCCCGCCGTGAAGGAAAATGTAGGTGAACGGTTGCCAGATTCGGAAACCCCGTACGACCGCCCAGGGACTGAGCCCGAACCAGCCGATCCAAAATCTTGCTCCCGCTTCGTGAAACAGCAGCGCCGAAATTGTTTGCAGGAAAAAAACAGAAATACAGATGATGCAAATCGTCTTAATGGCGCGCGGAAAGTACCCGCTTAAATCAAACCGATGCCCGTATCCGCGCGAAAAGGTTGGCACACAGGAAGTGTAAAGGCTGCGCCCACCGTAGTCAAAGACCTCCAGGGGTAGCTTACAGGACGGGGAAAAGTGATACATCCCACCCCGTTTTTGGCGCGATAACAATTTTAAGCAAGGTTGCAGTCGCCTACGCGTGCACAATTGCAGTCGTGGTTACGGCGGAAGTGGCGATTACGATTTAAATTGCGGTGACTGTGAATAACCGCCAACTACGCGAGCACCGACGACTAGAATTCGCATATTGCCATCCCTTCTCAGTAATCATGTTTGATTGCAAAGAATCAAGAGCTCCTATGGAAACCGTGATTCCGATTGACTCGGGTACGAGCGATTCCGCGGGGTTGCGGCCGGGTTATCCCTCCGCCGATTTGATTTTCTGGTTCAACGCCGGGTCCTCGAGATTCGTCTTGAGGAATTCTGCCGAGGTAGGTAACTCCACCCGGAGATTATGTACGGTGCAAATCTGCACCTTACCGGCGCGAAGACGATAGTCCAGCGCGTGTCCTCCGGACTGTTTATCCTGCCGCAGAAAGTGCAGGTGAAACCCTGCCACGCCGATACCCTGTGCATAAATCGGAGAACGAAATCCGGCCAAGGTTCCCTCCACGTTGGTGAAGACTTTCTCTGCTTGATGTTTCGCTGCTTCGGTGAGGGGAGGAAACGGCCTAGTCTGACGCTGCACGGTTCGCATGCGAACTTCATCGAAAGCGCCATCCACTCTTACCGCGCTGAAGAGGTTGGCATCCGTAGCTTTCTCAATCATCGCCAGCAGGTCGCTCTTTGTCATCGGCTGTACCAGATTCAACTCCCGCTCCGGCTGAAAAAAGGTAACCACGGCAAAAGGCGTCTTTTGGTCATCTGTGACAGGACGAGCGGATCCATCCGATCTAACCTGATAGAACATCCCGTCAAAGCCCACCATCTCACCGTCGAGATCATTGAAAGTGCCAAGACCAAAATCGCCATGTTTCCGAATGTCCCCATACGTCATCTGACCTTCGTAATTCCCGGCTATCAAAGCGGACATCAAGGAGGTTTGATACAGCTCACCCGCTCGATGATCGTTACTGCCGGAGACGTGGTGCCAAGCTGGCTGGATCATTGCGAGTGAACCGGATACAAGTGAATTGTCCATGCTCATCCTCTCAATCCCACGCTTCGGGAATCACGTGTTCGCCGATTTCCACGTTCTTGCTGTAATCCGTCGGAATGTCCACCACGACTACGCCGGGCGTCTCGAGTGCTTTGCGCAAGGTAGGCACAAGTTCATCGGGCTTGTTGACCCTCATACCGACGCATCCGAGGCTCTCCACGTACTTCACAATGTCCGGATTTCCGAAATCCGTGCCTGAAGTACGCCCGTAAAGCAGCTCCTGCTGAAAGGCGACCATGTTGTAGCTGCCGTCGCGAAAGACAAGGACTGTAATGTTCAACTTCGACCGAACCGCTGTTTCCAGTTCCATCGACGAAAAGAGGAAGCCCCCATCGCCCACGACCGCCACCACCTTCTTCGAGGGATAAGTAAAACTCGCCGCCATGGCCCACGGAATTCCTACTCCCAGTGTTTGCTGCCCATTAGTGAACAGGAGTTTGCGTGGTTCAAACTGGAAGAAGTGCCGCGCCATCCAGATGTGCACCGACCCCATATCGCACGCGATAATAGTGTCATCATCGACCAGACTGCGCAGCGCCAGCACGGTGTTAAGCGGATAAACCGACGATCCGTGTGATTTCGGATCAGGAGGATTTTGCAGCGCCTTCCATTCTGCCTGAATCGCTTGCAGCTCTGGGCCTGCAGTGAACGATTGCTCCTGCAGCATTGATGCGAGCGCCGATATTGTGTCAGAAACCGATCCGCGCAGCTCCAACTCGGGTTCATAATGGTTATCGATGTCGCAGGGATAATCGTCCAGATGAATGATGGCCCTCGCCTTGCCCACGTTCCAGAAACTCGGGTCGAACTCGACCGGATCGTACCCGATGGTTAGCACGACGTCCGCCCTGGCGAGCAGCTTGTCTCCCGGTTGATTCCGGAACAGGCCCACGCGGCCGAAAAATAGTGGGAGCAGTTCGCGCGATATCGCCCCTGCGCCTTGAAATGTGCCGACGACGGGTAAGGCGTGGCGCTTCAACAGAGCGCGCACTGCTGTGGTCGCACGAGGCTCGCTAGCGCCCATGCCGAGAAGGATGACCGGGCTTTTCGCTTTCGATATTTTTTCCGCAGCTCGGCGAATCATGTCTTCAGGGGCTGCCCCCAACGGCGGCAGCGGCAGCGGCGGCGGCACGCTGGCTTCGGTCACTGCACCCTGCACATCCCTCGGAAATGCAATAAAGGATGCTCCGGCACGAGGTGTCATAGCCGCTCGAAAAGCATTCACAACCGCTTCACCGGCGGCTTCCGGCGCGTTGATGGCGACGCTGAATTTTGTTACCGGTTTCATGACGGCCACCGAGTCCATCGATTGGTGCGTCTGCTTGAGGGTGTCCGCCAAAGGAACAATGCCGCCGATCGCCACCATGGGATCACCTTCGGTGGTGGCGGTGGCTGCGCCGGTCACGAGATTGCCCGTGCCCGGGCCGGAGGTGACAAGACAGACCCCCGGCCTCCCGGTCAAACGCCCCACAGCGGCGGCCATGAACGCGGCGTTCTGTTCGTGACGGCAGACGATCAACTGCGGACCTTCATCACGCAATACATCAAAGGTCGGCATGATCTTTCCACCCGGAATGCCGAATATATATTTGACATTCTGTTGCATCAGGCTTCGGATCAATAAACGCCCGGCGGTTTGCTGTTTTTCTCTTGCTTTGGCTTCACCCGGAGTACTCATCGTCTCCTCCAGTGGTAACGCAATCTGTAGGCAGGGTTGGTTTGGGATTTGGATGCGCGATCAGGGAATAGAGCGAAACTTCTTGCGCAGCGTCCTTACTCAGTCGATTGTTGGGTTCACCGAGAGTACTCGTCTGGCCGGATTACGGAGGACGACCCTTCTATGAACCAGGGGTTGAGCATAACGTCAGGGCCGGAAAGAGGAATTGTAATCCGCCGCTATGCGCTTGTAAAGAGCTCTTCCGGTTCTCGTTGCTTAAACCCTCCTCGGGCTAGGTAATCCGGAAAACAATTCGACATGACCGCACTGATTGCATACGAGCGGTACAACCATCCGCATCGTCATATCGGTTGAGCCGCCAACCCAGAACCTGATTCCGACTGCCTTGTCGCCGGGAATCCGTGGCACGCTTCGTTCAAACTTCTCACGTTCATATTGGCTGAGGGCGTGCCCAGGCATTGTCGGGTTTGTGGGGTGGGAGTCTAACTGTCCTCCGGCTTTTATTCTGTCAACGTAAGCGCCAACCATCAGGTACAGGTCTAGCGAGGAACTTGCTGAACTCAAAGCCTCACGCGCCTCTTTCAGCACATTACATCGTGATAAACTCCAGCGTATGGCACAGTCTCCCGATGCTGCGGACAGTGTCGCTCCCGCGCCGGACCTGTTCGTTAGACTGGCGCTTTGCGCGATTGCGGCCAGCGCCCGGGAAGAAAAAGAGGTGTAGACTTGCGGCATTCGTTCCTCGAAGGGAATCCCATCTCAGGAGATTAAAAATATGGCGCGACGCACGTTCCTGACTCAGCTGGCGGGTTTGCCTTTTCTAGCGTTGGGTCTGAAGGTCGAGGAGTCAAAAAAATCTCTCAAAATTATGATGAAAAGCGCGTGGGGGCCGGATGACCCAACAAGGGCAGCTTTTCCGTTCGCACACGGACTCGTGCTCGCAGAAGCGGGTCACGGGGTACAAATCTTCCTCCTCGCGGAGGCGACTTCTCTGATGCGAAAGTCCATGGTGAACGCGATTCTGCCGGTTGGCTGGCCACCGCTGAGCGAAACACTCGATAAGGTTGTGGCAAGACACATTCCGATCTTTGCTTGAGGAGCCTGTTCCCGGGCCCGTGGGGTCACGGAAACAGACTTGAATCAATGGGGAGCAAAATTTGGCAATCCGGCGATCTTTGTCTCGCTCGTGGAGTGGGCAGACCGGATAATCGTAGAGTGAGGATCAGGTAATGCTTCCCGGGCGGGTGAGCTATCAGCTGTCTTCGACAGACCGTCAACTCCTTCTATGAGAAGCCTTTCGTTCTCAAGTTGTGAGTCCTCGCTGAGTTGTGAAGGAGTGGTTTGGGTTTTTCTATCTAGCGAGCCGGCTCATTCAAGGCACCTGTCATGTTCTGGCCATCAGGTTTCGCAATCGACACAAGTTGTAGGCGGCCCCGGTTAAGATAAACAGCCACCCCACCTTGTCGATTCCTCTCAACTTCACCTTCTTTAGCATCCCAACCATTTTCATCCATCCGAACGATTGCTCCACTCGTTTGCGCTTCCGTTGACTCGCCTCGTACCCACATGCCGCGTGGTCCGCTCGTCTATCGCGCTCCTGCGATTGGTCGTGTTCTGTGCCACATGCAGAGTGATGTTCATCCCGCGCAGTTCGGTTCGATTGACTTTCCAATAGTTCAACATACATACTTGTCGGTATATTAGATGGGCGCGAGAGGAGGCGGAGGTGAGGAAGCGAAGGCTCCGTGATCCGGACGGTACACGGGAACGCTTGCTGCAAGCGGCTTTCCGGGAGGTCCGCCGATCAGGCTTCCAGAGTGCCGGCATCAATACAATTCTCGCCGCCACCAACGTCACCAAGGGAGCCCTCTATCACCACTTCGACAGCAAGGAAGCTTTGGGATATGCCATCGTCGACGAGGTCATCGCTAAACTTGTCCGGGACAGATGGTTGCTCCCTCTGCTTAGCGACGGGCAACCCATCGACATTTTGATCGGCATTGTCCGGCGGTTACCAACTCGACCCGCAGACGTTCGAGAAAGTTGTCCGCTGCTCAATTTGGCACAGGAGATGTCTCCGCTGAACGAACAATTCCGCAAGCGGCTGGAGAGGCTATTTCTTGCCTGGCAGGAAGGAATTGCTACGCTTTTGCGGAAAGGGCAGTCCCAGGGAACCGTTCGCCGCGACCTGAATCCAGACGAGACTGCCAGCTTTCTTGTCGCGATGGTCGAGGGCCACGCCTCGTTAGCAAAGAATGCTCAAAATGCCAAGGTTTGGGAAGTCGGAACCAGAAACATAGTGGGGTGGTTGCAGTCTCTCCGGGCGCCACGTCAATCTCGGAGAGGCGGACGGCGGATGTTGAAGAAGCCTGTTCTCAGGCAACGGCAGGGATTCTGACTAGGAGCAAAACAGCCAGCGATTCACCGGAGGCAAAACAATGAACCGAAGAACATTGGCAAAGGTAGCTTCTCTAAGTTTCGCTCTAATCCTGGGGCTCATTGCAATGAAGCAAGGGCAGGCACAGGACGCTAAGACACCATATTCGAGCATGGCGCCACTCGATCAGTACCTCATGGCAGACCGAAATGCCGAAATAGTCCTGGCGCGGAGCGCGGCCCCGGATGCCATATCGGCCGATGCAAAAATTCTGGTCCTCGGGCGCCATGGCTACGAAACTGCCGTCGAGGGGAAGAACGGCTTTGTGTGTGTTGTGGAGCGGGGGTGGATGTCCCCTTCCAATGCTCCGGAGTTTTGGAACCCCAAGCTTCGAGGCCCAGTCTGTTTCAATCCGCCAGCCGCGCGATCCGTTTTGCCGGCTACTTACAAGAGAACAGAGCTGGCATTAGCAGGGAAAACGAAGGCTGAGATCATCGAGGGCAACAAGGCAGCGTTCGAAAAAAGTGAACTGCCACCGCTCGAGCCCGGCTCGATGAGTTACATGATGTCGAAGGAAGCTTATCTCACCGATAGAGGTGATCACAACGTCGCCCACTTGATGTTTTATGCGCCTCCGCTGGACGGCAAGGCTTGGGGCGCCGATCTCACAAATTCACCGGTAATGCTGAATCCACAATTCAACGGCGTTCAACCGATCGACGTGTTTATCGTTCCCGTGGGCAGGTGGTCAGACGGATCCGCTGCTCCGGTTATGTAGGACCATTTCATTTAGAAGCAGTGCATTCGTCATTCTCGTTTCCGATAGTAGGAAGTCGAAACGAGAGAGCAAGGGGTTCCATCGTGAGTGCCCGCGAAATTCAGGATCAGAAGGCCATTTCACCACAGGCGCCACGAATCGCGTTCAAGGCAAACGGTAGCATCGTACTCTTGGATTTAGCCGACATCTTGGCAGTGCAAGCCGAAGGTAATTACGTTTCGCTGCGGCCCCGAACTAATCCCTATTTGGTGCACGAGTCTCTGTCGTCCATGGCGGAGAAGCTAAAACCCTACGGTTTTGTCCGCATCCACCGCTCGGTCGTCGTGAATATTTCGGCCGTGGAGAAGATCCAACGTTTACCGACGGGGGAATACAGGCTGCGGGTAAAGGGTGGGAAGGAATACTTGGTAACACGTAAATACAAACACAGCCTCAGAGATCTGGCTCAACTGTGGGTAGGGCCGGAGCGGCTTTGCAGCTAGAATCCCGATTCGGAATACTCGAAGGCTACCGGAAAATGCTCCGAAATAGGGTGCGGTAAGCAGATGCGAAATTTGACAGGTTGCCAAATCGTTGCAAGTTGCCATAAACAAGAAGGATAGAAAGTCGTATCGCCCACAGAAACCATATCCAGAATGATAGACGAGATTTCGCATTAAATTCGGTGAAATGTTGCCGCTCAATGTGAAATAGCTGTGTTGAAGATTTAATTCGCCGCAATTGCAAAAAAGGACAGTTTCACTCCCTCCTATCTCCTATCCCGTCAGAGACCTCCAGGGGTGAGCACTAGATGGCCCCGTTTCTAGTACACCTGCGCGAGATCAGAGAATCCTTGACCATCGCGGGATTGTGCAGAACGAGCCCATTGGCGCCCTAGCCTATCTCGGCCTCGCCCGCGCCTATGCCATGCAAGCCGACTTCGTCAAAGCCCGCGCCGCGTATCATGATTTCTTCACGCTCTGGAATGATGCTGACGCCGATATCCCGATCCTCCACGCCGCAAAAGCAGAGTACCTGAAGTCAAAGTGATCCCGGAATCCGCAGCGCGTTGTTAATCAAACCTGAATCGGCCTAGTTGGCCTTACGGTTTCGGCCTGACGGATTTTCGCCAACGAAGTTCCGCTCTAAGCGTGAAAAACATTGCGCACACGCAGCTCATCGCATAGGCACCTAGGGCTGCATTCTCGGGAGGATGTGGCGCAACGCGGTTTGCCGGATGGAAGATCTCAAACCTCTTCCACGAACGCGCGGAGACGGCTTAGCGCAGCATCCCAGTGGGCTGAGATCCGTTGCAGATGCAGTTGCGCCTCCGTAAGCCGCGCCGTCTTAAGCTGCCAAATGCGCTCGCGGCCAACTCGGCCACTCTTCACCAATCCGGCGGATTCCAGCGAGCGCAGATGCTTAGTGATCGCTTGACGGGAAACGTGGGTGCCTTCAGTGAGTCGCACAATAGACAAGCCACGTCCATTCGAGAGTCTTGCGACTATATGCAGACGGGTTTTGTCGCCGATTGCGGCGAAAACTTGTGCAGCCTCGGCAAGCGCTCTTCCCGCCATAGGTTGATTGCGTGTCATACGGTTATTGCGAACTAGCTAGCCGTTGACTCTAATTGACGCGCCGCCAGGTACCTTTGAATAAGCTCCATCTGAATGGTCCATCCACTGTCATTGGCCTCAAAAGCCTTTGCGCGTCGCGCGAGCGGAATTTGGTCAAAGCCAGACTCGGAAACATCCAGGAGTACGCCGCCATCGACCTGGCGGAGTTCGAACACGACAAGGGTCGTGGGCTCCTTCGAATAGTCTACCGCAGGGTCAACGGCGCAGGGGTGCCAGCGAAAGGAAATCTTCTTCATGGGGTCGACACAATCCACCAGAATCTCAAACTCGATTCCGTCGCAGGCTTTCTGACGTTGAGCGATCTCTTCATCTACGGTCGTAGGACAAAGCCGCCCGGTTAACCGGGCACCCGTTGTGAAGGGACCATCAAATGAAACGCCGAACCAGGACCCGAATTGCTTGGCATCGCTGATCGCGTGCCAAACCCGGTCGAGCGTTGCACGGATCAGGACTTCTTTCTCGATCCTGTCTGTGTTCATCAGCAACCTCCTGGTTGCCTTTCTACCAGAGTATACGAATAAAAGCAACCAATTGGTTGCGCGTCTTCAAGAATGCGGCTGTATCGGCCTCGAATCCAAGGAAAGAGTCTTCTATGCCCGGCTTGCCTGCGGACCAATCTACTTGGAGCGACATCGCTACCTGAATCAAAGAGCTGATTAGCTGCCTGATAATACTCGCGCGCAAAGTTGAAAAATGCCATTGCGCCCACGTCGGCGGTCGGATTCGTATTTTACATTTTCATACGTTCTTCTCATCAAATAGGGCGGAAATAAAAATTATTCAGCATGAGACAGTAGGTGTCAACCATTCCACCCGGAAGCATCGGGTTACGAATCGACCTTTCGGCGGTACACTGCCCATTAGACAAGTGATTACTACCTCAGAAGTAGAGCAGAAATCCCGCGACTTCGGAATCAATCCGGCGGATGTTGAAAAGGACTATGTCTATGGATGCTTACTCAATGGCATATACACTCAATCGGCGCTTTCTAGCCGCCTAGGGCGTCTTACGGTTTTTCGACTGGACGCGATAGGCCAGCAAGCTGATGAGAGAAATGTATTCAATAGCGCGTTTCTCTGGACCCTCGGGAAAAGAATGACCGCCAGGATTTCGGATTGCCAGTACTCTAGTCGTCTTTTTACAGTAAAGACCCTATAGACCCATTAACAGTAATGTTACAACTTTGTGTAAGGCCAAGGTCAATTCGCCCTCGCCGATTTGCGGCTGCGCGATATGACCAAGACCGTTCTGGTAGCAGATGACAGTGCAATAATTCGCAAGATGTTGTGCCGGGTTTTTGAAGCCGAAGAAGACTACGACCTTTGCGCAGAAGCCACCAACGGTCAAGAAGCAATTGAACTCGCCCTAAAGCATCGCCCAGATCTCATCATCCTCGATTTATCCATGCCCGTTTTAAACGGAATCGACGCGGCGAGAGAATTGAAGAAATTAATGCCTTCTGTTCCGATAATTTTGTTTACTCAATACTCCGACCTTAGCCATATTATTTCACGTCACGATCTCATAGTTGACCGCATAGTTTCAAAGGCTGACCACGAGGACCTCATGGTTCATGTAAGGGCGCTAGCTCCGGTCTAACAGTCTCAGAACGATTGGCGGAGGTTCAATTCCAAGGAGCCGGAGTCGGAATTAGAGGAATGCGAGAGCGCGTGCGGCAGTCTCGCGGCGAATTGACTATTGATTCAGCCACTGTAAATAATCGAGATAGGAATGTAATAGTCCCTCTTCTCGCGCAGGTGTACCAGAATCTGGGCCATCTAGTGCTCACCCCGTCAAAGACCTCTAGGAGACAGCCCTGTCCTGTTAATTTTTCTTGGCTTTCGACGTGCCGGCTATTGCTTAGGTTTTGTCTAACTTCTTCCGCGCAAAGTAGAAGAGCGAAGCCGCAAGTAGAATAAACATGAAGAGTCCAAATAGATTGCTGGTAGCCAGCGGCCCGAGGATCTTCGGCCCAAACGCAAACAAATCCGCGCGCCATGGCAAATGGAACGCGCTCGTCACCCACCCTGGCACGTGCGTAGAAATTTCGGGGTCTTGTAATAAATTGATCACAATGCCGAGCAATCCGAATACTCCCCCGGCCGCAATCAATCCGCTCGCATAAAGCGCGCCAGGACTCGCCTCTCCCCCTTCTGTTTTTTTGGATGTAGTCTCCACCAGCCAACGCACCAACCCGCCCGCAAACATAGTGGCCGTCGTTCCAATCGAAAGATAAGCGCCAACAGCAAACGCCAGCGAACGCACGCCAAGTATTTCCACGGCAAGCACGAGTGCAACGCCCATCAATACAAGTCGCCACGGCAAACGCTGATTGAGAATCCCATTAATCACCGTCGCCATCAGACGCGCCTGCGGCGCCGGAGCCTTGTCGCTACCAATCCCTTGCACCCACTGAATCTCAATTTCCTTCGTCGCCGGATCGTACAAATATTCGCCATCGGGAACCTGTGCCGATCCCAACGCATTAATCAGCACATAATTTTCCCCTTGGTACGTAACAGAACTCCGCTCCACTTTCACGCCGGTAGCCAGCGCTTCCACATTCACCGGAATTTTCACCGGCAAATATTTCTCCAGCCCCGTGTTCATCAAATTCAGCGTCGCGCCGATAGCAATCGTTGACACGGTCACGCCAATCAGCAAAGCCATCTGCTGCTTGAATGGAGTAGATCCGACAAGGTACCCAGTTTTCAGATCCTGCGAAGTGGCTCCCGCAATCGCCGCAGCGGTGCACACCACGCCACCAATCACCAGTGCCAAAACCGCGTAGTTCGGCGCAGTCCACCCCGCCACAAAAAATATCGCGCAAGTAGCCATCAGCGTCGCAATGCTCATTCCGCTCACCGGGTTCGAAGAATTTCCCAGCAACCCGCTAATCCGCGACGCCACGGTCACAAACAAAAATCCAAAAACTACCACAAAAAGTCCCGCCAGCAAATTTTGGTACCAGGTAGTGCTGGCGCCCTTGATCGGATCAAACGTCAACATCACCCACATCATCGCCACGATCACAATCGATCCGATCACCACCGTGCGAATCGATACATCATCGTCCAGCCGGTTCCTCTCCGGCCCCGCGCCCGCGCGCTCCGAGCGAACATCCTTCAGCCCCGCGCGCAACGCCGAAATAATTGTCGGCAGCGTGCGCAGCAGCGTAATCAGCCCCGCAGCAGCCACCGCTCCCGCGCCCATCGGACGAATGTATTGCCGCCACATATCGTCCGGCGTCATTTGCGGAATCGGAATCGTAGACGGATAAATCGGCGTGTTCCCAGCCAGCTGTCCAAAAAATTGGATCGCAGGCATCACCAGCAGCCAGGAAATCACGCCGCCTGCAAAAAGAATTCCGGAAACTTTGGGCCCGATGATGTAACCCACTCCCAGATATTCCGAAGTAATCGTCGCGCGAAATGACGCCCCCGGAAACCAGTGTGGACGCCCTTCCGGCTGCGAGTTCCACGCCTGGATTGTGTTCATGAAAAAAGTGTAAGCGCCGCCAAGTCCCAGCCCCCAGAACACGCGTCCCGCAAACGACCCGCCGCGCTCCCCCGCCACTAGCACATCCGCGCAAGCCGTGCCTTCAGGAAACGTCAGGTTCCCATGCTCTTTCACGATGAGCTGCCGACGCAGCGGAATCATAAACAACACGCCGAGCCACCCGCCCAGCAGCGCCAAAGGAAAAATTCGCCAGAAGGTAAATTCCGTGCCAAACCCCAAAAAGATCAGCGCCGGAATCGTGAACATTACCCCGGCCGCCAGCGACTCCCCAGCCGACCCGGTAGTTTGCACGATGTTGTTTTCCAGAATCGTCGAGCGCCCAAACGCGCGCAAAATGCTGATCGATAGCACTGCAATCGGAATCGAAGCAGAAACGGTAAGCCCCGCCCGAAGCCCTACGTAAACCGTCACCGCTCCAAACAGCAATCCAAATAGTGACCCCAGCACCACCGCCCGCAGTGTAAATTCCGCAATACTTTCTTCAGCCGGAATATAAGGATGGAATTCGCCAGCCGGCGCAGTAGAACTCCACTGTTTCTTCGCCTTCGCCATCCTCACCGCCTCCCGGGTCTTTTGCTGTCGTGTCGCCGTTCAATTCCGCGACAGCCAATTTGGCTGCCCGCGAACCGGGCAAGGTAGCACCAGTTGCACACCCAAGCAAGCCGCTTTCGCGCGGCGAAAAAGACACCAAGGGCTCAGGGTTACATTGACAGATACCAGTCAGCGGGATACTCTGCCCGATAATTTACTGCTTGAATACTAACTCGCGGGCGGTTTATCACTAGGCGGAAAACACTAATCGCTCCCGTATAATGTGCAAGACCCTTCTCTGTACGCTTGTTGTGAATCACCCGCAATTGGGACGCCTTCTCTTTTTCGATCCCACCAACGCCGGTGTTCCACTGAGATATTTGCCCTCCTATCTTCAGGACAATTTTACCTCGTAGTCCCCACCAATAAACTCTCCGAAGTCCGCGATTTCTTCCATCAAATCACAGCCGATGAGAAATCCAGCGCCGTGCTCCGCCGCGCCAACCCATAGCCGCCGTTCGGCCCCATTAAGGCCTTTATCCCACCCCTAAGCTAGGAACTCTGAGGCCGCAGAACTAGAAAGCGTAAACGACAAGTACTCCACGCCTAAGCATTATGTGTACTAACAGTAAACAGATAAATTCAAAGTGTGCAGTTTTGAACACCGGCTCCACACCCTAGTCGCTTACTTTCACAAGGGGAAGCTTCAAGAAGCTCCATGGGGGCCAGTAAGGGTGGTGCGCGTGATAACCTCCCAAGCTGGTCGCGCTCTCAAATGTCCATAGGCTATCGCGATCACGCCAAGCAAATTGCTCTGCCTCCGGTCGTATTGGGACCGGCCAGCAGACGCCGACCCCTACGTATCCTTTTTGTCCACAACGTGTTAGCGGAGGTCCAGCAATGCATTCGCGAGCTCAAAAGAGCGCATTGCAGAGTTAGCGCGGACACAGTTTCAGGGTTCGACCAGTTTATTAGGCTTCTGGATTCAAAATACCATGACGTAGTGCTGGCAAAATATCCCATGCACAATTGGCGCGGACCATTCCTAACGGAAGTGTTAAGCCCACGGGAGCGGCGTATCCCCCTTATTTATCTGGCCGACAAAATAAAACCGGAAATCGTGGCCCGCCTTATTACCGAAGGGGCGGCTGATTGTATTGATAAAGACCATTTTGGTCACCTTCCGATAGCGATTCGTCGAGCCCTCAGTGAGAACCAGCTACGCCAGGAGCGCGATCAATCTGAGAAAAAGTTACGCCATTCGGAAGCTCGCTATCGCGCGCTCGTGGGAAATTTAACCTACGGAATGTGTCGTTGCGGCGAGAAAGGAAACTTTTTGGATGTAAACCAAGCCCTGGTCACCATGCTCGGTTACGCTTCCCGAAAGGACCTCTTGGCGGCCAATCATGCCAGAAACATTCTTTGCGATCCTTCCAGACGAGAACAAATACTGGGGCACTCCGGCCAAAATGGTGGCACCCCCCTTGAAATTGACTGGAGAAGAAAGGATGGCACGCTCCTGAAGGTCCGGCTCAGCGGACGCGAAGTCAGTACGCAGGGCGAAAAGGAAAGCTTCGAGATCATCGTTGAAGACGTCACCCAACAGCGCAGGTTGGAAGACCATTTGCGGCAACAGGCCGCCAAAGACCCCCTTACCGGGCTTGCCAATTATCGCCATCTGGTTGAGGTTCTCGACACCGAAATAAAGCGGTCCGAGCGCACTTCACGTGAGTTCGCTCTGTTGTTCCTCGACTTGGATGGGCTCAAAAAGATCAACGATACTTTCGGCCATCTCGTTGGTAGTCAAGCGCTTTGCCGCTTGGCTGATGTTTTGTGTAACTCCAGCCGGGACATGGACACGGCAGCGCGATTTGGCGGGGACGAATTTGCGCTAATCCTTCCGGAGACAGGGGAAGTCCCCGCAAACTTGGTGGCTGGGCGCATCGCCGATAACCTGGCGCACGACGGTAGGAAGCCAAAACTGACGGTGAGTATTGGCGTTGCCATCTACCCTAAAGACGGCGACAGAATCGACGCACTGATGGGCGCTGCCGACGTCGCCGTGTACGCCATGAAAGCTAGGGCCCACGCCCCGGATTCACATGTTCAAAGCGCCGCAAGAGGCCATCGAGTCGCTGCAGGCAAAAGATGGACTCAAGTGCCGGGTGAGTGGAAGGACTCGGTAAAGAAACGAAATTAGAATGTTCTGGAACAGGTAGTTAATCGTGCAGTACAACACTCAGAAGAGAGCTGTTGATGTGTAGTCCTCCGTTGTAGCGAACGAATCCCAGTTTCCTGAATTTATTCATGAAAAAATTGACGCGCGAGCGCGTCGTCCCAATCATCTCAGCTAACATCTCCTGCGACACTTTGGGAACAATTTTTTGGGGCTGATCCTCCTTGCCATACCGCGCGAGAAGTAGAAGAGTGCGCGCCAACCGTTTTTCGCTGGAGTTAAAGAGCTGATCGATCAAATCCTCTTCAATTCGTATGTTTCGCGAAAGCATATAAGCCATGAAGCGGTCGGAGAATGTGTGTTCTGAGTGCAACATACGCATCATTTCCTTTTTTTCAATGACCAGCAAAGTCGTGGGCGTGATCGCGCTCGCCGTTCCCATACGAATGGACTGACCCGCCATGCTTCCTTCACCAAAAAAATCGCCAGGACCCAAAACCGCCACCACTGCTTCTTTGCCAAGCTCATTAATAACGGAAAGTTTGACGCCACCTTTCTGAATGTACATCACGTCTTTGGCGGGTTCGCCTTGCGAATAAATCTTTTCCGATCCCCGATACTCCACGACTCTCCTAAACATACCTGCGGAAGCTAGGAAGGTTTCGACGCTAAAACGCGGAGGCCTTTTCTTGATTTTCGTCCTGGCTGCGTATGGCGCTATCGTCATAGGCATTACTCTTGAGTATATTTTAGGTCAAATGGGCGTAAAATCCGATTTAATTTCGCTGTGCGCAATTCAAAAATTCAACCGAAATAGCTTAGCCATCCCAAATCGGGAATTCAGCCCTAATTTCCGTCAGTCGAATAAAAGTCCACCGCCTCGTACCCTTGAATTCGGACCTTCTAACTTCCTATCATTGTCGCGATGAAAATTTGGTTTAGGATCAGTGCAAAACAGAGCGGGCCGCAGCCGCTGGAAAACTACTTGCCAACCAAAACTCAGAGGTTTTTTCAGAGTGGCTGGTAGAACTTCTACCCGGCTTGCCCTGAGCGATTATCGCGAAGGGTTCGCGCCACCCGATTGCGCTTCTACCCGGTTCTGGTCAAAAAGTAGAAGTTGCAGAAAACAAACGATTAAACCCCTTCTACCCGGGGCCACAACCACCTGTAGTGATTTAGCTTTTCTTGCCCTTTTCAGCAATAATGTTGCCAAGAGCGATCGCGAACGAAGACGACCGAACGGGACGAAGCTATTCCATTCACCCGCCGCAAAAAGCAGTGTTCGCGTCCGCCATCTTTACGTAGGACGTATGTTACTCTTGCCCGGGGAGACCGCCACGAATGGGGTACATCGAACGCATCCAGAGTGATTTAACCGCGGCAATGAAGCAGAAAGACGAGCTGCGGCTTAGCGTGCTGCGCATGATGAAAAGCGCGCTCAAAAATAAAGAAATTGAAAAAGTACGTCCGCTCGACGATCTGGAATCCCTCCAGGTTCTCCAGACTCTCGTCAAACAGCGCCGCGAATCCGTCGAGCAATTTACCAAGGGCGGCCGCAAAGACCTTGCCGAAAAAGAGGCCAAAGAAATAATAATTATCGAAGACTATTTGCCCGCCGCTCCCTCCGACGACGAAATGCACCGCGCCATCGAAGCCGCCATCGCCGAAGCCGGCGCCGACTCGCTGAAACAAATGGGCGCAGTAGTGAAAGCCGCCCGCGCCCGCCTCGAAGGAAAATCCATCGACGGCAAAGTCCTCAGCGACCGCGTCCGCGAGCGCCTAACAGAAAAAGGCGCCGGCAGACCCTGATGCCACTTCCTCTGGAACCGAGATCTCCTCGGCCTAAAGCCGGCGCGAGTCCGGACTCCCAACGCCTTGCCTGGGAGTTTTGGAACTGCGAACTCGTTCCACTTCTAGGGGGTCGGAGCTTTAGCTCCGATAGGCAGGTGAGACCAAAAGGGGCTTAGCCCCGGAGGAAAATTTTATTCCGCCCACCGCTAAATCCGAAAATAGAAAGGAATCTGGCCCGCTTCCGGAAATTATTCCGGTTAAATACACCGAGGAGGAAGCCGAATACATCAGCATGCGCCCGCTAGTCCGCCAGGAATTTCGCGCCGCGGAACTAGTCGACATGGTCGTTCAGGTAGCCGGCAAAGACGCCGACCGCGTGCAGAAAATTTTGAGCGCCGGAACGATCGTCTTCCACTCGTTCCGTTACTGGTGGACAGGCTTTGAAGCGGATACCGCAGCGCTGAATGAAATCCTAAGAAAATATCCAGACGCGGATCCACAGCGCGTCTTTCGCGCCGAGGACTGCAACGAAGTAATCCTGGAATCGCGCAGCTTGCGCGCCGCGGCGGGCCTGCCCCCCGTGACTATCTCGGCCACTGTGGCGGGCTCGCAAGCCACGTCGAGCTTAGCCGATCCGGCGAGTGGGCCTTCCGGGTCGGCCTCACCAGCGCCAAGCGGGTCCGAATCAGAGGCGCCGCCGCGACATTCGCTGCGTATCCGGCGCGACCAGGCCAACAAGCGCAAGCTGCTTCGTTCGCGCACGGTCTGGGACATGTTAATGAACCTCGCAAGAGAGGCCACGCCCGCCTATCGCGAATATTCCTACTCGCTGCGAGGCGACCTCTACGCGCTCGCGCTTACCCCTGAGCGGGCCGCAACCCTAGCGCGCGACGCAAGGCAAGCCGCGCCCCGCGCTCTTCGCGCAGAACTCGCGGCCCTGCCCAAAATGTCGCAAATCATCTTCATCTGTCCCTGCCCCTCGGCACACGGCCAGGAGCCCAATCCAAGAGACGAACCCTGAAGACAATTCGCCTAACCTCCAAACTTGCCTTCGTCGGCAGAAGGCCCGTAAACCGACGGGACAGGAATGTTGTTCAGCCGCAGATAGACGCCCAGTTGGGCACGGTGGTGGACGATGTGGTTCATCACAAAGCTTCGCAAGACCGCGACGCGCGGCATGGTGAAAATTGTTTGGCCGCCGGAGAGGAGCGTCCAAGGCTTCAGCAAAGTTTCATCGCTGGCGCCAGCGATCGCAACGCGCGCTTCCGCCATTTTCTTGTCAAACACTTCGAGCAATTGCTTGCGGGAAGTCATCACCGTGGGGCTCATGGGTGGAGCGCCCGCCGGCCGGAAGTCGAGCGAATCCTGGCCAATGATGGTCGCAGCCCAGCCGGAAAGTTCAGCCACATGGCCCGCCAAACGTCCCATCTTCATGGATTTTTCGTGAGGCGCCCAATCGCCTTTGCCCTCGGGCACGCGCTCGAGCGTCTGACGGGTGCTGATCATTTCGTGGTCGAATTCCGGGAGGATGGCGTCGCGGATCGGCATAATTTTCTCCTTCGGATTTTTAAGTTGGGACCTGTGTAATTGTAACAATTCTTGGATGACTTAGGTCCTCGCAGGTTTCAGCGAACTTGAGCGGGGGAAGATTTCGCCAGAAAACGAATAAGATGCCGGCGGATGCCCGACCGGTAGGAAGGCAAAAACAACTGGCGAATCGTTGCGTTCTTGTCAAGCATTTGCGGCGGGCGCAGCGTGCTGCGCTCCACGAAGCGTGCCGTTCGGATTGACGGATAGAACGGAACGACCGGTCATTAGGGAGCGATGCGGAAACTGCCGTCGGGCTCGACGTAGCCGTAGGCCATACGCGGAGTATTGAACGCTGCGGCGGGGTGGCCATTGCTATCGAGAAGAATCAGGCCGCCGGTAGTATGCGCGCGATGCGCTAGTTTGCGAACACACGCGTCGGCCACGGCTTGCGCGATGGATGTCGGAATGCCTTTTTCCCGGTGCGGCGCGAGGACGCGCTGGTCATGAAGAAGGTCGATGGCCATTTTCGCCATCACAATTTTCATGATGCCCTCGCCGTGACCTGTGCAGGAAACGCCGCCTGCTTCGGCGTCCGCATAGCAACCGCAACCGATAAGTGGGGAATCGCCCACGCGCCCCGGATATTTGCAGCAAGTGCCGCCGGTAGAAGTGCCGGCGACAAGATTTCCTTCGCGGTCGATGGCGACGGCGCCCACGGTGCCTTGTTCGTGGCCTACGTGATGTTCGGCTGCGTGCGAATCTTCAAGGCAACGTTGCCAAGCGACGCGTTCGCGAGGGTGAATGAGTTCTTCGGGCGCGGAGAGCGGCAGGCCATTCTCCACGGCAAACTTTTCCGCGCCGGTGGCTACTAGCATCATATGTTCACTTATTTCGAGAACTAGGCGCGCCAGGCGAATCGGATTCTTTATGTGCTCCACGGCAGCGACCGCGCCGGCTTTCAAGGTCTCGCCGTCCATGAGAATCGCGTCGAGTTGAACGTGGCCATCGCGATTCAGGTGCGAACCAAAGCCTGCATCAAAGGTGGGATCGTCTTCGAGGGCGATAATGGCGGCTTCCACAGCATCGATCGCGCTGCCCGACCCAGCTAAAACTTTCCATCCCGCTTCGAGAGAACGGCGAATCCCGGTGCGGCAGTCTGGAACGGCTTCGTCCGGAATATTCCATGCGCCGCCGTGAATGATGAGAGAAGGTTTCAAGTTCGAATAACCGAGAAGGAATAATACAGCATGGAAGGAAGTTCGCGCGCATTCGCTGGAGATGTTGCGTAATGCGCTAACGCAAGAAATGCGCGCATACATCGAGGAAGTATCGCCGAACGAGCGATGGCGCGAAAGAAAAATTGCAATTTATAGTAAGGCTAGTTACCGCGTTTAGCTGCGCGGGTTAGAAGGGGCGTCGAATTTCCAGACTGAATCGATGCAGGAATACTGATCTGAGGTTTCGGCGAAGAAGCTAAATTCGCAGATAATTCATTCCCGGCGAGCGGAAGCCGGCCGTCTTTAGTTTGCTGCCAAGTGTGCACAATTCGGTGAATCACGGTGAGGTTCGGTCCGATAGCAAGAATCCACAACGCGATGGGCATGCGGTTGAACAGCGCACCGAGAATCATCAGGGCCAAGCGCTCGGGCCGATCCCAGAATCCAACTTCGGCCTTAGGCACTAATGACTCGGCTCGTGCCTTGGCGTAGCTGACCATCACAGCTCCGGACATCGCTGCGCCCGCCAGCACCGCGTACATGAATCGATTTACACTGGCGTAATACACCAAGAGTCCCAGGAAGAGAATGAGGTCCGCATAGCGATCGAGAATCGAATCAAGGAAGCCGCCAAATAGCGAGACACGATTTTGACCACGCGCAACGGGCCCATCGAGCAAATCGCAAAGGCCGGCAAGAAGCATCATTCCGCCAGCAGCCGCGAAACGGCCTGCGGCAAAAAGTATGCCAGCCCACAGGTTCAAGACTAAAGCCATCCAGGTGATGACGTTTGGAGGGATTCCTGTTGGAGCAATGATTGCAGCTAGGCGGTCAACGGGCCAGGTAAAAAACCGGCCGATGGTGCGAGTCAACATGGATTTGGTGCCACCGTGCTATTCCTCATCGTAAATCGTGGACAAGCTAACAACTTCATATTCTTTCTTGCCCGCCGGCGTGACTACAGTGACCTCATCACCCGGTTTTTTGCCCAGCAATGCTTTTCCGATCGGCGAGCTAGTCGAGATCAAGCCTTTGGTTACGTCAGCTTCTTCGACTGTCACCAGTTTGTACTCGATCTCTGCCGACTTCGCAAGGTCGAGAACCACGATTCGAGAGCCATAGGCCGCGCGATCCTTAGGCAAGTTCGAGAGATTCATCATCGAAATGTCAGCCATGCGTTGATGCAACTGGCCAAGGCGAGCCGAGACGTAGGACTGGCGTTCCTTGGCGTACTTGTACTCGGCGTTTTCTGAAAGATCGCCGTGGGCGCGAGCTACTTTGATCTCTTTGGGCAACTCGTCGTGGAGCTCATGCTCCAGGGCTGCGATTTCAGCCTTTAGTTTCTTCTTAATTTTTTCAGCGAGATCGATCATTTTGGGAGTTGTGAGAGGGCGCTACAGCGTGAGAAAGCCCTCCATAAAGGTTTTGAACGTTTACCCTCAGATTATAGAGGATTCGCGCGGAGTATCGCAAATGGGGGGTTCCCACTAAGCCAATTACACCCCAATTCTCAGCCCTCAAGCGGCGGAGGCGTCGCGCTGGTCGCGCATGGCTCGGATGACTATCAACTCGACGTCGGCTGGCTGGAGGGGGTATCGAATCACGTCAAAGGCGCCGCGACGAGTGGCTTCCAGGTACTCGTTCCACTCACCGGTATGCGTGGTGACCACCAAGCGCGGATGCTTCTGCGCTGTGCGCGATCGAGATAGTAATTCGCGATAGGAGCCGTCAGGAAGATGCTCGTCACAGAAAACGAGCGCTAACTTCTTCTGCGACATCACTTCTTCCGCCTGTTTTACAGTGGAAGAGGAAAAGACATTGATTGGAAGGCCGTCCAGAATCCTCATGAGGGCCCGGCGATCCTCCACGCGGGAAGAAGTCACTAGGATGTCACAGGGTTTAAACATCGCGTCCTCCATGAGAGCATCTCCACAAACCGTTGCAAACTCCTCGAGCCTGAGTATTAGAGAAGATCGACGGCCGAAGAACAATTGGGGCATTCATGTATAAGTTGGGGGAAGAACGTGTAACATTTCCGTTACTCAACGATGGCAGGCATGTTGAAAACGGGCGTGGAACTACTCGAAGTAATAGAACATCGCCCATGGGCGCTGCCCTCTGAGCCATGGGTGATGGAGCAGTGTTGGTACGACCTGCTATTTGCGCACTGGCCACTGCCCACCGAATCGTTGCGGGATCTTGTTCCACGCGAGCTTCCTCTCGACATATTCGACGGACGTTGCTGGGTTAGCGTCACGCCGTTCCACATGACTAACTGCGCGCGAGTTCGCGCATTGCGCTTCACTTCGCGATTTCGCGAGCTCAACTGTAGGACGTACGTCAACATAGGAGGTAAGCCGGGTGTTTTTTTCTTTAGCCTGGACGCAAGCAGTCGGTTGGCGGTGTGGGGGGCGCGGACTTTCTATCACCTGCCTTATCACCTCGCGCAAATGCGAGCCGAAGTACGGGAGGATGCCATTGATTACTCATCGCAACGCGGTTCAGCGAGATTCCAGGCGCGTTATGTTCCTGTCGAACCGGTCGGGCTCGCAGCGCGTGGCACAGTGGAGCACTGGTTGACGGAACGATATTGCCTTTACACCGTTCATAAAGGGCAGATCTTTCGCGGAGATATTCATCACGTGCCATGGCCCTTGCAACCCGCTAAAGCTGAAATTGGAGTTAACACGATTGCGGAGGTGGCGGGAGTCCGTTTACCGGACACAAAACCATTGCTCGCGTTCTCTAGGGAATTGAAGGTGCTGATCTGGCCGTTAAAGCTAGTTAGTTAGCTGCCAACAATGCACGTCGTGGATTTGACGGTGATGTCTTTAGCGGTGTTAAGATTGGGTTGAGAACATAGATGCGAGTACCTCAAAGGATGTCACGTTTAATTGTTGCAGCAGCGATATTAGGCTTGCCCGCGCCAAGCGCCGCGCATGGCCAATCGCTCGCGGCGGCATATCGGCAAGAAGCTTATGACCGAGGCCAGGACGGCCGCTTGGTGCTTTTCAACACGCATACGGGCGAGCGGATCGATATTGTTTACCGGCGCGGAGAGGGATACGTTCCCAGCGCTCTAGCCAAACTGGATTATTTTTTGCGCGACCATCGAACGGGCGACGTTCGCCACTTCGATCCGCGCCTGTTCGATATTCTCTCCGACCTCACGTCGTCGGTTGGGCATCCCAACGGCGAGATCGATATCGTCTGCGGATACCGTACACCTTCAACGAATGAATCGTTGCGCGCTCATACCACCGGAGTCGCAAAGAATAGTCTGCACATTCAAGCCGAGGCGATTGACCTGCGCATGCCGGGAATCGACACGCTGACGCTTCGCAGATCTGCTTTAGCGCTGCGCCGCGGCGGAGTTGGTTACTATCCTCATTCTGACTTCATACACGTGGATGTTGGAAGATTCCGTCAGTGGTGCTTCGACTGCCCCGCAAGCCTGCTCAGCGGCGATTAGCCGGGATACGGATAGCCCTTGTCCAGGGCTTTCTCGAGCTCGGAATCGTATCCGTAGATATCGTCGTAAAAATGAACGAGTCCATCCTCTGTAACAATCACCGTGCCATAAACGATTAAAACGGGAATAGGGTGTGCAAGGTTTACTTGTTGGGTGGTGCCACCACTCATGGCCGCGCGGACGCGGTCCATGTTCCAGCCCGGAGTATCGCGCAAGACCAAAGCAGCCAGGTCCGCGGGTTTTTGGAGCCTGATGCAACCGTGGCTGAAATCCCGGCGCGACTTCGAAAAGTATTCCTGCGCCGGAGTATCGTGCATATAGACGTTGTAGTCGTTGGGGAAAATAAATTTCACAAGGCCGAGTGAGTTTTTGGGACCTGGAAGTTGTCGAATGAAGAGCTTGCCAGCGCGTAGCTGCGGAAAGATTTCAGGCGTTACGGTGCCGGACGTGACAACAACTTGGCGGCTATCGACAACCTCGAATCCCTTTTTCGCCAAGTAATCCGGGTCGCGAGCTATTTGCGGGAAGAATTCAGATTTCGCGATCGAATAAGGGACACTCCAGTAGGGCCGAAACACCACATACGCCAGTTCGTCCTCAAACACGGGCGTGCTGTGAGCGTAGGCTTTGCCGACCACGACATTCATGGTCAACGCGATCTTGAAATTGTCATCGTAGGCACGCAGACGAAACTCGGGGATGTTTGCGACGATGGGAGCTTTTTCGTAACTCGCGGGCATCCAACGCCAACGTTCTAGGGTCAGCTGCATCTGTCGGACGCGATTGCTGAGTGGAACGTTCAAGTCGGCCAATGTTTGCGCGCCGAGTCGGCCGTCAGAGTCGCGACCATGGCGGCGCTGAAAATTTTTGACCGCGTCCACCAGTGGACCTTGGTAGATCGTTCCATCGGCCGGCAGGGTTGCGTCAGCGGGAAGATCGCCTACGCCTTGGAGCTCTCGGATCAGTTGCGGGACGCCAGGATAAACATCACCGGGCGCGATCGTTTTTGGTGACGCGGGAAGAGGCGCGCCATTATATTCCTTGGCCAGTTCTAAATACTTTTGCAAGGCTTGAATCGTGCGGCGATAGCCCGGATAAGGAGGTTCGACCTGGGCCAGCACGGCCGAAACATCCGGAGCATCGGCAACATCTTTTTTCACAAATTCAGCCAGGTCATATTTCCTGGCCTGAATGTCGAAACCGAAATTGAAATGCTTGGGATTTATTTTGCCGACGTGCAGATCGGAAATATATCTCATCAGACAAACACTGAGAGCGGCGTCGAATCGAACCGCGTCTGCTTCCGATGGTTGCGACGTGGCGGGCTGGAACTTTGCCAGACGGTCGCTCCAACGTGGGCCGTCGTAATCTTCAGCGGACAAGCCTTTTTCATCGGCGTTCAACAGAATCGCGATCGCTTGACGCGCTTGTGTGGTGGGCTGCATTCCGCTGACCCACGCCAGGGAATAGCCGTACGAACGGTAAAATTCCTGAAGAATTTTGGTGTAGTCGCTGAAATCCGGCCAACGCAACTCGGGAAGATTGCCAGCCTGAGCGATCTCGCGCAGAGAAGCTTGGCCCGCGTCGCTAAGCTGTTGCGGAGTTGCGGGGGATTGCGCGGAACCTTTTGGCCGCGCGTGTGCACGCACCGACGAGCCAATGGAGTGGCTGCACCATATTGCTATCGCGACTATCGGAACAATCGACAGCAGGCCCTTGGATATGCGCGTTCGATTCACGGAATTTCCCTCGATATCATAGGGCTGGATGCTTGGCAATCGAAATCGATGCAACAGTAGTCTAGTAACAGAAAACTGTGAATCAGCCGACGGTACTCGCTTGCGTAATTTTCTTGATGGAGGATTGTCGATTGGAATGTCGATACTCCAGAAATGCCAGCATTGTACGGGAAGATTGAGAAAGCTGAGTCATTTTGTATTTGAGGCCCAGCTCAGGATTGTCAAAAATCTCCGCGTAGGTCTGATCTTTTACTTTTCCGGCCGGATCATCCAGGATAAAGATTGTATCCCAGTAGAACTGTGGATTTGCCACGAGGTTTGCCAGCGATTTTTCCGAGGGTTTCGCGACGAAAGTTGGATTGGTATGGCGGAGAGGGGGGATTTCTGCCTGAGCATCCTAAGAAATTCTCAGTGGTGATGGCAAAACTCAAGTCCTTTGTAGTCAACGAGCAAATTGTCGAAAAACCATTTTCCCATCGTTATTGAAGATTCTGAGCCTTGCATTTTCGTCAGGAGTCTTAGGAAAAGCTTAGGAGAACTGCAGCGAGTACATTGGTCGCCGAGGCTCCATCGCGCACTTCAGTCCGAGGTAGACCGCAGAGAAATCTCTTACGACGATGACCAGACGGATACCAAGTGTTCAACGGAAAAATCGCTTGACCGTTTTAGACTGGGTGCGCTAGAAGTAGCGTGCCTGCTTGGTTCACCCAGTCCCCCACCGAAACGAGCAGGTCGGTTTCCACCAGGGAAAACTTCGACCGAGTCGAACGCTGCGCCCAGGGCGGGCGAACAAAATCCCGCTGCCGGCCTCATTCATCTCACCGCCGCCGGCGTCCACAAGTGACGCTCACCGCGAAGCTATACCCCATGCGGCCATCCTATCGCCCCAGCACCATCATTACCATTACCCGCTTCAGCCATTCAGCCACCCAACAATAATTGGGACACACTTTTAGTCCTAGCTGCGATGGCGAGAGAACAGTGCTACGAGCACGGAGGCGTCCTTTACAAGCCTCATTGGTATTCATCCATGCGATGCGAGGCTCCAGCGGAAATAGAATCAGAGAGGGAAACCAAAGAGAGCAAGAAACAAACGAAAGTAGAGTCCGTCACACAAATCAGCGAGCCACGCCAGAGCCAAGCGCAAACCGAGCTATCAACTTCGGCGGCGTATCAAGTGTTCAGCACCCATTCATCGAGTGCATTCGGTTAGTTTATGTGTCGTCTAATCAGAGTGGAACTGAGATTTATATTGATGACCCTTTTGTCACAAAAACCCCATTGACATTGAATCTCAAGCCGGGACAACACTATGTTCTCGCGTTTGTGAAAAACCACAAGAATTGGTCGCAGCAAATTACTGTTACGGCAGGCATGCAAGCACATCTCAAAGTCACGTTAGAGAAGGCGAATTGACTCACTGAACCCCGATCAGCGAACTCGTACGATGTCCTGCACCCAATTGGTCTCCCACGTCTTGCCACCATCTGGCGAGTACGCCTGCTCCCAGTGACACGATGTCGGAGTAATCTTGGTCCATAAAAATCGTGTGCGGACCGGTTTCCCGTTGAAGGTTTCATCCGCGTAAAACGTTCCCACGCCGTCGCGGAAGCCTCCTCTCATAGGCGGGTCCACAGGTCCCAGTGGCGTCCGGCTGTCGAGCCACCAGATTGACCACTGCTGGGTCTTCGAGTCAAAGGATCGCAGAGCGACACCACG
>Ga0207015_1011_pt1 | contig 76171 bp, 65 predicted proteins | sample Alteio_BWMinCont_53_FD_153486 | JGI IMG/M metagenome (GOLD analysis project Ga0207015, IMG submission 153486) | Enriched cells from forest soil in Barre Woods Harvard Forest LTER site, Petersham, Massachusetts, United States -... | ecosystem: Environmental > Terrestrial > Soil > Temperate forest >...
GTTCCACCGCGCGGCTCAAAAGATTGGTACGCCATGACGATTCTCGACCGCGTCTTGCACGGCGGACGCGCAGGGCGCATTTATCGCCAGCTCGTTTTCGAAAAGCAAATTGCCATCGAGACCGACGGAAGCCTGGACGTTTTCGACGCGAACGGACCCACGCAAATGGTCACGCGCGTTTTCTACCGCCCGGAATTCAGCACGGACGCGACTGTTGCCGCTTACGACGAAGTCGTCCGCGAAGTGCAGGAAAAGGAAATTTCAGAAGATGAACTCGCACCTGTGAAAGTAAAGTTCCGCGCCGATTATTACTCGATGCTCGAAGGTGGCATGGGTTCCTACATGCCGCGTTTCGGTTTGATGCACTATCTGGCATGCTTCACGCTTTTCGACGGCGACCCGGATCGCGTCAACACCGTGCTCGACGGTTTCATGGCCGTCACGCCCGCGGAAGTACAAGCGGCCGCAAAAAAATATCTGGTTCCCACGAACCGTGCTGTTCTGGCGCGGGTTCCCGTGAACCACGGAGAATCTCGATGACCTCGACAACCGTCACCACGCAGGCGCACCGTTCTTCTCCGCCCGCTCTCGGTCCCGAACGCCCGGTAGCATGGCCGAAGCGGACGGTCCTTACTCTTGCCAATGGCCTGCAAGTTGTCCTGGCGGAAGCTCGCACCTTCCCAAAAATTTCCGCGCAGCTATTCTTCCGCAGCGGGAATGCGTCGGTCGCGTATCGCGCTCCGGGCTTGGCTGAACTCACCGCAACCGTCGCGCGCACCGGGACCACAAACCGCCCTCTCCGCCGCATTGAGGAAGATCTCCGCCGCATGGGCGCGGATCTGGCTGCCCACGCCGGAGCTGATACCAGCGCAATTGGCATCTCCGGTGTAGCCGATTTTTCGGACGGGCTGCTTGAAATGTTGGCCGATCTCGCGCGCAACGCTTCTTTTCCTGAAGAGGAATTCGAGCGCGAGCGCCGCCAGCGAATCGAAGGCCTGAAGATTCAGCGCACCACTCCCGATTTTCTTGCTACGGAACGCCTGCGCCGCACGCTTTTCGGCGAACATCCTTACGCGATTGTGGCTCCCGCGCCAGAACAAGTCGCCGTGTTCCGGCGCGAGCAGCTCGAAGAGTTTTATCACCAGAATTATTCGCCCGCGAATGGACTGCTGATTTTGGTTGGCGATTTTTCTGCCGAAGTGATTCTCGATCAGGTGGAAAGAATATTTGGCCCGTGGACCGCGCCCGCTCCGGCACCCCAGAAATGGCCGGAGCCGCCGCATCAGTCTGGACGCCAAGTTCACCTCGTTCATCTTCCTGGTTCGGTCCAGACCCAGGTTCTAGTGGGGAATCTGGCCATCACTCGACGCGATGCGGACTGGTATCGCATGGTTCTCGCAAATTCAATTTACGGCGGCGCGTTTCATTCCCGCCTGGTGATGAATATCCGCGAGCAAAAAGGCTATACCTACAGCCCGCGGAGTGGAATTAACGCTCTGCGAGAGTACGGCTATTTTAGCGTCCACGCTGCCGTGCGAAACGAAGTCGCCGCAGCGACGCTTACCGAAATATTTTACGAAATGGACCGCATGCGTTCGCTTCCCGTCACTGCGCAAGAGCTCGAAAGCGCCCGCAGCTATTTGAGCGGAGTCTTTTCGCTCGGCGTGGCCACGCAGGATGGCGTGCTGTCGCAGCTTTCCACCGTTTTTCTCGACCGCTTGCCCAAAGATTATCTGGAAACCTATCGCGCGCGAATCCAGGCGTTAATAGCCGACGACATTCTTGTCGCCGCTCGCCGCCATTTCGATTCCGCCAACGAGCAAATCGTTCTAGTCGGCGACCGCACACAAATCGCCGATCAAGCCGCTCTCTTCGGCCCGGTCACGGAGTACGACCCGCAAGGAAATCGTATCTGACGATTTGAAACCGCGGACGTGCCGAATTTCGTCTCGCGCATTGATTGCGGTCTCTTTTCTGCTGATTTTATTTTTCGCCGCGCAAGCCTGCGCCGACACGAAACGCCTCCCCGCGGTGCATTCGGGTCGATTTGAACTCCGCGACGGCGGAGGAGTTGCAGCAAGCGCCCGGAATCGGTCCCAGCACCGCAAAAGCCATCGTAAATTTCCGCCCCCAAAGCGGGCCCTTTCAGAAAATTGACGACCTTCTGGCAATGAAAGGTATTTCCCACGGGTGTTTGGAGAAAATGCGTCCGTATTTAGCAATGGGAGCGGCAGCGCAAAAAACGCCGTGGGTCGCGCTCTGCGTTTTTTTCGATTGCATCCGCCGCCAGTTGAGGCGTCGCCGCCGCGAGGGAATAGAACGGGGGTGGGCTGTAATGTTGATAGGACCGAGAATAGGAGCTCACGCGATGGTACCTGGCGTGGTAGAACAATTGACTCGAAGGCGAGTGCGGAATAGCATGGTTGCGAATTCCAATGTGAGCAAAACGACTAGGGAGAGCTAGATGACAATGTGGCGTGCATCATTTCTCGGAAGCATGGCAGCTATTATTTGTGCGATTGCACTTTTGGCCGTGTCCGCGGTAGTGGTGGTGACGAAAACGCATGCGGCGACTCCGCTTCTGACTGGGGCGGCGTCGCGGGCGTATGGCCCTTCGGGCTACCACTTGCTGAAGAAAATTCCGCTGGGCGGCGAAGGCTTCTGGGACTACATCACGTTTGATCCGGCCACGCGCCGCCTTTACATTTCGCGCGGCATCAAAGTTGTCGTACTCGAAGTGGATTCGGGCAAAACGGTCGGCGAAATCCCGAACACCGAAGGTGTTCACGGCATCGCGCTCGCTCCGGAGTTCAATCGCGGGTTTACGTCGAATGGCCGCGCCGGGACCGTGACGATTTTCGATTTAAAGACCTTGCAAGTCATCGGCAGCGCGCAGGCCGGCACGAATCCTGATGCCATCATTTACGATCCTTCCTCCAAGCGCGTATTCGCCATGAACGGCCGCAGCAAGAACGCCACAGCGATCGACGCCGCCACAGGAAAGGTTGTTGGCACCATACCCGTGGACGGCAAGCCGGAGTTTGCAGTCGCGGATGGCGCCGGGAACGTGTACCTAAATATTGAGGACAAAAGCGAAGAGCAGCGCATCGATTCGCAGAACCTGAAAGTGACGGCGACATGGCCACTGGCGCCGTGCAAAGAGCCTTCCGGACTGGCCATGGATGCCGCGCACAGGCGTCTGTTCGCTGGCTGCGATAACAAGATGATGGCGGTGATCGACGCCGATTCAGGCAAAGTTGTGGCGACGCCCGAGATCGGTGATGGAGTGGACGCGAACGCTTTCGATCCCGAACTCCAGTACGCATATTCGTCCAACGGCGAGAGCGCGACTCTCACCATCGTGCACGAAGATACTCCGGACAAATATTCTGTGGTGGAGAATGTGCCGACGCAGGCGCACGCGCGCACCATGGCGCTGGACCCTAAGACGCACCAGGTTTTCCTGGTGACGGCGGACTTCGGCGCGACGCCGGCAGCTACCCCGGACAACGCGCATCCGCGTCCGACAATGGTGAAGGATTCGTTTGTTGTTTTGATCTTCGGCAGATAACGGCAACAGACTTTTTTCTCCTACAAAACTTGGTGGGTTGATTTTGCGGAGCCGACGGATAGGGGGACTTGGTCGGCTATTTCTAGTCCGTAGCCTTCCAGCGCCACCACTTTGCGTGGGTGATTTGTAAGGACGCGGATGTGGCGCAGTCCTAGATCGATCAATATCTGGGCGCCGATGCCGCTCTCGCGCTGCACTAAACGCTGCCTGCCTAAATCCTGATCGAGTTCTTCCCGCTGATGAAATCGGATGCGCGGAAGCTCGGTGCTATCCAGTTGGCGCGAATCGATCTGAAACCCCCGGCCAGTGTGATGAAGATAAACAAAGACGCCGCGCTCGGCTTGCGCGATGGCCGCGAGCGAGCGATCAATGATGGCGTGGCAATCGCAGGCCGTTGAGCCGAAGACGTCGCCGGTTAGGCAGTGCGAGTGCACGCGCACGAGAGGCGGGCCTCCTGCTGAGTCATTGGAAACGTCGCCGCGAACTAGGGCGACGTGCAGCTCGTGGTCCACGTCGCTGGAGTAGGCAATCATGCGGAAATTTCCATGCGGCGTGGGCAGAATCGATTCGGCGATGCGGCGAACGTAACGCTCGTGTTGCATGCGGTAGCGAATCAAGTCGGCCACCGTGAGCAGCTTCATATTGTGCAGGCGGCAAAATTCTTTTAGATCGGGCATGCGCGCCATGCTGCCGTCGTCGTTCATGATTTCGCATATGACGCCGGAATGATCGAGACCGGCGAGGCGGGCAAGGTCCACGGAAGCTTCGGTTTGTCCGGCGCGGACGAGGACTCCACCATTGCGCGCGCGAAGAGTGTGCACGTGTCCGGGTCGCGCGAGATCTTCGGGGCGCGTGTTGGGATCAGTGGTGGCTAAAATTGTGGTGGCGCGGTCGGAGGCGCTGGTTCCCGTGGTGGTGCCGCGGCGCGCGTCGATTGGTTCGCAGAACGGCGTACCGAAGGCGGAAGTATTTCGCGGCGTGATGGCAGTGAGGTTCAACGCGTCGCAGCGCTGCTCGGTGAGCGCCAGGCAAATCAGGCCGCGTCCAAATTTGGTCATGAAGTTGATGGCTTCCGGGGTGACTTTTTCGGCGGCCAAGGCCAGGTCGCCTTCGTTTTCGCGGTCTTCGTCGTCCACCAGGACGATCATGCGGCCGGCGCGGATTTCTTCCAGCGCTTCTTCCACGGTGGCGAATGGGGGTTTTCGGTCGGTCATCGGTGTTCGCTCGTTTCTTCACTCATTTTAGCGCAAATGTGTGATTCCCTGATGCATGTTCTGGACCCCGGTTGGAAATTTTCCCGTCGTTTGTTTTCTGTAGGTTCTGCTGATTTCTGTTTGTGGTGCTGTGCCGGTTAGGAGTGGTCTAGACCACTTGTAAATTTGTGGCAGAGTGGAGACCGTGCCCATGGGCACACTTTGCAGGGAAGCAGACTGCGAAGTGAAACGAAAGAAGATCTATCCACGGAAGTTTCAACTACCGGCAGTACCTAGTTATTCTCGCGGTGCTTCTTGCGAAGATCGGGCCAGAATTCTTTGACAATATACGTCGCTACGTCCCAGCCGATTTGCGTACCCCACACGCTGGCCACGTCGCCAAAGCTTTGTTCGGGCCCCGGATGGTAGCTATAGGTGGAAATGGCAGCAGCCATGCCAGCGCCAAATACTTCAGAATAGTTGAACTGCTGCTTTCCGGAGTCGGAACGTGTGATCACAACACGCGAGATCGCGTGGCCGGCTCGCCGCGCAAAGCTGCCGTGACCCAGCTGGTAATAGCGCGGATCCTGGTGCAGCACGGAAGGCAGCACTGCGCTGGCCATAAAATTCTCAACTGCATTATCGGCGTATGACGTGGCGTAACGTTTGCCGTAACCCTGCATTCCCTGCCCGTAGGTTGGGTTGCTATCGCTCGCCTGGCCCAGACCGGCGACGAACCCGATGAGAACAAACTCAAACGGGTCGATCAGCGAGCGGCCGACCACTTTGAATTTCTGTCCCGGGGTGAGAGGTGGAACATTTCCTGCATGCTCCAATGTTAGAAAGTTCGGCATGGTCCAGAGGATGCGGTCCCTTGATGTTCCCTTTTCGTTCTCGTGCTGGACATTTTGCTGTTCTTTCTCGGTCAATCCGGGTTGGGACGACTTCTGTTGCGACTTGGCGGCGGGCGGCGGCTGGGTCGTTGGTTGTTGCGCGGAGGGCTGTTGTTGATCTTGCGCGCTCGACGATGGTGTCTCTTGAGCGAATGCGCGCGCAGGCGTCATCACAATTCCTATGAACAGCGCGACTAGGAAAAACATCGTTGCCCGGGACTTTCGGATCGCTTTCCTTCTCATGCGTGTGCACCTGCTGCGCAAGTCTCTCGCGCGCGTTCAACCGCTTCGCGAATGGCCTGAAGGACGATATCCGGATCGTCCTCGATCACCCAATGGCCGCCACGAGCCGCCGTCAGATGCTTCCCGCGAGAAGAGAGCCGCGTCGTCGCGATTTGCTCGGTCCGCCGCTCGGCAGGCGTGTTGGCCGCCGAAATAACCGTTACATTCATGCCTTCGAGATTTCCTGCCGCAGCAACTTGAGCGGCACTCGCCGGAAGCTGTTGAAGCTGGCTCGCAATCGTTTTCGAGAATTTCGGTTGAACCCAGAACACTCGCGCCATGGCTCTTTCGGCGGGCGGCAGGTTCCAAAAGAGCGGACTCTGTGTCGTGCCATCTTTGTTCGGAGCGCCACGGCTCACGAGCCGAACCAGTGGATCCGCAATAGCGGTGGCGCCCGAGTGCAACAAAAACGCCAGAAATCTCAGCAGGCCTAATCGCGATACCGACGCCGCACGTCGCAAAATCCTGGAGCCTACTCGAATCGACTTTTCATTGCGCTCGCCAGGCGGATTCCACTCGGCTGGAACAACCGGATCGATGAGCACGAGGCCGGAAACTTGTTCGGGATATCGCGCGGCAAACAGCCGGGTGGTCAGTCCGCCAAAGGAATGTCCTACGAGAACGTACGGCGGGGGAATTTGCCCCACTTCGAGGAGTTCCCGCAACTCGCTGACGATCTGCTCGGCGTCGCGCGTCTCCGGGCCCGCATCGCTCCAGCCCAGCCCGGCGCGGTCATAGCAGACTGCGCGCGTTACCTTTGCGATTTCAGGTTGCACATTCTGCCAGCTCAGCACGGTTGACATCAAACCAGATTCGAAAATCACCGCAGGACTTCCTTGGCCTTTGCTGAGATAGTGCAAGCGATGGCCGCCCACATTTACAAGCTCGCCCGGCGCAGCATCGCGCTTTTGATCGCGGGCCGTTCCAATCTGCTGATACACCCACCCGACCAGCATCAGTAAAATAAGACCTGCTATTAAGGCCACCAAAATTGAGAAGTGCAACTGCCCTCCGCTACCCTGGTTCGAACCTCAAGCCATCGCGCTGCTTCCGGAATTGGATGTTGCATTTGAAAAATTGGCTGCAATTTCTTGGGCGGTCCGCGAACCGCTTCTGACACAGTCTCCTAGCGAACGGCCGTCGAGATAATTTCCAGCCAGGTACAGTCCAGGCATTCCGGTCAGAGCTTTGCGAATACGGGTGACCGTACGCGCGTGCCCGAGATTGAATTGCGGAAGGGCCTTGAGGTGCTTCCAGACAAATCGCTCGACCGGCGCTCCGTCAATTCCCAGCACAGCGCCCATTTCCCTTTCGACGATGGCGGCGGTAGACGCGTCATCTTTTTCAACGAACGCGGGATTGGTGGCGCCGCCGGCAAAACTCGTCATCAGAACTTTTCCGGCAGGCGCGCGGCCATCGAGCACGGATGAGTTCCATACATTGAAAATCGTACTGAGTTTTTCACGCGGAGGAATCATCACTCCGAAGCCGTGCAGTGGATTGCGCACTCGTGCGCGGTCGTACCCTGAGGAAACAACCGCCATCGGCGCATACGAAATATCCGACAGCATGGTGCTGAGCTCCGGCGCGGCCTTCTGCAAGAGCCGCGCTGCTTCGTAGGCAGGCGTAGTCATCACCAGCGCCGCGCCGCTGAGCACTTCCCCGTCGCCTAGCCGAAGCCGCCAAGTAGTGTCCCGATCTTCGCGCGTTTCAGCGGACTCAACGCTCTGTACTCTTGCCCGCAAGCGTATCGAATCATCCAGACGCCGAGCAAGTGTTTTTGGAAGGGCGCTAAGCCCGGCGCGGAAAGAACCTAAACTTGGCAGAGATTCGGTGACCACCAGCGACTTTTGTCGCGTCCGCGTAGCTTGGCGCGGTTGTTTATCGCGTGAAGCGGAAGCAGAATTGCCATTCCCGGAGCGCAACGCTCCCCGCAACAGGCTTCCGTGTTCCCGTTCCCAGCGAGCCAAAAACGGGAACGCGCTCTCGATGCCGATTTTCTCCGAGTCTCCGGCAAAGATCGCTGCGATAAATGGGTCAACCAGATAATCGAGGACGTCGCCGTCAAATTTTCGGCGCACAAATTCGGCCAGCGACTCTTCGTCGCGAGGAGCAGGCGAACGGCGAAATACTTCTGTAAGGAGACGGTATTTGGAAACAGGCCCGACCAGCCCGGTGAAAGCGAAGCTGAACGGTGAGAACGGCGCGACGTGCAATCGGCCATCCTTCAAAATATAGCGCGGAGCGCGCGAATCGCCCCGCACGAATTCGGCTGCGAGGCCGATCTCGCGAACTAAGTCCCAGAGAGGTTGAGCGAAGCGCGGGCACTGCGGGCCAGCTTCGAAGAGAAAGCCATTCTTCTCGAAGGTCGCAATCATTCCTCCCGCGGAATCAGCAGCCTCCAGAAGGATGACGGGAACGCCTGATTGCTGGAGGCGGAACGCGCAGACCAGTCCGGTGATGCCTGCGCCGATCACAATCGCGTGCCGCGTGGTTCCCATCATAAAAAAATACCATGCTGAGTGAGCGCTCCACTCCCGGATTCTTCCGCATCAGCGCGAGGAAGCGTTGCTATCCCGACGGCTAAAACGAAAGCGGCCCGTTTCAGTCAAAGCTGCCCGTAACTCCCTGAAAACCGTGCTTGGCCTGCTTCCACAGCCACTTCATCACGCGGGTGACATCGTAGCAGTAGGCCACGTTGTATCCGAGCGTGGAGAAGCAATGCGGCTCGCAACCCTTTTTCATTTCACTTAGCTGTTGCACGTCGAATTTGTGATTCGCCACCGTTCCCCAGTCATATTTCGCGTTGTACATCGGGAAACATGGCGCCACGGTTCCGTCCGTGCGAATGATGAGCCAGTTCTGGCCGGCGCGGCAGCCCCAGTGCTCGCCTTCTCCACGCATAAAGCGCTTCATTTTTTGCAGACGAGGAATCGAATCAACCATTTTGTAACCCTGGCGCTGCTTGTCGATGAGGTAGTCAAGCAGGTCATCAACGACCGGGAAATCCTGAGGCCGAATGTACGTATCGTTTTCATGCAGATGCTGAAAGTGCGTTTGCTCCATCATCGGCGCTTCGTTCACATGAAACGTCATCGAAATCCCATGGTCGTGAGCGATTTCAACGAGCCGCTTCACATCGTCGATGTTGGTCCGGCAGATATTCGTGTTGAAGAAAACGGTGTAGCCGTAGCGATACTGGCGCTTCACCAGATATTCGAATTGCGATGCAACGTGCTCAAACGCTTTCGGCAGCCCGGGCTTTTCGTTGATGCAGTCCACTGCAAAATTAATGGTGGCGATTCCGGCGTCCGCGAGGCGGTCAATCACCGGCGGACGCAGCAGACGAGCGTTCGTTGCCAGGTAAATCCAGAAGTCTTTCTTGGCAGCGTAGTAGATCACTTTGTGCACGAAGTCCGGGCGCAGCAAAGGTTCTCCGCCAGTGGGGGCGAGCACGCGGCAGGGCGTAGACGCGAGCCAGTCGACAGCTCTTCGCGCGGTGTCTTCGGTCATCCCTTTCACGCGGTTGTCGTAGGACCAGCAATAATGGCAATCAAGGTTGCATTTCCATTCGGTGAAAAGGTAGGCGATGATCGGCTGGAAGTCGCCCGGCGCAATGCGCGATTTGAAATACGGAAACATCCAGCCTTTCATGTTGTCGAGAATGCGCGAAGCGGGCCAATTCCTTTGCCCGGTCTCAACCACCTTCTGATGCTCGGTGATTTCTTCCGCAGTCAAGTCGTGCAGCAAGTGTGGATGTTGCGGGAAGACCGGCTCCGGCAAATACTGAAGCTCGCGAACGGCGGGCGTTTGTGATCCAGACGAGGACGTTTGCAAAAGTTGGTGAAGCGGAACATCCAGCCGGAAGGGGCGCTCGGGAACAGTAGGTAACGGGTATTGCGATGGATTTTGTGCTAGCTGGGACATGAAACCCTCCTTGTCGCCCAGCTTTCCCAAGAGTTCTGGGCGTTACGATGTTGTGTCAGGCAGAAACTCTTTTGATCGGCAGCGCCGTTTCCCGCTGCACTTCCTCCAATTGTTCGAACTATAACTATTATTGCGATTCGCGTATGTCCGCTGCCGTACCATCTCAAGCAATAATTCCTGATCCCCTCTGCTCGAGTTGTGCCGCCGAAACTAACTCCCCATTCGAACTAATTTCAATCAGGAGGCTGGAATTGAATTTGATTGTGCGATACGCGCTGAAATGATAGATACGTTCATAGGCCAGCGGCTATGCTGCATCCTGGCGCATGCCGCATTTTCCTAGGTTCCTAAAACAAAAAGATGGCGAGTTTTGTGCAACTCACTCTCGATAGCGGAGCTGCACGGCTAGCTTTGATTGCGAAGAAAGCCGGCCGCTCCAAGGCGTGCCCGCCTCGCCACTTACCGCAACGGGCGCCGCAAGGGGTGACGCGACGGGCACTAAAACAGAGTGAGCAGGCAGGGAGGAACATGATGCGTGCTGGGATTGTTATTCGCTCGATGCTGTTTGCGGTTGTGATGCTGGTTTTCTCTCACGGGGCATTTGCTCAAATCGGCATTTCGGTGGGCTTCGGCCCGCCATTGCTTCCCATATATGAGCAGCCGATCCTTCCTGCCGACGGCTATCTATGGGCGCCCGGTTACTGGGGCTATGACTACTCCGCTAACGACTACTACTGGGTGCCGGGCACCTGGGTCTATCCCCCTCAACCTGGCTTCCTGTGGACCCCGGGTTATTGGGGCTGGGGCGGAAACGCGTACTATTTTAATCAAGGATATTGGGGCCCGACAGTGGGTTACTACGGCGGTATCAACTACGGCTACGGATACGGCGGAGTTGGATATGAGGGCGGGCGCTGGGAAGGGAATCACTTCGTGTACAACACTTCTGTGAATCACGTAAACACCGCCGTCATCCGCAGCACCTACACCGCACCGGTGAGCAATGCGTCTGAAAACCACGTCAGCTACAACGGTGGTAGCGGCGGGGTGGAAGCGCGTCCGACGGCGCAGCAAGAGTCATACGCCAAAGAGCAACATGTGGGTCCGGTGGCGGCGCAAACGCAGCACATGCAGGTCGCCCGAAATAATCCTGAGCTGCGCGCGTCTGTGAACCAAGGCAAACCGCCAATCGCGGCTACGGCCAAACCCGATGACTTCACAACTGGCTTTGTAGCTGCACAACAAGCGGGGGGCGAGTACAAAGCTCCTCCCACGAATGCTGCGAGCGCCAACGTGTCGCATATCAGCACCATCGATCACGCCAGCGAATTGCCGGCTCACGAGTTCAAGGCGCCGAACACCGGCAGCGCAGCAACCGACAAAAGTTACCAGCAGCAACTAAACGAACTATCTGCTCGGCAAACGCAGGATCACGAGACGCTCGAGCAGCAACAAGAAGAAGAGCACCAGCAAGCCACTCAGAAAAACTACAGTGATCGGCAAATACAACAGATGGAGCAGCGTCATTCTCAGCAAACGCAACAGCTCGAGCAGCAGCATGCCACTCAGAATAAGCAGATGGAGCAGCGGCAATCGTCGCAGAGTTGGTCTAAGCAGCAGAACAGTTCTAACGGCGGAAAGCCGCACTGATTTTGCGACGGTCTATTCGTAGCGCAGCGCGAATATTGGATCGACGCGCATTGCACGGCGCGCCGGAATGTAGCATGCCAGGACAGCCACAATAATCAACAGCATTGCGACGCCGGCTCGTCCTCTGGACGAAACGCTCGCCCAAGAATTGGCCGTACGCCGAGCGTTGAAAAAAAATCCGCAGAAATCGTGTAACCGCTCAGACGCTCCGCTTCACCCCAACCGATGAAGATGTGATCTTCGTTCCGGTACATGGCCATGGATGAAAACGTTTTCGTGTCGCGTTGCCAGTCGAGGAAATTCAGGTAGGAGATGGGGCCTTGATCGACTCCGGAAGTTTTTCCGTAAATCGCGACGAGCTGGCCGGGCTGCGGGTAAGGCAGCGGATTCAGCAGGACGCCGTTGACTACAGAAAATAGAGCTGTATTCGCGCCAATGCCCAGCGCCAACGTCAAAATTGCTATGGCGGCAAACCCTGGGGACTTGGCGAGCGTGCGAAGCCCGTAGCGCAAGTCTGAAGCGTGTTCATGCTGCCTCCCATACCTGGCCCCAGGCAGGATGAGGAGCTATCGTAGCGCAAGAAACATGTGTCATTCCCGAGCGACCAACAAGGTCAAACGATACTCTATCTAGTGAAGGTTATGTTGCGAGGGTATATCCTGGGAACGATGTTTTTAGCCCTAAATGCCGTGGTGCTTCCCCTCGAAGCGTTGTCCCACCTAGTTTTTGTTAGGGCTATTAGGAGATGAAACGATGAAAGCAGCCTTGGCCTTCTTGCTCTTGCCGCTTGCTTGGGTGTCTTTTGCATTCTCATCAATAATGCCAATCCCGCAACAGTCGCAGAACGGGAATGAATGGCGACAAACTCAAAGGACTGATCCTGTCCGCGGTGAATACACTCGATATAGTGTAGCGGGTAAATTCATCAAATCACCTCCTGGAGATGAGTCCGGCCGCCCCTTATTGGTCGTGGACTGCGGCGCCTATAATCGTTCGCACAAGTCCAAGTTCTTCCGTGGAATTCTCGTGGTGGGCGATCCTCTGAAGATTGACTGGGTTGAGCCGGAAGAGATCCATGGAATCTCTTACTTTCCGAAAGTTGACGCGGTATATCGATTGAACGATGCCAAAGAGGAAAAAGAGGAGTGGACGCCATCGACGGATAAGACTTCTGCCTCTTTTTCTAAAGGCTCGCTTGAGAAAATGCTCCGCGCGCATACCGTTGAGATAACGGCGCAGGATACGAACGGCTCACCAATCGTCATGCAATTTGGTATGCCGGACCCAACCCCCGTCGAACAAGGTTGCGAGGTGGATGAACACAAAAAGTAAGCCGGGCGCTTTTTTAGCTAAAACCGGGTTTTGCTGCGGTACTGGCGATAAGCGTCGCCGAAGGTTGCTTCGAGGACGCGGGCTTCGTTGCGCGCGCGCAAGACCTGCATGAAAATTATCAACAACAATACCGGCAGTGCCCACCGATAGCGAGCAGCACTGGATCATGTTTACGTAATTTCATCGTCCTCAGCAAATGCCAGAGACGCGCCGGACTCGCTCCGCTTCGCCGTCCTGGCGAAGGCCTCGGCAGCAAAATTGAAGGCTATTTGTAGCACGCGTGCGGCCCGGATTAAAATGCTGCAATTTCCGCAACGCCGGTAGTTGGCGCATCCCTCGCATTCTTCTTTTTTTTTAAGTTCGGGAACTTGGCGGAATTTATTTACGTTTCATATGGGCAGATTGAAGGTGAGATTTGGTAACCAGTCGAGGGATCGAGAGGAATTGACAATGGCCAGATTTTCATTCGCGGGGGCTGTAACCGTGTTGGGCGCAGTATTCGTGGCGACTGCCTTCATAGGCGCTGCTGAGAGTTCGCCATCAGTTGCGGCCCTGAGGCGTGCGAATGACCGTGCTACCGTCTTAAAGCGATTGGATGGCGGCACAATCACGGCGGCGGAAATTGATGCGACTGTTAAGCGGATGATGAAAGCGGCGGAGGTGCCGGGGGCGGGGATTGTCATCATCAACGGCGGGAGGGTTGTGTTCGCGAAAGGCTATGGCCTGCGCGACAAGGAAAAAAATCTCCCACTGACGGAAAACACGGTGATGAGCGGCGCGTCGTTCACCAAGGTGGTGTTCGCGTATATGGCGATGAAGCTGGTGGACAAAGGCGTGCTGGACTTGGACAAGCCAGTCTATGAATATTTACCCAAGCCGCTGCCGGAATACGACGCCTATAAAGATTTGGCGGGGGACGAGCGCTACAAATTGATCACGGCGCGCATGTTGTTGGACCATACAAGCGGCTTTCCGAATTTTCGTTGGATCAATGACGACCGAAAATTGAACATCAATTTTCAGCCCGGGTCGCGGTATGCGTATTCGGGCGAGGGAATTAACCTGCTGCAGTTTGTAATCGAGACGATTACGAAACGGCCGTTGCAGGATTTGATGCAGGAAAATGTTTTTCAGCCTCTGGGCATGACGCGCAGCAGCGTGGTGTGGCAAGCGCGATTCGAGGAAGACTATGCGAACGGCTACGACGAAACTGGGCGTTCGCTGGGGCCGCTCAGATGGAAGAATCCGAATGCGGCGGGATCGTTATCGACTACTCCAGTGGATTTTGCGCGGTTCATGCAGGCAATTTTGGACGGCAAGGGGCTGCGCACGCGAACTGGGGGGCGCATGCTCAGCGCTCAGATTCCAATTCTGGCCAAGCACGAGTTTCCCACCATGGAAAATCAACTGACGGACGAAAATAAATCCATACGGCTGAGTTATGGGTTGGGATGGGGACTTTATTGGTCGCCGCACGGCGAGGTGTTTTTTAAAGAGGGGCACGACGACGGCTGGCGCAATTACTGCGTGGGATTCCGGATGCCGAAAGACGGCATGATTATCATGACCAATAGCGGAAACGGGGAAGGGATTTACAAGGAGCTGCTGGAAAAAGTGCTCGCGGATACATATACCCCGATCGAGTGGGAACGATTTACGCCGTACGATCAGTTGCCGCCGCGTCCGCCGCTGAAGCAGCACACGAAAGTGAACGTTGACGCGCAGACGCTGGAAAAATATGTGGGGCGATATGGCACGCCGCCGGGGTTGATTCTTGTGGTGCGGCGTGAAGGCGACCATCTTACCGTGCAGGAAAATGACGAGCCGGTGCAGGAGTTGGACGCCGAGGGCGCTGCCCAATTTTTCTCGACGGTTGCCGATGATGTGTTTACGTTCGAGATGGACTCGAGTGGCAAAGTGACGCGGATGGTTCTGCGGTCCGGCGACGAAACAATTCCCATTGATCGAATCGACTAAGTTGTAGAGATTCATAACAGCGAAGGTTCACGATTAAACTGCACCGCAGGTCCTGCGTCGGCCGAAAAACGGCCTCTTTCGGGATGACCAGGTAAGAAAAAAAAACAAAATCAGGAAAAAATACGAGGCCGGGCCCTCGGGGCCCTCGGTCAGTGGGACGACTGGTCGAGGTAAACGGGGTATACTGCGGGCGAAGTTTTTGCGTCGCTAACCGGAATTTCTTCGGAAGTGGGCTCAGCAATTCATCGAAGTCGGGAAAGAGACCAGATGAGGACCAAGCAAATTAGCGTGCAGCGGTTTAGTCTTATTTCTTCAAAGAAATTTAACGATGTGGTGGCGAAGATTGCGGCGGGAGTTGGGCATCCTGACACGCGCGCGATGTTCAAGAACATCGGCTTGGCGAAAAATTACGACGAAGCGGAGAAAGCCATTCAGCCGGGACTAGGTCCGACGGGCTTGATGGAGTTTATGCGATTCGATCATGGCGAAGTCTTACGCAAAGACCATGGAGAGAAAGCGGCGCGGGTGATGCGTTTTCTGATCGGCAATCCGTTGGTGATGAAGAGAATGGTGGAGCATGTTCCGGACGCGGGATCGTACGCGCCCGTGACGATACTTGTTGATGAGCGAGCGGACGGCGTGCACATTTCTTACGACACCATGATGAGTTTGCTGACGCCGTATGGAAACGCGGAGGCGCTGAAGGTTGCAAAGGAACTGGACGGGAAGATTGAAGCGCTGTTGACTGAAGCGGCGAAGTGACGATAAGAATCATCCTGGTTGATGGGTGAGCGCCAGGCGCGATTGGATAAACCGGAATCCACAAGCGCGAAGAGGAGACGCCTGCATGAGTTCGACCGAAGCGCTGGTGATGGTATTTCTGATTGGCGTGATTGCGGGACTGCGCTCGCTGACTGCGCCTGCAGCGGTGGCGTGGGCGGCATGCGGGCGTGGAATTCTAACCAACACGCCATTTCATTTTATGGGATCGCGCGTCGCCGCCATTCTCTTCACGGTTCTGGCGATTATTGAGTTGATTACGGATAAGCTTGCGTCCACACCGAGCCGATTGGCGGCACCTGGCTTAATCGCTCGCATCATTACCGGCGGACTTTCGGGGTCCTGCCTTGCGGCGGCGGAAGGGCAATCGATTGCATTTGGAGCCGTACTCGGTGTCCTCGGTGGTGTGGCGGGTGCTTTCTTAGGCTACGGAGTTCGCACGCATCTGGTGAAGGGGCAAAAACTTCCAGGTTTGCCTAGCGCGTTCTTGGAAGATGCGGTGGCGATTGGCGGCGCGATATTTATCGTGTCGCGATTTTAAGTGGGCGTTTTAGATCTAAATTTCAAGCTGCGGAATATTTCCAGCCTCGAGGTATTTTTCCGATGAATCCTTCCGACCAATTTCAAGCCATCGTAATCGGTTCCGGGCAAGGCGGCAATCCGTTGTGTGTGTCGCTGGCGCAGGCAGGATTTCGTACGGCGCTGATCGAGCGACAGTTTGTCGGCGGGACGTGCGTGAACTATGGGTGCACGCCGACGAAAACCATGGTGGCGAGCGCACGTGTCGCTTATTTGGCGCGGCGAGGATCTGACTACGGCGTTCAAACTGGGGACATTCGCGTGGACATGGGGCGAGTGCGGCAACGAAAGCGCGGAGTGGTGGAGAGCTTTCGCACCGGGAGGGAAGGGCGTTTTAAGAACCTAGCAAACTTCGAGCTGATTTTCGGCGAGGCTAGTTTTACTGGCGCAAGAACTTTGCGCGTGCAGCTAAGAGATGGAGGAGTTCGTGAACTTAGCGGCGAGAAGATTTTTATCGATGCGGGGACGCGGCCTGCGGTGCCGGCGATCGATGGGCTGCGCGATGTGCCGTTTTTCGACAGCACTTCGATCATGGAATTGGACAGCCTACCGGAACATTTGATCGTGCTCGGCGGCGGATACGTGGGGTTGGAGTTTGGGCAGATGTTTCGGCGGTTCGGCAGCCGCGTGACAATCGTGCAGGCCGGACCGCAATTGTTGAAAGGTGAGGACGCGGACGTGGCCGGCGCCGTGGCGCAAATTTTGCAACAAGACAGCGTGTCAGTGCTGTTGAACGCGAAAGCCACGGGCATTACAAAGACCGGTGCGCAGATTCATGTGACCGTGCGTGCAGGCGAAGAATCGCACGTTGTGGATGGCTCACATTTGCTGGTGGCTACCGGGCGCACGCCGAATACGGATACTTTGAATTTGGCGGCTGCGGGCGTTGCGACGGATACGCACGGGTTCATTCCAGTGAATGCGAAACTGGAGACCAACGTCCCGGAGATTTACGCGATGGGAGATATCAACGGCGGGCCAGCCTTTACACACATTTCTTACGATGACTTTCGCATTTTGCGGACGAACTTGATTGAGAAGGGGAATGCTTCGACGGAAGGGCGTCTGGTGCCTTACACGCTTTACACGGATCCGCAGCTTGGGCGCGTTGGCCTGACCGAACAGCAAGCCCGTGCGCAGAATGGGAAAGTGCGCGTGGCCAGGATGCCGATGACGTCCGTAGCGCGAGCGACGGAAACCGGCGAGACTCGCGGATTTATGAAGGCTATTGTGGACGCCGACAGCGGACAGATCCTTGGCGCGGCTGTGCTGGGAATTGAAGGCGGAGAAATTATGTCGATGCTGGAATTGGCGATGATGGGCAAGCTAAGTCATACAGTTTTGCGTGATGCCATTTTTGCGCATCCGACGCTCGCCGAATCGCTGAACAATTTGTTTTTGCATTTCGATTCGTAGCTCGAGACGCGATAGACATGCTGTGCAAAAATATGCGTCGCGTACCAACGCACGAGTTTAGTGTTTCTGAATCTGACTCTTCGGTGCCGCCTTCTTTGCGAGACCTGTCGGAATAGAACCGGCCTCCAACGAGCCGCCGAAGTAGCTGTCTGCATCGACCTCGATCCAGAACAGCTGATCACCGCTCGCCTGGTATGCCGTGACGTTCAGGCTTATGTCAGCCGTGAAGTTCATATTAGACAACGTGAGGGGATTGATGGTGTAGCGTCCCGGATGCGCACCGTCTGGAACAGCGGCATCGGTGAAGGCGACGCCGGTGTAAGTTGGTCCAATACCAGTTAGGGCGGCGAACGGATCGCTGAGGTCGCCTGTACCGACGAAGGAGCCACCCGGCTCCGTGACGTTTGCAGCGCCGACAAAATCAAATTCGAAAATACCGTTGGCGTCCGTAGCGCCCTGCGCTCCAAAGGCATAATAGCCGGAGAAGTCGGCTACCGTGAAATCGGTTTGTGGAACTAGTTGGCCGGTGCCGACGAGGTTCGTGTCCATTTCGGCGATCAGCGCGCCTCCGCCATCGGTAGTAGTGTTGGGATCCAGTATGTTGAGGCTGGGATCGACGGCATAGATCCCGAAAATCGAAACGTCTCCGTAGGTTGGGTTAAACGTCATGGAGCCATAGCCGCTGCTGGCGAGCGTGTAGGTTCCGTAGATGGTTTGCGCTGCCAACTGGATTCCACTATTCAATTCGTTCAAATCGCCGACACCATTGAAATGAGTGCCGGCAGTCGTCTTGAACTGGCCCACAGCAGCATAGGCCGTGAATGGATTCTGAACCGAGAATACAGATTTGCCGATGGAACTAGCGGTAAAAGCTGGCACTGCACCCTGACCGTACGCCGAGCCTACCGCCGTATCGGCGGTGGTGGTGGCGGTGGCAGCATCCACGTCGATGATGCGAATCACCTCGGGGCCCACGACGTAATAGTTGATGGAGGTGGCGATCCCAGTGCTGTTATTGATCGCACCGCGGCCGAAAGCGTCAGGTGTGGAAAGCGAAGCAGTGAAGGGGACATTCGGCGTAACCGTCCCCCCCAGGTTACTGTCCACTATGCCGCTCAAAGAGCCGGAGGTAATTGTGAAGACTCCTCCGTACGCCGCCGGGAAAAATCCGTTGACGTCAGAACTTGTACCGGAAGCGACAAAGGCAAACGAACCAGAAGGCAAAGCTGTAGAGGTCTGCAGGTCCATGCTTCCACTGGAGGTAGCTGTTCCGTCGAACTGTGTGATGAGCGCGTGGTTCGGGTTGGCGAAAGAGACAACAAAAGTTTCCGTGCCGCTGATGCCCAGGTTCGAGTTATCTGTAATTAAAGTGAGCGTTCCAGTTCCATCGCCATTCGGGACGAGGCCTCCGCCCATGATCATATCGCCTTGAGGTTCCGGAGAAGTGATGCCGTCTCCGTCGTTGTAGTCCTGCTCGCCGCCCGTAACCGCGAAAACGCCGCCTGCAGAAACTGTATTGGCAATCTGGACGACGCCTGCGATGGAATAGTAGGGATCGTCGGCAAAATTGTTTTCTTCGCCGGTAACGTAGAAAGTGAAATTTTGTGTGGCCATGCCGGTAATCATTATCGTCGCAGTGGCAGTGCGTTTCGGAATCGTAACGGAGGTGGCTGTAATAGTGACCGAGCCACCGGCCGGCGGGACGGGGGGAGCCGTATAAACCGTGACAGCGCCGCTGGCCGTTTGAGTGAGAGTGAATGTGCCGCAAAATCCGGCGGGAGCGCAGCTCCAAGTGACGCCTTCGGCTTTCGGATCGTTCGTGACTGTGGCGGAGATGTTACCGCCGCTGCTGGCTGCCAAACTACTGGGAGCGGTGATAGCGATGGTCAGGGGACCTCCGCCCGAGCCGCAGCCGGCGATGCCCAACACACAAAGCCCCATGACAACGGCCCAAAGCGTTGCTCTATTCATAGCTAGGTGTCCCTCGCTTCGGATTTCGAACAATATTCGCTAGAGGGCCTCCGCTGCGGAAACTCTTGGGACCGAAGGAACACACGAACGCTGCGCGCGAGAATAGGGGACTCGCCGGCGAATTTCTCCTCGATGACAAGACGGGACCCATGTCTAGAACGAACAACCCTGGCGAAATATATCATGATAGGCAAGGTGGGCGTCTAGCCAATAAGTCAGAATTTTTTAGCTTCTAAGGGATCTAAGGCGCCAACAAAGATGCAAATGGCCCGGAGGAAATGGCGAATTTGAGCAATTTTTTTGACTACGGGTCAACTACTAAGGGTTATTGGTGGGTTTGAGGCTGTAGTTGCTCAGCCTCGGCTGAAGCCGGAGTGTTCGCAACATCCAGGTGAAACTGGACTTGAACATTGTTGGCCACTTTATTCATCGGCGCGTTGTGCGTCATTCCAAAATCGCGCCGATCGAAGGTGAATTCACCCTCGATCAACTGATGGCCCTTCGCTTCTTGGTGCACGGTAACAGCGACGGATACAAGCTGGGTGATTCCGCGCAAAGTGAGTTCCGCATTCATCAGAAACTTTGTTGGATCGGGGCCACCATCCGACGTGATGGTTTTCGATACGAAACGAATATGGGGATATTGCTTCACGTCGAAAAAATTCTTTCCTTTCACTTCTTTGTCTCTCAGTCCGCTGCCTGTAGCGACACTGTCGGCCTCGAGTTGCATGTCGAGCGAGGCGTCGTCGAACTTGTCCTCAGGGATCTTCAGATTCACGTCCCATTCATGGAATACGCCGGTTACCTTGGCGAACGTCGCGCTAGCGTGGAATTCGATCTTGCTAGCGGACTTCATTACGGCGCGCGCAGGGTCTGGGGACGTCTGAGCGGCCAACGAAAATACAGCCAAAGTGAAAAGAATGCACGCGCCGCGCATTAAATTCAAAAACACCTCGAAAATGAAGATCGTGGATTTAGGATGCGTTTGCAGCACGTCACGTCAGCAAGCTGCCAGGAAGTGGCCCAAGACCGTTTTCGTGTCCTGAGGGAACAACATCAGCTACTGCGTGCCGATAGTATAGCAGGCTGCGTCGTAGAAATTCTCTTAAGCTCGCATAGCTAGCGGCAGAAGCGGTGGACGACCAATGCGATGGGCAGACCGACGCAGATGATATGCGTGACGATGGCGATGATCGAGGAAGTGACCGTTTTGGTCCCGTGAAAATTCGAGAGCGGCATTACGACCCAGTACATCACCACATAAACCGCGATGCCGTAGAGCGCGCCGGATGGAATCGGGCGGCGGATCATAGAAGTGAGTTTGCGACTAGCTAGGAAAAATACGGTGGCCGCGGTAAAGGCAATCAAGAAATGGAATGCGAGGCCGAGCGCGACTGTGGCTGTTCCACCGTTGAATGATGCGGGACCGAGCCAGCCAGCAGCGATTCCTTGCAGGAGGCGTGGCGGTTTTACACCTTTTGGCCACCAGGTGATGAAAGCCGCGGTAATGTCCATGCAGCCGGAGAGAAAGCCGGCGAAAAAAATGGCCGGTAATGCGGGTGAAGTTTGTGTGCCAGCGGCGGCTTGAATCGAAGAGGTCATGTTAGCGTTCCTTGCGCAGTTGCGATGCGGCGCTGAGCAAGGCTGTTGTATTCGGCCATCCGATGGCACGCAATATTTTCACGTTAGCGTAATTCGAATTATGCGAGCGCGAAGGTAAAATAGGGAGAGAGCGTATGGCTATGAAACCAAATTTGTTGGGGCCGGGCGGGCGGCTGTTTGCTGAACAGCAGCCGGGTAAAGATGAAGTCTCATTTCGCGTCGATAATACCAGCGAGGCGTATTACAACTCGCCGTACTACGAGCTGCACAAGAACGACTTGCAGCAGATTCCTGCTCCTCGCAAAAACGTTTCCATGCAATTGCAACTCGCGGATTTTACTGGTCCAGCGATCATCAGCGCGATTCAACAGGCGGGGAAGATAACGTTTCATTCCGTCGGGGACACTGGAGCGGCGAAGGTGAATCGCGAGCAGACCGTTCAACGTGCGATACAGAATGAAGCGGAGGTCGCGGACGCGATGGCCAACGACGTGGCGACAGGCGGCACGAACGGGCCGGCGTTCTTTTTTCATTTGGGCGACGTGATCTACAATTTCGGCGAAGGCCAATATTATTACGATCAGTTCTACGAACCGTTTCGCGCGTATGACCGGCCGATCTTTGCCATTCCCGGAAATCACGATGGCATGGTATTTGGACAGGGATCGAGCGCGCCCCAGGTTCCCACGCTGGAAGCCTTCCTGAACAATTTTTGCGCGCTGACCCCGGGGCAGTCGCCGGACGCGGGCGGATTGGTTCGCAGCGTGATGACGGAACCGGGCGTTTATTTCACGCTGGATGCGCCGTATGTGTCCATCATCGGACTTTACAGCAACGTGCTGGACGGGCCGGGAGTGATTTCTTCGCAAGGCGGCAAATTTCCGATTGTTGACGATCAGCTCGCGTTCCTGAAAAGCGAATTGCAACGTTTGACGCCGGACCGTAATGCCGGAAATCGCGCGGTGATTATCGCGGTACATCACCCGCCGCTTTCGGTGGACGCGTTGCATGCGGGATCAACGGGCGTGCAGTCGGACTTGGACTCTGTTTGCCAGGAGGCTGGGCTTTGGCCTGACGCGGTACTTTCGGGGCACGCGCATCTTTATCAGAGATTTACGCGCATCGCGGGGCCCAACAAGAAAGAAACACCGTACCTCACTGCGGGCAGCGGCGGATTTGCGGCAACGCCTCCGCAAAGCACGGTAGGGAAAGCGCCGATCACGGTTGGAAACGATACTTTGGTGGTCGATCCGATTGTGAAATTTGGATATTTGACGGTGACGTGCGACGGCAAGACGTTGTGTGTTTCGTTTAAATCACCGGCGCCAAATGGAGGATTGGCGACGTTGGATTCTGTGTGCGTCGATTTGACGGCGGGGAAAATTGTGCCGAGCGGCGGTGCGCAGAAAAGCGGCATGAAGACGAAGTCGCCGCGTAAGACCTCGAAGTAGGCTGAAACTTCAATCGCCCGCCTAAAGCGCCAGCTACAAGGGCAAGGTTACTTGCGGTAGATCACGCCGTTTTTCATCACGAAAGAAACTTTTTGTAAGATGGAGATGTCCTGGAGTGGGTCGCCGGGGACGGCGATGATGTCCGCGTCGTAGCCGGGCTTCAGCGCGCCGATTTGATTTTGCCAGCCTAATAATTTCGCGCCGTTCAACGTTCCGGCCTGGAGCGCGGCCAGCGGCGACATTCCGAATTTCACCATCAGCACGAATTCGCGGGCTTGCGTGCCATGCGGAAACGGGCCGACGTCTGACCCTACGGCAAAGGGTATGCCCGCGGCGAGCTGCTTTTTGAATTCCTGCGCGTGGAGATCGAGAAGCTGACTATCGCGCGCGCCCTGCGCAGGGGTGTTGGGATGCACGGCGAAATATTCAAAGATGGTGAAGGTGGGCACGGCGAATATTTGTTTTTCGCGCATCAGACGCATGGTTTCATCGCTGAGCTGCAGAGCGTGGTCGATGGAGGCAACTCCGGCGCGCGCGGCGTAGAGCGTGCCAGGTTCGCCCATGGCGTGGACCGCGACGCGATGTCCGCTGCGCGCAGCCTCGTGGACTGCGACGGTGAGTTCTTCTTCCGTGTACTGATACGGTGTTGAGAAGCGGCCATCCACGATCTTGTCGGGCCCGGTTTCGTAAATTTTGATGAAGTCAGCGCCTTCTTTTAGTTCGCCGCGAATTGCGGTGACCAGTTCTTCGGCGTTGTTGGCGTAAGTGGCGTTCGAGAGCACGTGCTGCGCAGGGTTGTAGCCGATGGCGTCTTCGTGGCCGCCGAGAATGTCGATGGCATTGCCGCTGATGCGCAGGCGCGGGCCGGGCATCAAGCCATCATTGATTGCGTTGCGAACTGCCGTGTCGGCGGAGCCAGCTCCTTCGGTGCCCATGTCGCGCTCGGCGGTGAATCCGGCGAAAAGATCATCGCGTGCGGCAATCGTGGCGAGAATGGTGCGCTGCGGAACGGACTCTTGCACGGTCTGCAAATCTTCGGCGCCGGGATGTAGAAAAAGGTGGACGTGCGCGTCGATGAGACCGGGAAGAAGAGTGGTGTCGCCGAGGTCGATGAACTCGGACTCGTGCGGGTGGGTGACGTGCGAGCCGACTTCTGCGATGAGGTCGCCTTGGACCAGGATTTCGCCAGGCGTAGAGATGCGGCCGGTTTCAACGTCGAGCAGGCGCGCGGCGTGCAGGACCATGGCGCGCGGCGCGGATGAGACCTGCGAGCCGTTTGTTTGCCCTTGAATTGCTGAGAGGAAGAGTGACGCGCAGTAGAGGGCGAATATTGCGAGTGTTGCGACAATGCGGCGGGTGGTCATGGTTTCGCGCGCGATAATAACACGTCCCGCGGAAGCAGCGGAATTGCTGTTCCTACCCTTGGAGAAGAGCGCTTACCGACTTCCGATTATCTTTCATTCTTGTGTGGACTTCTAACATCGAACTAGGATGGTAAGGACTATGCGGGGGATCAAATCTTTAATTGGAGAGCTTGTATGAGCGGTTCACGCATTTCGCGACGACAATTTCTGGGGACTGCGAGCGCGCTGGCTGGGGCGGGATTTTCCGGCGCACGGCTTGGTTTGGAGGATTTGGGTCTTGGCGCATCAGGGAGCGGCGTCTCCAGTGCGACGGATGAGGCAGCCGCGGACTACGTTTTGCGCATCGCAGCGAGCGCGGTTGAGATCGCACCGAAACGAATCGTGTCGACAGTTACTTACAACGGCAAGTTTCCGGGGCCGCTGCTGCGGTTCAAGGAAGGCCAACCGGTGACGGTGGAAATTCACAATGATACGGACACAGCGGAGCAATTACACTGGCACGGGCAAATGGTTTCGACCGATGTGGATGGCGCGGCAGAGGAAGGGACGCCCTCTGTGCCGGCGCACGGGATCCGTCGTATCGAGTTCACGCCGCGGCCGAGTGGTTTGCGTTTTTATCACACGCACAACCGCGCCGGCGCTGATTTGCATGCAGGGCAGTACAGCGGGCAAGTGGGGCCAGTTTACATAGAGCCCACGAGCGAGCCGGGGAACTACGACCAAGAAATTTTTCTGGTGCTCAAAGAGTTTGAGCCGACGTTTAGCCAAGGGGGAGATATGGCGCAGGATTTTCTGGCGCCATCTGTGCGCGTGAAGGCGCTGGAGACGGTGGGCGAGTCCGCAATGAAAGCGTCGCTGGCAAAAGGGATGCCGCACGGATACGAAGTGGGCTATCGCTGTTTCACCATCAATGGCCGCATGTTGGGACACGGTGAGCCGGTGCGGGTGAAACAGGGCGAGCGCGTTCTGTTTCATGTTCTGAACGGCAGCGCGACGGAGATTCGCAGTCTGGCGTTGCCGGGCCACACTTTCAAAGTTGTCGCATTAGATGGCAATGCTGTTCCAACGGCTGCGGAACTTCCGGCGCTATGGCTGGGGACCGCGGAGCGCATTTCCGCGTTTGTAGAGATGAATCATCCGGGCGTGTGGGTCATGGGTGATCTTGCGGACGATGATCGCGGACACGGCATGGGCATTGTGGTTGAGTATGAGGGACGCAACGGCAAACCGGTTTGGACGGCGCCGCAACCGTTCCACTGGAACTATGCGCGGTTTGGGAAAGCCGGCGCGACCGCCGCGACACCGGACGAGACTTTTGAGATGACGTTTGCAAAAGATAATGCCGCTGAAGAAGGCTTCAACCGTTGGACGATTAACGGAGTGGCTTACCCGATGACGCAGACTATCGCGCCCGCGTCGTTTCATTTGCGCGAAGGGAAACGCTACCGTATACGGATGCACAACGCGAGTGACGACATTCATCCGATTCATCTTCACCGGCATAGTTTTGAACTGACGAACCTGGCGGGAATCAGCACGGCGGGTGTAATGAAGGACGTCGTGATGGTCGGCGGATATCAGAGCGTTGAAGTGGATTTTACCGCGGACAATCCCGGTCTCACGCTGTTTCATTGCCATCAGCAGCTTCACATGGACTTTGGTTTTATGACGTTGTTTGATTACGTTTGAACTGGCGAGACTCGGGGGCTGCGCTCGCGCTCGCAGAGCGGATTTCGCGAGGAGGGCGTTCGATGGCCATAATCGATAGCGCTTCGTGGGCCAGCACTGCTTCCAAAGCGATACTGCTGATTCGCGTACTTGTCGGCTGGGTTTTTCTATCGGAAGGCGTGCAGAAATTTTTATTTCCTGATGCGCTTGGAGTGGGGCGATTCACGAAGATCGGCATTCCTTCGCCGCAGATTATGGCGCCGTTTGTCGGCGTCGTTGAGATTGTGTGCGGCGCGCTCTTGTTGGTTGGCCTTTTCGCGCGATTGGCTGCGGCGCCGGTGCTGATCGACATCTGCGTGGCGTTATATTCCACCAAGATTGTGACGTTTGCGAAGAACGGGTTTTGGTCAACCTTGCACGAGGCGCGCACGGATGTGAGCATGCTGCTCGGTCTAATTTTTCTGCTGTTGGTGGGCGGTGGCGCGTGGTCTCTCGATGCACGATTAGCCGAAAGACGAGACCGAAGTAATGGAGGAAGCACCCCTTCTGCAAACCTCCGAGTCATTTTCAGGGAGTAGGCGAGTATCCCTTGGCGAGCTTGCGCTGTTTTTTCTGCGGTTAGGGACTACCGCGTTTGGCGGACCGGCAGCACACATCGCCATGATGGAGGACGAACTCGTCGGCAGGCGAAAGTGGCTTTCGCGTGAAAAATTTCTCGACTTGCTCGGTGCAAGCAATCTGATTCCTGGGCCGAGTTCCAGCGAATTAGCGATACACATTGGCTACTTGCTTTGCGGTTGGAGAGGGCTGCTCGTGGCTGGATTTTGTTTCATTCTTCCGGCGGCGGTGATGGTTGGCGCGCTGGCATGGGCGTACGTACGGTACGGAAAGCTGCCCGCTGTGGCAGGCTTGCTGTACGGGATCAAGCCGGTAGTGATTGCGGTGATTCTGCAGGCGCTGTGGGGACTGGTACGAACGGCGGTAAAAACAAAATTTCTCGGCATGGTTGGTGTGCTCTGCGTGGTTCTCGCATTTTTGAACCTGCATCCGATTCTTTTGCTTTTGTTCGGAGGCGGAATAGCTTGCCTGGCGAATCGGCCGACTCGTCGCCAATGGGCGTCAGCGTTTTCGTATCGTGCGCTGGGAATCGCAGGGCTGGCGGGAGCTGCAACATCGTTCAGTCTTAGTTCACTGTTTCTAGTGTTCTTGAAAATAGGAGCGATTGTTTTCGGCAGCGGCTACGTGTTGCTGGCTTTCCTGCGCGCAGATCTGGTTGTGAATCGAGGTTGGTTGACGGATTCGCAGCTCATAGATGCAGTTGCTGTAGGGCAGGTAACGCCGGGACCGGTGTTCACGACTGCTACTTTTATCGGGTTCATCCTGGGAGGAATTCGCGGTGCGCTGGTTTCCACGGTGGGAATTTTTCTTCCGGCGTTTTTGCTGGTGGCGGTGAGCGGGCCGCTGGTGCCGCTTATACGAAAATCGAAAACAGCGAGTGCTTTCCTGGATGGCGTGAACGTGGCATCGCTGGCGTTAATGATTGCGGTCGGGTGGCAACTGGGGCGAGCGTCTGTGGTGGATGTCGTTACGCTAGCCTTGACCGTTGTGTCCTTGATCGCTTTGTTGCGATTTCGTGTGAACTCCGCTTGGCTGGTGACGATTGGGGCGATTGTCGGGCTGCTCGCAAATACTTTTCCTGTTTCACGATGATGGAAATGCGACGCCGGCCGGGTGTGAAGCACACGCTATTCTCGAGGAGAAAAAGAAAGGCGCCCTGGTGTGTTGCACCGGAGCGCCTTTTGTAGATGCTACCGATCACCCAGCAAAAGCGTTACTTCTTGCCGCGTGACGCGCTGCTATGTGCACCGCCGCCGCCGTGTGATCCGCCCGAACTGCCGCGCGAGCTAGACTGCCGGGCCGCGTGTTGTTGTGGTGCGGACTGATGGCTAGCTCGTGGAGCGGATGCACGTGACTGCGAGCGCGCCGCGTTAGTCTGCGAACGTGCTGCTGTGTTCGTGCGTGCCGCGGTGTGCGACATACGCGGATTGTTCTGTACACGCTGTGCGGTGTTGGTGTGCGGCGTGGTGCGCGATGTACGGGCATTGTTCTGTGAACGTGTTACGTTGTTGGATCGTGTTGCGTTGTTAGAGCGCGCTGCGCTGGTCTGACGCTGGAAGTTGGTCGAACGCGATCCATTGGTTGTGCTTCGCGTGTTGGTTCGTGCTGTGCTGTTTTGTGCACCTCGTTCGGTACCTCGCGTTGTGCTGCGGTTGTTTTCAGTCCGCGACGCAACGTTGCGCGCGCCATGGGACTCACCCGGCCTTGCTGAGGCAGTTACCGCCGGCCGGCCATGGTTCACGGACGCGAGTTGATTGTGATCGCTCCTCGCCGCGCTCTCTTGACGCATTTGCGCGGAAGTTGCCGCTACGTGCTGCTCGCGATTCGCTCTCATTTCAGTGGCCGATGGACGTGCCATAATTCCGCCGCGGCCGCCGTTGTAGCTCACGCGATTCACATCGCGATTGTTCACCACGGTTTTGTTGTACACGTTGTGAATGTTGTTCACGTCGATGTTGTTCACCGAGCGGTTGTAGAAGAAATGACCGCCGTGCCAGTAGCCACCTTCGTAACCGAAACCGCCATAGCCGAAGCCGTAGTTAATGCCGCCGTAAAAGCCGACATGTGGGCCCCAGAAACCGGCGTGCCAGAAATATCCTCCGCCGCCCCAGCCCCAATAGCCGGGAGTCCACAGAAATCCGATACTTGGAGGAAGAACCCAGGCGCCGGGCACCCAGTAGTAGCCGTCAACGCCGTAGGCCCAGTAGCCGGGAGTAAAGATGTAGCCGTCACCGGGGCAGATTGGTTGCGTGTAAACCGGCAACACGGGTGGCGCGATTGTGATTGCGACGCCGAAGCCGGCTGCGGACGTTGTGGTTGGTATCATGAACATTCCAAGTACCGCCAAGAGCAAACCGACTAACATTATTCTCTTCATTGTGATCCTCCTTCTTATAAGTCCCTGACGCAGAAACCGTGAATCATCTGGCGCCTTTCGCGATCCCCAGTTTCTTGGCGCTACTGTGTTAAACACGCAGGTAGGACGAAAGTCGCGCGAAGCGGTTTGTGGGGTCGTAAGGGTTTTAATGTAGGGTCTGCCGTAATTTTTTTGGCAACAAATTCTTCTTGGCGCGTTCTTATGAGTTCAGATATGTTGAAATTAGGCGAGAGGAAAGGAGCGATATGTCATTGCTAAAGATAGCGACGGTGGCCGTTTTCGCCGCTGTCACGGCGGGAGCTGGTCACGCTGCTGGCGAGACCTGCAAGAATCTCGCGTCCCTGAAGCTGCCGGACACTAGCATCACGGCGGCGGAGTCGATACCGCCCGGAACTTACACTGCACCAAACGGTGAAGTGTTTGAAAATATGCCGGCGTTTTGTCGCGTGGCGGCTACGCTATCTCCAACCAGCGATTCGGAGATTGGAATCGAAGTGTGGATGCCGGCCTCGGACTGGAACGGGAAGTTTGAGGGGGTTGGAAATGGCGGGTTTGCCGGAGCGATTGCGTACGCGTCGCTGGCGCCGGGTGTCAAGCTCGGGTACTCCACCGCCAGCACCAACACCGGGCACGTTGGAACCTCCACGGACGGATCTTTTGCGCTGGGACATCCGCAAAAGATTATCGATTTTGGATATCGCGCGGTTCATCTGATGACGGTCATTGGCAAGCAGATTACGTCCGCGTTTTATGGCGAGGATCCGCAGCGCTCGTATTTCGACGGTTGCTCAACCGGCGGGCGGCAGGCGCTGATGGAAGCCCAGCGTTTTTCCAACGATTACGACGGGATCGTTGCGGGAGATCCGGTAGCGTATTACACGCACCACCATGTGGGCGGCAATCTGTGGGTGGTGCGGCAGATGTTCAACAATCCTGCCAGCACGGTTTTTACCACCCAGGACACGCTTTTGGGCAACGCTGTGAACTCAGCGTGCGATGCGTTGGATGGCGTAGTGGACGGAGTTCTGAATAATCCGCGGCGGTGCCACTTTAATCCCAAAGCGCTGCGGTGCCAGGGAACGCAGACGCCTCCGAGTTGCCTGACGAGCGAGCAGGTCGAGGCGGTCAGAAATATATGGACCGGGCCGGATCAGTTGGTGCACCAGAGCGGATACTATCCGCCGTTTGAACGAGGCGGGGAAGCGGATGGTTGGCCTGCGAGCATTTCACCGCAACCGCCGCCTGCGTTGCAAACGGATAATCATGCGGCGATTGGGATTTCGTTCTTCGCGAATTTCGTCTTCGACAATCCGAATTGGGACTTCCGAACTTTCAACTGGAATTCCGATCCAGCGTATGTGGACAACAAGGTGGTGCTTGGCAATCAGACCTTGGCGACGGTTTTGAACTCGATCGATCCGGACCTCAGCCAGTTTCGCGCGCACGGCGGCAAGCTGATCCAGTATCACGGTTTCAGCGATCCTGAAGTTCCGCCCAAGACGAGCATCAAGTATTTCGAGAGCGTCAGAAATTTTCCGGCCTGGTCAAGCGCAGCGAGCGCGTCACAACAGAAAACTGAGGAATATTATCGGCTTTTCATGGTGCCTGGAATGAACCACTGCAGCGGGGGACCGGGCGCTAACGTGTTCGACATGCTTACACCACTGGTGCAGTGGGTCGAACAGAATATTGCACCCGACACCGTTATCGCGACGCACTATGTAAACAACGTGCCAACCCAAGGTGTCGCATTTACGCGGCCGTTGTGCCCCTATCCACAGGAAGCAGTGTACCAGGGTATGGGCGGCACAAACGACACGCCTAATTTTGTCTGTAAATAATCCTTCGGCCTCGTGTGCGTCAAGAAGAACCGCGCAAAACGGCCCGCCTGAAGGCGGCCGCTACCAAGGCGGAATTGCGGGCTTCGCGCGTCTCTGTTAGGAAGCTGCTCTGTGCCGCAATCGGGTTGACGCGATCAACCCGAATAGGTTGGCTAGTCAGTATCCGGGGGTTCTACCTCCGTGGTGATCGTGTCGGTGAAGAAGGTTGCAGCCAGCGGAGCCGGAATCGTTTTGTACACAGTGGGGGCCCGGTGAAAATCGAAGAATTCGTGGAGATCATTGGTTGCGCGTTCATCCGCAAAACCAAGACTGCCGAGGCCAAAAATACCCTCGATACCTTTTAGGATGCTGCCGAAATCGCATTTCTCATTGCTGATGTAAGCAGTTTTCGGTGAATAGGCCGAAACCACAACGAGCGGCACACGGAAACCGAGTTGATAGTCGCGCTGATTCGCGCCGGTCTGGAAAACCGGCGGGACGTGATCGTACCAACCTCCCCAATCGTCCCAAGTAATGAATAGGGCGGTATCTTTCCAATAGCCGGTAGCGTCATCGCAGCTTGTATTATTTCCGATCGCATTCACAATGGCGGCTATCCATGACGGGCCCTGCCCGCTGTTGATCGGATGGTCTGAATACTGGCCAGCGGGCGTTATCCAACTTACTTGCGGAAGCGCGCAGTTGGCGATGTCGATCAGAACGTCGGGCGGTTTCGTGTCCACGTAACCGTTCGATTCGCCCTTAACCCAGTCTGGTCCGGTGCAAACCCCATTTACCGGCATGCAGATATTCGCGAGCGAGTTCGGCGCTACCCACAGGCTGCTCTGTCCTGCTGCGTAGTAGGTCCATGTGATTGGAGGGTTGTGCTTGGCAAACAGATAATCCATGGCGTTGCGGTCGAAGCATTCCACCGTTTTGTCGCCGGGCGTTTCGGTGCCGAAAGGGAACTCGGCGCTATCGTTGGGCCTGATCAGTTGCACAGATTCTCCAGACCCACATCCGTAGTTCGTATTCGCATTCTCGGCGACAAAGATACCGTGCATGTCGTCAGTCGCGGTAGGTGCAGAAGTAGCGCCAAAAATAAACTGGTGCGCCGGATAGCTCGGCCCCTGATTGGTCTGAAACATCAGGTTCGCCCACCCATACGTAGTAGCTAAGGTGATGTAAGGGTCGAGAAGGCCGCCTCTTGTCCCATTCGTATTTGTTACAGGAGTGTTGTACACATACATGAACTGAGAATAGTTAAAGGCTGGCACGACGCAGCCAAAGATATTGGCGCCACAGACTTGTGGAACGACCGCTGCCGGTTTGTTGGTGATTCCCTGATTCTTGTATTCGAAATTAAACCCGCTGATTGTTCCGTTAAGATCTGGCCCGCCATGACTGTGGTCCAGGTCAAAATTGGTCGCCAAGCCGACGGGCGTCAGTGGCACGATCTGACTGTCGGCGTTCACATAGGTTGACGCGATGTCGTATTTCCCCGCAGCAACTGACGTGCTACACCCCGGCACGCCGCCGTTTGCGATACATAATCCCTGAAACAAGTTATCCGGCGTGCGGTTTTCCTGAAAGATCACAATAACGTGCTTGATGGGAGTGCTGCCGTACTGGGCCTCGGTGGAAGTTGTTACGAAAAGACCGGCGATGAGAAGAAACAGTACCATGAGACTGGATTTCATAGCGATTCTCCTTCTAGAAGTGGCGGGGACGAGGTGCGCTACGTAGCGCCAGCGCGACGCACCTACTATCTTCCACTTTGTGATATTTGGTCAACCGCATAAAGCTCTATCTCAGACGGGAGTCGGTACTATTACCGTGTTAGCGGATTAAAACACCCCTAAGGCTTGCAGCGCATCTGCTCGTTGCAACCTTAGTTCAACGTGTCGGCGCTAGAAACACTGAGGAGGTGGGAAAGTTGCGGGGTTTCTTAAAGCGAAGAGCTTCGTCGGCCTTCCACAAAATTGTTCCACAGGAATTGAGGGACCGGGGCAGATCCATAAAGGATCGCTCCCGGCCCGGCTGGTCTGAAGGAATCCAGGCCTTTGCGCTAGCGCGCAAAGGATTAGAAGCCCGCTCCGAAGCCGCGCCCGCGGTGGCGAACCTCGGTTTCAAGCTGCGCCATTTTGGCTTGTTGTTCGGGCGTAAGTATTTGATAGATCGCAGCTTCCACCTTGGCGCGCGCTAGCATCTTCTGTGCGATCAAGCTGCTCATCGAGTTGGCCGCTTGTTCCATTGCAGCGGCGTCGTTTGAATGAATCGCATTCTGAAGATTGGTACGCGCGGTTTTCATACTGCTGGACGCGTTGGATTTGCTCGTCGCCGTGCTGGAAATAATATTTGTCACCTGAGTCTGCTGTGCCGGAGTCAACGACAATACAGTCGTAAGATAGTTGACCCAATGCTGCGCCATTTTCGTCGAGCGTGTCGATTCTGTTGGCGCTGAGGACGTCGTGTTTGCTGTCTGTGCGAAAAGCGCTGGCGTGGAAAACGCAAAAGTTAACGCCAGTGCAATGATTGTCTTTTTCATCTTGGTAACCTCTCCCTTGTGCGATGATCGTTTCATCAAGCGTTCAGCGCTTGACTCTGAATTCACGCGACCTACAAGCATAGTTGCCGATTATGGGGCAAAAAGTTCCTGAAATTTCTTCTCCGTATCCGGAGAGATTTCTGAAACTTTCAGGGAAACCTCACGTCTGATTAAGTGAGCGGTTACATTCGCACAATTCGTTGTGCAACGCTCACCCACAGGAAGTCGGGGGGCCACCGAGTTTTCCGCGGGGAATTTCTGATTTTTAAAGGAGGTATTTGCATCGATGCGTCCGAAAATAAATCAATTATTTTGTGCGATCGCTCTACTCACTCTGGCCGTGCCAGTATGGGGACGCACACATTCCACCACCGCATATTCCGACGGTACCACCACCATCGCCGGAACCCAATTGAAGGCCGGCGATTACCAACTGAAGGTCGAGGACAATGGAACAGAGCTTCAAGTAATGCAAGGTGGCAAACTCGTAGCCCACGTTCCAGTCCAATGGGTTCAGCTTCCCAATAAAGCCAAGACCACCGAAGTAATGCTCGACAACAACCAAATCACCGAAGTGCAGTTCGGGGGAGAAACGCAAGCAGTTCAGATCCGCTCGAACCAGTAAGAAAGAGGCAGCCGGGGAGGGCGAGCTGAGTCTCGCCCTCTTAGATTTTTTCTCGATCCTGGCAAGCGTCAGGAGGTGTGATTTGAACCAAGCTGAATGGTACGCCCTTTACTGCGACGCTCTCCTTGAACACGACCCGGTAAAACTTTGCACGCGAATCCAGATGGCAGAGGTTGCCATATTTTCACGAATCCAAGACTTGGTCCAAGACCCCGACTCAAGCCACGAAAGAGAGATCATTGCAAACGCACTGTCTGCTCTCCGCGCTTTGCAAAGAGACCTGCAGCGTTATCAAGACGAGCGGCAGATCGCCTCGTAGCTTTTAAGCTTCTTGAGTGTGGTGCGATTTTCTGCGTGTGAGTTGGAGGAAACCGCTAGCCAAACCTGAATGCCGTTTTCTATTTGAGTTCCAGCCCGCAGCAGCAGGGAGGATTCGTCGGAGGAATTCATGAGATATAGTGGAATGAACGTGCTTTTGGTGGGAGAGGATTTCCAGCCGGCCGCGCAATCTTTGAGGGATCCACTACACCGGTGGGGATTTCGATGTCACCTGGCCGGCACAAGGCGAGCCACATTGGAATTTTTGAAATCGCGTGGCAGCGACCTGGGTGCTCAGCCAGATGCATCTTCCAGACGGAAGCGGTTTCAACTTGCTTTCGACTTTGACGGGGTTGCCGGTCACCGCGTTCCTTTGCGTGCCGGTGGAGGACAGCTGCCTTTGGCTACGAGCCATCGACGCCGGGCGAAATTGTTGGGGAGAGGAGATGTTGCGGCCCGCCGATTTCGCGCGAGCACTCGAGGAACTCGCCCAGCGAGGACCTGCTGGAACGCGGGCGAACCGGTCGGTCGCGCACGCCCACGCTGCGTAGCTTTCACATGCGAAGACGATATTACTTCCATCATTGCTAGTGCATCGGTGGCGCTTGCAGATGCTTCGGTGGACGCTTCATGATGAAGCACAGCGGCACCAGGGGAGCCACGATGATCGCCAGTCCCGACACTACGTCGGTGTAAGCCAGCGTGGTAGCCTGCTGCTGCAACAGCGCGGATGTTGCGCTCGTGCGCGCATTCAAGCGCCTCGGCGATTTGTTTGGCGATGGGCAATGCTTCGTCGGGAGGAAGCGGTCCCCGCTTGCCGAGTTTTGTCCCCGGGGCAAGCGTCATAATTGAGCGGGATTATAACTCTCGTGAAGCCCCGAATTCGACTCTCAATAGTTTTCAGGTTGACATCTTACCCATAAATCTGTATCTTCGGGTCATATGTCGACCCGAGAAACCAAAGACCGCCTGGAATTGCTTCAAGGCACGCTGGACCTGCTGATTCTACGCACGCTGATTTTTGGATCGCAGCACGGGCAGGGAATCGCGCGGGCCATTCAGCAGACGTCGGATGAAGAATTGCTCGTCGAGCACGGAGCGCTTTATCCTGCGCTGCAACGGCTGGAAGAGCGCGGCTGGATTTCCGCGAAGTGGGGACTTTCCGCAAATAACCGCAAGGCTCGTTTTTATTCACTGACCTCGGCAGGCCGCAAGCAACTGGTGCAAGAGACCACCAAATGGAACAGATTGACGGCAGCCATCGGGCGCATTCTGGAGGCCGAGGAGGGCTAGAGTTATGTTCCGACGCAAGCGGAAGGCTAGTGACTTCGGCGCTGAAATCGAGGCTCATATTCAGCTGGAGACAGAACGCTTGCAGGAACGAGGCCTCAGCTATGAACATGCCCGAACCGCGGCACGCCGTGTCTTCGGCAATGTAACGAACGTGCAGGAACACTTCTACGAATCCAGCCGCCGGCTCTGGTGGGACAACTTCTGGCAAGACATTCGCTACGCCGCGCGCATGCTGCGCAAGTCTCCGGGCTTCACGGCCATCGCGGTCCTGACGATAGCGCTGGGGATTGGAGCAACCACAGCAATCTTCAGCGTGGTGGATGCAACGCTGCTGCACCCGCTGCCGTATCCGCACCCGGAGCAGCTCGTAACCATCGAGGACGATCTTCCCGGCGTGGGCGCGCGCGACGTGGGAATCTCCGTTCCCGAATGGCACGATTTTCAGCGCTCCGGCATTTTTCAATATGTTTCGCCAGTAGGTGGCGGCGACGTGAATCTCACAGGCTCGTCCGAGCCTGCGCGAATCCGCCTTCTTACCATACCGCCGAATTATTTTGCGCTGCTAGGCGTGAAACCGCAGTTGGGCCGCTCGTTCGATCCCGAGGATCAAACGCCCGGATTCAATCTGGAAGTGCTCATCAGCGACGGATTATGGAAGCGGTCCTTCGGAAGCGATCCGCGTATTCTGGGCAAAAGTGTCCGGCTGGACAACGATTTGTATAACGTGGTTGGCGTCATGCCGCCTGGATTTCACGACCCGGGAGCAACAGTGGAGGAAAGCAACATCGACGTTTGGGCCGCAGCAGGTTTTGCCGGTCCGCCTGCTCCGCCTCCTCAACGCAATTTGCGGATCCTTCCGCAAGCCATCGCGCGAATCGCACCTGGGCTGACGATTGAGTTGGCACAAAGCCGCTTAGACGCACTGGTGGCATCTTTGCAGAAAGAATATCCCAACGATTATCCGTTGCAGAGCGCATGGACGGTGCGCTTGGTGCCGCTCACGGAGACCGTGGTCGGCAACGTTCGCCAATCCTTGATACTGCTGCTTGGCGCCGTGGGATTGGTTCTGCTGATCGGCTGCGTGAACGTCGCGAATTTGCTGCTGGCTCGCGCAAGCGCGAGAGGACGCGAAATGGCTGTTCGCCAAGCGCTCGGAGCCGCACGCACACGCCTGATTCGCCAGTTGCTCACCGAGAGCGCGCTTCTTTCGTTGCTCGGCGGAATAGCTGGTTTAGCAATTCTTTTTTGCGCCAAAGGGTTTCTGCTGCAAATTATGCCCGACAGTCTGCCGCGGCTCAACGAAGTATCCATCAACTGGTCCGTCTTACTTTTCGCTCTCGCCGCTTCTCTCGTCGCCGGGATGATTTTCGGCTTGGCTCCCGCGTTGCATGCCGGCCGGGTGGATTTGATTCCGACGCTCAAACAGGAAGCGCGCGGCTCCACTGGTTCGGGAGAGCAGGCGCGCACGCGTCGCGTGTTGATGGTCACGGAATTTGCCCTCTCTCTTGTGCTGATGATTGCCGCCGGCCTTTTGCTCCGCAGTTTTTGGGATTTGTTGAATGTGCGCCCGGGATTCAATCCGCAAAACGTAATGGCGGTGCGTACGTGGTTGCCCGTGCCCAATGATCCCGACACTGACATTTACAAAACGTCGGCTCAGGAAGCGCCGTTCATACGCGAAATACTTCGTCGTGGCAGGACGTTGCCAGGCGTACAAGAAGTCGCCGTTGGCGACATGGCTGCTGTTCCATTGGGCCACGGTCGGAACGATCTAAACCCGTACGCGTTGATCCTTGAAGGCCGGGAAAATCAAAGCGACCAGGCTCCTTTGGTGAACGCCACCATGGTCACGCCATCCTATTTCCGCTTGCTCGGCATGACGCTGCAGCGCGGCCGTTTGCTGAGCGAGTTGGACAACGAAAATGCTGCGGCCGTAGCCGTGATCAATGGAAGCTTCGCGCGAACGTACTGGCCAAACGAGGGCGCTGTTGGCAAACGTCTCAGGCTAAGTAACGCCCGCGGAACCACCATGAACCGTTCCTGGACCACGGTGGTCGGCGTGATCGGGGATGCGCGGACAGAATCACTCGCGGAATCGAGCATTCCGCAAATCTATCTGAGCTTGTATCAGCACGGGCCTAAAGATCTGGCGATATTCTTGCGCGGAGGCCTGGACTCCGCCGCTACTCCCGTAGAGTTGCGCGAGCAGGTGCAGTTGATCAATCCCGAGCTTCCCGTTTTTGGCGCGCAGATGCTGAACGACATGGTGACCGCGTCTCTCTCCGAGCGGCGATTTTCGTTGGAAATGGTTGGCCTGTTCGCACTGACGGCCTTGTTGCTCGCTGGACTTGGAATTTATGGAGTGATTTCCTACATTGTAAGCGAGCGCACGCACGAAATCGGCGTTCGCCTCGCGCTCGGCGCGCAAAGCCGCAACATCCTGCGAATGGTTTTGCGTCAGGGATTGGGGCTGGCCATTGCCGGCGCTGCGGTAGGACTTGTTTGTGCGCTGGTTGTTTCGCACTTGATGGCGGGACTGCTTTACGGCGTCAGGCCGACGGACCCTCTCACATTTGCGGGTGTCGCTGTTCTTCTCATCGGCGTCGCTCTTCTCGCTTGTTACATACCGGCGCGGCGTGCGATACGCGTCGATCCACTCGTCGCGCTCAGACACGATTAGCTACCCGAGATACGCACCAAGTAAAAAAGGGCGTCGCGGTGAGTTGCACCGCGACGCCCTTTGTGGATCTGATCCGTCCGCTCAGCAAGCGCCGAGCCTCGGGATGGATAGCCCTGCGGGCGATTTAGTACATGCCGCCCATACCGCCGCCGCCCGGCATTCCGCCACCACCGCCGGCTCCTGCGCCCTTCTTTTCGTCTTCCTTGATGTCGGCCACCAACGCTTCAGTGGTGAGCATCAAGCCGGCGATTGAAGCAGCGTTCTGGAGAGCGAGACGCGTAACCTTGGCTGGATCGATAACGCCAGCCTTGACCAGGTCACCGTACTCGCCAGTGTCGGCGTTGAAGCCGAAGTTGTCGTCTTTCGATTCGCGAATGCGGCCAACCACCACCGCGCCTTCGTTTCCGGCGTTGTGAACGATTTGACGCATGGGCTCTTCGAGAGCGCGCTTCACGATGTTGACGCCAATGGCTTCGTCATCGTGCAGCTTGAGCTTTTCGAGCGCCGAGATGCAGCGAACCAGCGCTACGCCGCCGCCGGGAACAATGCCTTCCTCGACCGCCGCGCGTGTGGCGTGCATGGCGTCCTCAACACGAGCCTTCTTTTCCTTCAGCTCGGTCTCGGTGGCTGCGCCGACTTTAATTACGGCGACGCCGCCTACCAGCTTGGCCAAACGCTCTTGCAACTTCTCGCGGTCGTAATCGGAGGTAGTGTCTTCCACCTGTGTGCGAATCTGTCGAACGCGGCCTTCGATCTCGCTGGATTTCCCGCCGCCTTCAACGATCGTGGTGTTGTCCTTGTCAATGGTAACTTTCTTGGCGCGGCCGAGATCTTCCACCTTCACGTTCTCGAGCTTGATGCCGAGATCTTCGGTGATAGCCTTGCCGCCCGTCAGCGTAGCGATGTCTTCCAACATGGCTTTGCGACGGTCGCCGAAGCCGGGAGCCTTAACCGCTGCGCACTGCAAGGTGCCGCGGAGCTTGTTCACCACCAGAGTCGCGAGCGCTTCGCCCTCGACGTCTTCTGCGATGATCAATAGAGGCTTGCCCATCTTAGCGATCTGCTCGAGCAGGGGAAGCAAATCCTTCATCGAGCTGATTTTCTTTTCGTGGATTAGGATGCGGACGTCTTCGAGAACGCATTCCATTCTTTCGGGGTCGGTAACGAAGTAAGGCGAGAGGTAGCCGCGGTCGAACTGCATTCCTTCAACCACTTCCAGCGTCGTTTCCATCGTCTTGGATTCTTCAACGGTGATGACGCCGTCCTTGCCGACCTTCTTCATCGCTTCGGCGATGATTCCGCCGATGTGCTTATCGTTGTTGGCGCTGATCGTGCCGACTTGTGCGATCATGTCGCCCTTCACGTCCTTGTGGAACTTCTTGATTTCCTCGACGCAAACTTCCACGGCCTTTTCGATGCCGCGCTTGAGTGCCATGGGGCTTGCGCCGGCTGCCACCGTCTTCACGCCTTCGCGGAAGATGGCCTGAGCCAACACGGTCGCTGTGGTGGTGCCGTCACCAGCCACGTCGGAAGTCTTGGAAGCGACTTCGCGCACCATCTGTGCGCCCATATTTTCGAGGGGATCCTGCAACTCGATTTCTTTTGCTACCGTCACGCCGTCTTTGGTAATGATCGGCGCGCCGAATTTCTTTTCGATCACCGCATTGCGGCCCTTGGGGCCCAGCGTGATCTTCACGGCATCCGCCAATTGGTTGACGCCGCGCAAAATGGCCTGGCGTGAATTCTCACCAGTCACGATTTGCTTTGCCATAATTCTCCTTCCTCCTGATTTCTAAGTGTTAGTCCGGCTCAGCCAGCCTCGCGTTGCGTTGAGGCCCAGCCAATTCCGGAAGTTACTTTTTGCCGCCAGCCGCTTTGGCCTGGCCGCCGATCTTGGCGAGGATTTCATCTTCTTTCATGATCATGAATTCTTCGTCGTCGATCTTGATGTCGTTACCGCTGTACTTGCCGAACAGAATCTTGTCCCCAGGCTTCACATCGAGCGGAATCCGGGTACCCTTTTCCATGCGGCCTGCGCCTACGGCAACCACTTCGCCTTCTTGAGGTTTTTCTCTGGCCGAGTCAGGGATGATAATTCCGCCCTTTACGGTTTCTTTCTCTTCCAACCGCCGCACTAGCACGCGGTCGTGTAGTGGCGTAATGTTCACTGCCATTTGTGCTTTTCCTCCGGTGAAAAACTTAGGTATCGTTCGAAGGGAGGCTACAGCCGAGGCCTTAGCACTCCTCATGAACGAGTGCCAATAGTATCAAATGCAGGGATACAGTCAAGGCAGTAGTTGACAATTATTCGCTCACATCTTTGCAATGGAATTAAAGGGCTTATTTTCTGATATATAGGTCGTTGATTGGGCGCGCCGATCATGTTAGTTTAGCGCGAAATCATGAGTAAGAAAAACGTGGGCGGATATGTTCTGGCGGGAGGCAAAAGCTCGCGCATGGGGCGCGATAAGGCGCTGTTGGAAATCGACGGCGAGTCATTGCTCGTGCGCGCGACGCGGCTAGTGCGGGCCGTGCTGAGCGAACCAGTGGTCATCGCCTGCACTCCTGGTTACGAGGCACTAGGGTTGAAGATTGTGGCTGACGATTTTCCTGGGTACGGGCCACTGGGAGGAATCGCGACGGCTCTGCACGTTTCTTCGAGGCCCTGGAACCTGGTGATAGCGTGCGATCTTCCATACCTTACCAAGCCCTGGCTGGAATATTTGATTGAGCGGGCGCTGAAATCGGAAGCGGACGCGGTGGTGCCTATGAATGTGCGCGGGCCGGAGCCGCTTTGCGCCATGTATCACAGAAATGCCCAGATGCGAATCCGCACAGCGGTGCAAGGCGGCATGCGCAAAGTGACGGACTCGTTCGCAAATCTGTCTGTGGAGCATGTGGAACCGGATGAGTGGAAAGCCTTTGCTTCCGACGGCGTACTATTTAAGAATGTCAATTCGCCCGCGGACTACAGAGAAGCGACGGCGCGGCTAAGCAAGCAGAAAAATTCATGAGCGAACACTATTTCGAATTTCGCAACGTCTTTAAAGCGTTTGACGATAACGAAGTGTTGAAAGACGTGAGCTTTTTCGTCAATCAGGGCGAGACTGCTGTGATCATGGGACGCAGCGGAGTGGGTAAATCCGTTTCGCTGAAACTGCTGCTCGGTTTTCTTCAGCCCGATTCCGGGCAAATTATCGTGGCGGGAAAAGATGTAGCTGGTTGGACCGAAAAACAATTTTCGGAAACACGGCGGCGGGTGACCATGGTTTTTCAGTCCGGCGCGCTGTTCGATTCGCTGACTGTGAAGGAAAACATCGCGTTCCCGGTGGAAACGCGCGGCGTCGCCGAAGAGCAGGAAAAGGCTGAACAAACTGTAGGCGAACTGATGAAAATGCTGGAAGTGGAGCAGTATGCCAACCAACTTCCTTCCGATCTGGGCACAGGGACGAAACGCGCTGTGGCGATTGCGCGGGCGCTCGCTGAAAATCCGGATGCGATTCTCTATGACGAGCCAACCACCATGGTGGATCCGATCATGGCGGCTCATGTGGGCGACTTGATCGTCAAATTGAAAAAGCAGTTTAAGAAAACATCCATAGTGGTGACGCACGATACGCATCTGGGAAGAAAACTGGCCGATCGTGTGATCTTTCTGGTGGAAGGGCGCGTTGCTTTTTTTGGAACGTGGCAAGAGCTGGAAAATTCGCAAGACCCTTTCCTGCGAAATTTTCTGGCGCAGGATGAGTTGATCCCTGCTTTGGACGCCACGGCGTGAGCGAGACTTCCGTAGAGAACTCCAAACCAAAACTCCCGCGAGTGATGGGCTTCTGGGACGTTTTGCTGTTCAACATTGTGACCGTGCTGGGTCCGCGGTGGATTGCGGCGGCGGCACACAACGGAACGTCTTCTATCAGTTTGTGGTTTCTGGCCGCGCTCTTATTTTTTGTTCCCACGGCGCTGGTGATTGCCGAGCTTTCCACGCGATTTCCGCAAGAGGGTGGGCTGTACGCGTGGGCTAGAGACGCGTTTGGAGAATTTCACGGATTCGTGGCCGGTTGGACTTACTGGATTTACACCTTGTTTTATTTTCCGGCGCTGTTGTTTGCGAGCGCAGCGATGGCTGCTTACATCGGTGGAATCGGATACGCGCCGCTGGCGCAGAACCGCACGTTTTTGCTGGTGGTGTCGTTCCTGCTTTTCTTTGTGGCGGTTTACATGAACATCATTGGATTGCGCATCGGGAAGTGGCTGCAGAACGCGGGCGCGGTGGGCACGTTTGTGCCCCTGGTGATGCTGATAATTGCCGCGGCTTTCGTTTGGGCTCGATTCGGTTCGCTAACGCAATTCACTTGGAGCAATATTCAACCACACTGGAATTGGGACACGGTGAATTTCTGGCCGCAAATCGCGTTCGCGTTTGGCGGACTGGAACTGGTGTCGTCGATGAGCGAGGAAGTAAAAAATCCTCGAAAAACGTTTCCGCGCGCCATTCTGGGGTCCGGGATCGTGATCGCTGTGATTTATATTGCGGGAACGATTGCCGTGCTGACGTTGATGAGCAGCGTGCAAGTGGATCCGAAGAGCGGCGTGTTTCAGGCGCTGACGATTGCTTCGGCCGCTCTGAAGATCAGTGCCTTGGGAATCATTGCTGCGATTCTGGTGACAATAGGAAATGCAGGTGGCGTGGGTTCCACAGTTGCGGGAATCTCGCGCGTTCCTTTTGCGGTGGGCGTGGATCGATATTTGCCTCGCGCGTTTGCGAAGGTGCATCCGAAGTGGGAGACGCCTTACATTTCTATCCTGGTGCAGGCTGGGGTTTCCGGCGCGATTTTGCTGCTGAGCCAGATCAGCGAAACCACCGTGAGCGCGTACCAAATTTTGGTGGACGCTACGAACATTCTCTATTTCATTCCGTTCCTCTATATGTACGCGGCGGTGATCGTGCTGGCGTACCGGCCGGATCGCGAAACGTCCACGGCGGCGCTGATACCCGGCGGCAAGGTGGGAGTCTGGCTCGCGGGCGGCATCGGTTTCCTGATTGTATTGATGAGCATCCTCCTTTCGGTGATTCCGCCCGGCGAGAGCACGCACAAATGGATATTCGAACTGAAATTGATTGGCGGGACGGGGTTTGCGCTTCTGCTGGGTGTGGTGCTGTTTGTGCGCGGCGCGCGTACGAAGGCACGAGAAGTCGCGCGTTGATCGCCGCATGCTTTGCGCCGGATGGAACACTTGCTGAGAGAAAATAGCGCGAAGGAGGGCGCTGCGCGCCAGTTTCTTTATGTCAGGGCTAAAAGGCCTGACCCACAGGGATGAGCTTCTCAATCGATCGATCTATACGTGTTTTTTTGCCGGTGCAGCTGCTGCGCTAAAGGCCGCGGCGCTACCTTGAAACCTCAAAACCTTCCTTGGGCAAAACGGCTTTAGTGGATGGCGCGGTTTTGGGTGGACTGTTTGGTGGCGAGGGAAAAGCGCGCTTCGATTTTTGGCGCTGCCGAGGTCCCGCCTTGAAGAACTAAACCTGCAACGTATTCTCCTAGTGTCGGGCCGTGCTTGAAGCCGTGGCCTGAGCCTCCTCCTACCAGCCAGACGTTTTCGAATTCGGGATGGCGATCGATTAAGAAATCGCCGTTGGATGTGTTTTCGTACTGGCAGACGCGTGATTCAACGATGGGGGCCTGCTTTAGGGTAGGGAAACGCTTGGTGATGAAGTTTCGCGCCGTGGCTATAGCTTGCACGCTGGCCATGCGAGGTTGCATGTCGGGGTCAACGATTGGTCCGTGATGGTCGTCGGCAACTTTGAAACCGCGGCTTTCGAGGTCGGGCATTCCGTAAAATTCATCACGGAGGTAAAGCCACGTTGGCAGGGCCGACTGCGCAAATTGCAAGCTACCCGCGGGGACACCAAAGAAGAAGATTTCCTGGCGCGAAATGAACATGCGATCGGCCAGCACATCCGGAAAAAGTTTCGGAAGCCAGGGGCCGCAAGCAAAGACGAATGTGCCGGCGGAAATTTCCTCGCCGCCGGCCGTTTTCAGGGAGGTGATGCGCCCGCGGCCTTCGGGTGCAATTGCTTGGTCGGCGCGGAAATCTACACCAGCTTTCTTGGCCTGCGCGACGACTTCGGCGACTGCGCGGCGCGCCATTAGGACTCCGCTGTCGGGTTCGAGAATTCCCCAGGCATCATCATCGAAGGAAATCTGGGGATAGCGATGACGCAAATCTGCGACTGGCAACTTTTTGAAGCGTACTTGAAGTTTCTGTAACGTTTCTAGCGTGTCGAGCGCGTACTGACAATTGTCGTGGGCGATCCAAAGAACGCCGGTGCGTTGAAAAAGCTCGGGCTTGCCGGCCTGAGCGAAAAGTTGCTGCCAGAGGGGGAGAGCCAGGAGGGACCAGCGCGTGTAAATTTCATCGGCACCATAGCCCATGCGAATGATGCGCGATTCGCCGCCGGAACTTGCGCGAGAATTCGCGGGACCGTATTCGTCGATTAACGCAACGGAAGCTCCTGACTGGCGCAGGCAATAGGCGGTCCAGGAGCCGAACACGCCTGCGCCGATTACGGCGATGTCATGTGTTTTTGGTCCGGGCATCGGCAGGATTTAGAAACCTTCCTCGATTAACTTAGCAACCGATAAGTGCGAACTGGCGGGCGATTTTTGTCTGGCGACAAGCTTTTCCACATATTTGGCGAGGATATCGGTTTCAATGTTCACTGCGTCGTGCGGGCTCATGGCGCGGACATTTGTGTGAGCGTAGGTGAAGGGGATGATGGCGATGTCGGCGATGCCTTCTTGCCAGCAGGCGACGGTGAGGCTGATACCGTCGATAGCGATGGAGCCTTTTTCCGCGACGTAGCGGCGCTGGTCTTCCGGGACGCGGACGGAGAGCCACCAGTTGTCGCCTTCGGGAAGCAAGCGTGTGACGCGGCCGATGCCGTCCACGTGCCCTTGAACGAAATGTCCAGCGAGGCGCGCGTTAGCGGCTAGAGGTCTTTCCAGATTTACGAGGTCACCGGGTTTTTTTTCGCCGAACGACGTGCGCCGGAGGGTTTCTCCCGAAAGATCGGCGGAAAAATGATCGTTCAAAAATTCGACGACGGTAAGGCAGCAGCCGTTTACGGAAATGCTGTCGCCGAGTTTGATGGAGGCAGCGAAATCTCCGGCGTGGGGCAACGCGACGCGGAGGCGGCCACCATCTTTCGCGACTTCGAGCGAATCAATTTTTCCGACTTGCTCGGTGATCCCTGTAAACATCGTGAAAATATCCTTGAACTACAAAATCGGGGCCACAAGTTTGTACCGATATATTTTTCAGCGCCGGCGATTTTGGAAACCGTTTTGACGGAATGCGCGCCATGGGGACAGCGCCGGTGCCCATGATCTTAGGAGCATAGAAGAGAATCATTTTGTCCACAATTCCGGATTGGAGGGCGGCGCCGTTGAGCTCGGCGCCGGCTTCGAGCAAGACGTTTAACATTTCGCGATGGCCTAGCTCGCGGATGACGGCTTGCAAGTCCACATGGCCGCGATGTGAACGCACTTGGAAAACTTCGACACCGGCGCGGGCTAAGGCGCGAGCCTTTGCCGAATCGGCGCGTTGCGTAGTGAACACCAGGACGTCATCTTCGGCAGATTTCACGAGCTTGGAACGCAAAGGCGTGCGGAGGCGCGAATCGACGATCGCGCGCAGAAGTCTTCGGCGGCGTGGCGCACCAGAGCGGTCGGACATGCGCGGATTATCGGCAAGGACTGTGCCAATGCCGGTTAAGAGCGCGTCGGCTTGGTGACGTAGGCGTTGGACCTCGGCGAGTGACTCGGGTGAAGTAAGCCAAGTGGTGCTGCCAGCGCGCGACGCGATTTGGCCATCGAGGGTGAGGGCGGTTTTTAACGTCACGAGCGGCCGCTTGGTTTGAATCCACCAAGCGAAGTCTTGGTTCAAGGCCTGGGCGGGTTCTCTAAAATTTTCCAAGAGATGAACTTTAACGCCAGCGCGCTCTAATTCCGTGAAACCGCGTCCGGGCACGGCCGGATTCGGATCTTCCATCGCGACATAAACATTAGCTATTCCTGCGGCGATGATGGCTTTTGTGCACGGGCCGGTGCGGCCAGTCCGGCAGCAAGGTTCTAGCGTGACGTAAAGGCTGGCGCCGATCGCTTTCTTGCCAGCTTTTTTGAGCGCGACAATTTCGGCGTGGTCGCGGCGCTCATACACATGGAATCCTTCGCCAACTACGCGGCCATTTTTTACCAGGACTGCGCCGACCATCGGATTCGGGTGCGCGAGGGCCACACCCAGCCGCGCCAGATCGAGTGCGCGTTCCAAAAATGCGTGGTGTAACGCGCCGGCGGAGCTAGTCGAAGAGCGAGTGGACATAGGTTTGCGCGTCGAAGGGGACGAGGTCGTCGATTTTTTCCCCGGTGCCGACGAAGCGTATGGGGAGATTGAGTTCGCGGGCGATGGCGACGACGATGCCGCCTTTGGCGGTGCCGTCAAGCTTGGTCAACACGATTCCCGTTACGCCGGCGTGTCCCCAAAATTCACGCGCCTGATTGAGGCCGTTCTGGCCGGTGGTTGCGTCGAGAACGAGCAAGACATCGTGAGGCGCGCCGGGAACAATTTTTGCAGCGGTGCGCTTCATTTTTTCCAGCTCGGCCATTAGATTCGATTTGGTGTGCAGGCGGCCGGCGGTATCGACGATTACGACGTCGGCCTTGCGCGCGCGGGCGGCGGTAAGCGCATCGAAGACGACGGCGGAGGGATCCGCCCCCGGTTTTTGTTTTACCATCTCGACGCCGGAACGGCGCGCCCAAATTTCAAGTTGTTCGATGGCGGCGGCACGAAACGTGTCGGCGGCGCAGAGCACGATGCTGGCGCCTTCTTTTTTCAGGCGATTGGTAAGTTTGCCGATAGTGGTGGTTTTGCCGGTGCCGTTCACTCCGACGACAAAAATCACGCGCGGTGAAACTCTCGCTGACTCGGCCGACGGGCCGGCGCCATTGCCATCGGCGAATGCGGCGGGGGCTTGCAGAATTCTTGCGATTTGGCGCTTGAGTTCTTTCTTCAGCTCAGCGGTTTCGGTGAGCTTGTGTTCGTTTACCTGCTGGCGCAAGGCGGCGAGGACTTCCTTGGTGGTACGCACGCCGATGTCCGCGCTGAGCAGAGCCGTTTCGAGCTGCTCCAACAATTCCGGATCGACCGGGCGATTGCCGGTGAGAACTTTTTCGACTTGCGCGGCGAGCTCTGTCCGCGTCTTGCTGACGGAGTCCTTCAGGCGCTCCAGCAGCGTGGGTTCAGGTGGTCCAAACAGAGAAATCATGCTGGAAACAGGCTAGCACAATGATTGAGATTTGGCGCGGTGGTGCGAGCGGTGACAGAAGTACTCGAGAAAGATTGTCGATTCGGACGACTACATCAGCGGTGAGCAATTTGGGGCAGCAGACTCACTTGAAGGGCGGCGACTTGCAGAGTAGCGACCGGCAACATGACGGCTGTCGCCGGCCGCCGCTCGCAGTTGAAGACACGCAGGGAGAAGCGCGGGATTAGACTTCGACGAGAGCTACGTTTAGGCGGAGTCGGCCCGCGGCGACTGCGGCGTCGAGGGCGGCGACAACGGCGGGGTCGAACTTTGAGATTGCCAGCGAGCGGATGCGGTCGAGCGCGAATTCCAAATCCATGGCGGACTGGTAGGGGCGATTTGTGGTCATGGCGTCGAAAGTGTCGGCGACGGCAATGATGCGCGCCATCATGGGAATTTGGTCGCCGGGGAGGCCGTAGGGGTAGCCGGCGCCGTCCATGCGCTCATGGTGGAGCTCGATGCCGGGGAGCATTTCTTTCAGTTGCGCCACAGGGCGCATGATGTTGGCGCCTTTCACCGGATGCTGTTTCATCAACGCGAACTCTTCGTCGTCAAGCTTGCCGGGCTTTTTCAGGACGCGGTCGTCCACGCCGATTTTGCCGACGTCATGAAGCAGCGCGGAAATGCGCAAGCGGTCGAGGTCTTCTGCGTTGAGTCCAAGATATTCACCGATGATGGTGGAATATTTTGCTACGCGGCCGGAATGACCTCGCGTGTAGGGATCCTTTTCGTCAATAGCGGCGGCGAGCATGCGTATGGAGCCCAGGAACAGGTCGCGATTTTCGGCGGCGGCTTGCTTCAGGCGCTCGACGTACTGCTCGATGTCGCCAGCCATGTGATTGAAAGTTTCGGCAAGCTCGCGGATTTCGGCGGCGCCGCGGACTTCCACACGCTCGTGAAATTCGGCGCGGCTGATGGCATGAACGGAAAAGACAAGTCCGCGAATCGGACGCGTAATTCCGACGGCGAAAAGGTATCCGATGAGAAGGGCGACGACGGTGACGCCGACGACGAAACGCAAGGCCTGCGCGGTAAGTTCGTGGACGCCGGCGTCGATGCGCGCTTCGTCAAGGCTGCGCTGCGCGATCACGGCCCAGCGAAGCTCGGGAATCGTGCTGTACGTGCCGATCATTTCTACGGGATGCTTGGAGTCACGGCCCTGTTCGAAGAAGCGCATGGTTTCTGTGGTGCGCAGTTCCTGTGGCAATTCCTGCAAATGTTTTACAACCGGAGAATTGGTGGAGACATCGCGACCGGGAACCATTTCACGCGTGTCAGGATGAGCGACGATGTGGCCGTGACCGTCCACGATGAAGACAACGCGGTCGCGGACGCTGGCGTCGCGAATCCTGGCGAGCAGGCCGTCGATGGAGACGACCGAAGCGAGCATTCCGGTGAACTGTCCACCGGAAGAAAGCGGCACGGAGACGATCAGGGCAGGGCGGCTGCCTTCACCCAGCGCGAAAGGCTCGCTGACGAAATTCAGGCCTTGAATGCTGGCGGTGAACGCGTGCTTCAGCGCGACTTGCACGAAAGGATCGCCATCGGCGCGAAAACTTCCAGCGGACTGGCCGCGGGCTTGTTTGTTCACGGCTGTGACGTAAAGAATATTTTGATTATTTTCGACGAAACTCTGCAGCAGGCGCGCAAGTTGAGGTGCATGCGCGGTGTCATCGACGTCAACAATCCATCCGGTGAGAGCGAGGACTTGGCGCTGGCTGAGAAGCTGTTCGCTGAGATTTTGTTCGAACTCGAGAGTTTCGCTGGCGAGCGAACGAGTGATTTCACTTTGCTGAACGCGCTCGGTGTCTTGCAACTTCTGTTCGCTCAACCCGATGACCTGGCGATGGTAGAGCCACAGAGGAGTGACGCTGACGAGCAACAGAGCACCCAGCACAATCCAGAGGATGCGCAGGCGTCTGTTCGTAAGCTGCTTGAGAGTGTCCGCTAGAGGCACAGGGATTTCCGCATTAAAATTATGGGGGAGAGGGACGCAGCGTACAACGGGACGAAAGTACTGGGGTTGGCTGATGAGCTACAGACATGTTGGCACTTACGAACAAGCTCCCAATTCGAAAATGGTGCACGTAGCTCCAAATAAAAGGCTTAGTGGCGGCGCATGCTTAGGCCACGGATGGCCACGATTAGCGCGGGAATTTAATGCGGGCTTCGTTGCCTGCTACCAGGCGTTCGATATTGGCGCGATGCTTGAAGAGGATAAGCATTGAGATAAACACGGTGCCTAGCGTAACGAAAAGCGGAGGCGCATGGCGCGGTGCGTACAAGATGTAGACCAAAACCGGTAACGCTACTGCGGCAATGATCGATCCTAACGAAGAATAGCGCCAGAAGATCACCACGGCCAGCCAGAGAACGAAAGCCACTGCTACTGCTTCGGGGCAGATGGGAATGAAGACGCCCAGGCCGGTAGCGACTCCTTTTCCACCGCTGAGTCTCAACCAAATGGGAAACATGTGACCGATTACCGCGAGTATTGCCGCGGCCATCATCCAGCGAATGTTGCTGCCAGTCCAACGAGCAGCGAGCCAAACGGCGGCATAGCCTTTTGCGGCGTCGAGCGCCAGCGTGAGGATGCCGGGCAGGAAGCCAGCCGTGCGCGTGACATTCGCTGCGCCAATATTGCCGCTGCCGGTGGTGCGAATGTCAGGACCTCCGATCGCTTTCACAATCAGAAGGCCAAACGGTATCGAGCCCAGCAAGTAGGCGGTGAGGGGGACCAGCCAGTTTGCGTTATCGATCACGCTACGCTTTCTCCGCGACAGGAAATGTTGCGAGCCGAATGTATTCGGAGCCTCCGCGCTTTAGAACACTTTGGTATAGATAAAATTCGGATTGGCGGCGCGCTGAGCCGAAGTCGTAAGACCTGAGATTATTAGCTGCGCGAACGAGAGTGTCGAGACCTTTGTGCGAGTCGAAACGCGCGAGCGTTAGATGCGGAGTGAAGGCGCGTGTTTCTGCCGGAAAACCTAGCGGCTGGAGGGCGCGATCGACAGCCGCTGCCAGCGTTGCGAGATTCGGGGATGTTTCCACGCCACACCAAATTATGCGGGGATGAAATTCGTTGGGAAAAAATCCGATGCCGCGGAAATCCAATTGGACCGGACCCGCGGGATGCACGGATGAAAGAGCAGAGTTGATCGAATCGAGTTTAGCTCCGTCGGTCTCACCCAGAAATTTCAAGGTGATGTGGATTCCTTCCGGACGGACCCAGCGAGCGCCGCTGCATTCGGGTTTCAGACGCGCCATTAATTCGCGGAGCGCGCGGCGAACCGCATCTGGTATGTCGAGGGCAACGAAGAGGCGCATGGGTTAAGTGCGTCCGTGCGCGGAAAAGAAGAAATAGCGGCGAACGGTGTCCAGCGCTTGTTGTGTGGCTTGGAAACGTATGCGTTCGCGGTCGCCGGGAAAGCGAGTAGCGCGCTCGCGGGTGCTACGCTCGTCGGAAATGCCGATGTGCACCAGGCCAACTGGTTTTTCGGGAGTTCCACCACCAGGGCCGGCGATTCCGGTGATGCCGATGCCGAGCGTTGCGCCCGTACGTTTGCGAATGCCTTCAGCAAGAGCGAGAGCTGTCTCGGAACTGACGGCGCCTTTCGAATCGATTATGTCCGCGGGGACGCCTACGAGCGAGGATTTGAGTTCATTGCTGTAGCAGACCACTCCGCCGAGAAAATACGACGAACTGCCGGGAACGTTGGTGAGTCGCTCGGCGAGCATTCCGCCGGTGCAGCTTTCGGCCACCGCGATGGTGGCGCGGTTTTCGGTGAGCGCGCGGGCTACTACATCTTCGAGAGTTTCGCCTTGCGTGGAATAAAGATGCTCACCGAGAGCGAGTTGCATGCGGCTGACCATCTCGTCGAGAATTTTTTCAGCTTCTGCAGCATTGCGCGACCAGATGCGCGGATGAAGTTGCGTTCCGGTGGGCGTGGCCAGGATGGTTGTTTCGGTATCGGGATACAGCTCGTAAAGCGGGCGGACACGCTGCTCCACTTCGGATTCGGGTAAGCCGGTTACGCGCAGGTCTCGGGAGAAAAGGCGTTCGCTGTCGCCCATGCGCGCCAGGCGCGAGCGAACGTCCGCTTCGAAGATCGCCTTCATTTCAGCGGGCGGGCCGGGCAGCAAAATTATGATGTGGCCTTCCGCTTCGATCCAGAGCCCCGGCGCGGTTCCGCGCGGATTTGGCAGGATCACGGCGCCTTCGGGGACCATGGCTTGCCGCACGTTAATTTCCGGCATGGTTCGAGCGAATTTGCGAAAACGTTCTTGAATGCTACGAAGAATTTCCTCGTTGCGATGTAATTCGCGGCCCAGCAATTCTGCGACGGTTTCGCGCGTGCGGTCGTCGTCGGTCGGGCCCAGACCACCGCAACTGATGATGAGTTCGGAGCGGTTCATGGCGTGGCGAAAAGAGGAGCGCATCTCATCCCGCAAGTCGCCAACCACCGCTTTGTGAACCAGGCGAATGCCTAGTTTGTTCAACTCATCGGTCAGATAGAGCGAATTTGTGTCGAGACGGTAGGGTGTGAGCAATTCGGAACCCACTGCGATGATTTCGGCTTTCATTAGAACCTGTTTTACTTGATGGCGTACGCGGGCGCAAGGAAATGACACACTTGACCCGAACCGAAAAGAAGATGCCGGCGTTACTCAAAACCGCACAGAGAAGAAACCGGCTGGATGCCCGGGCTACTGATTAGTCGCTGAGAGGGAGACCCTCGACGTCCCAATCGAGGGAATACAAAGCATTGTTTGTGGTAATCATGGCGCGATGCGAAGGCAGAAGCGCGAGGCCGACGATATTGCTTCCGCTTAGAACGAGTTCAGCTTCGGCTTGCGGAGTGAGGCGCACGATGCCGCGTTTGCCTCCGAGCGATCCGGCCACGTAAAGATTGCCGCGGCGATCGAATGCGAGACCTTGGGGACGTCCCAGGCCGCGGAAAAACGTGGTGACTTCGCCGGCGGGATTGATGCGATAGACGCGGTCATAACTCGAGGTGGTTGGACCGGTGACGAAAAGCTCGCCCGCGGGGCTGAACGCAAGGTGATATGCCGAAAGAGATGGCTCCAGTGTGGCAAAAACAAAAATTTCGCGGTCGGGAGCGATCTTGAAAATCGTGCCGCTGCGATCACCGACGTAGAGGCTGCCGGCTTTGTCGAATGCAAGACCGGTGGCGATACCCATGCCTTCGATCCACTGCATCGAGCGGCCGTCGGGCGAGACGCGATGGACTGTGCCATCGTTACGGCAGGAAACGAACAGATGGCCGTCGGGATGAATGGCCAAGCCGGTGGGGTTCATCATCTCGGTGATAAAGGGCTTCACCGTATGGTTCGAAGTGATTCGGTAAAGCGAGACAGGAACTTTTTGTCCGCGCTGGCCGCTGAAGGTGACGTAAACATTTCCGTCGGCGTCAACCGCGGGGCTCGCGACGGGGTGGAGATTGTCGGCGACTTGCATGCCCAGCGCCATCGGGAACGGCGCGCTTTCGATGCTGCCCATGCGCACGCGCACTGCGCCTCCCGCTGCTCCTTCGGGGACGCGCGCGATCAGCAAATTTTCTGCAGCTAATACCAAGCTGCCTTCCGCCAAGCCGAACTGGACTTGTGGGCGCGTGTGGTTGCGCGTGCCGAAACCGCTGCCTTGGATGGAAACTTCTCCGCCGGGGAGCGCGGCGGGCGGTTTCACGGCTTCAATTCTCGGGTTGCCGATTGTTTTCAAAACTGTTTTTCCATTTGTGCGGCCTCCACGACGAGGCACAACTGCGAAGAGCAGATCCCTCGCTGCGCTCGGGATGACAGGTCGTTAGTAAGCGGCCGCCATCTCATAAACCCATTAATCTTGCTGCCCATAGACCTACACCGGCGTAAATCCCCGCAACCCAGTCGTCAGCCATGATACCCCAGCCGCCGGTCAATGATTCAGCTTGCCGCGCAGGAAACGGTTTCCAAATATCGAAGACACGAAAAAGTATAAAACCCAGGAGCAAATATTTCCAGTTAAGGACGCAGCGCATGATGACGAGACCCGGTGCCAGCGTCGCATAACGAAGTTCGGGCACTCTCCACCAGACCGGAATCCCGCCGCCCAGAAGCAAAGTCAAGAGCTGGCCGGATACTTCATCTATAACCACGCGGCCCGGATCTTTTTGACGCCAGAACTCGGCGGCGCGGTTTGCGGCCCAAACTCCAATCGCTGAAGCGAAAACAAGCAGAGCGATGTATTCCCACACAAACTTGTTGAAATACCCTGGTGGCGCGTCCACGAAGAAATCGCCGACGCCGCCGTGGATCAACATGTAAGGGGTTTCCGAGGTGAAATAAAGGCAAGCCGGAACGATTGCTAACGCAAGACCAGCTAGCGATCCCCAGGTGCCTGGAGCCTTGGGAAGGTAGCCGAGGCCGCCGGCGGTGGCTAGGAAAAGAGCGAAGCGTGGTTTGCGTTGGATGCTTACGGGAGCCGCAGACGATGCGGCTGACGCTGAAGGCGTTTCTTGGTCCGCGGGCGAGCGATCAGTTTCGTTCGTCATCCGCTTTTCGGTTGGAATTTTCTGAAGAGGATTCGTCGATTACGGGCTCGCTGATTACGTATTTTTCGCTGGCCCAGGCGCCGAGATCGAGCAGTTTGCAGCGCTCGCTGCAGAAGGGGAAGTCGGCGTTCGCTGCGGAGTCTGTGGGCTTGCGGCAGATTGGGCAATGGTATTTCATGAGCGTACCAGGATTAGACTAACACGAATGGAATTGAAGTGAGTATGCGCGGGATTGAGGACGGCGGCTGGCGATCAAACGCTTCAAAGGAAAGATGCCGGGCTGGCCGCGGCCTGCCTGCCGGCGCTGCCTTTAAACCTTCGAGACAGGCCTGGCCGAGGGGTAAGACGTGACACGTATATTTGAAAAACTTCAGGCCAGGATGGGGAACAGGGTCGGCGCGGGCGCGGAGGTTTCTCGCGCGGCGCGCGGGGACTCAAAATTTGTGACTCGGCCGATCAAGTCGTAGTCCTTCGCTTCGGTAATCTCGATGGTGGCTAGGGCGCCTTGGGCGGGGAGATCGGCAGCGTCATTCACGCCTTCAAATTCTGTGACGTAAACTTTGCCATCGATGTCGGGCGCCATACCTTGCAGGCGCGCTTCCCAGACCAGGTCGGTGTCTTTCGACGGGCCTTCCAGCATGACTTGGAGATTTTGGCCTATTTGTTTTTTCAGCTTGCGAGCTGAGATTTTTCTCTGGATGGACATGAGTGTGTCGCGGCGGTGCGCGATGGTTTTTTCGCCAACCTTGCGATCGAGCGCGAAGCTCTGGGATTTATCTTCGTCGGAGTAGCAGAAGACGCCCATCCAATCGAACTCGGCGGCGCGCACGAAATCGCAGAGTTCGCGGAAATCGTCTTCGGTTTCGCCCGGGAAGCCGACGATGAATGACGTGCGAATCGAAACGCCGGGGATGGCTTTGCGAGCTTTGTCAAGCATCTTCAGGAACGCGTCGCCGTTCGAGCCGCGCTTCATGCGCGCGAGAACGTCACGGCTGGCGTGCTGCAGCGGCACGTCGAGATATTTCGCCAGGCGCGGATGCGCGGCGATGGTATCGAGCAGGCGCGGCGTGATGCGGTTCGGATAGCAATAGAGAAAGCGAATCCAGTGCAAGTCTTCCAGTTGCGCAAGCCGTTCGAGGAGCAGGGCGAGGCCGTCACGAAGACCCAAATCTTCGCCATAGAACGTGGTGTCCTGGCCAATCAGCGAAATCTCGCGGACGCCAGCTGCGGCAAGATTTTCCGCTTCGCGCACAACCGACTCAAAACGTCGGCTGCGGAATTTCCCACGAAGCTGCGGGATCACGCAGAAAGTGCACGGATGGTCGCAGCCTTCATTAATTTTTAGGTAGGCAGTGTGGCGCGGGGTGGCGAGAATGCGCGGCGTGAGGTGGTGATAAAGATAAGTGGGCAACTGCGCGGATTCGGCGTCGTCGTTGCGCAGGCCGCCTTCGCAGGCTTCCAGAATTTTTTCTATTTCCCCGGTGCCGATCACGGCGTCCACTTCGGGAATTTGTTCTCGGATTTCATTGCGATAGCGTTCCACCATGCATCCGGCGACGATTAATTTTTGCGCGCGACCGAATTTTTTGTACTCGGCCATTTCCAGGATGGATTGCACGGATTCCTGCTGTGCCGGAGCGATGAAGCTGCATGTGTTCACGACCAGGACGTCGGCATCACCGGCGCGCGGGGTGATCTCGTAACCCGCGCGCGCGAGAATACCTATCATCACCTCGCTGTCCACCAGGTTCTTCGGGCATCCCAAGCTTACGAATCCGACCTTCGGCATACTTGCACGGTCCTTTGAGTCACGGAAAACACTTGATTATAGCATTGCAGAACAGGGTTAAGAGCGCACTAAAACGGGATCGATCTCAAGCCGGTTTAGTCGTCGAGGGGAGGATTTCCTATCTCATTCCTGTAGATTTCGACTTTGGTCAAGCCCTTACGAGTGATAGGGAACTTAAAGGTCTTGACCTCATCGTCTCCCGCGTAACAGGCCTTTCGTTGATACTCTCCAGGCTCAAGATGTTCAAACTGGAATTCCCCGTGGGGCTCTGGATGTTGAACAGCGACTACCTCGCTATGTCCGGACTTAAAGAGTCGACAGTCGCTTCGGACAGGCGGCGTGTACGGCCACTCGATATCGAGTTCGAACTTTTCTGGTACGAGAGGCCTGATTGTCCCGCTTAGTTGCACACCCTGCGTCATCGACTCGTACCGCTAGCCTTGCGGAGTGATTCGCGGATGGCGCGGAGCAGCGCGGACATTTGGGCGACGGGGGTGGGGTGGTCGCCGAAGCGGGCGGATTGGTAGAGCTCGGTGAGTTGAGCGACGGGGGCGGCAATGTCGGCGGCGGGAATGGCCGACGCGAATTCCAGCGGCGTTTGCGACGGCGCTTTCTTCCAGCCGCGTTTTTCGAGCAGGCGGAGCATTTCGCGATATTCGAGAGAGGCGAGCGACGCGGTCAAATTTCCGCCGCGACGCGCACGGACGCGCCAACGCGCGATTAAATATCCGATCAGCGGACGGCCGCGCAGATAAATCAGCAAAGCGATCAGAAAGACCAGAACGCCGGGAAGAAAATACGGCGACGCTTCGGTACGGCGGTCGAGCGCCATCAGCAGGCGAATGGCTTGGCGTTGTTTTTCGCGATAGTAACGCTGCGCGTGGTCGCCCCAGGTGCGCGAAGTATTCTGCATGTTACGTGCGAGATTGACCTGGTGCACGAAATCGTAATTGACGACCCACTCGCTCCAGGCGAACTGAAACCAGTCCCAATAGAGGGCGAGCCGCGAGAGAAATGTGTTTCGTTTTCCATTTCCGGGGGGAGTGGGATCGAAGGTAATCCAGCCGAAACCCGGGAAGTAAGCTTCGACCCAGGTGTGCGCGTCACTGGCTCGAATGATGTAGTCGCCGCCGAGATCGTTGTATTCACCGGGCAAAAATCCGCCGACGTAACGGGCAGGAATTCCCATATCACGCAGCATCACGGTCATGGCGGCGGCGAAATATTCGCAGTGGCCGGCCCGGCGGGTAAAAAGGAAATAGGCCAGCGGATCGTTGGTCTGGGGACCGGTAAGGTCGAGCGTGTAAGCGTAATGCGTTTTCAGATAACCCTCAATATTCGCAGCGCGATCGTATTCGTTGTGAGAACTTTCTGTAATTTTTTGGGCGAGCTGTTTGATGCGCGGGTCGAGCTCGGGAAGCTGGAGGTAAAGGCTCTGAATTTCGTCGGGAAAAGTGGTGGAGGCTTTTCGCAATTGGGCAGGCGGAATTGCGGGAAGCAACGAAAGACCCTCGTAACGTACCTTCGTTTCGTTGTGAAACGGATTGGAGAGCGAGCCGGTTCTATCGACGAGAAGATAGCCGCGCTGTTGCGATGCGCCGACGCGCTCGGTATCGTTTGCGAATCTGCCGCGCAAAGCCTCCAAGTGGGGCGCGATGAAAACTGCGTCGGTGGCCACGGGTTCCATCAACACGGTGTAACGAAGCGGGGAGGAATTACTACTGGAAAGCGGCAGGGCAGCAAAGCGAAATTCGCCGTCGGAATTGGGCGAGAGCACTATTTGGTCGTGCGCGGGCGTGAACCAGCGCTTACCGTCGAAATCGGTGAGCACGATGCCGCGCCAGTGAACGTCCGATGCGCGGGCGGGGTCGCCTTCCACATGGATGCGCATCACGACGGCGGAACTTTGTTTTATTTGCCCGATTTCGCCCAGGGTGATGTTGTCGCTAAAACCCGTCATCAGGCTCGGCTGCAAATTCAGAGCGCTCAAGTAACCGGTGGTGAAACGCGGAATCAGAAAAAAGAGAAAGCCGCCGAGGAGTAGCGCGCTTACCGCGACGAGAATAGATGTGAGACCAAGCGCGCGATTCAATTGCTGCGCCATGGGCGAGCCTGGTTCGAAAGGAGGCGACACGGCTCCTGTAGCGCTGCGTCGAATTTCCAACGCGACAAAAGTGGATACCGCTAGCGCGAGGAAAATTGCGAGCGTGATCAAGAAGCTCGTTTCGACCGTTAGGATTGCGGAAGCGAGCATGCAGGTGAATGCTAGGACTGCCAGGAACGCAAAGTCGCGATTCGTTCGCGCGGAGTAAAGGCGGACCAACGCGGCGAAAAGCATCAAGTGGATGGCGGCGAGCAGTGCTGCGTACAACGCTGGATTCGGTGCGCCCGCGGATAAGCTTCGTGAAAAAATCCAGAGGTCGAGCGGGAAAAACAAGAAGTAGGCCAGGACCAACCAAGTGGCCACGCGCGCGGAAATCTCCGGGCCGCGTCCGCGCCAGATACGGAATCCTTTATAGGCAAGCGCGATCAGCGGAACGAATAGCGAGATGGGATCGAGCTTGCCAGTGAGAACAACGGCGAGGATGCCAGTGGATACCAGCAGAAATAAGGACACCTCGAAGTAACGCTGTACGGCTGGAAGCGGCGGCGCGCTGGCGGTGGTTGACGCGGTGAAGCTCATGGTCCTAATACGATGCTAGCACCTGGAGATTCGAATGAGCGTGGATTGAAATGACGCGATGGCGCGGAAATAACGGTACTGCGGTATAGCCTAGGTAAGGCTCAGGAATGCGGCTTGCTAGATCGCCTTTAAGCAACTACGGAAAGTCGGAGTTGAGCAGATTCTCGTTCGACAGGAATCGGCTCTCCTCGCTTTCTTCAGCCCCTCGGTACTGGCAAAAGTTTCTTCGGCGTTATTGGCGGTTTTTGCGGATACTAGCCAGCCGGGACCGCTACGAGGGAAAATTCTGCGTACGGAAGCACTATTTTCTATATCGGATTTTCTGCTTCGTCAAAAAAGCCGCGGCGATTTTGCGGGTGGCATTCGATATAGGGAGCTGACTCAAATTTTCCATCGACAGGATGCGAGTGCGCGGGAGTTTGGGAAGCTGTTCGACATGGGCCAGGAACGGCAGCAGTGTGATGTTGCGGAAGGTGACACTGTGGCGGGCGGCTGGAAGTCCTTGCAGTGCGATGCTGTCGATGCCGAGAGTTGCGCACACGTGCGCTTCTAATTCAGTTTCTGGATGGCGTGCTACTTGTACGGCGGGGAATTGCCACATGCGGGAAAAGAGCACGTGATCATGCGCGCCGGGATCCTTCACCAGGATCGTGCGGCCGCGCGGGTCGCGAAGAATCGCAGCGGCGATTTTTATGTGCTCGGTGGCGCGTTTGAGGCGAGCCGCCGGGATTTTCTGCGTTAGGCCGAGGTTGTATGCGCGGCACCAGTTTGATATTGGACAAAAGTCGCACCGCGGAATTTGCGGCGTGCAGATTACCTCGCCCAACTCCATCAGCGCTTGGTTCCAATCACCGGGCGAATCTCGAGCGAGCCACTCTTGCGCTATATTTGCAAGTTCGCGCCAACGGCGGGGTTCGCGCAAGTCGCCTTCCATTGCGCATAGGCGCGCTAGCACACGCGCGACATTGCCATCGACGACTCCGAGCGGAACGTCGTAGGCGATGCTTAAAACCGCTGCGGCCGTGTATGTGCCGATTCCCGGGAGTTCTAAAGCCTGGTCGAGTGTGCGCGGAAATTTTCCGTTGCGATGCGCGACGATTTCCTTTGCCGCTCGATGCAGATTGCGTGCGCGGCTGTAATAGCCAAGTCCGGACCAGAGTTTCAAAACTTCGGCAATCGGAGCTCTCGCAAGTGCTTCGACATCCGGCAGGTCTTTCAGGAAACGATCGTAGTAAGGCATTACGGCGGCGATTCGCGTTTGTTGCAACATTACTTCCGCCACCCACACGCCGTAGGGGTCGCGGCTGGCGCGCCAGGGAAGGTCGCGTTTGTGCGCGCGATACCAGCGCAGCAGGCGTTTTTGAAACGTTTTGAGCTGCGCCGGCGGAAGATTTGTTTTCATGCGCGAGGTATTCTCGCATGATTCCGTGATGGGTCAGGAATCCGTGTCGCGGAAGCGGAAAGCAGATCCCTCGCTGCGCTAGGATGGCAGTTCAAGACGGAATACAGAGCTTTAAAGTGCATCGATGAAAAGGAAGCAGGAATAGGGCCACAGCGCGGGTGGAACCGAGAACAGCAGGAGGCTACAAGACTACGCCGGCCTGAAGGCGGCCGCTACAACTGCGGTTAGCAGTTCGACGATTAGAGGGAGTCGATGAAGAGGAAATAGGACGAGGACCACAGCGCGGTGGGGATTGAGCGCTGCGGGCGGCTGGTGAGGATGATTTTGAAGATTTCGTGATCGGTGGCGAGATCGTCGAGGAATGTGCCGCCGACGGCGGAGTCTTCCGCTTTCAGTGTGGCAAGTTCGCGCAGCGTGTCGTAGATAATTTCAGCGGCTGGCGCCATTGAACTGGTAAAGCGGTGCGTGCGGAACTGGAGCACGGAGTTAATCTCGTTGAAGTGCCATGCGATGCAGGCGGCCATGGTGACGGCTCGCTCAAATCGCTCGGCGTGTACTGCTATCGCGTTCGGCCCTAGCGCTGGATCGGGAGGGCCGACGAAAGGATCCAGGACCAGCATCACGCGGCGTTCGTCTTCGCGCGCAAATTCGCGAACCATCAGGCGCCCGGCTTTTGCAGTGACTTTCCAGTCCACAAAGCGCGCGCTATCGGTGTGCAAATAATTGCGCAGCGAGTGCAATTCGTGGCCGCGGCCGCGGAAGTGGCTGGCCATTTCTCCGCTCAAGAGGGGAAGGACTTCGTAGAAATGGTCGGTTGGAGAAACGCGCGGGTACACCACGATTTCCAGTTGCGAATTGACCTGGCGGCTTTTTTCAAAGAAGCCGAAAGGGAAGCGCGTGCGAATGCTGAACGCGTCCTGTTGATAAACGCCCCGCCGGGGAAAGGTCAGCTCAACTTTTTGCCGGGCAGAACCTTGGCGCGAAATGTAAGGGAAAAATACGGGCCGCGTAAGAACTTCGGCAGCGCCTTTTTTGTTCTCGCCGGTGACGCGTAAAGAAAAGGAAGGCCAGGTTTGTTTTTCGTTGCGCAGCTCTAACTCAGCGAGCACGGGCTGCTCGGCGAAAATGTGTTCGGGCATGTCGAACTTTAGGTCCACACCGGTGAGCACCGCGCGCGAGAGCACTCCGGAAATAAGAATTCCGGCGAGCGAGCACGCCAAGATCATGAAGAGCAAATTATTTCCGGTATTTACGGCCGCGAGAACGAGAATGAAAACAGCGACGAGGTAAACAATTCCTTCGCGCGTTAGGCGGTAATCGACCTGGTAAACGAGCCAGCGAAGGCTGGTTCGCCGAGCGAGCTGCGGAACGATTACGATGGCGACCCACGCGGCGAGGCCAAGCGCAATTATGGTGGTGACAGAGGCGACTCCGACGCGGCCTTCCTGAGCAGCGGCCGCGGAAAAAAGCGCGGTGATCAGCGCGCCGGACAATACGAGCATGGCGACGCCAAAGTTGCGCCAACCGGGACGGTCAATTCCGCGCCACCAGCGTGCAGCGAATGAGTCGGGTTCTGCTACTTGCATGAGCCTCGAGAGTTTTGTTGCAACGCGCCTGACCTTCGTACGGTCTGTCCAACCCGGATCGGAAAATAGCGCTGCTGCCAATACGCGGCCATAACAGCCGGCGAGACGCCGGCGCTACAAAAAACGGGACACATTCGCGGCCCCGTTTACAGTGGGACGCGCGTGGTTTCCATGATTTCGCGCAGAATCGTTTCGGCCTGCTCGGATTTTTTCTGGGTGGAGACGTAGCGCGAGCTGACCACGACGCGATGCGCGAAAACGGGGACGACGAGACGCTTGAAATCGTCAGGTAAACAGTAATCGCGGCCTTCCAGGAACGCGCGCGCTTGCGCCGCACGATGCAGCATGACAGCGCCCCGCGGGCTGACGCCGAGGCTCAGTTGTTCGGTCTGACGAGTACGCTCAACAATTTCCAGCGCGTAATCCAGCAAACTTTCTTCCACTCTTACGTGCGAGACAGTGTCTTGCATGGCGATCACGTCCGCCGCATCCATCAGAGCCGAGATTTTGTCCACCGGAGCGGCGCCGGAATTATTGCGAATGATTTCTTTTTCGCTGGCGCGCGAAGGATAGCCCATGCGAATGCGCATCAGAAAGCGGTCGAGCTGGGACTCGGGAAGCGGATAGGTGCCGTGATGTTCGATCGGATTCTGCGTGGCCAGCACCAGAAAAGGTTTGGGCAGCGGATGTGTGTGATTGTCCACGGTGATTTGCGATTCGTTCATAGCTTCCAGCAGCGCGGACTGCGTTTTCGGTGTGGTGCGGTTGATTTCGTCGGCGACGATGATATTTGCGAAGATAGGGCCGGGCTTGAATTCGAACCCTTGCGTGGCGGGATTGAACACGCTGACGCCGATCACGTCGCTGGGTAGCATGTCCGAAGTGAACTGGATGCGTTGAAACGAACAATCGAAAGAACGCGCCAGCGCTTGCGCTAGAGTTGTTTTACCGACGCCGGGAACGTCTTCGATCAGCAAGTGGCCGCGCGCAAGAAGTGTGGTCAGCGCCAGTTGGATGACGTCTTCTTTGCCTTTCACTACTCCTGAGATTGAGCGCAGGAGCCCGGCGAGTCGAGTGCTGGCAGTTGTCGTCGTTGATTGCAATTCGCGTGGCCTTCTGCTACAAAAAGTTAGTACCTGCGGGCGACTAGCTCAGTGGTTAGAGCGCTCCCCTCACACGGGAGAGGTCCAAGGTTCAAGTCCTTGGTCGCCCACCACTACCCCACACATAAGTTTTACCACCATTCGTTGGACGAAGTGAAAAGGCGAAGGGTACAGGTGTGTTCAAAAGGTTGTTTGCGTCTTCGATTTACGGAACTTGAGACAGGACCGATGCTTGCAAAGCCACCCAGGAAGCTTGCGAACCTCAGTTCACCTGAACTGAGCTGAGCTGATCTGATCTTATTATTCCAGTTGCGCGAACGGTCGCTGGGCTGCTACTGAAACTGGGGTTGTCGCTTTGGAAGTTAGCGACAACCCCCCATCGTGATCAGCGCAAGCGCTGCGATGCATCCAAACTTAGATTTCATGTTGTTGCTTCTGCTGCGCGTGATGTTGAGCGAAAAACAATTTCGGAATGGCGGAAGTTTACTCAATTGAAGAATGAGTGGCAATAGAGATGAAAGCCATCGACTCGCTGATGGCAGGCGTTTGATGCGGGGCGTGATAGTCTGGGCCTGACCGGCATGTAATGCGGCGAAATTCTGACAGAGGCTGGGCTTCGAGAGATGACAAATATTTTGCGATTTATACAGGTATTCGCGTTGGGCACTTGGGTGGGATCGATCTTTTATTTCAGCGCGGCGGTTGCGCCGGGAGCATTTCGCACGCTTTCGAATCCGGACCAGGCCGGAGCGGTAGTTCAGTTTACCTTGGGGCGCCTGCATATGTTGGGCGTGGTTGCGGCAGTGCTCTATTTGTTTGCGTCGGTAGCGCTCGCGCAGTCGTTCAAGGGGCTCGTTCGGCCGGCTGCGATGGGCGTGGTTCTGATGCTGTTGCTTACGCTCGCGTCGCAGCGCCTTGTGACACCGAAGCTGGCCGCGCTACGAACGCGGATGGGTTCGGTGGCGGTGACGCCGGTGAATGATCCGTTGCGCGTGGAGTTCAATCGCCTGCACAGAATTTCAGTGAATTTGGAAGGTTCTGTACTGTTGATTGGTTTTGCGGCGTTGTTTCTGACGGTGAGGGACCTGACGAAATTTTCTGCGAATTGACTGCCGCGAATCTCAAATAGAAGCTGCGCAATTTCTAAAGCGGCGAGCTATCGATTCCGTTTCTTCCGGACGCCGCGCTTCTTCGGATTCTTCCCCGTGGCTGTCTTTTTCTTGGCGTTATTCCTGCCCATGTTCTTCATGATTTTTCTGGCATTTTTGCCCGCGCGCGTGACCGCCCGCCACATGTACCAGCTCGCGACGGTGCGATACGGACGCCAGCGTTCGCCGAAGGCGGCAAGCTCGCGCGGCTTGGGAATCGCTTTCTTGCGGTAGAGAATCGCGAAACCTTTTTGCACTCCATAATCGTGGATCGGAAGAACATCAGGACGTCCGAGACGGAAAATAAGGAACATCTCCACCGTCCATGCGCCGATGCCTCGAACGGAGATCAAGCGTTCCACCAATTCTTCGTCTGACATTTTATGTGCGGCTTCCAATGTGGGGACCACGCCATCGATCGTTTTCTGCGCAAGGTCTTTCATGGCCAGCGCTTTGGCAGCGGACAGTCCTGCTTCGCGCAGTGACTGCGATGAAGCTGCCAGAATTTCGGCGGGCGTAGGACATTCGCCATTTTTGCCCAGCGCTTTGATGCGCGCGTAGATCGTGGTGGCAGCTTTTCCGGAAATACTCTGGTGCGTAATGGCTTCGAGCAGCGATTCGTACACGCTGTCGCATTCGTCCAGCTTGAAAGAGAACTCGCCAATGTCAGCAATCAGGCGGCCGAGCCGCTTATCGGCCTGCGAAAGATGCGCGTGCGCTTTTTGGTGATCGAAAGGAAGTGCGGCTTGGTCAGTCATGGGCGAATTCTTAGCATAGCGAAGACTCGCTGAGTTGGACAATCCCGCAATTTTCGCGACGCGGCCGTCCTAGGGCTATCGGCGGTTCAGCGCAATCGTGTGTGTTACTATCGTCGGCTTATGAAAACTGGAATTATTGGACTGCCGCAAGTAGGGAAGACCAGTCTGTTTCGAATTCTCACGCGTGCGCGTGTGGAAGCACGGAGTTCGCCGAATCAAGCACATGTTGGGATAGCCCGAGTCCCCGATGCCCGCGTCGTGAAACTTTCGGAAATCTTTAAGCCCAAGAAAATCACGTTTGCAACCATTGAATACGTGGATGTTGGCGGCCTGCAAAAAGACCGCGAGAAGAATTCCGCGTCGCTCGTGCCATTGCGCGAGGCGGACGCGCTGGCGCACGTGGTGCGTCTGTTTGAAGATCCGGCGGTGCCGCACGAAGGCGGGTCGCTCGACGCTTTGCGCGACATCGAAAGCGTTGAAATCGAACTGATGTTGAACGATCTGGAACAAGCGTCCAAGCGCATAGAGCGCGTGGAAAAAGATCTGAAAAAGAAGAAAGAGACAGTGCTCGAAGCCGAATTGCAGCTTTTGACTCGTTGCCGCAAAGCGCTCGAAAATGAAACGCCGTTGCGCGAACTTGAATTCAAGCCGGAAGAATTGAAGATGCTCACCGGATTTGAATTTTTGTCCCGCAAGCCGATGCTTTACGTGCTGAATCTTGGCGACGAAGAAGCTGCGGACATCGATCGCGTGGCCGAAAAATATCATCTGGAGAAGCTGGCGTCGAAACCGCACACGGCGGTGGTGCCTTTCTGCGGCAAGATTGAAGCTGAACTCTCTGAGCTGCCAGACACAGAAGCTGCGGAAATGATGCGCGCTTATGGATTAGCCGAATCGGGACGCGATCGGTTGATTCAAGCCAGCTACCGGCTGCTGGGTTTGATTTCGTTTCTCACTTGCGGCGAGCCGGAGTGCCGCGCATGGACCATCGAGCGCGGAATGAACGCGCAGCAGGCCGCCGGCGCGATTCACAGCGACATCGAGCGCGGATTCATCAAAGCCGAAGTGGTGAATTGGGAAAACCTGCTGAAGGCCGGCGGTTTCGCTGTGGCCAAGGAGCGCGCGCAGGTAAAGCTCGAAGGGAAAGAGTACATCGTGCAGGATGGCGATGTGATTTTGTTCCGCCACTCGAGCTAGCACGATGTTTTCCGTCAACGCAAACCGCATACTGCTCGCTCTGCTGCTTGGAATTACGGCGGCCGGAGCCAATGTGGTGGGCGGCTCGTTGATCACGCGGGCGAAATCGCTGCGCCGTTACCTGAAATACTTCATCGCGCTGGGCGCCGGGTTCATGTTGGCTACCGCGGTACTCGAAATGATCCCGGAATCGCTGAAGTTGCAGGGTGAAAACGGTTCCATATTTTTCCATCGTACAAATTCCGTTTTCATCTTCGTCCTGGCGGGCTACTTTGTGGTGCACTTTTTCGAACATACCGTAGCGCCGCACTTTCATTTTGGGGAAGAGACGCATACGGAGGAGATGTCGCACGCGCACGCGAGCTATGCAGCGCTGCTGGGCCTGGTGATCCACACTTTTTTCGACGGTGTGGCGATTGCGTCTGGCCTTCTGGTTTCCACTTCCTTGGGGGTGGTAATTTTTCTGGCGATATTTCTGCACAAGCTACCGGAAGGATTTACGGTGGCGTCGTTGATGCTGGCGAGTGGGCAGAGCAGGCGCGCGGCGTTTTTGTCGTCGGCAATACTGGGTGGTGCAACGTTGCTGGGGATGGCGCTGATGTTCGCCCTGGGTAATGTGGTGGCTGAAGCGCTGCCATTTTCGGCGGGCGTTACGTTGTATGTCGCCGCTTCGGATCTGATTCCCGAGGTAAACCGGGAACCGGGGCCGGGAATGCCGCTCTTAGTGTTCCTGGGCGTGGCCATCCTGCTAGGGCTCAAGTACCTCTTCCACGTCTGACCGGCGCCGCCGAAGAAAGAGCAGAAGGCTAAAGCCCGGCGCGACGACTCTTAAAGCCTCTAGATTCAGCAACTCTTCCCGGGAAATGGGGTTTAGGGCGTTGGAAAACCTTCCATTGGACACATTTGTTACTGCTGCAACTTTAAGTGGCTACAGGTGTTAGATAGAATGTGGAGGCCATGACCAGGTCTGACGTCCAATTGATGCTGGACGTGAAGGCTGGGGACGATGCGTCCTTTGACCTTCTACTGCAGAAATATCGCAGGCCCCTGGTCAACTTCCTCTATCGCATGGTGAGAGATACGGCGACGGCCGAGGATCTGGCGCAAGAAGTTTTCCTCAGGGTTTACCGGGCTCGCAAACAGTATTCTCCCAGCGCGAAGTTCACCACCTGGTTGTTCCGCATCGCGACGAACTTGGCGCTGAATTCGGTGCGCGATAATCGGCATCGCCAGAAGGACGTGTCGATCGACGCAGCTTCTTCGCCGGATGAAGATGCCGCTCCGATGCAGTTACCGGCGCCGGAAATGCGCATTGACGAACACATGATCGAACGCGACCGCGCAGATTACATCCGCAAAGTAATTTCGGAGCTGCCGGAAAAGCAACGTGTCGCGGTTTTGTTGCATAAGTATGAAGAAATGGATTATGCGGAAATTGCAAGAATTTTAGAGTGCTCGGAAAGCGCTTTGAAATCGCTCTTATTTCGCGCATACGAGACGCTGCGTGTGCAGTTGGCGCCGCTTGTTAACGCCAGCGCTTCACGCAGAGAGGGAAGCCAATCATGAAATGCGAGGACGTATCAAAAGAACTGATTCCGTACCTGGATCGCCGGTCGAATTCAGCGGACCGCCACGAGGTGGAAGAGCACCTGGCGATTTGCGTGGCTTGCCGCACGCGAGCGGAGGAACTACGCACGTTGTGGAGTGTGCTGGACGAGGTGCCTATCGTCGAGCCGTCGCTTGGCTTTGACGCTCGCATGCGCGCGCGAATTGCCGAAGAGCCCCAACCGCGCTGGTTCCGCTGGTTTGTGCCGCAACCGCGGCTGGCCATGGCTATGGCTCTGCTGCTGGCGGTGAGCGTCTGGATCACGCGCCTACCGCAAGATAATTCGGGCCTGCCTGGTAGCGTGCAAAACGAGCAACAGCAATTTCAGGTGATCAAGAATCTCGACGTGCTGGAAAATTACGACGTGCTGAGCAAGTTTGACGCGCTGGACGAAGTCCCCGCGGACGAGCAGCCGGCGCCACAACCAGATCAGCAGAACGATCAGCAGCAACAACAGGAATAACGGCGGATAAATGAAGCGGTTGAAACTCATTGGCGGGCTTGCGCTGGCTCTTTTGATTGGGCTTGCGGCGCAGCCTGCCTTGGCGCAGAGGCAGCATGGTGGTGCTGCGCCTGCGCATGCGCCCAGTATGCGAGCAGCACCGCGCCAAGCAGCTCCCGCGCGTCCGAATGCACGTACGGGGGGACAACGGCCTGGGGCATACCGCTCGGGGGTTAACGCGCGTGCGCCGCAAAATCAAGCTCGTCCGCAGGCGAATGCAGGAAATGGCGGGAATCAGAATCGAGCAGGCGCTGATAATCGCGCGTTAGCTGGACAGCCTCCCGGAGTGCGGCAGAATTTGCGAGAGATGTCGCCTCAGGAACAACAGCGCTATTTGCAGAACTATGAGCGTTTTAAGAGTCTTCCACCCCAGCAACAGGCTCAAATTCGCAGAAATTTGGGCCAATGGAAGAATCTATCGCCTGCTGAGCAGGACAAGCTTACGCACAGTGCGCGAATCTGGCGAAATTTGTCTCCCCAGCAGCGCCAGTACGTGCAAAACAACCTTGCTCCTAAGTGGGAGCGGATGTCACCTGAAAGGAAGCAGATCGTAACAGGACGGTTGCACACATTGCGGGAAATGAGTCCGGCGGAACGGCAGGCGGCGCTGAACGATCCACAGTTCATGCGCGGCCTGAGTCCTGACGAGCAGTCCGTACTACGCGGGCTGGATTCGATCGGCCCGGCACGTCCTTAATTCCTCCGCGAAACGCTCGACTTCTACCCTTACACCTGCATCTGGATTTCAGCTCCTTTGCCGGGGCTGAGTTCAGGAGGGCTTGCAATCTCATTGGGCTTGCGGAAGCGTTCGCGGCGCCGCCTAGTGCTGCTTGCCGGCCTAGAAGGCGCCGCGCTGAAGGCCGCGGCGCTACATTCAAATCTTCACCATCCCGCAACTTTGAGGTATGCTCGCGCGAAAGTGGGCTGACGTAGCAAAGAAACGAGGAATGCGAAGAATTTTTCTTGCTGTTAACTCTTACAAAACATTTTCTGCACTTTTTTTGAATCGAGCAACTAGCCGTGCGCAGAGCGTTCATGACCATGCACCACTAATTGTGGTTTGGTTGCAGTGAGCCACAACGACGCATCTTGTTTTCCACAAAAATCTTCGATTCCATAACGGATTCCTCTTGACATGTTTTCGAACCTAACTACAATCGGGGCACAAAGTGGGAAGAAGTGGGACGCAGTGGTAAAAGCAACAAGCCAGTAGGGGCGAACAAAAGAGTGATTTCTTCGCTGTACAAGCCGGGCGCGGCTTTTAAAGGCACCAATGCTTCGGGGAAGCTATCTAGCGACAGTCGACGAAAAGGGCCGAATGAAAATCCCGGCCGATTTCTTGGCGGAGCTGCGCAAGACAGGCTCGAAGTTTTACGTGACCAGCGAAACCGGCGGTACCGCACGCATCTATCCCATGAAAGCCTGGGAAAAGATCGAAGAAAAACTCGCGAAAGTCTCCTCTCACAACCGTTCCAAACAGAAGTTTTTAGCGCGGGTGAACTATTACGGCCAAGTAGTGGAGGTGGATGGGCAGGGGCGCATTCTAATTCCACCCACGCTACGGGAATCAGCGCAAATGAAGGGCGAGGTAGACGTTCAGGGCCAGCTGACTTACCTGGAAGTCTGGAATCACGCGCAGTTCCTGGAACAACTGAACCGTAACCCTCTGACGGCGGAAGACGAAAAGGAATTGGATTTACTGGGCATCTAGCTTTTGAGCGTTCTGCACACGCCGGTTCTGCTGGACGAAGTTTTGAACTGGTTGCGGATACGACCAGAAGGCACGTATGTGGATGCCACGGTCGGCACCGGCGGGCACGCCATCGAAATTGCCCGGCGGCTGACCACGGGGCGTTTACTGGGGATGGATCGCGATCCGCGCGCGCTGCAAATTGCGCGGGAGCGATTAGGGCCGCTTGAGCGGCAGGTGACTTTGGTGCACGCAGAATTTTCGAAGATCGGCGAAGTGGTGGAAAAGCTGAATCTTCCTCCGCTGGATGGTGTGGTCGCCGACCTGGGGATTTCTACACTCGAGCTGGATACTCCTGAGCGCGGATTTTCGTTTCGCTGGGCCGCGCCGCTCGATATGCGCATGAATCCCGACTCGCCGCTGACAGCGGAAGAAATTGTGAACTTCTGGCCGGAGAAAGAACTGGCCTACCTTCTCTACAAGAACGCCGATGAGAGGGACTCACGCAGAATCGCCAGAGCAATTGTTCGCGCGCGGCCGATCCGCGATACCGAACATCTGGCAACGGTTGTGGCAGGGGGACGTAAAGCAAGGGGAAGGCAGAGACTGCATCCCGCGACAAAAACGTTTCTGGCGCTGCGGACAGCGGTGAATCGAGAAGAGGAGGAACTCGGGCAGTTTCTTTCGCGGACCCCTGCCACTTTAGCTTCAGCGGGACGGTTGATCGTCCTCAGTTACCATTCGCTGGAAGATCGCATGGTGAAACACGAATTCCAGCGGCTTGCGCGCGAAAGAAATTTTCGCGTGCTGACCAAGAAAGTGATTCAGCCGGGAGAACAGGAAATTAGAAACAATCCTCGCTCGCGGAGCGCAAAGATGCGCGTTTTGGAGAAAGTGGCGACGGCGGATAGCTCGGCGCCTGAGGCGTGGTCATGATCGAATATCACACAGTAAAACACATCGATAATTCGCGGCTGGTTCGTCCCACTTCGCCGGCGCGTGTGCAGGATTTTTGGCGGCGCGTTGCAGCGGGAGCGGCCCTGGCAACCTGCCTGCTGGTTTATACCTGGCAGCATTTTGAATGCATCCAACTGCGCTATCAGGTCGAACAGCTCGAAACGCTGCGAGCGCAAAGTTCGGTGCTGAATCAACAGCTTCATGTGGAAGTGGACACTTTGAGCGCGCCGGACCGCGTTTATTCAATCGCCGGGAAAGAATTGGGATTGACGGTGCCGGTAGTCGGCCAGGCGCCTACGGTGGCAGCGGACAGCGACGGCGTCTTAGCGCAAGCGCGCCCTGTTTCTCAAAACCAGCGCCCTTAAGAAGTTTGGTATACGAAATTGGCAGAGACCCGGCTGACCGGGTCCGAACCCCGCGAAGCATTTCGAACACGCGCGGGGCTAAGTTTTTTGCGGGATAGGCCGGAGCACCATGGAGCAGCGCAGCCTGCGTCGCCGCTGGTTGGTAGTAGGGGTCGTGGCGTTGATTTGGATGGCGGCGGTGCTGTTCCGCCTCAGTTATCTCCAACTCGTCTGCTATGCAGAATACTTCGCGAAAGCCCAGCATCAACAACGGCGCATATTTGAAATAAGTCCGAGACGCGGCGCGATTTACGATCGCAAAGGTCGGGAACTGGCCATCAGCATCCCGATGGACTCGATTTTTGGCGATCCCACCGACATCAAAGACGCTTCTCTCGTCGCCGGGCTGCTCTCGCGCGTTCTGAATATTCCTGCCGTAGAAATCGAAACGAAAATACGAGAAGCGAAGACGCCCGTTCGTCTGGCCAAGAAGCTTTCGCCGGAAACCGTCCAGCGCATCGGCGATATGAATTTGAAGGGCGTTTTCTTCCAGAAAGAAAATCGGCGGGTTTATCCGCAGAGGCAAAGCCTGGCCCACGCGTTGGGTTACGTGGATACCGACGAAAAAGGAATCGGCGGCATCGAGTACGCCTTTGACAAACAGATTCGCGGCAAGCCAGGGCGCATGATGGTAATGGCGGACGGCAAACGGCGCTGGTATGACCGAAGCGAGGCCGCTGCTGATCCCGGCGCGAGCGTGGTGCTCACTGTGGACGAAACTATTCAGTTCATCGCCGAAAAAGAATTGGCGCGCGGGATGCAAGAGACGCACTCGAAGTATGGGACCGTCGTGATTCAGAATCCAAATACCGGCGAGCTGCTGGCGTTCGCAAATGCTCCGACGTTCGATCCGAATGATGCGGGGAGTTATCCAGACGAAGTGCGGATGGACCGCGGTGTCTCGGCCGCGTATGAACCGGGCTCGACTTTTAAAGTGATCACCATGACCGGCGCGCTGGAGAACGGGGTCACCAATCCCGATGAAATGATCGACTGCCAGATGGGCTCGATCGTTGTGGCCGGACGGCTGATTCATGACTGGCACCCCTTCGGAATTCTCAGCGTGCGTGACGTCCTGGCGAATTCCAGTGATGTTGGATCTATCAAGGTGGCCATGCGTCTGGGCGCGCCGAAGTTCTACGATGTGATTCATTCCTTCGGAATCGGACAGTTGACTGGAATTGAATTGCCCGGCGAAAACCGCGGCATATTGCGCCCCGTGGATAACTGGATGGCTAGCGCCATTGGGTCGGTGGCCATCGGACAGGAAGTTAGCGTGACTCCGGTACAAATTATTTCTGCGATTTCGGCGGTGGCCAACGGGGGAATGCTCTACAAGCCTCGAATTGTGAAAGAAATTCAAGGCGGGTCGCCGCTGCTGGTGGTTTCCCATCCTGCGCCGCAGCAAGTAACGGACGCGACAACTGCCGCTACCGTTCGAGGAATGATGGAGACGGTGGTGCTGTCCGGCACCGGCAAACTGGCACAGCTCAATGGATACACAGCAGCGGGCAAATCTGGGACCGCGCAGCAAATCGATCCAAACACCGGGCGCTACTCGCCGAATAAATACATTGCTTCGTTCGTCGGGTTCGCACCGGTGAACGAGCCGGCCATGACCATACTCATTGTGTTCGATTCGCCGGAGGGAGCACACCACGGGGGAGAAATCGGCGGGCCGGTTTTCAAGCGCATCGCGGAACAGGTGCTTGCGTATATGGATGTGGACTACGACATTCCGGGGCCATCCGCTGTGCAGACCGCGAAGAATGCCAAGCACCCGCACGAGCCGGAAGAGGATAGCAGCGCCGGAATTAACCAAGCGCGTTTTAAGGCGGCAAAAGATCAGCCCGATTCTCTGGAAGCTACGTCGCTCGCAGTTAGCGACGAAGACGCTGTGGTGATTCCGGATTTAGCGGGACAGACAGTTCGCGGCGTGACGGAAGAATGTTCGCGACTGGGCTTGGCGCCGTCGCTGATTGGCAGCGGAGTTGCCTTAGAACAGTCGCCTGAGGCGGGCGCACGCGTGCCGCGGGGAAGCCGGGTGGCCGTGCGCTTTGGGCGCATGGTGGCCGATGCGCGATCTAAAGATCTGCAAAGGAACGTAAATTGAGATTTGTAATGGAGCAAGGGACGGACGCTAATTCGGGAGGCAGCTCGGAGGCGCCCAAGGGACGCGAGTCAAGCTTGCAAGAAATATTGAGTGGAATCGAGCGAGTTGGCGCCAGCGGAGCTGCAGACCCTAAGATTTCTTCAGTGGCTTGTGACAGCCGCAAAGTCAGGGCTGCAGGATTGTTTTTCGCTTTGCCGGGACAAAAAGCGGACGGTAGTAAATTTGTAAGCGATGCAATCTCGCGTGGTGCGATCGCCATTGCGAGCGCCGAGCCGCGAAGCGCTGATGCCAGCGCCGCGATTACTTGGGTTCAACTGCTTCGCGGCGCAGAGCGCCGCGCGTTGGCTGTAGCAGCGGCGAATTATTACGGCCATCCCGCGAACGCGCTGAAACTTATTGGCGTGACCGGAACAAACGGAAAAACCACCACCACTTTTCTCGTCGATTCGATTTTGCACGCTGCGGGACTTACGACTGGGCGTATCGGCACCACCGGATACGAAACTCCGCGCGGGACTCGCACAGCAGTCAATACAACGCCTGAATCGTTGGACTTGCAGGAGATGTTTGCGGAAGTTCGCGACTCCGGCGGCACACACGCTGTTCTGGAGGTGAGTTCGCACTCGCTCGTCATGGAACGAGTGTGGGGAGGCCATTTCGCCGTTGCGATTTTTACTAACCTCACGCGCGACCATCTGAATTTTCATAAAACATTCGAAGAATATTTCGCCGCGAAGCGCCGCTTGTTTGAAGGTATGGGCGCAGGCGTTCCGGATGTCGCCGTGATCAATGCAGACGACCCTTATTCGCTGCGTCTGGAAGGGTTGGCGAAGCGCACGCTCAAATATGGGCTTACCGAGACCGCGGAGCTGACCACAAAAACGTTTTCGCTGCGGTTTGATGGGTTGTCATTCACCGCGCAAACGCCCGCGGGAAAAATCGAAGTGCGTTCGAAGCTCGTGGGGCGCATGAACGTGTACAACATTTTGAGCGCCATGGGAGCGGCCATCGCCCTGGAAATTCCGCGCGAGAAAATCGAAGAGGGAATCGCGAATCTGGAATTGGTTCCCGGACGTTTCCAACAAATTGACGAAGGGCAGCCCTTTCTGGTCGTGGTGGATTACGCACATGCCGACGACGCGATCCGCAACTTGATTACTACCGCGCGTGAACTGAACCCATCCGGACGAATCATCACGCTGTTCGGAGCGGGAGGCGAGCGCGACCGCTCCACACGTCCGCTGATGGGCGAAGCGGCTGGAGCCTTGAGCGATTTGGTGATTCTTACCGACGACAATCCTCGCAACGAGGACCCGCTGCTAATCATGAATGATGTGGTGGTGGGATTGCAGAAAGTGAATGCGAAGTACCGCATTGAACCGGACCGCGACGTGGCGCTGGAGATGGCCATCGACGAAGCGCAGCCTGGAGACATTGTATTGCTGGCCGGCAAGGGCCACGAAAATTATCAGATTTTGCGCGACCGCACGTTCGAATTTGACGACCGCGAAAAAGCTCGAGCGATTTTGAGGCGCAAGGGGTATTCCAAGAAAGGCGTCAAAAAGTAGCCATTTCGGGGCGAAATTTGCAGTGTTCGAAAATGTTTTTGAACCAGCAGTCTTGCGAGCGACCATTAGCCCTGGGGAGACGCAATGCGGTGGACAGCGGTTCAAGTGGCCGAAACTCTGGGTGTCGCGCTTCCCGCGGGCCTCGATCCCGTGGCCGGGATGGCCGGCGTCTCGATTGATTCTCGCGCGATTCAGCCTGGAGAACTGTTCCTCGCGATACGCGGTCCGCGTCACGATGGACACAACTTTGTCGCTGAGACACTTTCTCGCGGAGCTGTGGCCGGGGTGGTGGCGCGCGAAAGCTTACAAGAATATCCCGAGGATTTGCAGCGAAAACTATTCGCGGTGGACGACACGCTCGTCGCGCTGCACCGGCTGGCCTCGCGAGGCTGCGAGATCTGGCGGCGCGCGAAACCGGGCCGGCGAATCGGTGCGGTGGCGGGGTCCATCGGCAAAACAACCACGAAAGAAATCTTTGCGGCGCTTGTGGGCGCGCGGTTCCGCGTATTGAAAACGCAAGGAAATTTGAACAACGAATACGGGCTGCCGCTCACTTTGTTGCAACTTGACGATCAGTACGACGCGGCCGTGGTGGAAATGGGCATGTCGCATCGGGGAGAGTTGGCGCGGCTGGCACAGATTGCTCCGCCTGATGTAGGAGTGATTACGCGCATCGCGGTGGAGCACTTGGAATTTTTTTCGTCGATTGAAGAGATTGCGCTGGCGGAGCGCGAGCTAATCGAAAAGCTCGCATGGCCCCGTGCGACCGCGGTGCTCAACGCGGATGACGAGCGTGTGGCTCGCTTTGCGGATGTGGCGCGTGGCAATGTGATTTGGTTTGGAACGAGCGCGCGCGCGCAATTTCGCGCCGCAAAAATTCAGGAACGCGGCGTGGAAGGTTCGGCTTTTGAATTTGTTTTTCCAAGCGGACACACGCGTTTGGAATTGCCTTTGATCGGACGGCACAACGTGATGAATGCGTTGGCAGCTTTGGCGGCTGCGAGCGTGTGGGGCATCGGTGCCGCGGAAGCGCGAGAAGTTTTTCCGGTTCTTGTGCCCGCAGACAAGCGCGGCGAGGTAGTTCGATTCGAGAGCGGCCTCACAGTGATTAATGACAGTTACAACTCGAGCCCGACGGCTTTGAATGCACTGGCGCAGCTTCTTGCGAATACTTCCGGATATCGCAGGCGAATTCTTGCGGCTGGAGAAATGCTTGAACTTGGAACCAGTTCCGCGGAATTGCATCGCGAATGCGGAAGGTTCGCGGGAGCATTGAAAGGAATCGATTGGATTGTCGGGGTGCGCGGCGATGCAGCGACGCTTATCCGCTCGTCGATCGAAGCTGGCCATCCAACCGAGCGCACAAAGTTTTTTGACAATGCAGAGGACGCCGCGAAATTTCTAGCGGAATTCGTTGCCGCGGGAGATTTGCTGCTGCTGAAGGGTTCTCGCGGCGTGAAGATGGAAAAAATCCTGGAGGCCATCGAAGCGCGGCGCAAGAAAATCGGGTCGGCCGCCGGCACAGAAACAATCGAAGCGGGACCAAAAGGCACGCGCTGATGCTCTACTACCTTTTTTATTACGTGCTGCGGCCTTATTTCAGCCCGCTGAACGTTTTTCGTTACATCACGGTTCGCACCGCGGTTGCCAGTGTCACGGCTTTGTTGCTTTCTCTGGTGATGGGGCCGTGGGTGATCGAACGGCTGCGCGCGTTGCAGGTGAAACAATACATTCGCGAGGAAGGTCCCAAGGCGCATCAAAAGAAAGCAGGAACACCGACCATGGGTGGCGTTTTGATTGTTGCTGCCATCGTGATTC
>Ga0207015_1012_pt1 | contig 76011 bp, 71 predicted proteins | sample Alteio_BWMinCont_53_FD_153486 | JGI IMG/M metagenome (GOLD analysis project Ga0207015, IMG submission 153486) | Enriched cells from forest soil in Barre Woods Harvard Forest LTER site, Petersham, Massachusetts, United States -... | ecosystem: Environmental > Terrestrial > Soil > Temperate forest >...
GGTTGCTGTCAAAGATGATCAATGGCGTCTGGTGCGCCGTGGCTTCGGCGCGAATTTCGTCCAGTTTGCCCCGGCCCACCAGTGTCGCCGGGTCCGCCTTGTCGCGCACCTGAAAAACGGTTTGCGCCACTTCCGCTCCGGCGCTCCGCGCCAGCTCCACCAGCTCCGCCAGCGAGTCCCGCCCCCGCTCTCCTACCGGCATTCCCGGGAAGCGTTGCGGGCGTTTCCATCCCACACCCACAAGCAGCGCGCGTTCCGCCGCAGCAATCTGATGTTGCGTTTTCGCCAAACCGGAGACCTGGCTTCCTTCCTGAGATGCTTCCGAACACAGAACCTCAGCGCTGCGATTATACGCCTGCGCCCGCCGCCCACAGAATCCTGGGCATGCTCATCGTGCATCTTTCTAGCATTTTCCCACCTCCGACTTGGCGAAGGAGAGAGCCGACTCCTGCACACCCGCTTCGTCGCCGAAGCCCTCCAGCCAATGCACATCGCCCTCTTTGCGAAACCACGTGATCTGCCGTTTCGCATACCGCCGCGTGGCCTGCTGAATCGCCGCCCGCGCCTCCCCCACTCCCATCTCGCCGCGCGAAACCGCCAGCATCTCCCGATACCCGATGAAGTCGAAGGGTTTCGCGTTTTCCGCCAGGCCTTTCGCCAGCAGGCCGCGAACTTCGTTCAGCCAGCCGCTCGCCAACATCGCCTCCGTGCGCGCATGAATCCGCTGGTACAGCAGTTCTCTCGGCGGGCGCAGTCCGATTTTCACCGGGCGCCATCCTGCGAGCGGCTGGCGGCCGCTGCGATGCACTTCTGAAATGGGCCGGCGCATCAGCAGGCACACTTCGATGGCGCGGATTAGTTTTTGTTCGTCGGCGGAAGCGATGCGCACTGCTGATTCCGGATCGAGGCGCTGCAGAACGCGATGCAAATGTCCGGCGCCGTGCTCGCGCGCCGACTCGCGCAGCCGCACGCGCAATTCTTCCGAGCGTTGCGGCGATTCCGCCAAACCTTCGAGCAGTGCGCGTAGATACAAGCCTGTACCCACGGTGAAAATCGGCAAGCGCTCACCTTTGCGCAAATCCTCCAGAACGCGGATAGCCATTTCGCGATATCCGCCTGCGGTGGCAGCGTCAGCTGCATCGAGCACATCGATCAAATGGTGCGGAACGTTGCGGCGTTCAACCTGACTCGGCTTGGCCGTGCCTACATCGAATCCGCGGTAGAGCTGCGTGGAATCGCAGGCCACCACTTCGCCGCCAAGTCGCTCGGCCAGCCACACACCCAACGCGGATTTGCCCGACGCCGTCGGCCCTACGATGGCGACCAGTGGCTGGCGCGATTCGTGCTCATTCATCGGAAGAACAGATGGCGCGCGCGGACCAGGATAAAGATGAATACGAACAGCGCCAAAAGCAGGCTGCCCAGGATTTGTTGCCGCGTGGGTTTCATACTCACTGATTCAAGGAATCGGGAGAAATGTTATAGAAGTACGTATAGCGCAGTTCGATGTACGGTCCACTGAATTGCGGGGGCAACGGCTCAAAAGGATTCGAGGCCCGCACCGAAGAGTACGCCGCACGGTCCAGCGGCTCCTTGCCGGAATTGCGGTGAATGATAGGCTCTCCGCCCGGCACACTGCCGTCCCGCATGATGCGGAAGGTCAAGCTGACAATGCCCCGCTCCCCCAACTGCGCTGATTCCGGCATCACCGCGAACCAATTACGCTTCACCGCGAGGTACACGCGCATCAAATAACCGCTGAAGTCCACGCCTTGATCCGGCGTAAGCATTTCCAGCCCGCCATACGCCGATGGCCCGCCACCGCCTTGCGATCTCCCGGAAATTGCGCCGCCACTCAAGATGGGGCGAGGCCCGGACGGTCTGTTCGATGGGTGCAGAGATTCCTGAATGGATTGCGCGGGCGAGGAACTCTTGGGCAATACGATTCCGTGCTGCGTCGGCGGCGTGTCCGGAAGGTCCAGTTTGAGCGGGGCCTTAGGCGCATCCGGCTTGGGGTCCGGATTGCTGGTGGGCGGCGCAGAGTTGGTCTTCGGAACTGGCGCGCTGGGCAGCGATTCCTTGGGTCGCTCGGGTATCACTGGTGCTGGTGTGGGCGGCGGAGGTTCCGGCGCAACCTTCTTCAAGACGCGGGGATCCACCTTCACGCGAGGCTGCGGCGCCGGCCGTATTTCTGGTTTCGAGTCGAACGAACCCGGTGGCAACAACAGGGTCAGTTGCTTGCGGGCGATATCGACTTCCTCCGGCGTGGGCTCATGCGGCGGGAACAACTTCGGCAGCAACAAGATCGCGGCCAGCAGCAAGAAGTGGAAGGCGACAGACGAGACGCGCACGATGGCGTCCCATTTTACCGAGCGATCCTTGGCTGGCTCGGCAACGAAATGCACGTCGCCGGTGAGAAAAACATCGGGATTGACGATATCCGGTGTGGGGCCGACAGCCGGCTCGATAATAATCGGCGGCGCGGCACCAACCGGCACCGCGATGCGCGAATCCATCTCGCTCGGCTGTGCCGGCGTCGCATGGTTTTCCACTACCCCGTAGGCCACGCGGTTGATGTCCCGCGGAACGACGACGCGCGCCGCAATCGACTCCAGCGGCAGGTTCGACGGAATGTTGCTGTGCCCGTCGAGCGGAACCACTTGCAGCATGGCGGGCACCAAGGTGCGCTCATCCAGGTTGGTGGGCCGCCGACGCGTGGTCACTCCCGCATCTGCAGGAAGACGGGCGTCCACCGGTACCAGTGTCCTTGGGATCATAAGTTGGCTTTTTGCGGTGTCGAGAAAGCACCCAGTTGGACGCGCGCTCCATGTTCCAGGATGCTTGCCATTACGCGGCCGGCCAGCTCCAGCGCGGCCCTTCCGGCTTGCCCGTTAGTACGCGGCTCGCGGCGCGTCCGCACGGCCTCGACGAAGGCATCGAGTTCCGCCCGCAGCGGCTCGATAACCGGGGCTGCTAGCTTCTCGAAGGCAAACTCCGGCTGCGGACCGGCCTTTTTGACGCCGACGCGCAACGCATCGCGCCGCGCGTAATCGAGCGAAATGTATTCATGCTGCTGGAAGAAACGCATTTTTCGCACGCGCTCGGTCGAGACCCGGCTGGCGGTCACGTTGGCCACGGCGCCACCTGCAAACTCCAGGCGTGCGTGCGCGATGTCCACTTTGTCCGTCAGCACGGGAATGCCCACCGCTTTCACTTCGGTCACCGGCTCGTCCACCAGCGCCAACAGAATATCCAGATCATGAATCATCAAGTCGAAGATCACATCCACGTCCAGGCTGCGCGGCGTGAACACGCCCAGGCGGTGCACTTCAAAAAACAACGGCCGGTTGAGAATCGGCTCAACCGCAACCACCGCGGGATTGAACCGTTCCACGTGGCCGACCTGCAAAATCCGCCTATGTCGCTTGGCCGCCGCAAGCAGCGCATCGGCCTCGGCGACGCTCACCGCCATGGGCTTCTCGACCAGCACATCGAGCCCTATTTCCAGCAACCGGCAGCCCACTTCCCCGTGGGAAATCGTGGGGACGGCCACGCTCACCGCATCCACTCGCCCGCGCAATTCTTCGAGCGAGCCAATCGCCGTCGTCCCGAACTCTGCCGCGGCACTGGCGGCTCGCGATGCGTCGCGATCGACCACGCCCACCAGCTCGACCGTATCCATCTCCCGGTACACCCGGACGTGATTGCGCCCAAACTCTCCGGCGCCCACCACCGCAACACGCACTTTGGCTGATCCGCCCCCGGGGCCGCTCATTCTTTGTTCATTCCCGGAAACTCGCCACCGAGTTCCGCAGGCGCGAACGCCTGAATAGCGATTCCTGCGACATCTGCCAGTTGGATCACTTGCGCGCGGTCGAACAACAGTGTGCGTCCGGCGTCCACACCAAGCGCCGTCGCCCCTGACTTCCTCATCTGTTCGATGGTCGGCAAGCCCACGACGGGTACGTCAAAGCGCATATCCTGCTTGGGCTTGCTCACTTTGAGGATGACCAGCGCCTTGCCGCCGGCGATGCGCGCGGCGCGCGCGATGGTTTCGTCGGTGCCTTCCATGGCCTCGACGGCCACGCAAGCCCGGTCCGCAATCACCACGGTTTGCCCGATGTCCAGCGCCGCGATGTGCCTGGCCACGCTCAAACCATAGGTCATGTCGGCCAATTCATTTTCATTCGGAGAGCGCCGGGTCAACACTCCGGTTTCCGGAACCAGCGGCTTCAGGAATAAGGTGGAATCGACCAGGCGAATGCCTTCTTCTTCCAGCACGCGCGCGACTGCGCCAATCAGCGAATCGGTATTTTTTCGCGGCAGCGACAACAGCAGCTTGGCGAGTTTCCAGTCCGGCCGGATGGCGCTGAAAATCTTGCTGTGTTTCACCTGGCCGGCCATCACGGCTTGCGTGACGCCTTCGCTGTGCATCAACTCAATGGATTTGCTCAGTTCGCCGAGGCTGACCCAATGCAGCCGCGTGGCGATTCGCTCGAGATCCGGCGACGCTTCCTCTTTCAGCGCAATCACCGCCATGTCGATGCCCTGGCTGCGCGCGCCTTCCAGCACCAGAAACGGAAATCGCCCGTTGCCTGCGATGAGGCCCCACCCGGTCGTGTTGGTATGGCTGGCTGGCATGAGCGATGGAGTCTACTTCACGATGCCGCGTTGCGCCGCTTCGATGAAGCGAACCAATTCCTGCACGTCTTCGGAGCCGGCCATTTGCTCGCGCATTTTGTTGAGTGCCTGGGAAGTGTTCAGCTTGGAGCGGAGGAGCAAGCGAAAGGCCTGTTGCAGCGACTTCAACCGTTCCGGCGAAAAGCCTTTGCGCTCGAGCCCAATGGTATTGATGCCGTAGCACTTGGTGCCGCGCTCGGTAACGATGAGGGAAAACGGCGGCACGTCCTGGGTAATCACCGTGGATGCACCGATGTAGGCATAACGCCCCAGGCGGCAAAACTGGTGCACTGGGCAAAACGCGCCGACGGTCACAAAGTCTTCCACGGTAACGTGGCCAGCCAGCGTCGCGCCATTCACAAATAGCGTATTGCTCCCAACGTTGCAGTCATGCCCCACGTGCGAGGCCGCCAGAAACAAATTGCCGCTGCCGATTCTGGTGATGCCGCCGCCTTTGACGGTGCCGCGGCTGATGCTCACATACTCGCGAAAAGTATTTCCGTCGCCGCAGACCAGTTCGGTGCGCTCGCCGCGAAAGGTGATGTCTTGCGGATCGCCGGCAACGGAGCTGTAGGGATAAAAAATGTTGTTGCGGCCAAAGCGCGACGGCCCGCCAATCGTGGCGTGGGGATGCACCACGCATCCTTCGCCGAGTTCCACTTCCTCGCCAATCACCGCGTAGGCGCCGACTTTCACACCCGCGCCGAGCCGTGCGCTGGCGGCCACCACGGCTTGCGCGTGAATTTCCTGCACGGTCATTTCGACGTTTCGCCGGACTTGGCCGCGAGCTCGCGGTCAATCATCTTGCACATCAGCGTGGCTTCGGCGGCGAGTTGGCCGTTGACCAGCGCTTTGCCGGAAAGTTTGCCGAAATCGCCACGCCACGCCAGAACATCGACCTCCAGTCGTAATTGATCGCCAGGCACCACCGGCCGGCGGAAGCGGGCGTCGTCCACCGCCACAAAGTACAGGAGCTTGCTATCGCGGTCCGGAATTTCCAGCAGCAGTAGCAAACCGCCGGCTTGCGCCATGGCCTCGAGAATCAGCACGCCGGGCATCACCGGCTTGCCTGGAAAGTGCCCCTGAAAATGCGGCTCGGTCGCGGTAACGTTCTTGATGCCGACGATGCGCTTCAGCCGCTGCACTTCCAGGATGCCGTCCACCATCAAAAAGGGATAGCGGTGCGGCAGAATCTTCTGGATTTCGTTCACGTCATAGATCATGAGCTCTCTCCGGCCGCTTGCCGCTGTTCAACCCCCTGCCGCGGTGCCTCGCAAACTTCTGATTATAGTATGCGAAGCCCGTCGCGGGCGAGGACAGTAGCACAGGCTTGCCCTGAGCCGCGAAGGGCGCTCCTTGTTTACCCTGCTTGCCCTGAGGTACGAAAGGAGCCTCGACAGGCCTGTGCGCCTTTTGCTGCGGTGTTCAACTCTTGCGCCAAGTTGCTGCCGGCCCCGTGCGTTGCTAGCATGTCGAGGCCATGCCGGAAACCAACTTGCCAGAGAAATTGATTGGACATTTGCGCTCGCGGGTTCGCGAGATGGTCGCGGAGTTGCGCGACCTGGTCGTCTGTGAATCGCCAAGCCTGGAAAAAGCGCCAGCGGATCGTTGCTGCACTTTGCTGGCGGGGAAATGGCGCAAGCGAGGCGTTCGCGTCGAGCGCCTGGCGCAAAAACATCGCGGCGACCATCTCCGCGTCACCTGGCAGCCGCCGCGAACACGCGCGCAAGGCCAGCTCATGGTGCTCGGCCACTACGATACGGTTTACGCCAGCGGCACGCTCGGCAAAATGCCGTTTCGGGTGAAAGGCGGAAAGGCCTACGGCCCGGGCACCTTCGACATGAAAGGCGGCCTGGTGCAAGCACTCTTCGCGATGGAAGCCTTGCAATCGCTGAAAGTCCCGCTGAACAAGTGCATTGTTTTCGTTTGGAATTCCGACGAGGAAATCGGTAGCGACTCATCGCGCAAATTGATTGAAACGGAAGCGCGACGCAGTGACGCGGTTTTCGTGCTGGAGCCGTCGCTCGGCCCGCGCGGCTTGCTCAAGACCGCTCGCAAAGGCGTCGGTGAAGCCGAACTAATCGTGCACGGACGCGCTTCACACGCGGGGCTGGCACCGGAAGAAGGCATCAACGCAGTGCATGAGCTGGCCGGGCAAATTGCGCGCATCGAGGAATGGAACGATCTGCGCCGCGGCATTTCCGTGAACGCCGATGTCATCGAGGGCGGCACGCGTAGCAATGTGATCGCCGAAAGGGCCCGCGCGGTTCTGGATCTGCGCGCGCTAAGGATTTCCGACATGCGCAGCATCGACAAGCGTTTGCGATCCTTGCGCCCGATTCATCGCGGCGCCAAGCTCGAAATTCGCGGCGGCTTCAATCGCGCGCCACTCGAACACAAAGTTACTGCCGCGCTTTTCGCGCAAGCCAAATCGCTCGCTGCGCAAATGGGTTTGTCCCTGGGCGAAGCGACCGCAGGCGGCGGCTCCGACGGCAATCTTACCGGCGCGCTCGGTGTGCCCACACTCGACGGCATGGGCGCGGTCGGCGACGGCGCTCATTCCACCCACGAACATCTCGTCATCAGCGCCATGCCCCAGCGTGCCGCATTGCTAGCTGCGCTTCTGGCAACCGCGTAAAACAGTGGCGCCGCCATCTTGCCGGCGAGTCTTTCTTGATTGAAGGATTCCGCCGCTACGGGCTCGCAAGAACTATTGTGCGTAAGCCTTTTTCAAATACTCCGCGGTGGATTGCATCACATCGCTGTAATCGCTGTGCAGCACCGCACGCAGCGCCGCTTCCGTCGATTCACCCGCGGCGATGCGGTCGAGAATCCGCTGAATATCGCCCATGCCGTCTTTCTGCACGATGTACTCGATATTCGCCAGCGCCCAAGCGTACGCATATGCGGCCTGGTTGCCATCCATGCCCATCCACGGACCTTCGAGGAGTTTCAACGATGCCGCGTGTCCCGCGCCGTAAATTTGCATCAGCGCGGCGCTGTGGTCGCTGCTGCGCTTTCCCTCCATCCATTGCGCCAGGCCCTCTTGTATCCAGGTCGGCGCGAGGCTGCGCGTTTTCTGCTTGATGAAGCTGTGCGTCAGCTCGTGTTTCAGCACGCGCGACAAATCGGCGTTCACCGCGTTCAAGCCCTGCACCGGCACGCGGATGCGCCCATCGTTCAGCGCGCCTACCCAGCCGGGCGCCTGCGTGATGTCCGCAAAAGCCTGCTGCGTGTACAAAATCACGCCGATGGAATCGGGCGGCGTGTAACCCAGTTCGCTCTCAATCGCGGAGAAGTGCTGCTCCAGAGTGTGCAGGACGTCGCGCGCCAGCGAAGGCTCGGCTGCGCCGTTGTACTTGAGATTGAAATGAGCGCTTTCGTTTTCCCGGTAGCTTTCTTCTTCCCGCTTATCGCGCCGCGCTTTATCCAACGCCGCTTTGACTTCTGAATCGGGGCGCAGGGCCATGGCGCGCTGCCATTCCGCCACCGCTTGATCCAACTTGTTCATGCCGTAGTACGCCCAGCCGGAAAGCTTGGCCACGTCCGGATTTTCCGGAGCGACGCGCTTGGCACGATCCAGATAATCGAGCGATTGCCGGTATTCGCTGCGCCGCAAATGCAGGTACGCCACGTTCATGAGCAGCACCGGCTGCTCGGGCTGATAGGTCAACGCGGTGCGCTCGTCGGCGAGTGCGTGCTCCAGGTCGCCATGCGACAGCTCGAACATGGCCGCGGAATGGTGCGCTGCGCCGGCAATCGCATTCGCTTGGCGGCTCCCCGAGCGCGCGTCGGATTCCGCTTTGGCGATATACTCGCGATCGATGGCGCCGTCGTGCACCGCGGCGCGATCCACTTCACCTCCGCCGCTTTCCGCGGCGCTCATCGCCGGCGGAGTAATCGCCAGATTCGCGGCGCTGGCCCCAGGTGCATCGATGGGCAGCGGGCCGCCTTTTTCGATGTGGTCGACAATCGATTTCGGCAAGCTCAACTCGCCGGCCGAAGTCTGGTAGCGCACCTTATCGCCATCCTCGACCACGCTCAGCGCCACGATGCGGCGGCCGTTTTTCAGCACGATGGTGTCCGCCGCGGCCAGCTGGCCTGCAAACAACCATGCGACCAAGACAAAAAGCCCGGGCGCAATTCGCGAATGGGTGCTGATCGGCATCCCTCCATTCTAATTTCCCGTGGCAACACTGCCGCGTCGTCTTGTTCCACCATGCCGAAAGTGACACACTCTGTTCATGAGGACAGGGGTGGCCTCATTTTCGGTTTTGTTTCTTCTTTCGGTGGCCACCGCCGCCGCCGCGGAAAAGTCTCCGCACGAGATTTACGACGCGCTGAACGCGCTGCGACCGGATGCCGCCGCTGTCTACCAACTCAAACCCGAGAATCAAATCGAGCTGCGCCGCTCGGACTTCAAGCTGTCTCTCGAAGAGGGCCGCCTGGCGTTTTTCGCGCCGTACGAAGGCCGCATCACCGGCGTGGTTTTCTCGGGACGCGGCCACGTCCTCGCCGCGCCACGCGATCCCGTGGAAAAGCAGCAGCTGGGGCGGTTCCTCGGCGCTCCCATGCTGGATCAGGATATTCTCTCGGCGTACATCCGCTTCACTGACGATACATACACCGAGCTTGTGCATCAGCTGCAGTCCGCCAATCTTTTGCCGGAGATAAACAGCGAATTCACGGCGCCGTGGGACGCGGCGGTCGCCAGTTACAACCCTCCACACTCGCTGCGCGTTCTCTTCAGCCACATGGCCAGCAATCCGCCGCCTTATTTCTTCGCGGCCATCGGGGGCGGCGAGAGCGGCTCGTTCCAGTTTCTTTACGATCAGGATCGCGCCGAGCCGTTTCTGCTCGGACAAGGCCGCAAGAACGGGACGCGCGGTTTCTTCGATGTTTGGGCGTGCTACGCGCCTGCGGGATTCACTCCTCCTGCGCCGGCGTTTCGCGCGCTGCGCTATTCCATTGACACCACCATTCACGCCGACAATTCTCTGGAGGCTTCCTCGAGCGTCCGTCTGCGTTCGGAAGCCGGCGGCGTGCGCTATCTGGCGTTTCAGCTGGCCCGGTCGCTGGTGGCTGACGCGGCGGAAGATCAAGCCGGGCAAGCACTGGCTTTTTTTCAAAACGAAGGCATGACTGAACAGGAAAGCGCCGCGCACGGCAACGACATCGTTTACGTGGTTTTGCCCGCAAGCGTCGCCAACGGCCAGGAATTCACCGTGCGGCTGCGTTATCACGGCAACGTCATCGCCAACGCCGGCAACGGCGTGCTGTTCGTTGGCGCGCATGAGAGCTGGTATCCGCATCTCGGTGAAGCCGCCAGTTTTGCCGACTACGATCTCAGCATGCGCTGGCCGCGTAAGCTGCATCTGGTGGCTACCGGCACCAAGCTCGACGAAAAAGAGGAAGGCGAACAGCGCGTGGCGCACTGGCGCACGGAAAAACCCGTCTCCGTAATGGGCTTCAATCTCGGCGACTATGCCACCGCTTCGCTTTCTTCCGACACTTACGCCATCGACATCTATGCCAATCGCCAGCTCGAACAATCGGTGAGCAATCGCCTGGCTGACGCTCCCGCCCTCATGCCTCCCGGCATGGAGCCGGGAATTCCCGGCGCGCGAGGCCGGCTCGAAGCGCCCGGCCCCAGCCTGCCGCCTCCAAGTCCCGCGGTAGCCATGAAGCAGCTTGGAAAAGAAATCGAATTATCGGTGCGCTTTTACGAATCCTTCAGCGGGCCGTTTCCTTTTCACACACTCAGCGTTTCGCAAATTCCCGGCACCACCGCACAAGCCTGGCCCGGATTGCTCTACCTGCCGACATTTTCGTATTTGCCCGCCGAAACTCAACACCGCGCAGGTCTTTCCGTCGTCGCTCAGGAGCACTTCTCCGAGCTGGCACCCTTTCATGAAGTCGCCCATCAGTGGTGGGGCAATCTGGTTGGCTGGTCCAGTTACCGCGACCAGTGGATCGACGAATCCATCGCTAACTATCTGGCCATGCTCTTCGCCAACACCCAAAAAAATCCCGAGCACACGCTGCGTGTTTGGCTGGAACGTTCGCGGCACAGACTCATCACCAAGCCTGGCGACGCGGAAGACCGTCCCGCGGACGTTGGCGCGCTGGTTCTCGGCTCGCGGCTCGATTCTTCGCGATCGCCGGAAGGCTATGAGCAGGTCATCTACAACAAAGGCGCGTGGGTGATTCATATGCTGCGCGAAATGCTGCGCCAGCCCGGAAGCAAAACTCCCGACGCCCACTTCGAATCCTTGCTGCACACGCTGGTTAGCAAATACGCGTATCGTGCGCTATCCACCAACGACTTGCAGCACGAAGTCGAAGCGGTCATGGCTCCCAGTATGGATCTCGAAGGCAGCCATTCCATGGATTGGTTTTTCGAACAGTGGGTGCGCGGAACCGGCATCCCGCACTATCGCGTGGAATTTACGACGGCAAAATCCGAAAAAGGATTTACCGTTCGCGGCAAGCTCTTTCAGACCGGCGTGCCGCGTTCCTTCATTGCCCGCGTGCCGCTGTATTTCAACAACGCCGGCCACCACATTTTCTTGGGTATTGTAACTACGTCCGGCCCGGAAACCGTCTTCCACTTCAACGCCGAAACCGCACCGCACAAGCTGCTCGTCGACCCGCAGCTGACGCTCCTCTGCACTTCCGATTGACCTCTGCAGCTCCCGCGGCCGCTCTTCACAACTTCCGCCCCAATTTTGCCTGCGTTTCCACCAGCGGGCTTTTCGGATTCAGCTCCGCCAGCCCGTCTTTCCCGATTACATATTCATACCCTTCCGGATCCGAGGGCATCCCTTTCAGCAACCCTGCACTGACCAACTCGCGGATTCGCCCCGCAAGGTGTCCTGTCCGCTTTTCGAATTCCTCGTTCAGTCCGTCGAGCGCCTCGCAATCCTCCTGCACTTTCAGCAGCTTCAAGTGATCCAGCGCGTTCTTCTTGATCATCTCGTCGTTCGTCGACTCGTAAATCTCCGACCACAGAAACTTGGACGTCGCCGCCGAATCCCCTTGGTTCGCTATCTTCGCCGCCATCACTTTCATCCAGATGAGCGCTTCTGGATTCTTGCTCCCTTCCAGAAACGCCTCCGAAGCCTTCGTGTAGTCCCGCAGATCGAAGTAGTAGATGTACCCAAGGTCAGCATAAAAGCGCCAATAGCCCGGGTTCTCGCGAATCCCCCGCTCGATCAGCTCAACTGCTTTGTCCGGCTGCCCCGCTCCCACCGGCGCCCGCTGCGCCAGGAACATCGCGCCAAACCGGTAGGCCGGAAGCAGATGCGGGTCCAGCGTGGTCGCAATGTCCAGCAACGGCCACAGCAAATCCAGTCCCTTCGACTGCTGGAGCTCCACGTTTCCGTAGTACTGCACCGCCCGCGTCCAGTACACGTCCGCCAGCAGCGGCGCGAATTCCATGCTGGCGATCTTGGTCACTTTCGCAGACCGCAGCACCAGTTCGTCCTGTTCCTGACCGAACGCGGCACGCTGCACGTCGATCTGCCGCTGCAATTGCCACACTCCCGCAAAGCCGAGCGGAAGCACGATCCACAGAAGCCACCGGAGATTTTTCGCCGCGTTCATTTCAGGTTTCGCCGTGAAAAGACGGCTGCCGCCGCCAGCAGTACGATCGCGCAGTAGAGCGCTGCATACAGCGTGTTTTGCCAGATGAGCGTTCCCGGCACCGCGCGTCCATGCGCCGCCGCGCCCAGCACATCAAAATTGTCGAAGTTCGGCAACACGTACGACAGCCACTTCATGAACGCCGCCAGCGCCGGATTCATCAGGTCCGTCCGCAGCGTGCGCATCTGCTGGACGAATTGCCCGGCGATATACAGCCCGGAGGTATACAGAATCGAAAGCAGCGGCGTCGTCGCGCAGGAAAACAGCAGCGCCAGCGCCACCACGATTGCCAGCTTCAGCGCGATAAAGTACACCGCCACCAGGACAACCGCGTCGCTCCGTTGCAGCGAATGCTTGACGTACAGGATCGCCAGAAACAGCCCGATCGCCATCGCCGCCGTGTTCACCGTCAGCGTCAGCACCAGCCCCGCGAATTTCCCGAGCACGAATTCCCAACGCCGCACCGGCTTGGCCAGCAAGGCATACAGCGTCCGCTTGTCCATCTCCTTAGAGACCAGCCCTACGCCGATGAAAATCGCGATTAGCAAACCGATCAGCGAAATCGCGCTCAATCCCAGGCTCACGATGACGATCTCTTCGATCCCGATCGAGATTTGCCCCACCACGATCGCCGCTGCGATCATCAGCAGCGCGAACAGCACCAGGTTGTACAGCACGCGGTCCCGCACCGCTTCGCGAAAGGTGTTCAGCGCCACGGCTCCGATGTGCGTCATTGCGCGCTCACCTCGACTGCCGCGGCTTGTGCCCGGTCCGCTTCCACCAGGTTCATGAAATATTCTTCCAGCGTCGCTTTCACTTGCGTGACGGAAAGAATCTGTCCGCCGGCTGCGCGAATCTGATCCAGCGCCGTGTACAGTTGCTCTTCCTCGACTTGCAGCCGGTAGCGATCACCTGTTTGTGTTACCTTCGCTGCTAAAGTGCCGGCTTTCGCTGCTCCGCCAGCCAACTCAAACAAAATCTCCATGCCCTGCGCCTGCACGCCGACGATTTCTTCCGGTGCGCCCACTCCGCGCAGCTTCCCGCCCACAATCACGCCCACACGGTCGCACAGCATCTCCGCATCGGACAAAATGTGCGTGGAAAACAGGATGGTCTTCCCGCTACCCTTCAACTCCAAAATAATGTCGCGCACTTCGCGGCGTCCGACCGGATCGAGCCCGGACATTGGCTCATCCAGAATCACCACTTTGGGGTCGTGCAGAATTGCCTGCGCCAGCCCCACGCGCTGCAGCATGCCCTTCGAATACTTTCGCAGCTGGATTTTCTTCGCCGTCTCCAGTCCCACTTTCTTGAGCATGCGGTCCACGCGCTCCCGCCGGTCGGCAGCGCTCAAGTCATGGAAGCGCGCGAAATAGTCCAGCACTTCCGCCGCCGTCAGATAATCGTAGAAATATGGCTGCTCCGGCAGATACCCGACGTCCTTGTGCATGCCCACGTCGCTGATCGGCCGCCCCAGAATGCGCGCCGTGCCCGCCGTCGGGAAAATCAGCCGCATCAGCAGCTTGATGGTCGTGGACTTCCCCGCCCCGTTCGGCCCGAGAAATCCAAACACTTCGCCGCTCTCCACCTGCATCGACAGCCCATGCAGCGAAGTCTTCTTCTTCAAGTGTAAAAAGCCGTGCGGATATTCCTTCGAGAGATTCTCGATCTCAATCGCAGCTGTTGCCATGACCATATTTTTCGCAGGAAGCGCTGAAGCGTCAACCGGTCGCTCGGCGCGGTGTTCTAAGAATCTACCCGGGTCCGCCGGATCTTACCCCAGCTGCACCAGCTCCGGCGGCGCTGCCGGAGCTTGCGGCGTCCGCTTCTTCGGCATCGGCTTCAGATTCTGCGGATCCCGCCAATTGTCCAGCATGGCCACCTGCTGCACGCAAGACACCGTGCAGCGCGGCGCGCAAAACTTCTTCGTCTCATACTCCCGGTGCCGCATGTCATCCGTATATTCCCGCAGCGGAATCCCTGGATACCCGCGTTGTTGCGAACACCAGTGCACCAGCCCGTCCTCGCAAATATACAAATACCGCGACCCCGACCGGCATCGCCAGGTATGTTCCTTCGCCCGCGCCACGTTATGCTGAAAATCATTAAACCTTGAAAACGACCGCTTCCCCAAATTCATAATCTCTTCGAAAATCGCGATCTGCCGCGGTTCCAGAGCCTTCAGCTGCCCCTTGTGGTCATGAATAATTCCCACCGTGCTGGTAAATCCCAGCTCCACCGCCCGGTGCGCAATCGTCAGCGCATCCTCCGGATTTTTGACCCCGCTGCCCAGCACCGAATTGATGTTCACCTGAAACACCGCAAACTCGCTCAACCATTCCAGCCGCGAGTCCAGCGTCTTCAAGCTCTTCTTGGACACTTCATCCGGCGTCACGTTGTCGATGCTGATCTGCAGATGCTGCAATCCCGCTTCGTTCAGCGTATGAATCCGCTCTTTGCTCAGCAAAAACCCGTTGGTAATCATCCCCGCGATCATCTTGTGCTTGCGGATGTGCCGGATAATTTCTTCCAGCTCCGGATGCATCAGCGGTTCTCCGCCGCTAATCGTGATGATCGACGTCCCCATCCCCGCCAGAATGCTCAGCCGCTCTCTCATCTCCTCCAGCGGCACCGGCTTGGACACGTCGTCGTACTCGTTGCAATATCCGCAATCCAGATTGCAGCGCCGCATCGGGATGATATGCACCAGAATCGGATGCTTGGTCGACGCCAGCGCCTTGCCAATCATCTTCAACTCTTCAAACCGCGTCCGCCGGAACCGCCGCGCACGCTCCCGCAGCACTTCCGCCCCAGCCCGCCCGATTTTCTTCGCTTCACTCATGCCCAACGCGTACCCAATCGCCGCATTTCCCCTGTAATCCCCAACAAAACATTATACATGACGGTAGTTCTCGCTCTTGCCGGAACACTTGCATGTGCTTTGCGAGAACCCGGGATCAACGTGCCGTTCGGTCTTCTGCGATCATCTCGATCCACAACTTCAGCGTGAGGTCTTCGCGCCGCGGATTCCCGAGCTGCCAGCGCAGCTCTTTCTCATAGCGGTCCCTGAGAACTTCCAGGTCCAATGGAATGCTGCGCGCCAGATGCTTCACATCGTCGCGGTCGCGCTGAATATTCCGTTCGAGTTTTGAAAGCGCCAAGTCGTAAGGGTCCAGCGCGCACAGTCGCAGGTGTTTGTACTGGCCGGAAACCATCTCCGTAAGCCGAGACTCGTACTCGTCCGGCACTCTCGCTACGCTCACGAAATCCAGGTAGATTCCGTGCTTCTTGTGCAGCGCTCCTCCCCGGGCGCCCAGCTCCAGCAGCGGCTTCCGCTGTTCCTGCGGTGCGATCAGCAGCACATCGAGATCCGCTGTCGCCCGCGAAAAACCATAGAGCGTGGTCACCACGAATCCGCCCATGCAATCGAGCCGCGTCTCTTCCGTCGCGTGCCCATCCAACTCCTGCAAGAACGCATTCCAAGGCTCCGCTATCCGATCAATTTCCCGCATAGGAAAGATTCTCAGCCTTCATATCCGTCAACAGGTTCCAGTGTTTCGCCTGCTCCGTCCGGTTGACGCGCAACCACCGCCGTTCCGCTTCGGTCAGCGAATCGTGGCACAGCGTATCTTCCCGCGCCAGCCGCGACCGCTCCAGCACCGCTACATATTCCTTCAGCTTTCGCGTCCCCCGCTCATCCTTATGCGCAACCGTCTTGGTCAAGTCATATGCCAGTGTCGCCACAAATCCCAGCCGGTTCTGCCGGTCGTTCAGCTTCGCCGTTTGCACCGCCCAATCCCAGTCCATATCCGCGTACCGCTGCGCCAGCCAGGGCAGCCCCTCCACCACTCTGCTGTCCAGGTCCGGTTCCGCCAGCGCGCGCAGTAAGACTTCCGCCGGATTCCGCCGCGCCCGCCGTCCCCGCAGATGCGCGAATCCCGGGTACCCCAGCGCTGCCAGATCGCTGCGCGTCTTGTCGCTGCCGCCGGTCACCAACGCCGGTGTCAACGCAGGCAGCACCGCCAGCCCCTCCCCTAATGGCAACGCCGTCACCGGAGCGTCCAGCACCTGCACCGCCTTGCGTGCCAGCGCCCGCGGTAGCGCCCGCCGCCCGCGCTCCAGCATCGACAGATACGCCTGCGTAACCCCCAGCTTCTCCGCCGCTTGCTGCTGCGTCCAGTTCTTGGCCAGCCGCGCTTCCTTCAGTTCTTGCCCGTGCATACCCGCTCCTTCTACCTGCTCCCACCATTAGGAATATAACATTATCTGTTATATCTGTCAATCTCCCCAAAACAGCTCCTCCGCCTCCCTCCCCCGCCTCAGCCATCTCTCTCAAAACAAACCTCTTATCAGTATTAACTTGACAATATCCATAAATATATTATAATAGTATATGCCTTTCGCACAAAACTTGACGCCATACGCTCCCGTGCCACGCCCCCTCGGTCTCTCTACATTTCGCTCTTTGTGTCGTTTTTCTGCGCTCTTTTGTACCAGAACGAATCACATCCCCTTCCTTTTCAATCACCTCCGCACTCTACACAAAAACACCCGGGTGTCACTCACTCCGCTACCGCAATACCTCAAGTTTTACTTGAACCTCCACCTCTCCGCCCCCGCAACTCATTACTTCCTTACCTCCTTACATCGCTACCTCTTACTGCTAAACTCCTACTTATCAGGAGCCTCCAATGTCTGAAGCCGTGCAAACTGCCACGAACACCGCCACCCGCACCGAGTCCGACTCCATGGGCAAGATCGACGTCCCCGCCGACCGCTACTACGGCGCGCAGACCGCCCGCTCGCTCATCCATTTCGCCATCGGCAAGGACACTATGCCCCCCGAGCTGATTCGGGCCTTCGGCATCCTCAAAAAAGCCGCCGCGCTGGTCAATCAGGACCTCGGCAAACTGCCAGCCGAAAAAGCCGCACTCATCACCCAGGCCGCTGACGAAGTCATCGCCGGCAAGCTTCACGACCATTTCCCTCTGCGCATCTGGCAAACCGGCAGCGGCACGCAAACCAACATGAACGTCAACGAAGTGATCTCCAACCGGGCGATCGAGATTTCCGGCGGGGTAATGGGCAGCAAGAAGCCCATTCACCCTAACGATGATGTGAATATGTCGCAGTCCTCGAACGACACGTTTCCGGCGGCGATGCATATTGCGGCCGCCACGGAGACGCGGCAGCGACTGCTGCCCGCAGTAAAGAAGTTGCGCGACGCGCTGGATGCCAAGGCGAAAGAGTTTGCGGACATCGTCAAAATCGGCCGCACCCATTTGCAGGATGCGACGCCGCTCACTCTCGGCCAGGAATTTTCCGGTTACGTCAATTTGCTCGACCGCGACGGCGGACGCATCGCCATGGCTCTCGACGGCCTCTACGATCTGGCCATCGGCGGCACCGCCGTTGGCACCGGCCTCAACGCCCATCCTGAATTTGCCGAACGCGCCGCCAAAAAAATCGCCGAGCTCACCAGCCTACCCTTCCGCTCGCATCCCAATAAATTCGCCGCGCTCTCCGCGCACGACGAACTGGTCTTCGCCAGCGGCGCTCTGAAAACTCTCGCGGCCTCTCTAATGAAAATCGCTAACGATGTGCGCTGGCTCGCTTCCGGCCCCCGTTGCGGACTCGGCGAACTCTCGCTCCCGGAAAACGAGCCCGGCTCGAGCATCATGCCCGGCAAGGTCAATCCCACGCAGTCCGAAGCCCTCACCATGGTCGCCGTCCAGGTCATCGGCAACGATACCGCCATCGGCGTAGCCGGCTCGCAAGGCAATTTCGAGCTGAACGTCTTCAAGCCGGTCATCATCTTCAACTATCTGCACTCCGTAGAACTCCTCGCCGACGCCATGAACTCCTTCGTCGACCACTGCGTCACCGGCATCGAAGCCAACCGCGAGCAAATCGGCCATTACGTCCACAATTCCCTGATGCTGGTCACCGCCCTGGCCCCCAAAATCGGCTACGACCAAGCCGCCCAAGTCGCCAAAGCCGCCCACCACGCCCGCATCTCCCTCCGCGAAGCCGCCATCAAACTTGGCTTCGTATCAGCCGAAGAATTCGACGCCCTAGTCAAACCCGAAGACATGACCCACCCATGAAAGACTGCGCCAGATGACCAAATTGGACACAACGAATGTGCTAATCGAATCCGCGAGCAGCAAATTAGGCGCGGATGACGACCCAAGGCTTTGGGAAGTGGCTCTGAAGGTTCTAGCCGATGAATTTCTAAGGCGATACAACGGAGCGGCGAAAAACCAAAAATGGATTTTTGTCGTGGGGGCGTGTGCGCATTGGGTTAGGCCTCACAACTCACTCTGGAATGCGGCAGGAGCCTTTGTCTACCCCGAAGGCTATCTGAACTCCCTGCCCGAGCTGGACTGGTCCGTACTTCTCTCGTACCAAAATCAACGCTGGGCGCTAATAAAAAAGCTTCCGGGCAAGAAGCAGACAGTCTTTCGCGTCTCCATACCGGCGCGAAGTATGCGGCACAAGCAGGCCGCCGTCCACACACAATGGTCAGCTTCACAGGTTCCTGTTTTCTACGGGTTTCGCAAACTCGATGGCTCTTGGAAGTGTGTTGCGGCTTCAGATGAGCGTTCAGAGGGCAGTGTCAACACGTACGAGGACATGACCCAGATCTAACATGAGCCCAACACTGCAAAGCTTTACGTCGGAGGAAACCTGGCGCGGCGGACACTACGAAATTGAGTTTGAACTAGGCGAGCCTTCGGACGAGCGGCTGCGCTTGGCACTGCAGAGGATTTGGTCGCATCCGGATTTGAAAGGGTGCTGCTTTAGCCGCGACCAGGAACCGCAAGGTCAGGTGCGCGTGACTCCCGGGCAAGAAACGCTCGAAGGTCACCTGTACGGCGTCGCAAATCTTCCCAATGGCACAGCGGCTGCCTGCGGCACTTACATCTGCCGACTGCAGGGCGACGACGAGCAGCTGTACCGTGACCTCCTCTCCTTCTACGTGCCACTCGGTTCACTTCGCGCCGCCTACAAGACCGGCGGATACCCATTCTCTGACGGGGACCGCGCGACGACCTGGAGAGTCGAACTGGATAACTGGCTCGTGGAACTAGGCCGGTTTGTTTTTGAGAAGGTCGACTTTGGTCTCGCGCTGGTCGGCTGGGAGGTTGACTTCCCGAGAGTTAGCAGTGAGAGCGTAAAGCGGAACGGAATACTCAGCGAGCGCTTCGATGGCTATTTGTGGCGCGCTGCTGATCGGTTGGAGTGGTATCCTCCGACGAATCTAGAAATCGTGCGGTTTGTTGATAAACAGAGAACATGAGAAGCGAGATGATCTATCGCACTGCGTTTTTTGCTTCCGGATTAGCACTGTGCTTCCTTGCTCGGCCGGTCCAGCAAGGTATGGCACAGGCGATGCGTGCCCACGAGGAGAAGTGGCCTGTTATTTACGTCAAGCACCTGGAGCCGCCGCGGCTCTATCCGCCGCTTGCTCGTCAAACGCGAGTCCAAGGGACCATCGTCATCAAACTGGTGATCGATGCGGACGGCACCGTGCTAAGCGCAGAATCTTCTCCCGGAGATGCCAGCACCACCGGCTTTGACATTCTCAAGGGCGACGCGGAAAAAATCGTCAAGACTTGGACGTTTGGCTGTCTCGGGTGCCCGCCGAACGCCCCTTTCGCGCACACCATCAAGGTCAAGTATCAGCTGGACTACCAAGACATTTTGCCCAACAACCGCGTGGTCATGAACCTTCCGGACGAAATGACCATATCCACGAGCACCGAGGTGATTTACCCTTGCGCGAATGCAAAAACTTCAAAGAAGAAGGGGAGCCACTAAATCGCGCCTAGAGCCGATGAGTCTTGACCGCGTATCAACTGAAGGTGGCGCCGAACACTGTGGCGTGGGGGTCTTGCCATGCCAAGGCGGTGCCGGTGTTATGCGTCGAGAAGTGCAACCGGAATGCAGCTTGACTTAGCCTAATGCCGGTGTGAGGATGCAATCGTGACGACGAAACAAAAGCGTGCATACGAGAAAAAGGCCGCGGGATATATCGCGGACATTATTCTGGACTCTTTGCAGGGTCTGTCCGAGCCACAACGCAAGGCCCGGCTGAAGCAGGTCCACACTGCCCTCAGCGGCGGCTCTGGTAAGCATAATAAGCGGCCCAAGCGTTCTTCCAAGCCGGCGAGCCTTCGAGTATCCCGGCGTTCCGCAGCGCATCGCTGAACCCATGTTGATTCCTGTGCCGCATCGCGCTACCCAGCGCAGCCATCAGCTTTTGCCGTTCGCGTTTGCGCTTCGCCTCTTCAGGCGAGCCGCGCCGCCCGCGGCTCCGTTCCTGAATCAACACATCGAGAATGTCCGGATCGATCTCGTCAGCGCTCATCGCAGGCGAATTCTAGCAAAGCTAATAGGCGATTTAACAAACTATATTTTCAGTATGCGACTAATTCTAGGAGGCCCGTTGAAAAACCGCATAGCTCTTCTCACTGCTCTTGCTTTCTCGGTGTGCTCGTTTCTCGGTCAGCAAGCCCATGCGCAGCAGGCGACGTATACGCTGAAGGCGACGCCGAAGACTGTCGCTTGGGGGTATTACGACGCGAAGGCGGTGCCGGTGCTGCGCGTTAAGTCGGGCGACACTGTGGAGATTTCGACTGTGCTGACCAACAATCCGAAGCGGCTTGAAGCTGCGGGCGTTCCGCCCGATCAGGTCGAGCAGTCGCTGCGCGACATTGAAGAGCAGGTCAAGGACAAAGGCCCCGGCGGGCATGTCCTTACTGGGCCGATTTACATCGAAGGCGCAGAAATCGGCGACGTGCTGGAAGTGAAAATTCTCGCCATCAAACTGGCCATTCCTTACGCTTACAACGCTTTCGGCCCCGGCCGCGGCTATCTGCCGGACGATTTTCCTTACGCCAAAATCAAAATCATTCCGCTCGATGAAAAGCGCATGCTCGCGCACTTCGCTCCCGGCATCGACATTCCGCTGCATCCTTTTTTCGGCAGCATGGGTATCGCTCCGCCGGAAAGCGCCGGCCGCTTCAACAGCGCTCCGCCGTGGATCATGGCCGGCAACCTGGATAACAAGGACCTCGTCGCCGGCACCACGCTCTATATTCCCGTGCACGCGCCCGGCGCGCTCTTTGAAGTCGGCGACGGCCACGCCGGCCAGGGCGACGGCGAAGTGGACATCACCGCGCTAGAAACTTCGCTCGTCGGCACCTTCCAGTTCATCGTGCGCAAAGACATGCACCTCAAGTGGCCGCGCGCCGAAACTCCCACCCACTACATCACCATGGGCCTCAACGACGACTTGAACGCCTGCGCCACGCTCGCCGTCCGCGAAATGATAGATTTCCTCGTCACCGAAAAGCACCTCTCCCGCGACGACGCCTACATGCTCTCCAGCGTAGCCGCCGACCTGCACATCACCGAACTAGTCGACGGCAACAAAGGCGTCCACATGATGATCCCCAAATCGATTTTTGTATCGCCGGCGAAGTGATTGGGACTTTCGATGCATCATTCTGAGGGTCTTCGCCGAATCGGCCCAATGCAACACGTATATAGTCTGATGAACGAACACAAGAGACTTCTCGTGACCGCGTTTCTGATAGGCTCGGCGGTGGCTGCCGCCGAGATCGCCTACTTCCAATACGCGTATTCCCATGATTTGGTGACACCTGATGTGTTGGGCCTTCTGTGGTTGTGTCTCAATCCCCCCTCGCTTCTAGGCGTGGTGTTCATTGATGTCAAGGCGAGCAGGGTCGAGGAGCTCGTGCTAGGGTCTGTGGTGATCCTATCGAACGGCGCTCTATACGCCTTCATAACCAAACTGTTTTTGCGAATACGAGAGAGGTCCGCGTGACGCCTAGCGCTTCCTTCGCGCTCATCTGGATCTGGTTGCTTTTGCCATTTGGCCACGAGCAGCGAGCACAAACTGGAGACTTCTCCAGGGTAGTCGCCTCTGGCTTGCTCGCGGACGTGCCATCACCTCCGCAAACGGGAAAGCCTGAATGGTGCCAGAAGCTGCCGCATCCGGAGAACACGGCGCTCGAACGCGTGCTGCCGACCGAGCCGTGGTTTGAGGTTTACAAAGTTGCGCCCAGCGTGTTCGCGATTTACGAGCCGCACCAGTCCGAAGAAGTCATCTCCTATCTCATCGTCGGCCACAAACAAGCGCTGCTGTTCGATACCGGTATGGGCATCGCCGATATTCGAAAAATCGTCACGCGGCTGACTTCGCGTCCCGTCGTGGTCCTCAATTCGCACACCCATGACGATCACGTCGGCGGCAACTGGCAATTCGATTTTGTCTACGGCATGGACACGGACTTCACGCGCGCCAACGCCAAAGGCTCGACAACGGATGCGCAAGCGGAAGTCGCGCCCGGCGAAATCTGCGGCGACTTGCCCAAAGGCTTCGATCCCAAGACCTATCGCACCAGGCCGTGGAAAATTTCCCGCTTCATTCATGACGGCTTCAAAATCAATCTCGGCGGCCGCACCGTGGAAGTCATCGCCACCCCCGGCCACACTCCGGACGCCATCTCCCTGCTCGACCGCGAAAACGGCTTGCTCTTCACCGGAGACACCTACTACCCCGCCGCCATCTGGCTGTTCCGCCCAGAAACCGATTTCGCCGCCTACCGCAAATCCATCGCACAACTCGCCGATCTCGCCCCGCAAATCAAAATGGTCCTGGGCGCCCACAACGTACCCGTAGCCAAACCCGAAATTCTGCCCCGCCTGGTCGCCGCATTCGACGCCGTCCGCGCCGGCAACGTCACCCCCAAGCCAGCCTCCCCAGGCAAAGTCACCTACGAAATCGACGGCATCACCTTCCTGCTGAAGGCCCCAGAGCCGAAGCCGTGAAGCCCAACGTGGCGCCCGTGGCCACCGCGTTGCGCAACGCCGAGCCTGTTCCGAACCGCCGCGTGGGTGTATTCTCAACCCCTACGGGGTCGTCCACCGGAATCACGCTATGCGCTCCAGACTTCGCACTATCGCCTGTTCGGTACTGGCCATCGTGGTCGCCTGCCCGTCGTCTTTTTCGCAAGCCGCAGGCTCGTCGCGCGCCAAGACTTCGCACGGCAAAACGATCTGGAACTACGACGGCGGCGTGTACATGGTCACTGACGGCGGCATCCCCAGCGGCCCCTGTTTCCGCATCAACGGCCGGGTCACCGCACCGGGCTTCTTCGACAATCTCAAGCGCTTCGACTTCACCGACTCCGACACCGTTTTTCGCCGTGGCGAAGACGTGGTCACCGAATATCCAGACGAAGTGCTGCTCGAATTTTTCATTCACGATCACCCTTGCCCTGACGCCGAAGTGGGAGCGGCGCGCACCTATCTCACCCGCGAACAAGTCAGCAAGCTGCACCTCAATTTATTCTGGAAGCACGGCATCGACCTGCGCCCGGTCAGCACCATCACCGCAAAATATTTCAACGTGCAACGCCGCGCCCCCTACGCGCCCGTCGCCGCCACGGATCCCGATGTCCCGGAAAAGCTGGAATGGAGTTATGTCTTTGCCGTCCCCAGCGCCGGCATTCCCCTTACGGACAGCTTGGTGCTCATCGTCCGCACACCAGACGACCGCATCGCCGCCCGCGTCGCCGCCAGAATGTAAGAGCGTTCGAGCGACAGCTCAGAAAGAAACACGAAGAGACCGTTCGTCCCGATGCGGAGGGTGCCCCACCCTCGGTTTTTGAGGGTGGGTCTTCTCTTCGCTTGTTCTTATTTCAAGAAGGGTTCAATGACAGCCACGAATTCGTCGGGTTGTTCGTAAAACGGAATATGTCCGCTGCGCTCGAAGACCGCGAACTTCGACCCGGGAATGGCCTTGTGGATCTTGTAAGCGATCAGCGGCGCAACGTTGATGTCGTAGCGTCCGGTGACCACCAGCGTGGGAAATTTGAACTTGGGCAACTCCGGATTCAGGTCGAAGCGCGCGATATCCCGCTGCACCGCTGCGCCCACCTCCTTGGTAAACGCATCGGAGTGGATGCCGGCGATGAAGTTGTCCCGCTTTTCCGTCGAGTAAAACAACATGGTCAAATATTCGCGGATGGAAGCGTCGGACGCCGCCTTGTCGCCCAGCTCATCGGCGAACGTGTATGCTGAGCGTCGCTCGATGGTCTCGGGAAAGACCTGGCCGAAGAGAAAAATCGTATCGCTGAATTTCGGCGCCGCCGAGTCGACAATGATCAAGCGTTCGACATGCTCCGGATGCCGCGCGGAATACGCCATGGATAGAAACCCGCCCCACGAATGGCCCAGCACATCCCATTTATCGAGTTTCAGATGGATGCGCAGCGCCTCCAGGTCTTCGATCTGGTCGGCCAGCGTGCAGGACTGGCCGGGTTTCAGCGGGCCGGAGCGCCCATTGCCGCGCTGGTCATAAAAAATAATGCGGCGGTCTTTGCCCAGCAGGTCAAACGCGGTGCCGATGTGCATGTGGCGGTGATCGAAGCCCGGCCCGCCATTGAGAATTACCAGCGGCACGCCGGAGCCGCCGCCGGTGATGTGGTAGTAGAGTTTGCCGCCGCCGGAAATGTCGATGGTCTGGCCGTCTTCGGTAACGGCTGCAGGCGAGGCGGAAGCAACGGAAGAAATGGATGCTGCGAAGAAGCTGAGAAATGCTAACAGAGCTAAGCGCATGAGTTTCATGCGCGACACTCTACCCCATTGAGTTGACTTTTTCCGGGTCGATTTTGTAGATGACGCGAACTTCGCCGGGCTGACGAAACGGATAAACAGGATTGCCAAGATATTTCTTCGAAAGCTTGTTGATGTGGTCGTCAGCGCCGTTTTCGGTGATGTCCACGACGCGGCCGCGGACTTCCAGGTAGCGGTAAGGATTGGCTGGATCCAGCAACGAAAGAGAAACGCGTGGATCGCGGCGCATGTTCTTGTCCTTGACGCGGCCTTTGGCGCTGTTGATGCGCACAAATTTGCCGTCGTAGTCGACCCATACCGGCGTGACTTGCGGACTGCCGTCTTTCATCACCGTGCCGAGATTGCCGAATACGGGTTTCTCAAAAAGATCGGCGAATTTTTCCGGGATTGCCTGGCTCATGGTTGGTCTCCTTCGCGGACGCTAGCCGGGGTTGAGTTTACATCGACGAGTCTACCTCGATTGGATGCAATTTGTAGCCGGGCGTTGCGGCGGCAGGCCGGCTTGGGGAGGCGGCGGGGGATGTGCGAGACTCTTCGCACGGCTGCGCGGGGCGGAACGGGCTGGGCGGTGTGGCGGCCGGTTGGGCAAGTCGCGGCCCATCATCGTTGACATTGGATACATGGCGGACAAAAAGCAAAGGCAGCGAGCGATAAAGAAAATTGTTTTTGTCTGGCTGATCGCGGGGATCGCCGCCGGCGTGTTTCATCTGGCGACCGAGCGGAGCGAGTGGGTGATTCCACCGGAAGCCAAGACGATGAAGAATCCGCTAACGCCCACGGACGCGGCGCTGCAATCTATCCGGCCGGTCTACAACGAGCATTGCGCGCAATGCCACGGCTACACTGGCAAAGGCGATGGACGCGAGGCCAAATCGCACCGCACGTTGCCGCGCGATTTTACCGAACCGGGGCGGATGGCCGGGCAATCCGACGGCGAGCTTTTTTACAAAATCAACGCGGGTAAGCGGCCGATGCCTGCATTCCAGAAGCGGCTGAGCGAAGAGCAGCGCTGGCAACTGGTTCTGCTGCTGCGGTCGTTTTCCGGCTCGCGGGCGAACTGAATTCATGTTTGGCCAGATTTTATTAGAAATTGTGGCGTTGCCGCCGCGATTGGCGTTCCTGCTGCTGGCGGCGCTGATTGTCGGAGCGGCGATACCGCTGGCGATCGGCTGGGCGCGTCTGCTGCCAGAGGAAAAGCCGCCGTTCGAGATTGAAAATCCGCGTCGGCGGACGGCTGCACCTTCGGAATCGATTTATGGGAGCGAGCCGGCCCCGCGCAAGATCGATTTTGTGGCGATGGTGCTGCTTTTTTTGCTGACGGTCAGCTTTGCGGTGCAGTTCCCAGGAGTGCCGCGAGATCCGGCGCTGAATTCGCCGCCGGGTCATTGGCCTGGAGCGCAGGATTGGTTTGAAGTGCTGTTGCCGTGCTTGCTGATTATGGTTGCGGTGGTGGCGATCGTGTACGGAGCGATACGGCGATCATTTTTGAAGATGCCACTGCTGCTCGGCGGGAGTCTGGTGCTGTTGTTGTGGATTGTCGCGGCGTGGTTGTATCGGGCGTTGACGGCAACTTAAAAGACTTGGCTTGCGGTTTTGATTCGTGCCGAGATGGGGCGCAGCAATGTTGCGCCCCTGCGCGGAAACTACGCGGAGGCGGCTTTTACGTTCTGCAGGGCTGCGGCAACTTCTTTGACGTCGGGAACTTCCGGAATGCCGTAGTTTTTGAACCAGGCGATTTTGCCGTCTTTGTTGACGATGGCGATGGCCCGGCCGGTGATGCCTTTGTCCGCCATATACACGCCATATTTTTCGCTCATAGCGCCGCGCGGATGAAAATCGGCGAGCAGCGAATACTGGATGTGCATTTTCTCGGCGTAGGCTTTGTGCGACCACACGCTGTCCACGCTGACGCCGAGGACTTCCGCGTCAAGCGTCTCGAAAGACTTCATTTCATTGACGAAACAGGCATGCTCGTTGGTGCAGGTGGGGCTCCAATCGAGCGGGTACCACACCAGCACGACGTTCTTCTTGCCGTGGAAATCCGAAAGCCTTACTTCTTTCTTTTCCTGGTTCTGCAGCGTGAACTCCGGCGCGGTGTCTCCTACTGCGATGGCCATGGCGTTCCTCCTGGAAGGGTTCCTGTGTTGACCCGAGAATGATAGAAGAATCCGGGGTGGTTGACAAAGAGCGGAATGGGCCGGAATGGGCGTTCCGCTTGCGGGCTTCCGGTGTAGAATGCGCCGCGTAGCAGCAAGTCGCAGAATGCCGCGGGCGGGCGGACGAAATCAGCGATGAGTGCGGAATCGACAAGGCCAGCTATGATGATGCCTCTGCGTGAATTGGTGGCGCGATACAAGTCGCTGGCGGGCGAGTTCGGCATCCCCGTGGCGCTTGCCGGATTTGCTCTGACCCGCGAAGAAACGGAAGCGCTTTTCTCCGCTTACGACGAGGATTATCACATCAGCCGGTTTCTGCATTTTTCGGATTCGGGTGAGACCTCTTCCGAATGGTTTGTAGTCGACGGAGAACGCGCAACGCACGTGGCCATCGATGCGGAGATTTCGACCATTCTTTGAAACTTTCAAAATCTTGCAAATTTCGTTTCAAAAACTGGCAATTTTTAATACGCTACTGACGCCCCGGAGGTGATTGGATGGCTGGTACGCCGACGCTGTTGCCGGAGTCGGGATTGGGAAATACGTTGCGGCGCGATGCCTGGTGGACAGAACTGATTCCGGTGATCGTGCTGATGGGCGCATTCAGCATTTACGCCTTTTTTCGGGCTTACGAAGAAAAGTTCTTCGAGTGGGGGCCGTATCTTTCGCCTTTTTACTCGCCGCTCATCGACCGGCAGCATCACTGGTGGCCACTTTCTCCGGCGTTTCTGATTCTGGGGGGGCCGCTGGGTTTCCGCGCCACCTGTTATTACTACCGCAAAGCGCTGTACCGGGCGTTTTTGCTGGATCCGCCGGCTTGCGCGGTGGGAGAACCTGGCAACCGCCGCTACAGCGGCGAAACCAAGTTTCCGTTCATCCTGCAGAACCTGCATCGCTACTTTTTGTACCTGGCGATTCTGTTTCTGGTGTTCTTGTGGCATGACGTGGTGCTGGCGTTCAACTTCGACGGGCATTTCGGAATCGGGGTGGGCACGCTGGTGCTCCTGTTGAACGTTTGCCTGCTTTCGAGCTACACGCTGTCCTGCCACTCGCTGCGCCACCTGGCCGGCGGAAAGCTGGATTGCTTTTCGTGTGCGACGTTCGGCAAGCCGCGCTACACCGCCTGGCGCGGGCTGACCTTCCTGAACGAGCGGCACATGTGGTTCGCCTGGTGCAGCCTGATTTCGGTGGGCTGCGCGGATTTGTACATTCGATTGGTGGCTAGCGGCGTAATTCGCGACCTGAGGATTCTGTGACCACAAATTACGAAACGCGGGAGCACGATGTACTGATCATCGGCGCGGGAGGCGCAGGTCTGCGCGCGGCGATTGAGGCGCTGGCGCAGGGAGCGTCGGTCGGCGTGGTGTGCAAATCGCTTTTGGGCAAAGCGCATACGGTGATGGCCGAAGGCGGCATCGCCGCGGCCATGTGCAACGTGGACACCGCCGACGGCTGGCAGCCGCATTTCCGCGACACCATGCGCGGCGGCAAGTTCCTGAACAACTGGCGCATGGCGCAACTGCACGCGCAGGAAGCGCCGGATCGTGTTCAGGAGCTGGAGCAGTGGGGAGCATTGTTTGACCGCACGGATAATGGAAACATCCTGCAGCGCGCGTTCGGCGGGCATACCTACAAGAGGCTGTGCCATGTGGGCGATCGCACCGGCCTGGAGATGATCCGCACGCTGCAGGATCGCGGCGTGCAGATGGGCTTCGACGTGTACATGGAGTGTACGGTCACGCGGCTGCTGACCGACGGCAAACGCGTTACCGGGGCGTTTGCCTATTGGCGCGAGAGCGGGCGATTCATCGTGTTCAAGGCCAAGTCGGTGGTGATTGCGACTGGCGGAATCGGCAAAGCCTGGCGCGTAACTTCGAATTCGTGGGAATACACTGCGGATGGAATGTCGCTGGCTTACGAGGCCGGCGCCGAATTGATGGACATGGAGTTCGTGCAGTTTCATCCGACCGGCATGGTGTGGCCGCCGGGCGTGCAGGGCTTGCTGGTGACCGAGGCGGTGCGCGGCGAAGGCGGAATTCTGCGCAACAAAAACGGCGAACGTTTCATGGAGAAGTACGACCCCAAGCGCATGGAACTTTCGACGCGCGACGTGGTGGCGCGGTCGATTTATACCGAAGTAAGAGAAGGCCGCGGCACCGAGCATGGCGGCGCGTATCTGGACATTTCGCACAAGCCGGCCGACTACGTAAAGAAAAAACTGCCAAGCATGTATCACCAGTTCAAAGAGCTGGCGGACGTGGACATCACCAAAGGCCCGATGGAAGTGGGCCCGACGTGCCATTACATGATGGGCGGAATTCGCGTGGAAGCGGAGACGGCGCAATCGTCGGTGCCGGGACTTTTCGCGGCGGGCGAAGCAGCGGCCGGTCTGCACGGCGCGAACCGCCTGGGCGGCAATTCCCTTTCCGATTTGCTGGTGTTTGGCCGGCGCGCAGGATTGGCTGCAGCGGCGCATGCGAGCAAAGTTTCGCAGGGAGCGGTGAATTCGGCACAGATCGAAGCGGCAGAAAAAGAATTGCTGGCGCCGTTTGCGAACACCGGTGGAGAAAGTCCGTACGCCGTGCATCGCGACCTGCAAGTGGTGATGCAGGATTTGGTGGGCATTTACCGTACCGAGCAGGATTTGATGAAAGCGCTCGGCGAACTGGAAAAACTCAGCGTGCGCGCGGCGAAATGCAGCGTCGAAGGAACGCGCATGTTCAATCCCGGCTGGCACCTTTCGCGCGATCTGAAGTCCATGCTGCTGATTTCCGAGGCGGTGGCCCGAGCGGCGCTGGCACGCAAAGAAAGCCGAGGCGCGCACAGCCGTATCGACTATCCGAATCTCGACGACAGCTGGGGCAAGAAGAACAACCTCATCGTGCAGGACGGCGGTACGATGACGCGGCGGGAATCGCCGACATCGGTAATGCCCGCGGATTTACGGGAACTGGTAACGCAAGAATAGTTAGCGGAGCAGCGGCCGCAACGCGGCTGCCAGGGAGCGCGAACCGACCATGGCCGAAATGACTCTGCGAGTCTACCGAGGCGACGAAAGCGGCGGGCAGACGGTGGATTATCAAGTGCCGGTCGCGCCGGGCATGGTGGTGCTCGACGCGCTGCACTACGTTCAGGGCCACATGGCACCGGATTTGGCGGTGCGCTGGAATTGCAAAGCCGGCAAATGCGGCTCATGCTCGGCGGAAGTGAACGGCCGTCCGCGGCTCACCTGCAAAACGCGTATGGACGATTTGCCGAAGGATCAGCCGGTCACCGTCGTGCCGATGCGCGCGTTTCCGATTATCAAGGATTTGGTCACCGACGTTTCCTGGAATTATCAGGTGAACCGCAAGATTCCGCCGTTCCAGCCGAAGGAAGGCACGGACTGGAAGATGTATCAGGCGGATATCGACCGCGTACAGGAATTCCGCAAGTGCATCGAATGCTTCTTGTGCCAGAACGTCTGCCACGTCCTTCGCGATCATCACAAGAAAGAAACCTTCGGAGGGCCGCGCTTTTTTGTGCGCGTTGCGGGACTGGAGATGCATCCGCTGGATAGCGTAAATCGCGCGCCGCTGCTCAAGAACGAGCTGGGCATCGGGCTGTGCAACATCACGAAATGCTGCACCGAAGTTTGCCCGGAAGAGATTCACATCACGGATAATGCGATTATCCCGCTGAAAGAACGGGTGGTGGATCAGTTCTACGATCCGTTTACCATGATCGTACGCAAGATTTTCGGCGCGAAGTAGCCCTGTGAGGTAACGCGCCGTCGTTGTGGCAGCGGCAGGTTCGTCTGGCAGGAGGGCTCCATGCAAGCGCAACTCAAATCCATCTCGAAAGCAGGAATCGCGGAAGCTGTCGCTAAGGTCGAGCTGTATCGTTACCTGAACGAGCCCGAAGAAGCCGAATCGATCTGCCGCGACATTCTCGCGGTCGACTCCGAGCATCAGCTCGCTCGGCGCATGCTCGGCCTTGCGATCACCGATCAATTCACCGGCTCCGCCAGCGACCGCTACGCTGAAGCCACCGAACTATTCGCCAGCCTGCGCGACGCTTACGAACGCAACTACTACACCGGCCTGCTGCACGAGCGCCGCGCCAAAGCACAGCTGCGCAACGGCTGCTCCGCGCACATCCTGCTCCCGCTGCTCGAACAAGCGCTCAACTGCTTTGCCGAAGCCGAAAAACTCCGCCCTGCCGGAAACGATGACAGCATCCTGCGCTGGAATCGCTGCGTCCGCCTCCTGCAAAGCCGCCCCGATTTTCACTGGGAGCGCGAGCACTTGCCCATCGCCGACGAAGACAGCCCGCCGGTCATCACGCGCCGCGCTTAGTTACGATCGCCAGGTTTGCAGGTTGCCAGATTTGCAGGTTGCCAGGTTTTCAGGTTGAAAGTTAAGCGGTAACGGTGCGCTGCAGGCGGCGCGCCAGTTTCTGGTGTTCTTCTCGCAGTACGGCGGGCAGGCGGTTGCCGAATTTGTCGAAGAACTGCCCGGTGTCTTCCATTTCCGCTTCCCAGTCTTCGCTTTGGACTTGCAGCAATTCCCGCAACGCTTCCGGAGAAAGTTGCAATCCATCCAGGGTCAGCGCGCCGCGCGACGGCACGTAGCCGATCGGCGTCTCATCCGCTCCACCGCGGCCTTCGACGCGCTCCAGGATCCACTTCAACACGCGGACGTTTTCCCCGTATCCCGGCCACAAGAATTTTCCGTCGGCGCCTCTGCGGAACCAGTTCACGTGGAAAATCTTGGGCGGTTTGGGGATTTTCTTGCCCATCTCCAGCCAGTGCTGGAAATAATCGGCCATGTTGTAGCCGCAGAACGGCAGCATGGCCATGGGATCGCGGCGCGTCACGCCAACGTCTCCGGTAGCCGCCGCGGTGGTCTCGCTGGCCATGGTCGCGCCCACAAACACGCCGTGCTGCCAGTCAAACGACTCGTACACCAGCGGCGCCACCCGCGCTCTTCGCCCACCAAAAATAAACGCCGAAATCGGCACGCCTTCCGGCGCTTCCCACTTCGGCGAAATGCTCGGCGATTGCTTCGCCGGAACCGTGTACCGCGCATTCGGGTGCGCCGCCGCGCCTTTCGACGAGTCCCACTTCTCGCCCTTCCAATTAATCAATCCGGCGGGCGGCTCGCTGCCGATGCCTTCCCACCACGGCTCGCGTTCCGTGGTTATCGCGGTATTCGTAAACAGCGTGTTTTTCGTCAACGCGCCCATCACGTTGGGATTGGTTTTCATCCCGGTGCCCGGCGCCACGCCAAAAAATCCCGCTTCCGGATTGATCGCGTGCAGATAACCGTCCGCCCCAATCTTCATCCAGGCTATGTCGTCGCCGACGGTCCACACTTTGTATCCCTGGCTTTGCAGCGCGGAAACCATCATCGCCAGATTGGTCTTGCCGCAAGCGCTGGGGAACGCCGCGCCCATATAGGTCACTTTGCCGCCCGGCGATTCCAGCCCCAAAATCAACATGTGCTCGGCCATCCAGCCTTGCTCGCGCGCCATCACGCTGGCAATGCGCAACGCAAAACATTTCTTGCCCAGCAACGCATTGCCGCCGTAACCGGAACCCACGCTCCAAATCAATTTTTCCTGCGGAAAATGCACGATGTATCGCCGCATCGGATCCAAATCGCCCAGCGAATGCAACCCTGGCACGAAATCGCTCGAGGCCCCCAGCCGGTTCATCGCCGCCGTGCCCATGCGTGACATGATCCGCATGCTCGCCACAACGTACGGGCTATCCGTAGCTTCCACGCCTATTTTGCTGAGCGGCGAATCCGCCGGCCCCAGGATGTACGGCACCACGTACATGGTCCGCCCGCGCATGGCTCCGTCCAGCAACGCGCCTACTTTGTGTTTGGCCGCGTCAGGGTCCATCCAATTGTTCGTCGGGCCGGCGTCATCCTTATTGGGCGCGCAGATGAACGTCAGGTGCTCGGTTCGCGCTACATCATTGGGGCTACTGCGGTGCAGGTAGCAATTCGGGTAGGTTTTCTCATTCAACGGCAGGGAATCCCCGGCCGCCAGCATTCCCGCGATAATTCGTTGGTTTTCCGCTTCGGACCCGTCGCAATACACCACGCGATCCGGCTTAGTCAGTTGTGCTGCTTCATTGACCCAGTTTTCTAACGGAGTCGGCACTCGCTGTCCCCCTGGGAAAGGTCAACTCGCCCGGTGCTTCGGTGCGAGAAGCCATGAGCGGCTAACGGACGCGCTCGCTTTTATCCTGTCCGGCAGCCAATCGAAAGGCGGGAACTTCAAGCCACCGCGACAAGTACTCCAATGCTTACTACCCGGCAGTCAGTTTATGTTAGCCCGGCGCTCCTGCGCAAGTTGCCGAAAACGCGGGTAGTGCCCTAATTTGTTGTTGCGCGTGGTTACGAAACTGACTGATTTAACCTTTAGTTCCATTGACGCGGTGTAACAACCACGGCACCGTAAGCGCAAGACTGGGAGGGAGTTTGGCCGATGGCAACGTGCCCCGCTTGCAATCACGATGTCGCCACCCCATTTTTCATGGACTTGGATGCCTGGAGGCACCTCGTCTGCCCTCATTGCCAGGCAAGACTGGAAATGAAACCGCCCCGCTCTTTTGTGTTAGCTCCCCTCATGGCACCCCTTTTTGTGCTCGCCAGGCAGGGCCGCGTCTGGGAGATCGTTGCCTTTGTTTATATGTTCGCAACCATCTTCCTGATGCTACTGGAAAGCTTTCGTCCCAAAGTGCGTCTCCGGACCAGGCCTCTGCCCAAGCCCACCATCCGGCTAAACATTGACGGTCCCTCAAATTAGGAGACGATCGAAACGCGAGCGTTTTCCCCGTGAAACCGCCCAAAGCCAGCGGCCCCGGCAAAGCCAGCGGCCCCGGCAAAGCGTCAGCCTCTGGCTAGCCAACCAACCATGCAAGGGAATTACTCGAGATCGATAGTTATAGCGCCTTACGCGTAAGAGCACCGGTGAAGGTCTACTCCTCGCGCAGCGCCTTCAGCGGATCGATCTGTGTCGACCTCCGAGCCGGCACGTAGCACGCCAGCATCGCCACCGCCGCCAACAACAAAGGCGCGCCGACCAGCAACCGCGGATCGTTCGTGCCGATTCGCAGCGCGTCGGCAAAAATATTCGCCAGCGCCGAAACTATCTTCGCCAACCCGATCGCGCCCAAGAATCCCAGAACCGTTCCGATGCCCACCAGAGCCGCACCTTCGCGCAGCACCAACCCCAACACTTGCGCCCTGCCTGCGCCCAGCGCCGTGCGGATGGCGATCTCTTTGCGCCTTTGCGCAACCGCGTACGCGGTGATCCCGGCGAGCCCGATGGCCGCCAGCACCAATCCAAACACTCCAATGGCGCCGTATGTCTGCGCCGAGAACCGCAAAGCTGCCCGGCTGCGGTCCAGATAACTGCCGAGCGTTTGCATCTGGAAGATGTTGAGATTGGGATCGATCGAAGTGATCTCGTTACGAATCGCGCTCTGCGTATCTGTTGCTCCATAGGCCGAAGCATCCGACCGCACCAGAATTGTCATCCCCCCGGCCGGCGGCCGCGCAAAATTACGCGACGTCAACGGCAAATAAAGGATGGGTTGGCTGAATCCCTGTACATCCCTCAAATCGCGGATCACCCCGACCACTTCATACGCTTGCCCGTCGTCTCGAACGCGCTTGCCGATCGCATTCCCAGTTCCAAAAAAGCCGCGCGCGGCGCTCTGGTTGAGCACGGCCGCCAAGCTCTTCGTTCCATCCCCGTGGCTTCGTTGATCCTCTTCCGTGAATTCCCTTCCTGCCAGCATCTGCTCGTTGAGCGTGGCAAAATAGCCTGCGCCGATGGCTTCCTCGAGCGCCGGCTTCAATATCGGCGCCGAACCGGGCGCCTCTTCTGCGGACAATTGGATCGGCTCCACGTCACTCGTAAAGGGTGGGTGCCCGGCCAGGGCGATACTGCGCGCCACCCCTGCGGCTTTCAGCCGTTCGGGGAGTTTCTCAAACAGCGCTTGCGCTTTTTCGGGGGCGTACCCGTCACGCACCGGATCGAGCGACAGCAACACCATGCTGTTCGGGTCGAACTTGGTTTGGATGCTGCTCGCCTTGCTGATTCCCAATACCAGGAATCCCGTCATCAGCAACAGCATCAGCGATGCCGCAACTTGCGCCACCATCAGCAAGTTGCGCAGGCCGATGCGCCGGTAACCCGGCAACTGCAGCGCCGAGCCTTCTTTGAGCGCCGGCGTCAGGTCCGCTTTCGTCGCTTGCAGCGCAGGCGTCAGGCTGAATCCAACGCCGCACACAATCGCCAAGCCGAACGCCAACACCCCAGCGTGCCAGTCCAGGTAGAAACCGGCTCCTTCCGGTATCGTCACGGGCGCTCGGAATTGCGTGTGCAATACTCCCAGTCCACACGCCAGCGCAAATCCGGCGATGCCGCCCAACAGTGAAAGCAAAATTCCCTCGCTCATCATCTGCCGAACCAGCCGGAAACGGCTGGCGCCCACCGCCAGACGAATGGCCAGCTCCTTGCGGCGATTGGCGCCCCGCGCGATCAGCATGTTGGCCAGATTCATGCATGCCAGGGTGATCACCAGGCCCATCAGAGTCAGCAGGAATCCGATCAGCGCCGGCTTCACTTTCCGCGGAATCGGTACGCTGGTACCTGCCGGAAGCAACGTTATACGCCGGCCTTTATCGATGCGCGTCGGCTGCGAAGCATCTTGCTCATCGAGCCGCCGGGTGATCGCATCCAGACCCGCTTCCGCTGCGTCAATCGTCACTCCCGGCGCCAGGCACATCATCGGCAGGAAGTCCTTAGCATTGCGTTGATGTAGCACGTCGTTGGCGAGCTCCGGAGCCAGCGCCGCCGGAGCCGTGATGGGCACGAACAGCTCCGAAGGATTAATGGAAAGTGCGCCATGAAAATCTCTCGGCGTGATTCCCACGATCGTCGCGATCTGCCCGTTCAGGTACAGGACCTGCCCCACCGCATCAGGCGACGCATTCAGCCGATTCCGCCAGAAACGGTCCGTGACCACTACCACCGGCACGTCGCCTGGCTTATCCAGTTCCGCGCTGAGCACTCTTCCACGCTGCGCTGCTACGCCCAGCACCGAAAAATAATCGGCCGATACCAGTTGACCAAAGACCCGTTCGGTCTTGGCATTTTGCTCGCCCGGCAGCGCCACGTTGAATGGGATCCCCGTCTGGAATGCCGCGACTCCGCTGAACAACTCCTTCTGCTCCCGAAACTGCTCGATCCTGTAGTACGACACCGGCGCGATATCGCCATCCGAAGACTGTTGCAGCATCACCAGCTTTTCCGCATTCGCCGCTCCAGGCAAATCGCGAAACAGCACCGCCCATCTGGTGCTGTAGACGTTGGTCGTCAGCCCGATCCCCAACCCCATGGAAAGAATGCCCACCAGCGCGAACCCCGGCGACTTCATTAGCCCCCGCCACGCATATCGCACGTCCCCGCGCATTTCGCTCAAATACTCGAGCGGCACGCGCATCGCAATATCCGCGATCAGCCCGATCAGCCCCGCGGTTCCGTGCCTCTTGGCAATGTCCTCCACCACATCCTCGCCAAGTTGCAACACCTCGGCTCCATAAGCCACCTTGAACTCATGCGGAAAAGCCCGTGCCAGCCACCGGTACATCCGCCATGCGAGGTTCATCTCATCACCACCCTGTCTCACAGCCTTGCTTCAAAAGCCGGAGGGCACGACTTCAGTCGTGCCGCAATTGCCGCGGAAGCTTTTGTAGCGGCCGCGCGTAGTTTGCGCGGGCGCCTTCGGACTGCGGCAGCTAGCCTTGCGACGTGCATTCTTAACCGTCCACTAGCCCTTGCTTGAGTTGCCCTTGTTTCGATTGAATCGTCCGCACCAGTTCCTGCAGCCGCTCGCATTCCGCGTCCAGCACTCGCCGACCCAGCTCCGTCAGCCGGTAGTACCGCCGCCGCGCATCATCCAACTCCGGCGCCGGCCGCTCATCCGACCCTTCAATCAGCCCCGCCTCGATCAACCGCTTGATGGACCCATACAGCGTCGCCGGCCACAACCGCACCTTGCCCTCGGTGCGATCCAGCACCTCCTGCATGATCCCGTACCCATGTAGCTCGCCGCCCGCCAGCGATAGCAGGATGTGAAACCACTGCGCTTTCAGGGGAATGAAGCGCTGCAGGTCAGCCTCGTTCATCTCAATCTCCTCAGTCGCTCCAATATCTATATCACTTGATATCTATATCTGTCAAGAGGAATCTTTTCCGCCTGCGGAGAGGGCAGCACATTCGGCAGGGGGAGGACGTTGTCAACCGCGTCTTAGCGATTCTTCGGCAGGATGGTCAGCAAGTCTCTCTGCCCGATCGGTCACAAAACGCAGTACTTATTAGATATTGCTTGACAATTTTTACTAATGTGATATAATGATTGTAGATCGAATTCCGGGTTCCGTCAGCTCCCGGCACTGTATGCTCGTCCCTTCAGGTAGTCATTCCAAGAAACCCGCTACAGCTCCGCTTTCCGGCCTATTCTCTTCCCCCTCAATCACTTGTGCACTCGCTAATGCACTCTTTGTCGCTCTTTTGCAGCAGAGCGCAGAGCATCTTTTTTCTTTTCAATCGCTTGCGCACTCTTTGTGTGTTTACCCGGGATGGCGTCTAGAGCGTCCTTGCAAATTTCAATTCTCATTTTTCTCGGCTTCTTGTCCCGCAACTCCTTTAGAAGCAACACTTACAGACGAACACCGCGTTTTGCCGTGTTTTGGCCGAAGTTGTCCGCTCGCAAGCCCTTTAGAATCAACACTTGCAAGATTTGCGTCCGTAACCCCTTTAGGCGCAACACTTACAGAAAACCAGGGGAGGGGGGCCTTACCGTGCTGACCGCTCCCTCACGCCGCCGCGGCCAGCGCTTCGGCTTGCGAAGTTACCATCAGCACGGATGGGTACGCCGCGGCGTCATGCAGCCGCAGGTAGAAATGGCCGATGCCGGCCAGGCCCAGCAGCAGGTTCGGGGTTTCGCCGCCGCCCAGAACTCCGCACGGCCATGGCATGCGGTTCTTCTCGTACATCTGAATGCCTTGCAGACCGAGATGCTGCGCCGCGGCTGCCCAGTCTTTGCGGTTCAACACTTCGGCGCCATAGATCAGCAGCTCGGCGTTGCCGCCGAGGCCATGGCACAGCGAGAAATTCGCTTGTCCGCCGTACAAGCCCGGATCGAGCGCTTTCATGGTCGTGCGAATCGCCGCTTCCGCTTCTTTGCGGAATTCCGCGTCGCCGGTCAGTTGGAAGCAGCGCAGCCGCGAGAGTCCGATTCCCGGCGCGCCATGGCACCACGCTACAGCGTATGTGGGCTCGGCTTTTTGTCCCGGCGGCACGCTCTGCAAGCTGCGCAGGTCCGGCCAGTTTTCATGTTGCGCGCTGAAGTGATGCCGCTCGTAGCGGAACGCGGCGCGTGCCGCTTCGCGGTAGCGCCGGTCTTGAACGGCGTGGTGCAGTTCGGTGAGCGCCCAGCCGATTCCGGCAGTTCCGTGCGAAAAGCCCAGCAAGTCCGGCTGTCCCGGCATGGCAATCGTCGTCCACGAACACCCTTCTTCGCGTTTGTTCGCGGTTTTCAGCAAATGCTCGCCGTGGCGTACCGCCAGTTGCAGAAAGACTTCCTTGGGGTACTTCCGGTAGAAACGCAAAAATGCGGGAATCGCGCCAGCGCTGCCCGAAATCACGTCCAGCAGGTGGGCATCGAGTTCCAGCCCCTGCAATCCTTCGATCAAATCGAATGCTGCGTGCAACAAATCGTCGCGGTCGAAGAGTTCGCCGAGTTCGGAAAGCACATAGGCGATGCCGGTTTGTCCGGAATAGAAACCCGAACGAGCCGACGCCGGAATTTCGCCGGCGCGCGAGGCGGCTTGCAACGCCGCCCCAAGGGCCGCGGTCTTGAATGGTTTCTCGCCAGTTGCGCGATACAACTGCCCGAGAAACAGTGCGATGCCGCTGGTGCCGTTGTACAGCTCGGGGCCGAACGCGCGATGCACCACGCTCCAGGTGCTGCTCTCGAATTCCATCGAGTCGCCCATCCAGTTGCAGCGCGTCCCGTCCCAAAGTGCGTCGCGGCACAGTCGCGCGCCGATCGCCATAGCCGTATCCAGGAACACTGTTCCGATTTTTTCGCTGGTCTTATGTGTCGGGCGTGTCTCACTCAAAACGTTCATTAGGCAAACTCCGGAGTGTCATAGAAATCAGCAGACTGCGCGTTCAAATGAATCCGATCGAAACTCAAACCGTACTGAGCAAAGTGGCGAGCCACTTCCTGCATGCGCTCGCTTTCCTTGGACAAGCCCTTGCTCGCCGCGCTCCAGATTCCCTCCGCCAGGATGCGGCAGCGGTTCATTCCGAAGCTTTCGCCGTTACCAGGATCTTCGGCGAACGCCAGTCCCGGCGCGAGTTTACGAGTGAACAGCGGCGTCTCCGGCAGAAGAAACGCTTTCAGCGTTTCGCGGCCGCTGGCGGCCAGTTCCGCGGAAATGCGGAAGAATTTCTTGCTGACGTACAGCACCGCCGCGTCCAGCCGCTCGAATTGACCGCTGATGGTCATGCACTTGTAGCGGAACGGCACCTGAAACCGGTTGAGCGTTTGCGTCACCCAATTCGTCAGCGGCACCGCGCCTTCTTCGCGCAGATTCCAGTAAAAGCGCGTCAGCCGCGTTTCGTCAGCGGGATCGCTCTCCGCTTCACTGAACGCAAAGTAGAATCCCGGCTGCATGGTCCGCGATTCGTGCGGGAAATACACGCTGATTTGGCTGCCGCGCCGCGGCGGAACCCCTGGCCCGTCGAAGGTCAGAAATTCCCCCGGCCACACCGCGCGCTGCTTGCCGGATTTTTGCGCGATCACCTGGCCGGAAGTCTCGATTCGTGCAATCTGCCAGCCGGTATCCCAGCGGGGCTGACCGGAATTGGCTGCCGACAGTTCCGCGCCGAGATCCCGAGGAGGCAACACCGGCGAAGCCGGAACAGCAGCGCCGCTCTTCGCCGGAAACGGTTTGCAATAACAACTGGCGTACAGACAATTGCGCAAGGTGGCGACCAGCGGGTTTTCCTGCGCCGCTTGCATGCCCGGAACGGTCTGCGGCGCCGCACTGGCGTTGAAATTTTGTCCGGCGAAGGAGAAGGCCGTCGCCGAGGAAATATTCACGGCGCTTACGATTGCCTTCACGCGTTCTGCTGTCGTTTCGCTATGCATGGCGCTCCTCTTAGAATCCCAGCAATTCGCGAATGGCTTCCTGCGGACGGGTCAGCACATTCAAGCTCACTTGCAGCAGATACAGAATGTTGGTGGAGACTTGCGGCGAGTAGTACATGTATTCGTAAGCCGTCTGAATCATGCGCGCCGCGGCGCTGCGCACCGAACGTTCGAGTTTTTCAGCCTGACTTTGTTTCGGAATGCCCATCAGTGCGGCGTAAGTCTTCCAGAAGTGCTTCATGGCCGGCTGCATCTTTTCTACCGGAAATTGCGCACGAGCCACGAGATCGTCGGTGGTGGTTTCCGCTTGCGCGGGCATGGAGAAAATCCAGAACGACAGATACGCCTGGAAAATCGCTCCAACGTCCCAGCAGGGATCGCCAAAGTCGGACAACTCCCAGTCAATCAGCTTCAGTTCTTTGTCACCGTTGCCGTCTTTCGGAACCAGCAAACAGTTGTCCCACTTCACATCGCCATGAATCAGGCATTGCGCGGACCATTGCGCGCGCAGCGTTTCAAGCGAAGAGCGAAACTCCGGATACCGTTGAATGATGCCCACGATCTGCGTGTTCCCGCCGCTGATGGCCCCGCCGCCGGCCGGATTGAACTGGTCGATAGACAAAATCCACGGCACCCGCTGCGGGAAAGTGGATTCGAGCGAACTCTTGCGCGCGCGAGCGGGAACGCCTTGATGATACGCGGCCAGAATCCGCGCCAGGCTCTCCGCGGACTCGAGTGAGAATTCTCCGGTACGCCGGTGATGGTCGGTCAGGCTCTCGCTGCCCGCCAGCAGGCCGAGGACGAGGACGTTGGCGGCGGCATCGAAATCGTGGTATTGCGGCAGCAGCGGCGCCAGCGCCGCAAAATCGGGATCGTTCCCGGCCAGCCAGTAGCAACTGGATTCGCAACGCAGCGAAGCAATCGCTTGCTGGTCCCAGGTCTGCACCTGCTTGACGAAATATCCGGGGCTCTTCTTGCGAATGACCTTGTAATTGCGATTGCGCCGCGTCGATTCGACGATCCAGAGATCGCCATCGACCACCGACTCGCGGCTGACCAGCCCGCGCTCCAGCAGGTAGTGCACGATATTCTTGGTTGTCAGCATCATGGCATTCGCACTCCGAAATCGACGCTAAGTAGTGATTCTTGCGAGGTTTGCGTTTCGTGCGAACCTCGCCCGCCCCGTTTTGGTGTCCGTTTTGGTGTCCGTTTTGGTCCCCGTTTGGTGCCCGTTCGGTGTTGGTTACGGAACGGAGCGAGGTTCGCATCGCGAAACGCGTCGGTTGGTGTGGCTAAGATCGTGCCGGGATGGGGCGCAGCAGTGCTGCGCCCCTACCGGTGCGGTTCCTAGAACTGGTTAAAGCCGCCGAAGCCGCCGAAACCGCAGGCGAGCGACGGGCAGAAAGCAAAGGCGGTTGGACACCCTGCCTGCGACGGGCAGAGCAGCGTGGGATGGCAAGCGATGATGTCCTGCGTCGGGCAGGCCATCAGCGTGTGCGGTTGCGGGCAGAAGATGGTCTGCCTGATTTGCAGGAACTGCGGGTGCATGCCGCCAGCGACCGGGTTTACGCCTCCGCCGCCGGGTCCCTGCCCGCAGGCAACGCCTGACGGACAGAAAGCGGACGGACAGAATTGGGTGGGCAGCGGGCAACCCAGCTGGGTCACTTGCAGGCAGATGATCTGCTGGGTATGGCAGAGAATCGTGGGATGGCATTGCACAAAATGCTGCGTCTGCGGACAGAACAGCGTGTGCACGGGTTGGCAGATGACCGGCGAGGTCAGGTGCAGAGCAGGAACTGCGGCGCCAAATGCAGCGGCGGGTGCGACTCCTCCAGCGATGGGACCTGGACCTTGCGGACCTGGGCCTTGTGGGACGCATCCGAAACCGCCGGACGCGGCTCCGCAGAGGATGGCCGGGTGTGATGGGCAGAGGTGTATGCCTTGCGAAGGGACGCAGTCCAGACGCAGGGTTGGGCAGATCTCCACTACCGATGGACCGCAGTGCAAGCGTTGCACGGACGGGACCGGGCAGTGAACGAGTTGGAGCGTCGGGCACTGGGCGACGACGATCGATGGACGGCAGGCCAGCTGGTTGTGTGTGGGGCAAGCCGGTGTCGGGCAGAACGCGCTAACCACCGGGCACTGAGGTCCGGTGATGCCACACGCGGGGCCTCCGATGGTGCAGGCGATGACGTGATGGGTGGGGCAGGCCGGCGTTGGGCAGTTCGCGCTGACGATCTGGCATTGTGGATTGACGGTGTTGATGCACGCGCGGATATCCACGGTGCAGCCAGGGTGGTGAGTGGGACACGCCGGAGTCTGAGTCGGCGGACAGAACGGCGTTTGCCCGCAGGGAAACTGATGGGTGGGCGGGTTGCAGTTCGGGTCGACGGCAGTGCAGATACCATGCTGCGACGGGCAGTTGAGGCCGACGACGGTGCAGGCGAAGTCGGTGGTTGGGCAATTCGGTGCGTTCACCGAACATGCCGGGACGGTGAGGCACGCGACGGAGGGCTGCTGGAATCCCTGCGCAGCGGCGAACCCAGCGGCAGCTTGGCCGCGGACAAATTCCTGCTGGATGCGGCCTTCGAGGAATCTGGCTTTGAGGCGGTTGGGACCGACTTTGCCGTGGATGAGTTCGGCATCGCTTTTGATCCAGACGAGCGAGCCGCCGAGCGGCGATTGGTCCTTGGGAATTTCCTGGGTGTGGAGAATGGCGTCGTTGGGAATCTCAACATAGTCGTCGAGGCCATTCAGGTATAGCCGTGAGTGTCCCTCCTCCGAGGAGGCGCCGACGAGACCGCTGAGGAGCAGGGCGTCGGGGGGAGCTTTGGGATCTTTCACAAGCTTGGCAATCAGATCGTCTTGCTTGAGGCTTGCCTTGTTTTCGGATTTTTCAGCCATGCGTGGGTTCTCCATGCGAACGCGGGGGAGCGAGGCGCGCGGTAGTGGGCGGGCTCCTTCCCGAAAGAAGTGGAAGGTTGTGTCGCGGAGGCGGAGTCCCTCTGGACGGCACCGTTGCGAAAACCTATGCAGATGGGTGCACAGGACTGATGGGGAGAGTGAAGTTCACCAGACGGGAGCAAACGGGAGAACGAGCGTACAGCGGTTTATTGCAATGTTGAGGCGGGAGCTCCTTTCCCTGGGGCAGGCGAAACGCCGCGCAGCGCATTCCCTGGCCACACGCACGGATGGGTTTTCCAGGCACTCGCGGCAAAGTCTCCGCCGCACGACGCCCGCTGCCGTCCAGACATCAACTTCAGAAAAGTAGTGCGGGCGATTGCGGAAACGTTTCAGGAGAAACCGCGGGAAGCATGGCGTGCTAAGATTTGCGGCATGTACGCGCAGAAATTTTTGGTGGAGGTGGTGGTTCGCGGAGAGCGGCGGGCGTGTCCGTTAGAATGGCTGGACCAGTTCTGCATGCGGAATTTTACGAATTCGGCGGATTTCGACGATACGTTGCCGGTGGCCGAGGGCCAGGTGGAAGCGAGTTTCCGGTTGACGCCAGAGCGGTTTGCGGAAGGATTGGGAGCGTGGTTGACGCAGCGGGGGAAAGGTGAAGGGCAGCCGGTGAAAGTGGAAGTGCGGCGGGAGAATCCGTAGCCATCGGGACAAGAAAGCAGATTCCTCGGAGCCTGTGGCTCCTCGGAATGACACGTTTTTTTGGGGGGGCCTGCTAGGCGGCGGGATCGTCGCGTTCTTCGCCGTTGAGCAGAGCGCGGATTTGCGGGAGGGCGGCGCGGGCGGCGGTTTCGCCAGCTACGACCATTTCATCGGTCTTGGTGAAGTCGTCCCAGACGAAGGGTTTTACGTTTGGTTCGATGATGACATCGGCTTGGGTGCGCCAGGCAAGATCGGTGTGACGCTGAATGATGTTGAAGGAGCGGCTGAGAACGTCGGTGAAGGTGCGCGGTTCTTCGAGATTACCGGCTTCGAGATAAACGGCGATGACCACGTCGGCGCCGAGGAGGAAGGCGCCTTCGACCGGGACCGGGGCGGTGAGAAAGCCGTCAACGAGGGTGCGGCCTTCGAACTGGATAGGCACGAAAAGACCGGGATAGGCGCAGGAAGCGCGCATCGGCGGGCAGATAAGTCCGCTGGAATAATAGACGGAAACGCCGGCGCTGATGTCGGTGGTGGCGATGGCCAGAGGCGTGTGCAATTCCTCGAAGGTTTTGACCGGAGTCATGCGCGCGAGATATTTTTCCATGCGTTGATTGGTGGCGAGGCCTAGCCAAGAAGGCGTCCAGCGGCCGAAATCGGCGAAAGTGGTGGTGGCGCCGATGCGCTGCATGTCTTCGAGGGGACAGCCAGCGCAATAGGCGGCGCCGATGAGCGCGCCGACGCTGGTGCCGGAAACGACGTCGACCGGGATTTTGGCGGCTTTGAGCACGCGGAGAACTCCGATATGCGCGATGCCGCGAGCGAAACCTCCGGCGAGGGCGAGGCCGACACGCGGGCGATTGCGCTTTTCTTCTTCCGCGCCGTACGCAAACTCGCGGAAGCGGTCCTTGGCGTTGCGAAGCCAGTCGATGGCGTTAGACACGACTCACCCCTGAGTTCTTCTAGTTTAGAACATCGTGGGAGAGCGTGCGCTGGTTTGACCGCAGAATGCTGGTTTTGTAACCTGTCCTGCCGACCGATACGGGCCGGGTTAGCGGAAACAGGAAAGAGCAGGTCATGAAAAAACGCATCGAAAAAGCAGCGGTGCTGGGCGCAGGAACGATGGGAGCGCGCATCGCGGCGCACTTTGCGAATGCGGGATTGCCGTGCATTTTGCTGGATATCGTGCCGCCGAATCTGCCGGCCGGAGCGCCGCCGGCGGAGCGTAACAAAATTGTGCGGGCCGGGCTGGAGGCGGCGAAGAAGTCAAAGCCCGCGGCGTTTTTTGCGGGCGGGCTGGCGGACAAAGTCAGTATCGGCAATTTTGAGGACGATCTGGCGCGGGTGGCGGAAGCGGATTGGATCATCGAAGTGGTGGCGGAGAATCTGGAGATCAAGCGGAAGCTGCTGGCGCGGGTCGCAGAATTCCGCAAGCCGGGCGCGATTGTGACGACGAATACTTCGGGCTTGCCGGTGCATTTGATCGTCGAGGGAATGAGCGAAGAGTTCCAGCAACACTGGGCGGGAACGCATTTTTTCAACCCGCCGCGGTACATGAAATTGGTGGAGGTGATTCCGGGGCCGAAGACCTCGGCGGACGTGCTGGAGACACTGGGCGATTTCTGCGACCGGCGGCTGGGCAAGGGGGTGGTGCCGGCAAAGGACTCGCCGAACTTTATTGCCAACCGCATCGGAACGTTTTCGATGCTGAACGCGCTGCGATTGATGAGCACGCTGGGAATGACGGTGGAAGAAGTGGACGCATGCACGGGACCGGCGGTGGGCTGGCCGAAATCGGCGACGTTCCGGACGGCGGACCTGGTGGGGCTGGATGTGTTGTTGCATGTGGTGAAGAACATTTACGAGACCGCGCCGAATGACGAGTCGCGGGAAATGTACCGAGTGCCTGCGCTGCTCGAGGAAATGGTCAAGCGCGGGTGGCTGGGCGACAAGACCGGGCAAGGCTTTTACAAGAAGGTGAAAGGCGCGGGCGAGAAGGAAATTCTGACGCTGGACACCAACACCATGGAGTACCGCCCACGGCAGAAAGCGAAATTCGCTTCACTGGAAATGGGCAAAGCGATTGAGGACACCCGGGAACGGCTGCGGGCGCTGGTTGGGCCGATGCTGGAAGGACAAAAAGGCGATAAGGCCCAGCAGTTTTTGTGGGGCGGGATTTCGGAGATGTGTTTGTACGCGGCACGGAGAGTGCCGGAGATTTCCGACAATCTGGCGGACGTGGACCGTGCGATGCGCTGGGGATTTGCGTGGGAGCTTGGACCGTTCGAGATGATGGACGCGATTGGGGTGCAAGCGTTTGCGGCGCAAGTGCAGAAAGAAGGGCGGGGGCTGCCGGCGGTAGTGGAGAAATTGCTGGCCAGCGGGCGCAAAGGATTTTACGAATCCGCTGGAGGGACGACGACGGTTTTCGATCTGCACAGCGGCGCGAAGAAAGTGGAAGAGCCGAAGGGCGTGATTCAGCTGAAGGCGTTGAAGGACGCTGGGAAAGAAGTGGAGCGCAATCCGGGAGCGAGCCTGATCGATTTGGGCGACGGCGTGGCGTGCGTGGAGTTTCACGGAAAGATGAATGCGATTGGCGCGGATTTGATCGCGATGATTCACAAAGGGTTGAAGCGGCTGGAGACGGACTTTGATGCGCTGGTGATCGCGAATCAGGCGGTGAATTTTTCGGTTGGCGCGAACTTGATGCTGGTGCTGGTAGCGGCGCAGGAGCAGGAGTGGGACGAACTACACATGGCAGTGAAGCAATTTCAGAACGTGAATATGGCGATCAAGTACGCGCGGAAGCCGGTGGTGGCCGCGCCGCAGGGAATGGCGCTGGGCGGCGGATGCGAAGTGAGTTTGCATTCGGCAAAGATTCAAGCGGCGGCGGAAGCGTATATCGGGCTGGTGGAAGTTGGCGTGGGATTGATTCCGGGAGGCGGCGGATCGAAAGAGATGCTGATTCGCGCGAATGAACACTCAGCTGGCGGAGAGGACCTGGATTTGTTTCACGCACTGAAGCCGGTGTTTGAAACGATTGCCACGGCGAAGGTGGGGACGAGCGCGGAGGAATCGCGAGAGCTGGGATTCTTGCGGCGGGGAGATGGTGTGTCAATGAATCGCGACCGTCTGGTGGCGGATGCGAAAGAGGCGGCTCTCGGGATGGTGCGCGGCGGGTTCACGCCTGCGGCGGCGAGTTGGCAGGAGGGCGCGCAGACCACGCAGATTAAAGTGCTCGGCGAATCGTTTCTGGCGGCGGCCAAGATGGCGATTCATATGATGATGCGCGGCGGGTACGCGTCCGAATACGACGCGCATGTGGGGCGCAAACTGGCGAATATTCTGGCGGGCGGGGCGCTCAGTTCTTCGCAGATGGTGAGCGAGCAGTACGTTCTGGATTTGGAGCGCGAGGCGTTCGTTTCGCTGTGCGGCGAGAAGAAAACGCAGGAGCGGATTGCGCATACGCTGAAGACAGGGAAGCCGCTGCGGAATTAGCTGGCGTGGTAATGCGGCGCGACGCTGTTGACGCGTTGCTCGTGCTGAAATGCGCGGTACGACAAGAAGTCCAGGCGGCGATTGAGAATTACAGGCTGGTTGCCATAGCCAGCAAGGCCGGCTGGCCAGGTATAAATAACGGATAAAAACGCATAGAATCGTATTACAATGGCGCGCCGCAGGCCGGCGATATCCGCTGCGGCGGAATCCGGGAGAGCGCCATGCATCGAAGTGCTTTGCTGCCGCCGCGGGAAGCCGCGCGCATTCTGGGAATCAGCTACCCCACGCTGAAGCAGTGGATTTACCGGGGCAAGCTGCAAACGGTGAAGACGCCCGGCGGGCACCATCGCGTGCCGGAGAGCGAGATCGACCGGCTGATTCCGAAGAGAATGGAGCGCGGCGACGTGGCTACGCGGCGGATCAATTTTCGAAAAATCAGCGGACGAAACCAACTGGTGGGGCGGGTGCTGTCGATCAAGTACAGCGGATTGCTGGCGCAGGTGACCATGGCCATCGGCGAGCAGCACATTACCGCGATTATTACCGCGGACGCGGCGAAGGAGATGCGGCTGAAGCCGGGCGAGCGAGCCGCGGCGCTGATCAAATCAACGGAAGTGATGGTGCTGCGGGTATGAGCGGGCGCAGGAGAATACTGGGCGCAGTTCGGTGGATGCTGGCCGGTTGGTGCGTTGGTGTTCTTGCCTTCTGCAGTGTTTGCGCCGCACAAGAAAACAACATTCGCGTGGCGGCGGCGGCAGACCTAAAGTTTGCCATGGCGGAACTGCTACGACAATTCGAGCAGAAAAGCGCCGCGAAGGTTGATGTGACGTACGGGTCGAGCGGGAATTTTTTTTCGCAGATACAAAATGGCGCGCCGTTCGACGCGTTCTTCTCGGCGGACATCGAGTATCCGCGGAAATTGGCGGCTGCGGGAAGGGCGGAGGCAGATACGCTCTACGAGTATGCCATCGGGAGAATTGTGATTTGGGCGCCGGCGGATACGAAGGTGGACGTGGCGCGCGACGGATGGAAAGCGCTGCTGGATGCGCGGGTGCAAAAGATTGCGATTGCGAATCCGGAGCATGCGCCATACGGGCGGGCGGCGGTGGCGGCGATACAAAAGGCGGGCGTGTACGAGCAAGTGAAAGCGAAGTTGGTGTACGGCGAGAATATTTCGCAGGCGGCGCAGTTCGTTCAGTCCGGCAGCGCGCAAGCGGGGATTGTGGCGCTGGCGCTGGCGGTCTCGCCCGCGATGAAAGATGGGCAGTCTTGGGCGATTCCGGCGGAGATGCATCCTCCGATCACGCAAGCGGCGATCGTCCTGGCAGGAGCGCGGAACAAGAGCGGTGCGGCGGCGTTCCTGAAATTCGTTGGGAGCGCAGCGGGCAGAGAGGTGCTAACGCGATTTGGGTTTCAGCCGCCGGATACGGGAATGGAGCAGCGGAAAGAATCAGAGAACAAATGACACGGAGCATTGGTTAGGACAGGGATTCTCCGAAAAGAAGAAACCATGGAAGCAATGTGGCTGTCAGTGAAACTGGCGGGTTGCGTGGCGGGGATTTTGCTGGCGCTGGGTATGCCGCTGGCGTACTGGCTGGCGTACACCAAGTGGCGATGGAAATTTTTGCTGGAAGTGATTGTTGCGCTGCCGCTGGTACTGCCGCCGACAGTGCTGGGATTTTACGCGCTGGTGGCCATGGGATCGCACGGACCGCTGGGCGCGCTGTGGACGGCTTGGTTCGGGCACAGCCTGGCGTTTACGTTCGGCGGGCTGGTGCTAGCGTCGGTGCTGTATAGCTTGCCGTTTGCGGTGCAACCGCTGATCGCTTCGTTTGAGGGCGTTGACGGCAAGTTGCTGGCGGCGTCCGCGGTGCTGGGCGCGGGAAAGTGGCGAACGTTCTGGCGGGTGATTCTGCCGTTGTCGCTGCCCGGCGTGCTGACCGCAGTGGTGCTGAGCTTTGCGCACACGATGGGCGAATTTGGCGTGGTGCTGATGGTCGGTGGAAACCTCGCCGGAGTGACGCGCACGGTGTCTATCGAGATTTACGATCACGTGCAATCGTTGGAGTATGGTGCGGCGAACCGGCTGGCGCTGGCGTTGCTGGCGATTTCTTTTGTAGTGCTGGCATTCGTGTATGGAATTAATCGCCGGGTGAGACGACGAACGTGGATGCCGTGGACAGCGGAGTGACGCCGGCAGCCAGCGGTGCGGGCAGCGTGCTGAGCGCAAAAATACGCAAAGAACGGCGCGAAGCGGGCCGCCCGGCATTCCTGCTAGATGTTTCGGTCGAGCTTCCGGCGGGAGTGACAATTCTCTTCGGTCCTTCCGGAGCCGGCAAATCGACACTGCTGGATTGTATTGCTGGTCTGGTGCAGCCCGATAGCGGGCGAATCGCCATCGGCGAAAGGGTAGTGTTTGACGCGGAGCGAGGAATTGACGTCGCGCCACAATACCGGCGGGTGGCTTACCTGTTTCAGTCGCTGGCACTGTTTCCGCATATGACTGTGGAAGAGAATGTGAGGTACGGGCTGGCGCACCTGCCGCCCATAGAACGAAAAATGCGCGCGGAAGGAATTTTGCAGAGCTTTCGCGTGGACCGGCTCGCGGGACGGAGGCCGGAGGAAATTTCCGGTGGAGAGAAGCAGCGCGTGGCGTTGGCGCGATCGTTAGTGACTGAGCCTCGAGTCTTGTTGCTGGACGAGCCGCTGATCGGGCTGGACGCGGAGTTGAAGTCCGCGATCGTGGACGATCTGCGGGCGTGGAATGCGGCCAAGAAGATTCCCATCTTGTACGTGACGCACAGCCGCGATGAAGTGGACGCGTTAGGCGAGCGAGTGATTGCGCTGGACGGCGGAAAAGTGGTTAGCGAAGGCACGCCACAGAGTGTGCTGGATGCGCCGAGGCGCAAGCGACTGGCACAAGCGGCGGGATTCGAGAATTTGCTGAGCGGCACCGTGATGGACTTGCGAGAGGAAGATGGGGTGATGCGCGTGCGCCTGGGGCAAACGGAACTGGAAGTGCCGTTGGGGCATGCGCGTGCCGGAGACCGGGTGCGCGTGGCGATTCGCGCGGGAGATATTCTGCTGGCCACGGAGAAGCCGCGAGGACTCAGTGCGCGGAATCTGCTGGCTGGCAAGATTGTTTCTATCGAGGAGCGGGGAGCAATCGTTGCGGCACGGGTGGATTGCGGAGACATGTTTCAGGTGCAGGTCACGAAAGGAGCGGCGCGGGAGCTAGAGCTGAACGCGGAAGCTCAGGTGTGGCTGGTCGTAAAAACGCATTCGTGTCATCTGGTTGAAGAATAGCAAGGAGAACGGCGGCGGCGGTTTTGGCGTCGGCGAGGCGGGTATGGGTCGTCTCACCGAAAAAAAAATGCAGCTACGGTTTGGTGTTGGGCTTGGCGGCTGCCGCGCCGCCAGCATGCGTGGAAAACTTGACTTCGTCCGCTTCCAGGCCGGTGTCCTTGGGAGTGGCATGAATGACCACGAGATCTCCGACGGCTAGATCGGAGGACTTGGCGGATTTGTAAGTGTCACCGGCGTGCCGCATAAAGACGGTGGAAGAGCCAAGCTTTATCAGAACGGAACTGCCGTCTTGCACCTTAACGACGATCGAATCCGCATTGATCTTCTCCACCGTGCCCTTGACGTGCTTCTTATCGCCATGGGCCACCGTCGCAGAGGCAAGCAGCGTGGTGAGCAGCAAAACTATCAGCAATCGTTTCATGACAAGGCCCTCCAGACAGCAAAACCAGCCTACTTAATATTCTATTCCAGTTCTCTCAGGGCGCCGAGTCGCGACAATCACGAATTCGCGATCCGGGAACTCCTCTCACCCTCAGGGCATGTTGGGATTCTTCTTGGCGGGCTGTTGGGAGTTGGATGGCTTGGCGGAGCCGTTCAGAAAATCGTCTTCTTCCTGCTCTTCCAGCCGGTCTTCCACGCCTTTGGGATTGTAGCGCTCCATTTCCGCCAATTCTTCGGGTGTGAGTTGCGGAAGGTGTCGAATGAAGTGCACCAGGCGCCAACTGTCCTCTTCCGCGCCACCGTGCCCTGAAAAAGCGGGCATACCTGTAAATCGAACACCATTTTCGATGATCCAGAATAGTTCGCCATCGGAAAGCTGCCGGGTTTCCGGCCGACGCAGGTCCGGGGGCTTCGGATACAGCCCCAGACCGAACATGGTTAGGCCACCGCCGTCATTCGCATGGCAAATGGAACAGTGATCCGCAAAATGGAGCCGGCCTTCGCGAAGATTCTGCGGCGTTGCCGTGATGGGGTTCACCGTGCGCCGCGCGTCGGTCGGGATGGACAAGTGGCGCGTCCGGTTTGCCAGCAGGGATTCAAGCCGGCTGGGCACCGCGCGGGCGCTGAGCCCGTCATGAAACAGCGCCACGCCGGCAGCAATAGCGGTGGCGGCTGCCGCCAGCAGAATAACCAAGAGAAAAGGCCCGCGCTTCATGACAGTATTCATGTTAGAGGAGCGGAAGGAGCTACGCCAGCGGTGTGTCGCGGCAAGAACTCCCTTGGTTTCGAAGAGACAAAAGATTGACGCTCCAAAAAGGAGACTTCGGAAATGGGCTTTCTATTCCGAGCCATTGGCAGCGCATAAGCCAAGCACGGCCGCAAACGCCTGCCGGCCCAAGGTTTGATAGGATAGCAAGGCAGCGGCACGCACATGAATGAGGCACCCCAAGTCGTTAGTCCGCGAGATGCGCAGCTGGTCCTTGTATCGTGCTCGGCCAATGTGCGTGAAGCGCTGGAGCGCGCCCTATGCGGTGAAGCGTTGGGCTTCGAACCGGCTTTGCTGCTTGGCCAGACGGAAGGTGCTGACCTGCAAGCTCTGGTGGCCGTGGCAGACAAGCTGCGCCGCGAGACCGTCGGCGACACGATCACCTATGTCGTCAATCGCAACATTAATTTCACCAACGTATGTTTCGTGGGCTGCAGTTTTTGCGGATTTGCACGAGGCCCGCAAGCAGCGGACGCTTACTCTTTTTCGACGGACGAAGTCGTGCGGCGCGCCGAAGAAGCCTGGCAGCGCGGCGCAACCGAAGTGTGCATTCAAGGCGGGTTGCCGCGCGATCTGGACGGCTTTTTCTATCGCGATTTGCTACGCGCTATCAAACGCGCGATTCCGCAGATGCACGTGCATGCGTTCTCGCCGATGGAAATCTCCTACGGCGTGGACAAAACGGGAATGCCGCTTCGCGACTACTTGCAGATGATGAAGGATGAAGGCCTGGGCAGTATCCCGGGCACCGCCGCGGAAATTCTGGATGACCGCGTGCGGCGGGAACTGAGCCCCAACAAACTCCCGGTGGCGCGATGGGTAGAAATCATTACCATGGCGCACGAACTGGGCATCCCGACTACCTCGACGATGATGTACGGCCACGTGGAGGAAGCTGCCGACTGGGTGCGGCACATTCTGCTGCTGCGAGAAATTCAGAAACGCACCGGCGGGTTCACGGAATTTGTTCCGCTGGGATTTGTACATGAGAAGACCCGCCTGTATCGACACGGAGGAGCCCGGCCGGGCGCCAAGCGCGATGAACATCTGCGCGTTCATGCGCTGGCGCGGGTGCTGCTGCACGGAGCGATTCGCAACGTACAAGTCAGTTGGGTCAAACTCGGATTCGAGACTTCCCTGGCCTGCATGAATGCCGGCGCCAACGATTTCAGCGGCACGCTGATGGAAGAAAGCATCTCGAAAGCCGCGGGAGCGAACTTCGGCGAATATGTTTCGCCGGAAGAATTTCAGTCCATGATTCGCTCGATTGGCAGAGTACCCGCCGAGCGCACCACGACCTATCGCATCCGCCGCACCTTTGATGATAGTGGTGGCGCGAAACCGCAAATTCCCGCGCGGCTCCAACTGAACTCCGCGGAGCATCATTCGCCGTACTCGGAAGGCGCCTACTAACGGCCCCAATGCGCGCGCTGCTGTTGCCTATCAAAAACCTGGAGAATGCCAAGCAACGCCTCGCGGGGATCCTCTCGCCCGAGCAACGCTTCGGGCTGGCGCAAGCGATGCTGGCGGACACCATGAGAGCGATCCAGGGCGTACGCGCAGCCGACAAAATATTCGTGGCCACCAACTACGAACCAGCCATGCGATCGGCGCGCGAGAACGGTTGGGAAATTCTCCGCGAGCAGCAGCAAATCTCCGAAAGCGATTCCGTGGACGCAGCGTCACGCATCTGCGAACAGCAAGGCGTGACTGCGCTCTTGCGCCTGCCGCTCGATCTTCCGCTGGTGCAGGCAAGAGACGTTGACGAATTACTTCTGCTCGATTGCCCTGCGCCCGGAATGGTGATTGTGCCTTCGGGGGACGGCACCGGGACCAACGCGCTGCTGCGCACTCCGCCAACGCTCTTCCCTTCGCGTTTCGGCAACGGCTCTTTCGCAAAACACCTGGCCGAAGGCCGGCGCGCCGGAGCATGGGTACTCGAGCGCCGTAATGCGCGCCTGGAAATGGATGTCGACGATGAATCAGATCTGCGGGCGCTGCTGCAACACGATTTGAGCGGAACGGAAACCGGGGAGTGGCTGCAACGGAACAAGATCGATGCAAACTGGGCGAGAAGCTCTTCCGGCCGATGAACCAAAATCTCGTGTGCGGTCTTCAGCGCAGGATCAAGTACACCAGTTCCCCGTTGAAGAAAAGAATGGCGGCAGCGATAACCCAGGCAGAAATCACGGTCAGGCGCGAGTTGGCGAACTCGCCCATCTTGCGCCGGTCGCTGGTGAATTGAATCAGGGGAATCACCGCGAACGGCAACTGAAAACTCAAAACCACCTGGCTCAGAATCAGCAGCGAAGTGACTTTGTTCTCTCCCGCGAAGCCAATCACCAGCGCCGCCGGAATAATTGCGATACTGCGGGTGATCAGCCGCCGCAGCCAGGGCTTCAGCTGAATCTCCAGAAATCCTTCCATCACAATCTGCCCGGCCAACGTGCCAGTCAACGTGGAGTTCTGCCCCGAAGCGAGTAATGCGCAGGCAAAAAGGGTGCTGGCGAGACTGGCGCCGAGCACCGGCGTCAGCAGCTTGTAGGCGTCGGCAATCTCCGCGACTTCCTGCAAGCCGCGTGTGTGAAAAGCGGCCGCACCAAGGATTAGAATCGCGGCATTGATGAACAAGGCGAAAGCCAGGGCTAGATTCGAATCCAGTACCGCGTAGCGCAGGGCCTCGCGCTTTTCGCGCGGCTGCAACCCAAACGCCCGCGTCTGTACGATGCTGGAATGCAAATACAAATTGTGTGGCATCACCGTAGCCCCGAGGATGCCGATGGCGATGTACAACATCTCCTTGTTGCGCAGAATTTCCGCTCGCGGCACAAAACCGTGCAGCGCCTCCCGCCACACCGGGTGCGCAAAAAAGATTTCATACGCGAAGCACGCCCCGATAGTCGCGATGAGCGTGATCACAAACACCTCGATCAGCCGGAACCCTCGCCCTTGCAACGCCAGCACGATCAAGACATCCAGCGCCGTAATCAGCACGCCGGCAAGCAGCGGCAACCCAAAGAGCAGTTTCAGCGCGACCGCCGACCCCAGCACTTCCGCCAAATCGCAGGCCGCAATCGCAATTTCGCACACGACCCACAGCCCGATGGCAGTGGGCCGCGAATAGTGTTCACGGCACGCCTGCGCCAAATCGCGGCCGGTGGCAATGCCCAGCTTGGCGGAAAGCGCCTGCAGAAACATCGCCATCAAATTGCTGAGCAGAATCACGCTGAGGAGCGTGTAGCCAAATTTCGAGCCGCCGCCGATGTCGGTTGCCCAGTTCCCTGGGTCCATGTACCCGACGGCTACCAGGTAGCCGGGCCCCGCAAAGGCCAGCAGCTTGCGAAACCACGAAGCTCCGGCGAAAACGGGAATGCTGCGATACGATTCAGGCAAAGATGGCCGGGCCGCCGCAAGGCCGCGCGGGCGCGCGATCAGGCTAGCCGAACGCGATTCCGCATCGAGAGTCTCAGCAGCTTCCAGGGAGGGTGGTACGGTGTTCGCCATGTTTCGGTGTTAACTACGGTGAACCTCCGTAGTAAACTATACTTAATACATCCGCTTGTCAATAGCCCTTCGCTCCCAGGTTGCTAGGAGAACGCAGCACATCCACCGCTGTGATAACTTGAAGGGGTATCTAACGGAGAAAATCAATGGAAGAGCAGCGGCAGCAGCCCGGGCAAGTGCAGATCAAGGCAGACGAAAAGGAATTGCAGGGCGTCTACAGCAACCTGGTGATGATTCATCACAATCTGGAAGAGTTCACTCTGAACTTCATCTACATTTTCCCCAACGGCACGCAGGGCAAGTTGCTGGCCAGCACCATCGTCAGCCCTGGGCACGCCAAACGCATCTGGCGGGCGCTCGGCGAGAATCTGGCGCGTTACGAAGCGCAGTTCGGCAACATTAAGGAAGCGCCCGAAGGCAACCCGCCTCCGCCCACCGTCGGTTTCGTGCAGTAGGGCGCAGGATCGCAACTCCACGCGCTAGGTGGGATCCGAAATCAGGCACTAGGGGCAACGGCGGTGACGATTCGGCTGGTCCCATGCTAAACTTTCCAAGTTGCTCCGGTGCGGGCCTGTAGCTCAGGTGGCTAGAGCGCGCCCCTGATAAGGGCGAGGTCGGTGGTTCAAGTCCACCCAGGCCCACCATTCGTCGATGATCCCGGTAGTGCTCGTCTAAATTAAGAAACGCCGCCAACAAAGCTGGGCCTATTATGGAGTGCTCACAGCCCCCGGTTCACCTGTCTTTGCAACCGCCTTCACCGTGAACTCATAACTACGTTCTGCCGATACATCCAGCCCCTTGCCGCCAGACAAATATGGCGCCAGCACCTGCGCATCCGCCCAGTCCAAATCCCAGCCATTCTCGATGGCCACTAGAGTGTACGTTCCCGCCATCACGCCAGGGATGGAAAACGTTCCGTCACTGTCGCTCTGTTCCTGCCGGAAGAGAGCGGTATTATGGTTGGCATCCGCAGGCACCAGCAGAATCATCGCGCCGGCCAGCGGTTTTTCGTCGCGTCCTAAGACCACACCTCTAACGTTCGCGGTAGCCTTCGCGGCTTTGACCGTCAATTGCACATCCTGCGTTCCGCTCACTTCGACCGTTTGGCCCCAACCCTTCGCGCCGGAGACGGTTACCGATTGCACCGTCAATTCTGAATTCAGCAGCGAAACGTCATAGGTCGCCGCCCTGCCCGCCGGGTGCTGGAACAAAAACGTCCCGTCTTGCGCAACTCCTGCGGACAGAAACTCTCCGGTCGCGCGATCGCGCAGTCCGACGGAAACTTGGTCCGGCCGCGCCGGCCCATCGCCCAGTTGCAAAGTTCCGCGGATCGCTATTTGCGAACCGCTGGCGGTGGCATCGAATTCGGAGGTCTGTCCCGCGTCCACGGTTGCGCCGGCCGACGCCCCTCCTCCAATGCGCATGACCAGCGGCGCCGGCGGCAATCCTCTTACCTCCAAAACACCCGGCGCCGCGTAGGCCACCTCGGCGGGGACCGGCGCTTCATAGTTGCCCAAACCGCGTTGCGCATATTCGATCTGTGCAACGCCCTCTGGACCGCCGCTCGCTTCGTTGGCGCTGCGTGTGCGGATGCGCATGTGCACCGCCGGAACCGCACGGAGATTAAAGTCGGCGGTCCCCGAATCGCCAGGCCGTAAGACCATGGCGACGGCTCCGGCCGCGTCAGTGGTGTCCTGAAAATAAGTCATCGGATAAACAACTTCGAGCGGAGACGGCTCTTCTTTCACCAACTCCCCGGCGTTTACGGCAACAGCCGCTCCTGCAAGCATTTCCGTCGCCTCTTTGAAAGATGATGCGGTGTGAACGCTTTCCAGCGGGGACAAGCCTTCGGCAGACTCGCTCGACGTTTGCGGATTGCCTGGCACCCCGGCCACACTCGCGCCTTCTCTTATGTTGAAGTCGAGATTCTCGCCGTTTGGACCCCGCAGCTGGAAATGCATCATGGGCGCGGTGAACTGTGCGTACCAAGGCCGCGTATTCACCGCGACATAGTATGTTCCGGGACGCAAGCCCGCGAACCGGTAGCGGCCCTGGTCATCGGTGTGCTGCCGCGAATCCACGTCGATTTGCGTTCTGCCGGCCGGCCGCGATTTGCGGAACAGCAGCACCTCCGCATCACGAACCGGGCCCGTGGCATCGTCAATCACCTGTCCGGTAATCGTGGCTTGCGGGAACAGCTCGAACCGCAGATGCTCGGAGTCGGCTGCCCCGCCTACAGCGATCGCGGTTGAGAAGTTTTCGTGTTGCTGGAACCCTTGTGCCCCGTATCCCCGGCGCTCCGCAAAGAGCGAGTATTTGCCGGGCGGTAAGTTCGAAAAAAGGAAGCGGCCTTCGCCATCCGTCTGCACGGATTCGCTGAACGGCAGGTCTTTCACGTTGCTGGTGATCCAAACCCGCGCCCGCACAATCGGCGCGCGGCTCACCGCGTCCACCAATTGACCGGCCAAGCGAAAACTCGGCGCAGGAGCGGCCACGCCACGATGTGCGATCAGGCTCAACGCCAAGCACCAACCGCACGCCAGCGCCACGAATCTGCTGCGCAACCTCATAGCTTTCTCCGGATTAGTTCCAGCGTCACGGGGGTTTTCTTCCTGGCTTGCAGGGTGATCTCTTGTGCTTTCGCCAGCAACGGCTCCATGGCTTCACGGTTGGTGTATTCCAATTCGTCGAGACGGTCCACTGCCATGACTCGGTAGCGCCCGGGTGGGAGGCCTGGGGTTTCCAAAGCGGCGTTTGGCTGCGTGTACAGGGTCTCCGTCCGCGTAGCGCCATTCTCCGGCATCAGCAGCAGATATGCGGCGCTTGGAAGCGAATCGCCTACGATGTTGGCCGCCAAAGTCGCGCTGTCGCCGCGCAATTCGATTTCAATAGCGCAGTTCGGCGCACCGGACGTGACCACCAGGTTGTCGCGCAACAGGTCCGTGGATCCGCACCGTGCAGACTCCACGTACCACGGCATCACCGGATTCAGCTCCACTGCATAGCTTCCTGGCAACACGTTTTGCAGGGTCGCCGAGTTCTGGCCTGGCGGTACTACCGAACCCGCCGGCGGTCCGCTCTCGGGCGATCCATCGGCTGGAATCAGCGAAAGGCTGGCCAATGCGGGTTGCGGCAAGTCCTGCGATCCGCCTGCTTCGTGCCGGATGTGCACTATCAAGTCGACGGCCGCAATCAATCTGAGGTGCACGGCGGTTGTGTCCGCTTGCACTCGCACTCTTTGACTCGCACTCAGCGGACGGCCGGCAGCGTCTTGCGCAGTCGCCTTCAGCATATAGATCCCGCCGGGAGCATGGATTTGGAACGCCCCGGTTTTGGAGTCAAATTCGTAGCCTTGCGCCAACTGCTCGCCCGATGTGTCCAGCAATTGAAGGCTGGCAAACGATCCTGCCGGGTATCCCGAAACCACGCCCGAAATCTCATAGAATGGCTGGCCGCTTAATGCCATATCCGCGCGGATAGAGGCTCCGGATGCTACGTGAATCGGCGTAGCTCCCGCAAAATCACCCACGCCCGGATAGAACTCACCGGAAGCCCCCATCTCGCGCAACTGTCCGTTCGCATCCCGTTTTTTCACGCTGCTCTGGCTGGGTCCCGCGGCCAGGTAGTACAACCCGGAGCGAAGATTGGCCACTCGGAATTCCCCTTCGTCGTTCGTGAATCCGCTGAATACTTGCTCTTTTTGTCGCCGCCCATTGACTACGCGGAACGCCAGCACCTTCACCGGCAGAAACGCCGGCTCTCCGTCCTCGTCCGTCACTCGCCCGAAGATCACTCCTTCCGGGTGCAGCGGCAGCACCACCGGGGCACTGTCCGGTCCGATCGTGAACGACGTGATTGCTGGAATGTTCGACAGCTCGTGCTCGGAGAAATAACCTGGCTTGCTCGCGGTCAGCGTGATTTGCTTTCCTGGAACCTTCTCCAGATGGAATTTGCCATCTGCCCCGGTCAGAACAGCCACTTGTTTCCCGGCAAACCCTTGCACCAACGCGCCGCGAATCGGCTCTCCCGTCTCCGAGTTCACTACCACGCCGTCCACGCTAAGAGTCTCGCCGCCGGCCCGCTCCAATTGCGCTCGCGCGCCCGCCGGGCCGAGCAGCACGGCAATCAGAAGTGAAAGAGCGAATAGGCTGTGCCGCAACATGGAATCCGCCAATCGCAAAACGCACGATTTATGACTACGAACCAGGCCAGCGCCGCAAGACTCGTAAGAGTAAGGATGCCCGTGGCAAGTCTCTCGTTGCTCCGCCCTCGACCAGTCGTTCCAAAACGGTGCTGCTTTCCGGTTCTCGCAGTTCCACATCGGTTCTGTTATCTAGTCCACTCAATAAAAACTCGCCTATTCCCGCTCTTTTCGCTCTCCAGCATGGAACCAAAGATGCCATGAATTCTTGGACGCCAAGTAGAGGAGTGCGTCTCGATGCCTGGCAGCGACGATCCCGAGGTACTCCGCGTGGCCCTCGAAGGGCATACCGACTCCAAGCAGTATCCCGCGGGCGCTCTCTACACCAACTGGGAACTTTCCTCCTATCGCGCCAACGCCGCTCGCCGGCTGATGCAAGAGAACGGCATCCGCGAAGACCAGGTCACGCAAGTCCGCGGATTCGCGGATCAACGGCTGCGCAAAGGCGACGATCCCCTGGATCCCTCCAATCGCAGAATCTCGCTCATCGTCCAGTATCTCGTCAAAAAAACCGAGCCGCTGGAAGCCAGGCCCGCCTCGGAAAAACCTCACAAGGAATAAGCACTCCGTGAGAATGACTGCCAGCAGCCGCTTCGTCGGCTGTGCGGATCGTCACAGGTTGTCGGCCGCTTCTTCTCCGGTATCCACCGCGCCTTCCATGAAGCCCTGCTCGTCGGCAATATGCTCGCCGGCAAATTGCACGCGTTTGAAAGGCCGCTTCAGCGCGAGACGCACGGTGAACCATTGCCCGGGCCGGTAAAAAGCGTACGCTCCGGTGATCCAGTTCTGTCTCTGCCACGCTTGCATCCTTACGTCTTCGACGTACGGCTTGTTCCGGACTTTCGGCATGGCGTTCTGCACATCCTCGGCAATCCACGCTCCGACCTTCTTCTCATCCAGTTCGGATGCAATATCGTCGGCTTTGTCGCCGATCGCATAGCTACAGAGAATCCCTCCGGGCTCCGGCTGGAGATAAGTGCTCTCAAAACAGAAATCAGAGATGCGATTCGTGAACACGGCGAAGCCGCCTTGTTTGGGTTCATCCCAGAAGCGCTTGCTGAACAGCACGGCGGTTTTGGTGATCCGCGCATATTGCAATTGATTCGCCGCTTCGACTTGACTTGGAGGCAGCGGCGGGTCCCACTCAATGTGGCACAGGCAACTCGCGGGAATCGCGCAGATGCACGCATCCGCAGCCAGTTTCTGCCCTTTGCCAAACCGCACCTCGACCTTGTCGCCCCGCTGAATCACCGCTTTGACCGGAGTGTTCTTGTGGATGGACGCCGGGCCGATAGCTGATTCCAGCGAATGAATCAGACGCGAGTTCCCGCCGGCGATCTTGAAATCCATTTCGTCGGAGGAATCGGCTTCAGTGCCCATGTATTCGGTGGCCGCCGCATAGGCCGAGGTCTGTCGAATGGTTTCGCCGAAATCGGTGCTGTCCATCAGATCGCGCTTCAGCAACGCCTCGGTGGGAAACCCGAGGATCCTGAGCTGTGTCCACCAGTCCAACTGGTCGAGCTTGCGCTGCTGAGCTGGGGAATACCCGGCGAAATCCTTGCTGAACTTATCGAATATCTTCTTCAAATGCGGGGAAAAGGGCCATTGGCCCGGCCCGTAGACCGTGGACACTTTCTTTTGGGCGTTCCAGAAAGCGTACGAATACTGGTGACTGATCAGCGGCAGGCGAAAACAGTTCGTCAGCCGCAGCATCGACGAGTGATCTTTGCCAATCCATTCGCCGCCGAGTTCGCAAACCAGATGTTTGTAACGAGGATGAGAAAAGTGGTGCGAGAAAACGCGCCCGCCCAACCGCGGGTGCGCCTCGAACACGTGCACCTCCCAATTTTTTTCCCGCAGGCGGTTGGCGGCAGCCAGTCCAGCCAGGCCTCCGCCGATAACGATACATTTTCGCGTGCCGCGAGCAGCCGAGGAACTTTTCCGGAGTGCAGTCATGGTTCTCCCCTTGCGGACCGCGCGGATTGGGGAGAGTGATGGCAAACCGCGCCGGTATCGGTACTTAACTTGGCGCGGAGATTACTGCCGGGCCGTGTGGAAGTCAAGGATGGGGGAGAACGCAGCCCGCGCACTGCAACTTCACCACCGGCCTGATGTTCCGTTTCTAGCTCTACGGAACGGACACCGAAACCTGGCCTTTTTTGGCCGGCGCAGAATTCTCCACTACGCCTCCGGCCTTTGGCGCGACATAGCCCTCCCTCGCGTAGACCACATACTTTTGCTTTTTGCCCTTCTGGTCCACCACCGTTAACGGCCCGCCATCGGGCGCTACCAATTCCACTTTTACCTTGTGGAATTTCCCGTCGTTAGCTCCACCCGACGGCGTATAGGACAAGCTGTACTGATGCCGCAGGAACGACGCCACCTGCTGCATGATTCCCGGAAGCTCGCCATCGAACTGCGGGAACCAAGCGAATCCTCCGGTCAGCTGAGCGAAAGTCTTCATCTGATTCTCGGCTTGCAGGTACTGCATGTGCGATCCCGTCGAGCCGTGTAATTCCAAGAAATTGGTGTAGGTCTTGTCCAGGCCGATCACGAAAATCGTCACGTCGCTCTGCCGCAACTGCTTCAGGGTCTGATCCAGCGTATGTTTCGAGAACGTATCCACTCCGCTGGCCAGCAGCAGAATCGATTTCTTGCCGGCCACGTCTTTCAGTTTGTCCGTGGTTTCCAGAACGGCATCGAAGACATTCGATTCCGAAAACCCCGGAAAATACAGATGGTAGATGGCGTTCAGCACTTCGTTCTTGTCCTGCGTAAAGTCCACTTCCGTGCGCGTCTTCATGTCGAAGGTAACCAGCGCCACCCAATCTTTCTGCTGCAAATTCGGAAAGAACGCCGGAGCCCACACGCGCGCTTGACTGGAGAACCAGTAGGCGTAGCCGCGGCTGCTGAACTCCATCAACATCACAATCGTGATCGGCGCATCGGTTGGCGCGAAGTTGCTGATGGTCTGCGGCACGCCGTCATCCGTGATGCGGAAATTCTCACGCTTTAGCCCCGTCAAGATATCGCCGTGCTGTGTCGTGGCCACCACATCCATCGTCACCACCGGCACTTCCACGGAAATCGATGTTCCGGACTGCGCGGGTGGCGCCTGCTGGGTCTTCGCGGGAGTCTGTTGCGGCGGCGGCTGCTGCGCTGGTTTCGGAGGAGGGGGAGCGCCGCCCTGGGGGCCGGCTGGAGCCTGAGCTACAGCGAGCTGCGCCGCGAAAGGCAGCGCCAGCACCGCCGCCAACATCACCACTATTCTGGAGAATCGCGTGTTCATGCCCCAATGCCTCCCTAACAATAACAACTCAAGGTACCGCTACACAGAATACCGTTACAAGGCTCCTATTATGCCGCAAACAGCGCCACCCCGTGGGCACTGTCGCCACCGCGCCGCCGCCCAACCGCAGTCAAAAGGTTGAAGTTACGCAACGCTCCGCCATGCGCCCGCCTGAGCCCCGGCAGCCGCGTGTTAGTATGAAGCCCGATTCGCAGAAAAAGGTTTCCTGCAAGGTCGCGGGAGTCCGGCGCAAAGAACGCAAGAGGAGGATGGATTCGTGGCTGCAAAGCACAGTGTAAGCGTATGGTTCGGCGCCGCCTGCCTGGCCTTGGTAAGTTTGGCGGTGGGAACGCCCGCCGCCGGACAAACGCCGGGTGCTCCTGGAATTCCCGCGAATAGTCCACCGTCCCCTGCTCGCCCCGCAGCACAGACGAACATCCTTGCGAACGAAGCGCAAGGCTGGTTGATCGACCTGATTCGCATCAACACCACCAACCCGCCGGGCAACGAAGAGGCGGCAGCAAAATATATCGCCGCCATTCTCGAGAAGGAAGGCATCCGGTCCGAACTCTTGGAGTTGGCCCCCGGCCGCAGCGCGCTGGTGGCTCGCCTGCAAAGCTCCGCCGTGCCCGATCCATCGCGCGCGCTGCTCCTTGTGGCGCACATGGACGTGGTCGGCGTGGACAAATCCCGCTGGACCGTGGACCCCTTTGCCGGAATCGTCAAGGACGGCTACATCTGGGGACGCGGCGCCATGGACGACAAAGCCATGCTCGCCGCCAATCTCGCTGCGTTCATCGCCCTCAAGCGTTCGGGAGCCCGTCTGAATCGCGACGTTATTTTTCTGGCCACCGCGGACGAAGAGCAGGGCGGCGACGCCAGCATCAAAATTCTGATCAACAAGTATTGGCAGAAATTCGCCGCAGGCTTTGCTTTGAACGAAGGCGGCGAAGTATTTCTGAAGAACGGCAAAGTGCAGTACGTCGCGGTGCAGGCCAGCGAAAAAGTTGCCGTGAACGTTGCCGTGATCGCCCGCGGAACTTCCGGCCATGCTTCGCGGCCCACCAAAGACAACGCAGTGGTGCATCTGGCCGCCGCCGTAGCCAAAATCGGCACCTATTCCGCTCCAGCGCATTTCACCACGATCGTGCGGCGCTACTTCGAGCAACTCGCCGCCCTCGAAGACGACGAAATCGGCAAGTGGATGCGCTCGCTCGACACCACCGATCGCGGCGAGCACGCCCAGCGCTTCATCTCAGAAGCCAATCCGCTGTGGAATTCCATGATGCGCGATTCCATCGCTCCCACCATGCTGAACGCCGGCGTGCGCAACAACGTCATTCCCGCGGAAGCCCGCGCCAATCTGAATATTCGCCTGCTTCCCGGCAACACCATCGACGTGCTCATCGCCGACTTAACCAAGCTGGTCAACGATCCGCAGATTCGCTTCGAGATTCAGCCGGATGCCGGTTTGGCCGCTCCGCCTTCCTCGCTCGAATCGGACTTCTTCCTGCTGATTTCCAAAATAGCGGCGCAGGAATTTGGCGGCGTTCCGGTTCTGCCCTTCCAATCCACCGGCGCCACGGATTCCGCCCAATTGCGCCTGCGTAACGTGCAAGCATATGGCCTCGAACCATTTCCAATGACTGACGCCGATTTCAGCCGCATGCATGGCGACGACGAACGCTTGCCCGTGGCTTCGTTTAGCAAAGGCGTGGACTTACTCGCCAAAATCGTTGCGGAGTTTGCCGCGACGCGATAGCGTTTTCACTCCAGGCTCCGCGGCCCGCGGGTTGTAGTTTCAGCCGCCTGCAAAGACAGCTTCTCCAGGAAGACCGATGACGTTCCGCCATTCAAAAATCGTTTGCACCATCGGACCGGCCAGCCGCTCGCCGAAAATCATAGACAAGCTGTTGCGCGCCGGAATGGACGTCGCTCGCCTGAACTTCTCGCACGGCTCCCACGAAGACCACGCCAGGAACATCGCCACGCTCCGCGCCGCTGCTATCCAGTACCAGAAGCCCATCGCCATCCTCGCCGATTTGCAAGGTCCGAAGATTCGCACGGGCGCGCTGGCCGGCGGCGGCCTGGTGCAATTGCGCACTGGCCAATCCTTCGTCATCACCACGCGGAAGATTCTCGGCGACGCTACTCGCGTGAATACCACGTTCACGCAACTACCGCGCGAAGTGCGCCCCGGCGACCGCATCCTGCTCTCCGACGGCTTGATCGAACTGCGCGTGAAAAAAGTCCGTGGCTCCGATGTGACCAGCGAAGTGGTCAACGGCGGCGCACTCGGCGAACACAAAGGAATCAATCTCCCCGGTGTAAAACTCCGCGTTCCTGCTCTTACACCCAAAGATCGCGCCGATTTGGCGTTTGCCATCAAGCATGGCGCGGACTACATCGCGGTGAGCTTCGTCCGCCGCCCCGAAGACGTCTTGCTGGCCAAGCGTTTGATTCGCCGCATGCGAAAAGACACGCCGGTGATCGCCAAACTCGAAAAACCGGAAGCCATCGAGCGGCTGGACGAGATTCTGAAAGCTTCCGACGGCGTGATGGTGGCGCGTGGAGATTTGGGCGTGGAGATGAGCCCCGAGCGCGTACCCGTGGTGCAAAAGATGATTATTGCGCGAGCGCGCGAGTTTCGCCGCCCGGTTATTACCGCCACGCAAATGCTCGAATCCATGACCGAAAATCCGCGGCCCACTCGAGCGGAAGCCTCCGATGTGGCCAACGCCATTTTCGACGGCTCCGACGCGGTGATGCTCTCCGCGGAAACGGCCAGTGGCAAATATCCCGTCGAAGCGGTCTGCATGATGGCGCGTATCATCGAAGAAGCGGAAGAAAGCATCACCGAATTTCCGCGTCCGGCGTTTCAGGAACAACTCAAAGTCGCGGAAACCGTCGCCGAATTGGTATGTCACGCTTCCCGCGAACTGCACATGAAAGTGATCGCCGTTTTCACGCACAGCGGATTTACGGCGCGGCTGATTTCACGCTACCGGCCGCTGGTCCCGATCATCGCTTTCTCGCCGGAAGCGTCCACGCGGCGCCGCATGGCGCTGATCTGGGGTGTGCGCCCAAGAAACATTGTCGACGTGCAAAAAATCGATGGTTTGGCTGCCGTCGCCGAAAAGCGCCTGCTCGAAGAACGGCTGGTTCGGCGGGGAGATGTCGTCGGCATCGTTGCCGGAACGCCGATGGGCATTCGCGGCACCACCAACTTCATGAAATTTCATGTCATCGGCGAGCCCGCGTAACGCGCAACTTTAGCGGCCGCTCTGCAGTTTTCTTCGAGCTCTTCGTTTCTCTTTCACAATCAAGATTTACCTAATTGACCCAGCGATCCGGACGCGATGGCGGCTCCGGCGGCTCACCTTTATGCTTGTTGATGTACACCTCGAAGCGCTTGCGGTTGCGGCGGTATTGCCAGTCCGAGAGCGTGTTGCGCACGCCGTAAAGGAAAGAGCCGCGGCGCAGATAAATGTAGCCGACCAGCATGCCGCCGAAGTGGCAGAAATGACTGATGTTGTCCCCGCCCAGTCCGAAAGTTCCCAGGAACTCCAGCGCGATCAAGACGATCATCAGGGTGCGCATGCTCATCTTGATGGCGAACATGAACATCACCTGGCGGTCCGGGAACAGGACGGCACACGCTAGCAGCACGCCGAAGATGGCGCCGGACGCGCCGATGGTGGGCGCATCCAGGTCCGCCAATGCCCTGCCCCACAGGAGGGGAATAGCTTTCACAATCAGGTTGATCAAGCCGGCGCCGACGCCGGTCAGGAAGTAGTAGCGCAGGAAGCGGTTGCGGCCCCAGACGATTTCCAGTTCGCGGCCGAACATCCACAAAAAGAACATGTTGCTGAGGATGTGAAAGAAGTTGTCGGCAGAGTGGAGAAAAAGGTAGGTGAAGGGCTGCCAGATGCGCAGGCCGGGAATCACGCCCGTGGGAACCAGCCCGAAGTGCATGACGAACCAGTTGTAGGCCCCGACTCCGGAGAAGACCTTGAGCAGAATCTCCAGCATGAACACGGCGGCGTTGGCGATGATCAGCCATTGCACCGCGGGCGTGATGTAAAAATTGAAACTGAGCCGATAATTGCGGATGCCGGAGCGAGACGCCATTATTTTCCCAGTGTACGGCGGCGGTACAAAGCAGTAAAGACCAAAGCGGTCCTGTGCAGAGCCGCTGATGATCGTTGTGCGCGCGTACGCGGACAGGAGGACCGAATTGTGGAAGAGGGTTGGTTAACATAGCCGCCCACCCTCAACGTTTTTTGTAAGTGTTGCGGATAAAGGGGTTACGGGCGCGAAGTCTGTAAGTGTTGCATCCAAAGGAGTTGCGGGAGCGTGATCCGTGGAGCGTGGTCCGTGATCCGGGAAGAGGGCAAAATCGTCGGAAAATGGAAGAAGGCCCTGGGTGACACATTTTTCTGCTCAGGGTTTGCAAGTACAAACCCTGACACCCCGGTGTTTTTGTGTACGAGTGGGGAAGTGGCTGAGGGGAAAGGGGATGGGCTTCGTTTTTGTACACAAATGATGTGTACGGAGAGTGCACCCTTCGCAGCTCAGGGCAGGCGAGCGAGGAGTCAGGGATGTTGCGAGGGGGAGTTAGAAAGACAGCCGGGCGGCAAGGCATAAAGGTGCGGGGACTATGAGAAACGGTATCCCCGAGTTGGCAACATTATAACACATTTCCGGTATTTGGCAAGTGGTATTTAGTAAGTGGTTTGTCTTCTGGGAGATAGGGGAACGGAATCTGTGAATAATGTTCGGCGTTTCCAGTTCCTGGCATTTGACAGCTACCCCCCGTATTCGTCCGTCAATCTAGCCTGCTTCGTGAAACTTGCCTTGTTATTGGATTGAATTGACACCAGGACTGAGGGAAATGTTGCAGGAGAAAGAGCCGGAAGTGACGTTGGCGGCAACGCCGTTGCAGAGGATGGTGGCCAGCCCGGATACAGCTTCGCTGACCGTGCCGCTGGGTGGGAAATTGGCGCCGGGTCCGAGAATTGGGGGGGTCGGAATGACAGAGAAGCAGCGGATCAGGGGATGCAGTTTTTGTCGAGTGGGAGGAGGGTGCCGGCGGCGAGGCGGGAGAGCAGGAAAAGGTAGCTGTCCAGGACATGGAGGCAGGGGATTTCGGGCTTGACCAGGAACTTGAGCGGGAAGGCGAGGACGACTGGGTTGAGATCGAACAGGCCGAGGACGTGATCGTAGAGCGGAGGAAGCGGCAGCTTGGGGACGATATCCAGGCGGTTGGCGATGCGCACAGTATTGGGGACGACGTGATTGTAGGTGTTGGCGAATTGCGGGTCGCCGGTGCGCGGGCTGGCGTAAGTGTAGACGAGCGGAGTCTTGAACGGCGGCGGGGTGTTGACGGCGACGTCCAAAGCCAGCAGCGTGGCTAACGCGCCGCCGAGACTGTGGCCGCAGATGGTCAGCGAAGTGACGGGGCGCTTCCAGGGAAGCGTAGCGAGAGCTTTGCTGAGCGTGGGCGCGCCGGCGGCGGTTCCGATAGCCAGGGAATTGTACATTTCGGTGAAGCCGTCCTCGGTGTTGCCTGCGCCGGAAAGGAACGGACACGGAACCATCAGGAAATTCGCGTCGTGGATCCACTCGAGAATTCCCTGGGTGCCGCGGAGGGCGATGACAGCGTCTCCGGTGGTTGTGGATTGCAGGGCCAGGCCGATGGAGACCTGGCTGGTAGCGCGCAACGGATTGATCTCGGTGGCCAGATCGTTGGCGTACAGCGAGGTGATAACTTCGCAGGAAGCGCTGGCGGAGCCGAGGCCAGCGGTCACGATCTTTCCAGCTTGGTTGCTGAGATCATTCGGCGCGATGGCATAGGCGGAGTTGACCAATTGTCCGAACTGGATGGCCAGGTTCAGGTCCATGACGTTTGCTCCTTTTTCTTCGCCAGCGGTTTTGGGTTTCGCGCGAGCCGCGACAGAGGCAAAGCCTGGCCGACCTGCAAAGGCCGGGAGGACATGCATTGCGTGGGTAACGCTAAGGTGTCTAAACGGCTGAGTTAATAGATTCGTATGAGTTCACCGCGAATGCGGATGGGCTGGCGCTAGGAAGCCGCGCGGAGGCGCTTGGGCTGTGGCGCCTTTCCGTTTTTCCATTGGGCAGCGTTGCGGCGCCAACCACCCATGCGGATGGCTACGTCCATGCACGCCGCGCGCAAATCGTTGGCGAGACCAGGGTCGACTAGCGTGCGGGCGACAATCATGCCTCCGATGCACAACGAAGCGATGCCTTGCGCAGTAGCGCGCCCATCGCCGCCGCGCCGAGGCAAGCTGCGCTCCAAAACGCTGACCATCGCTTTGAAGACTGTCTCAAAAGCGCTCCTGGCGGACTTCCCACTGCGCGCGACGTCCGTCGGCAGCGCGACCATGGGGCAGGAATTCTCCACGTCTTCAAAATGCTGACGCGACAGATACGCGCGCACGACTTGGGGCCCTACGTCTCCCGCGGAAAGATCAACGTGCACGCCTTCCCAGCAATTTTTCCAGTCTGGGTCGGTGAAGAAACAGCCGAGCACCTCGGCGTACAGATCGCTCTTGCTATGGAAATAACTGTAGAAGCCGCCGTGGGTCAGACCGGCACTGGCCATAATCTGCTGGATGGAAACGTCGTCAAAACCGTAGCGATTGAAGAGCTTGCGTGCGCTATCGATGATGTTCTTTTTTACTGCAGCGCTGTGACCCTTGGGGTATGGCATTGGTCCTCCGGATTGCGTCGGGACGGAAGTATGCCTCGAAAAAAGACTCGCGCGCACCGCAAAATATTATCTTGAACATATTTTGGGGTGGTGGTCTTATGCCGAGACATTGGGATGGACAAGACGAAGAAATGGGGAGGAATGATGAGGCGTGAAGAAAATAACGTGACGCTGCCGGCCAGGCTGGCGACGCGGCGGCAAATCATGGCCGGCGCAGCAATGATATTTGGCGGAGTGACCCTTGGCGCCACCAAAGCTCTAGCGGCCGATGAAGAAATCGTTCACAACACGGAATCCATCCATCAAGAACATACTTTCAAGGCCAGCCGCAAACGCGTCTACGAAGCATTGCTTGACACCAAGCAATTCAACAACGTCATGTTGCTTAGTGCCGCCATGAAGTCTGGCATGGCTCCGGGCATGAAGCCGACGGACATCAGCCGCGAAGCGGGAGGCGCGTTCACTATTTTCGGCGGCTATATCACCGGCCGGCAGATCGAGCTTCTCCCTAACGAACGGATCGTGCAGGCCTGGCGAACCGGCAGCTGGGATCCCGGCATTTATTCCATCGCCAGGTTCGAACTCACGGAACAGGGCACGCAAACCAAACTCAGCTTCGATCACACCGGCTTCCCAAAGGGCGAAGCCGAGCATCTGGCAGCGGGATGGAAAAGCAACTATTGGGAACCGCTCGAGAAATTCCTGGCGCAAGGGTAATGCGCAGATCCAGCCTCTTTCCGAAAGCAGAAGAGGCTGGATTGAGTATGCTGCGGGTACGCCGAAGCAGCCTCGATTAGTGAGGCTTTTGCTGCCGGTCCTGTTGCTGTTGGTGTTGTTGCTGTTGTTGCTGTTGTGGCTGACGCGGCTGCTGGCGCTGCTGCATCTGCTGTTGCTGTTGCGTGTGTTTTTGCTCCAACTGCTGGGTTTGCCGCTGGTGCTGTTGTTCCATTTGTTGTTGCCTGGAGTCATTGGCCCGCTGTTGCGTTTGCCGCTGATGATCCTGGTCCTGGCGCTGCTGCAGCCTTTGGTGATCCTGTTGCTGTTTCTGCTGCAGGTTCTGTTGTTGCTGCTGATATCTCTGGTCCAGCTTGGGGTTGCCAGTGTTTGGAGCGGGCGGACGATCGTGCTGCGGAACATCCCTGGAGTGGACGATGTTGGCCGGTCGATTGCCGCCGTTGTTGTCGGGCCGGTCCGGACCGTTCACCCTTCCGCCTTCTCTGGCCGGCACCGCTCCGCGGCCGCGGAAGTCTCCCGGTCTTTCTGTGGCGGCAACCGGCGGCCGGCCGTTATTTTGTGAAACATGCAGCTGGCGGTCGGACCTGGCTGCTTGGATGTGCTCATTCTGAGCCGCCACGGGAGCGATATGCCTCTGGCGTCCCGCCGATTCTTCTCGCGCGTCCGCGCGATCGTTAATTCCGCCACGGCCGCCGTTAAAGCTGACGCGGTTGCCCCGTCGTTCGTTGACGCGGGTTTCGTACACGTTGCGGTTCACCCCGACATTCACGTTCATGACCGCGCGGTTGTAGAAGAAATGTCCACGCTCCCATCGCCCGCCTTCAAACCCGTGACCGAAGTAGCCATACCCGTAGTTGATGCCGCCATAGAAACCGACTTCTGGTCCCCAATAGCCGGCGTTGAAAAAATAACCATTATCGCGCCAGCCCCAATAGCCGGGAGTCCACAAATATCCGGCTTCGGGAGCGAGCACCCAGGTTCCGGGTACCCAGTAATAATCGTCGTCATATGCCCAGTAACCCGGCACCCAGATGTAATCTTCGCCCGGGCACTGTGGCTGCTCGTAAACAGGCAACTCGGGTGGGGCGATGCTGACGGATATGCCGAACTGCGCGCGCGACGCCGGCACCAAGCCTAAAGTCACGCCAAACATGCCCAATATCACAAAAACGTACAGCAACGAACGCAATGGGGAGACGCTACGCATTTTGATTCCTTCCGCCAGATTCATCCTCTGCGCCTCGAACTCTCTAGGCGGCGCGGATGGAAAGGCGAGATCCCTGGAGGAGTTAGTTCGAGAGCCTCCAGCAGTAATGTCGACGAGCCTAGGGCAAGGGGTGCACCGGCTCCATCGGGGCTTCCCTGTAGGCGCGGCGGTGGAAGGCTGGAGGCGACTAGTTCTAGCGGAGTGCGATCAAATGAGCCAAGTCGCCGCGCACGGCGGTGCGTGGCGCAAAGGCACGGTGCGGCCGCGATTCGCGCCTCAATCCAGCTTCTTGCGCGCGAAGTAAAACAACGAAGCGCCCAGCAGCCCGAACATGATGACGCCCAGCAGAGATTGCGCGGAAGTCGGCATGGGCAATTTGTCGCTGGCCGCAAGCGCAGGCCACAACTTCGGTCCCAGTGCAAAAAGATTTTCCGGCCACGGGAGGTGTAGGAGAGAGGCGAGCCAGGGAGCGCGCTGCGAAATTTCGGGGTCCTGAAAGAGCTTCAGAATAATCCCCAGCAGGCCGAAGACTCCGCCGGCGGCGATCAGGCCGCTCGAGTACAACGCGCCAGGACTGGCTTCGCTCTCGTCCTTTTTCTTGGTGGTGGCTTCGACGAGTGCCCGCACCAGGCCTCCGGCGAACATAGCTCCAGTGGTGGCAATCGATAGGTAAGATCCCGTGGCAAACGCCAGCGAGCGCACCCCGAGGATTTCCACGGCAATCACCAGCGCTACGCCCATGAGCACCAGCCGCCACGGCAAGCGTTGATTGAGGATGCCGCTGATTACCGTGGCCATCAGACGCGCTTGCGGTGCGGGAGCCGCGGCGCTGCCTATGCCTTGCGCCCACTGGTATTCGATTCGCGCGGTGCCGGCGTCGTACAGATATTCGCCGTCGGGAACTTCATGCGAGCCAAGCGAATTGATCAGCACATACCTTTTTCCCTGATGCTCGAAAGTATCGCGCTCGACTTTGACCCCGCTCGGCAAAGCTTGAATGTTCACCGGAATCTCTGTGGGAATATATTTCTCCAGGCCCTTGTTCATCAAATTGAGCGTGGCGCCGATAGCGATAGTGGACACCGTAACGCCGACCAGTAGCCCCAACTGCTGCCAAAAAGGAGTCGCCCCCACGAGGTAACCCGTTTTCAGATCTTGCGAAGTCGCGCCAGCAATTGCCGCCGCGATGCAAACGATTCCGCCGATCATCAGCGCCAGCACGGAATATTTCGGCGCCGTCCATCCGGCCAGAAAGAAAATCGCACAGGTAGCCATCAACGTCGCGATGCTCATGCCACTGATCGGATTGGAAGAATTGCCCAGCAATCCGCTGATGCGCCCCGCGACCGTCACAAAAAGAAATCCAAACACCACCACAAAAACTGCGGCGAAGAGATTCTGATACCACTGCGTTTGCGCGCCCTGCACCGGGAAAACCGTCAGCAACACGCCGACCATCGCTACAATCAGAATCGAGCCGACCACCACCCACTTCATGGGCACATCGCGATCGATGCGGCTCAACGACGCTGAGTCACCGGCTTCTTGCGTGCGCACGTCTTTCAGTCCAGCCCGCAGCGCGGAAATAATCGTCGGCATGGTGCGCAGCAGCGTAATCAACCCCGCCGCCGCCACCGCGCCCGCTCCCATCGGCCGGATGTAGCTGCTCCATATCTGGTCCGGTGACATCAGCGAAATGGGCACTGTGGAAGGATAAATCGGCGTGTTCCCGCCAAGCTGTCCGTAGAATTTGATCGCCGGCATCATCACCAGCCACGAAATGATTCCACCCGCAAACAAAATGCCGGAAACTCGCGGCCCGATGATGTAGCCCACGCCCAGATATTCCGAAGTGATGGCCGCGCGGAACGACGCGCCAGGAAACCACCCGGGCCGCGCTTCCGGCTGCCCAGTCCAGGCTTGCAGCGTATTCATGAAAAACGTGTACACGCCGCCGAGGCCCAGCCCCCAAAAAACGCGCCCCGCGAAAGACCCGCCACGCTCCCCGGCTACCAGCACATCGGCGCAGGCGGTTCCCTCTGGAAACGTAAGGTTGCCGTGCTCTTTGACAATCAGTTGCCGCCGGATCGGCACCATGAACAGCACGCCCAGCCATCCGCCCAGCAGCGCCAGCGGGAAAATCCGCCAAAACGTAAAATCCGATCCGAACCCCAAAAAAATCAGCGCCGGCAAAGTGAACATCACGCCCGCAGCCAGCGATTCGCCCGCCGAGCCGGTAGTCTGCACAATGTTGTTTTCCAGAATCGTCGACCGGCCAAACGCCCGCAGGATGCTGATGGACAGCACCGAAATCGGAATCGACGCAGAAACCGTCAGCCCCGCCCGCAACCCCACGTACACCGTCACCGCGCCAAACAGCAACCCGAACAGCGCGCCAAGAATCACCGCGCGGATCGTGAATTCCTTCGGGCTCTCATTGGCTGAGACGTACGTGCGGAATTCGCCTGGCGGTGCCGTGGAACTCCATGGCCGTTCGCTCACGGAAACCTCCCGATTTTGTGAATGCGCTGTAACCGAGTGCGGGGGGATTATGCCGCAGCCAGGCGGCCCGGCAAAGCGAATCCTCGCGGTGCACAGGCTCGTTTCGGCAACCCAGCACCGCTAGCCTCCGCCGAGGCCGGCTGTTCGGAACCTGAAACCGTGTTCTATTGACAGTAGCGGTAGCCTTCGGTATTGTCCCGGTTTATAGGTCAACAGGTTAGTACTACGCCCTAAGCCCATGGCCACGGACCCTTCTCTCGCGCATCATCATTGCACGCACCCGCGCGGCCGGCGGGGCTCTTTCTCGATGCATTTCATCTCGTCCTCGGAGGCGCAAACATGCACGTTCGCCGCGGTATCGTTTTTGCTTGTCTGCTGTTCGGGGTCCTCGGCTTTCTCAAGCTGCGCACCGCCACCGCCGGAGAGGATTGGCTGCCGATTTCACCGGAAGAACTGAAAATGACCAGTGAGCCCGGGGCCCCGGGCGCGCCTGCGATCATTCTTTACCGCCAGGTAGATCGCGACGAGAGCGATGTTCGTACCTCCCACGAATACAACTACGTGCGCACCAAGATTTTCAATGAAGAAGGCCGCAAGTACGCGGACGTGGAAATCCCCTTCGTCAAGGATCAATACACCATCCACAACATCAAGGCCCGCACCATCCGTCCAGACGGGTCCATCGTGAATTTTGACGGCAAGATCTTCGAGAAGGAAATCATTAAAGCCCGCGGGCTCAAGTTCCTGGCCAAGACCTTTACGTTGTCCGATGTCCAGCCCGGCAGCATCATCGAATACCACTACATGATCGATTTTGCCGAATACCAGCTGTTCAACTCCAACTGGGTCCTCAGCGATGAGTTGTTCAGCAAACGCGCCAAGTTCACTCTCAAACCCTACGGCCAATGGGCCCTGCAGTGGAGCTGGCCTAACAACCTGCCGCCCGGCGCCAAACCTCCGGTCAACGACAACAAGGTTATCCACATGGAAGTCCAGAACGTCCCCGCTTTTCAAGCGGAAGATGACATGCCTCCGGAAGCAGCAATGAAGTTCCGCGTGGACTTTATTTACAGCGAAGACGGATTCGAGAAGGAAGCCGACCGGTTCTGGAAGAGACAAGGCAAGAAACTGAATGAGGCGGCCGAAGGCTTCGCCAACAAACGCAAAGCCATGGAGCAGGCTGTGGCGGAAACCGTCGCGGCGACCGACACCCCCGAAGCCAAGCTCCAGAAGATTTACGCTCGCACCCAGAAAATCCGCAACACTTCATACGAAATCGCCAAGACCGAACAGGAACAAAAACGAGCCAAGGAAAAGGAAATCAACAACGTCGAGGATGTTTGGAAGCGTGGTTACGGCGACGGTGACCAGATCACCCAGCTCTTTTGGGCCATGGCGCGCGCTGCCGGTCTGGATGCATACGCCGTCCGAACCTCCACCCGCGACGACCATTTCTTCGTGCCCGCCCTTATGCGCGCTCGGGATCTCCACACCTACGTTGTGCTGGTTAAGTTAAACGGAAAGGATCTCTATTTCGATCCCGGATCCGCCTTCACCCCGTTCGGCATGTTGCCCTGGTCGGAATCCGGCACCACCGGATTAAAGCTGGATAAGGACGGCGGCACTTGGGTCATCACCAGTAATCCCGATAGCAGCGCTTCGCAAATCGAGCGCAAGGCGGACTTGAAGCTCACGCAAGACGGTTCGCTCGAAGGCAAGCTGACCGTGACCTATTCCGGCTTGGAAGCCCAGTACCGCAGAGTCGAGGAGCGCCATCAGGATGACACGCAGCGCAAGAAGTTCCTGGAAGACGACATCAAGTACTCGATTCCAGTTGGCATCGACG
>Ga0207015_1013_pt1 | contig 75191 bp, 68 predicted proteins | sample Alteio_BWMinCont_53_FD_153486 | JGI IMG/M metagenome (GOLD analysis project Ga0207015, IMG submission 153486) | Enriched cells from forest soil in Barre Woods Harvard Forest LTER site, Petersham, Massachusetts, United States -... | ecosystem: Environmental > Terrestrial > Soil > Temperate forest >...
GTTGCGGATTCGCACGAAGAGGCGGTGGCGCCGTTGGATGGCGCTGGTTCGAGTGGGAGCAAACCCGCGTTGGCTTCTATTGCCAACATTTCAGGGGACAGTGAATCGATTTCGCCGACGGAGTACCGGCTGCAATTTCGATTTGCGGATGGCAATTCTTGGGAGGGATACGATCCTTACGCGTTTCCGCCGCTGCTCACGGACTACGACTTGTACCTTTCGGGCGAAGGCACACATTACCTGAAATACGAAAAGCAGGGCGCGCACATGCGGGAAATTAATGGCGTGCGAGGTGTGCACTTCGCGGTGTGGGCGCCGAATGCACAGCGGGTGAGCGTGGTGGGCGATTTCAATTTTTGGGACGGGCGCGTCCACACGATGCGCAACCGCGGCGTGAGCGGGCTGTGGGAGCTTTTTATTCCGGGGCTGGATGAAGGCGCGCTGTACAAGTTTGAGATACGTTCGCGGTACGGAAATTTTGTGAGGCTGAAATCCGATCCATACGGATTCGCGGCGGAGCTGCGGCCGAAAAGCGCGTCGGTGGTCTCCAATATTGATAACTACGAATGGAAAGATGCGGAGTGGATGACGGCGCGCGCGGCGCGGGACTGGCAGCATGCACCGATGGCGGTGTACGAGCTGCACGCAGGTTCGTGGAGGCGTAAGACTTCCGAAGGAAACCGCTGGCTCACTTATCGCGAACTGGCGGAAGAGCTGATTCCCTACGTGAAGCGGCTGGGGTACACGCATATCGAGCTGCTGCCGATCATGGAGCATCCCTTCGATGGTTCGTGGGGATACCAGACGGTGGGGTACTACGCGGTGACGCCGCGCTACGGCTCGCCCGCGGATTTTATGTTTTTCGTGGATTGTTGCCATCGAGAAGGCATTGGAGTTTTTCTGGATTGGACGCCGGCGCATTTCCCGCGCGATGCGCACGGGCTTAGTTTTTTCGACGGCACGCATCTTTACGAGCATGCGGATCCGCGGCGTGGGGCGCATCCGGATTGGGGAACGCTAGTTTTTAACTACGGACGCAACGAAGTGCAGAATTATTTGATCTCGAATGCGCTCTTCTGGATGGACAAATATCACATGGATGGACTGCGAGTGGATGCGGTGGCGTCGATGCTCTATTTGGACTATTCGCGCAAGCCCGGCGAGTGGATACCGAATCCGTACGGCGGGCGCGAGAATCTGGAAGCAATTGATTTCATAAAGAGGCTAAACGAGGTGTTGCACAAGCGGCATCCGGGTGCGTTGATGATTGCGGAGGAGTCCACGTCGTGGCCGGCGGTTTCGCGTCCTACGTACGATGGCGGGCTGGGATTCGATCTGAAATGGAATATGGGCTGGATGAACGACACGCTGCGCTATTTTGCGCTGGACCCGATTCACCGGCAGTTTCACCACAATGAGCTGACCTTTTCGATGATTTACGCGTTTAACGAAAATTTTATCTTGCCGCTTTCGCATGATGAGGTGGTACACGGCAAGCGTTCGCTGCTGGAAAGAATGCCGGGGGACGAATGGCAGAAGTTTGCGAACTTGCGGCTTTTGTACGGCTACATGTACGCGCACCCGGGGAAAAAACTTTTGTTCATGGGAGGCGAGCTGGCGCAGCGGAATGAATGGTCAGAGACGGTCTCGATCGATTGGCGGCTGGAAGATTCGCCGCCGCATCGCGGAGTTCAGCGGCTGGTGGAGGATTTGAACCGGCTGCATAAGACGGAAGCGGCGCTGTACGAAGTTGACTTCGAATGGCCGGGATTTGAATGGCTGGAAGCGAATGACAACGCGGCCAGCATTCTTTCGTTTATCAGACGCGCGTGTGACAAAAGCAACTTCGTCGTTGCGGTGTGCAATTTCACTCCGGTGGTGCGCGAAAATTATCGCGTGGGTGTGCCGGAAGAAGGCTTTTATCGCGAGATCCTGAATACCGATTCGCAATATTACGAAGGAAGCGGCAATGGGAATGAAGGCGGCCTTGCCGCCGAGCCTGTGCCGTGGAATGGGCGTCCTTATTCGCTGAAGATCCGAGTCCCTCCGCTGGCGGCTGTTTATTTCAAGATTCAGAGGCAGTAGTCCATGCAAATGCGGAAGCAGATCTAGTCTGGTCCAAAACTTCGGTCCAAACCAGTGAGCAGATCCCTCGAACTGCGTCCCGCCCCCGAAAAATCCGGGGCAAGCAAAGGCGCGCGGGACTCCGCTCCCTTCCTTGGTCCGGGCAGGCGGGATGACCGTTTTGAGTGATTTCTTGGGAAAGCACGGAACATTTGCGATGGAGGCTCCGTACCTAGGAGCAGGAAGAGCACGGGAGGCTTCCCCAAAATGAGAAAACGACTTTGCGGGATTGGGATGATCTGTGTGTTGGCAGGGATGGTGGCAACCGCGCCAGCAGCGATGGCGGGGCCGACCGAACGATATCTGCATGTGAAGGTTGAGGACGCCTCGAAGGGCGAGAGCGTGAATGTGAACGTGCCGCTTTCGATGGCGGAGAAGATTTTGCCGACTATCAATAAAGGCGATATGCACAACGGGCATGTGAAGATCGGGCATGCGGATATGGACGATGTGGATATTCGCGCGCTGTTGGACGCCGTGCGCGCGGCTCCGGACAACGAGTTCGTTACGGTAAAAGAAAAAGATCAGGATGTGCGCGTAGCGAAGTCGAATGGAAATCTGGTGGTGCACGTTCGCGACGGAAATAAAGGTGGGCAGAAGGTGGACATCACGGTTCCGATGAAGGTTGTGGATGCGCTGCTGTCGACGGCCAAGGACAACGAGCTGGATGTGTCGGCGGCAATCAAAGCGCTAAGCGATGCGGGCGATTCTTTGCTGGTTACGGTGGAAGATGCATCGCAGCACGTTCGCATTTGGGTGGACTCGAAAGGCAGCCAAGAATAGCAGGCCAAATTCCGGCGGAGGTGATTTGTGATTTTATTCGGGAAAGTTGCGTTAGGAGTGGTGGGAACAGCGGTGGCCGGCGTGGGACTGCTTTGCAGCGAAGGATTGGTAGAGGTGAAAGTGGTGGAGCGGCAGCCGCAAGTGCATCACGTGTACGTGATCGCACCGGCGATGCTCGCGTCAATCGCCGTGCATTTCGCGCCGCAAAAGGATTTGTCGCACGCGGCCGCCGAAATTCGTCCATGGATGCCGACGATCCGCGCAGCACTGGACCAATTACGCGAGACCGACGACATGACGCTGGTGGAAGTGAAAGAGCCCGGTGAGCACGTGCGTGTGGCGAAAGAAGGTGGATCGATCGTGGTGGACGTGGAAGACAAAGACGACACGGTCCACGTTTCCACACCGATCCGCGCGATTTCGAGCACGATGGAACAGCTTGCCGCTGCGGGCCCCTCCCTCTAGCAAGAGACGCAACGGAAACCCGGCACTGACGGTCACAGCAAGGCCGCTGGCAAGCCCGTCAGCGCCGGAGAGTTTTTGGCGGAATCCAGTAGACTTCTTCCTTCAAGGATTGTTTGGGAAAACCGCGGCGGAGAAGAATCCCCTTCCCTAGTTCAATCATTTGAGGATGGCCGCATAGATAGCCGGTGGTGTCTGAACCGGATAACTCCCAGCGGTCGGTGTATTTGCGAATGATGTCTTCCACGCGGCCAGTTTCACCGCGCCATTCGGTGTCTTCATACGGACGGCTGACGGTGGGAACGTAAGTCAGCCACGGCGCTTTCGATGCGAGTTCTGCGATTTCCTCGTGATAGCCGAATTCCCAGGAGCGGCTGGCAGCATTGACTAGATAAAGGTGGACGTCAGCGGGAAAGCGGTTTTCGGTGGAATCTTTGTAAAGCGTGCGGAGATAGGCCATGTAGGGAGCTACGCCGGTGACGGTGCTGAGCAACAGATGATTTTTGTGGCCGCTTTTCAAATCCAAGGTGAAGCGGCCTTTGGCGATCTTGCGCAGGGAGACTTCGGCGCCAGACCGAAGAGCGTGCAGCAGCGGAGTGAGTTCGCCTCCGGGGACCAGCTCGATGAAAAGCTCGAGTTCGGGTTCGTAGGGCGACGAGACGATGGAGTAAGCGCGCTCAATGAGTTTCTCCGGAGTCTGCACGCCGAGAGTGGCGAATTGTCCGGCTGCAAAATCGTATGGGCCGCCGGGATCGAGACGAATCTTCCAAAGTCCGGCGGAAAATTCATCGCGATGGGTAATCCGCGCCCGATAGAATTTTTCTTCTGCAGAACGCATATGCGTTTCTCTCTGTAGGGGTTGCTCGGCGTCGTCTTTGCTTCACAAATCCTTACATATAAAAACAAATAGACGTCCCGACTCCAGCGGAACGTCTTTTGAACGAAAGATTACTTTAAGTCAGCTTACTGGTTCGGCGATTGCTGCTGTTGTTGCATGAACCCTTGTGGGTTGAAGGGTTGAGGCGTGCCGGTGATCTGGTCTTTCGCGCCCGTGACGACCTTGGTCAATTCCATGGAGGTGTCATTCGACTTGGACTTCACCAAGCCGTAGGGAGAAATCTTTTGGGAGACCCAAACTTCGCCGCCGCCGTTTTTCGTACGGTAATGCTGGCAGGTGAATGTGCCGGCGGGCACGGTGATGGTGTCGCTGCCCAAATCCTCGGCGTCGGAGCGAACGTCAGCGGGCTGCGTTGCCCGATCCTGATGCATCATTTGCATGGGCATTTCCATGGGCGGACGGCCGGGCATCTGCATGATCATGCGGGAGACATGAGTGTCTGAGCCGTTGAGAACCATCAAGCTCTTCATGATCATTTGACCGCTGCCCTGGTTGAAGGACATCTCGTACCAATAGGCGTCTTTTCCGTCGACTTGTTCTTTGCCGACGATTGCGATCTGCATCTCGGTCTTATCGCCCTTGGCGGGCTGCACCGTGTAAACCGCGCCTGCGCCAACGACGGGGTTCCAAAACCCCATCACGTGGGGCGCCGAGAAGCGGCCCATCTGAGCTGATGCTGCGCAGGCCAGCAGGCTGCAGAACAGTGCAGCTACCGCGAAGCGTATTGGAATGTTTTTCATCGAAGCTCCTCGCGAGATTGAGATTACTTACGGAATTTCGACTTAGAGATCGCGTCCCTGATTATCCTGCATTTTAGAAACATCGAAGGTCACATGAATTTTTGCGCCGTTCACATTGCAAACGAAATCGACACCCTTTTCATCTTCGGGGATAGCGGGCTCGCCGTTGTCAGCCTTCTTGGGAAAAATGAAGGCGACCGCTTGGACTTTCTTGCCGTCGGCGGTGCGGCTGATCTGAACTTTCGTGGGCGAAATTTTTTCTTTGGATTTTTTGTCGATCAGCTCCGCGCTGTTCTTTAGCGTGTCCTCGTCTGCGGATTGAAAAGGCCGCATGTCCGGTCCAGTGAGCGCGATTTCGTAAACGTCGGGTGGGTTGGCGAGTTGCTTTTCGGCGTCTTCCGGTTTTAGCTGGCCGGCCAATTCCGCGCTGCGTGCTGCAGCTCTTTGGACTGTGCGCGCGGAAACCCAGCGCACGGCGAAGGTTACCTGTGGCTTTGGATCACCAGGTCCCGGCTGAGGAGCGCCAGGTGTTGCTCCCACGCTGGGATTGGCCGCTGCGGATGGGCTGGTGCCCATCTTTCCTCCGGCAGCGGGTGCGCTTGTGGAACCACTGGGAAGCTGGCTCGAATCGGCGGCCGGGATATCTTTTAGGTTGGTCCAGGTGGCATCCACTTGAATGACTTTGGACCAGGGCGAGTCACCGAGAATTTTGCGAACGTCTTTGTCGTCCCATTGCTGATAAGGTTTGGCTTTCCACGGATCGTTGTTGCCGGCAAAAACTACAACGGCCAGCACGATCATCGCAGAACCAATTAAGATAGCTTTACGCATGAAATGTTTTCCTCGCTGGAATGTTAAGCAAGTTCCCCAAATGTAGGGCGTACTCTAACGACTGACTGACTTTGCCGCAAGCGGATTTTCACCAGAGGGCTGGGCAGCTTCGGTGGTCCGCGGTGCGCCGAAGACACGTTCCAAACGATAGACCGGGCTTTCGCGAGATTCAAAGTGCGTGCGCATGAGCAACTCGCCAACCAAACCGACGGCGAGCAGTTGCACACCGAACAAACATAACATCATCCCCAAAACGAGAAGCGGTCCGTGCTGGAGAAAAATTGACACGCCCCAGAAGATTTTCTCAAGGAGCAAAACAAAAAGTATTAGGCCTCCGACGAACATGCCCACCAGTCCCGTGGGACCGAAAAAGTGCAGCGGGCGGGTCATGTAACGCATCAGGAAGCGAATGGTGATGATGTCGAAGAAAACACGTAGGGTGCGTGAAATTCCGTAATGGGACTTGCCGCCGGGGCGGACGATATTTTTTATGGGGATTTCGACGATGCGCGCGCCGTTCCAGGCCGCAAGCGCGGGGATGAATCTGTGCATTTCACCGTACAGAGGAATGTCTTTTATGATCTCGCGGCGATAGACCTTAAAGGTGGTGCCGAAGTCGTGGATGTCCACGCCAGATAGTTTGCTCATCATCCAATTTGCGATTCGCGAAGGCAGACGCCGAAGCAGAAAATTGTCTACGCGTTTTTCACGCCAGCCGCTAACGATGTCGGAATTTGTGGCTTCGAGAGCGGCGAGAAGCTTGGGTATGTCTGCGGGATCGTGCTGGAGATCTCCGTCCATGGAGATGATGATGTCGCCGGAGGCAAAATCGAAGCCGGCGGCGAGCGCGGTGGTCTGTCCATAATTTCGCTTCAGGCGCAGGACGGCGACGCGAGAATCTTCATCGGCAATGGCGGCTAGTATTTGGGGCGTAGCGTCGGAGCTTTGGTCGTCCACGTAAACAAATTCAACGGGATCGTAGCGGCCGGTCATCACTTCGCTTAGGCGCTCGTGAAGTTCGCGGACGCTTTCCTGCTCGTCGTGGAACGGGACGACGATGGAGTAGCGGGGTGGCACGGCGCGCTCAGGCTGCATTCTGCTAGTTTAACTCGCGATAGGTAATTAGGCGAATGTCCCTTTCCACGACGGCGCTCTTTACGGCAGGGTCGAGAAGGGCGGACATTTCGGTGTGGCGGTGCATTTGCAGGCGCGAGCCGGACTTGGCGAGGTCGTCGTCGCAGATGCCGGGGTGGAGCATGATTTCGCTGGAACCGTCGGGAAGTGTGTCAATCATGCGACGCAGGGCGGCTGGGCCGAGACTGCCAGTCATCGCTAAGCCTAAGAAATTATTGGGAGTGAGCAAGCCGTAGTTGCGGACGATGGCTTGGAACCACGGTGTGACGGTGCGCGCGGCTGCGGCGGCGAGGAGTTCCAGGGTATGGCTCGAATTTGCGTCACGAGTGCTCTGCCAGGAATCTCGAAGATTTTCCATGGGTTTACGAACGCGCGTGATTCCGAGCGCTTTGCCAACGCGCGCCAGGGATTCCATCACTTTGGGATGGGCGTGGGTGTGCTTGTGGGTGTCCAGATGTGTTGGCTCGATTCCTGCGGCGCGGATTTTTTCGATTTGGGCGCGCATTTCGCGTTCGATCGCTTTCGTTCGTATGAATCCGGCGGTGAGTCTTGCGACGAACAGGCCGAGTGATTCAGGGAGATTTCCGTTTTCGTCGGCCAAGGAAGAAATTTTCTCTTTTGGCCCAACGGCCGGACCGCCGACGAGAACTAGGTGGCATCCCACGCCCAATCCTGGATTTAATTTGGCTCTGACGACGGCATCGTCGAATTCCGGGCCATTGGCCATTAACGTGGCGCTGGTGAGAATTCCGTCGCGGTGGGCGCGGATAATTCCTTCATTCACACCCCGGGTCATTCCGAAATCATCTGCGTTGAGGATGAGTTGTTTCATTTAGCTGAGTGCATCTCGATGCAGAAAATCCATGATAACACGAGGGCATGAACGACAAAGCTAGTTGGGAGCGTTGTTGGAGAAGCTCAGCGAACCCGGAAAGAAAATTAAATTTTCCGGGAAAGCAATTCGAAAGCCAATCGTCCTGGAACCGCGAAAGAAGTGTTAACGGACTGTAAAAGTTTTCAACAGTTCTGTTGAAAAGCGTGTGGAAAAGGACGGCTTTAGAATCGGAACGATGCGCCCAGCAATGGCTTACTTCACTTTGCACTGTTTGTGTGCAGTTGACGCGAAAAATAAAAAGATAACTGGCTGCGAGGATTGATTTTTATTTTCTGCCGGCTGAAATGGGATTATCCAAGCTAGCAATTCCAACTCGGGAAAAAATTTGAGGATGGAAGGAAATTGTTAGTACCAGTGCGGCGGAGGATCCAGCTTGATCTGGACGGTTTCGGAGTCGGTGTTGAACTCGTACCATTTTCCAAACGTGTGCCAGCCTTTTGCTACTACTTGAATCAAAATTCTGCCTTGCGGAACGTCCGTCACCTTCACAGAACCGTCTTGATTGGTCTTAAAGTTCAGTTCGGCGAGCTTATCGTGGTGAAACAACCCCCCCGACTCGTTGAATCGGATATAAACGCTGGCATTGCCGACCGGCTTTCGGTCCGCCCCAGTGACTTCGATGCGTAGTTTGACGGTGGCGGGTTCGGAGGATTTCTTGTCTTTGTCTTTTTTATCTGGCGGAGGGGTTTGCGTTTGCGCGGGCGGTGGTTGCGCCGGCGTGGAGGACTGATTCGGACTAGCGATCGCGGTACGCGGGCATACCGAAAAAATCAGGAGCAGAGTGAAGAGAGCGAAACCTGAGAGGTTAGACAGAAATCTCTGGGGGGCTGTCGCAGCCTTCATAGGACTTCTTTTACAGCAATCGTAAGTGGCTCTCAAGCCCAAAGAATTCAAGGACCGCCAAGATCCGCTTTGGTTGGTTTACTCGCGCTGCCCAGGCGCTGATGGTGTGGAGATTACATCGCTCTGACGTATGATGATTGCAGGAACTGGAGGCCAGCGATGGGTTTTTCGACCGATGCAATTCACGTGGGGCAGGAGCCGGACGCCCTCACCGGAGCGATTGTGGCTCCGATCTACCAGACCTCCACCTACGTGATCGATGAAATGGGCCAAAGCAAGGGGTACGACTACGCGCGGACGAACCATCCCAACCGCAAGGCGCTGGAGCGCACGATTGCGAAACTGGAGGGTGGGCAGTCGGCATACGTTTTTACTTCGGGGATGGCCGCGATTGATTCCGTTTTCCGGCTTCTGCGTCCGGGAGATCACGCGATTCTTTCTGAGGCGGTTTACGGCGGAGTTTTCCGCCTGACGACGCAACTGCTGGTTCAATTTGGGATGGAATTCAGCTACGTGGACACGTCTTGCATGGAAAAAGTGAAGGCGGCGATCAAGCCGAGCACGAAGATGCTTTATGTTGAGACGCCGACGAATCCGACAATGATCGTCACAGACCTGGCGGCGATTTCGAAGCTGGCGCGAGAAAGAAATCTGACGCTTGTAGTGGACAACACTTTTCTAAGTCCTTATTTGCAGCAACCGATCGCGCTGGGAGCGCACATCGTGGTCCATTCCATGACGAAATACTTGAACGGGCACAGCGATTGCGTGGGCGGGGCGGTGATTCTGACACGCAAGGAAGATGCCGAGAAAATATATTTCGTGCAGCGGTCGGCTGGAGCGGGGCTTGCGCCGATGGATTGTTTCTTGGTTTCGCGCGGTGTTAAGACCCTGGCTGTTCGTATGGACCGGCATGACTCGAATGGGATGGCGGTGGCGAAATATTTGGAAAACCATCCGAAAGTGAAGAAAGTGATTTATCCGGGACTGGAGTCGCATCCGCAGCATGCGATTGCCAAGCGGCAGCAGAAGGGATTTGGCGGGATGTTGTCGTTTGACTTGGGGTCACTCGAGGCGGCGAAGACGTTGCTGAATCATGTGCGAATTTGTTCGTTGGCGGAAAGTTTGGGAGGAGTGGAGACGCTGATCTCGCATCCGGCTTTGATGACGCATGCGTCCATGCCGCCGGAGAAGCAGAAGGAAGTCGGGATCACGCAGGGGTTGATTCGGCTTTCGGTTGGGATTGAGGATGTGGAAGATTTGATTGCGGATTTGGATCAGTCGCTGGCGCAGGTCTAGCGGCAAGCAACAAAATTTTGGCGCCGCAAACCAGTCCTCCTGTAACTTGGTAAGGAGGCTAGAGCCAATCTCCGCTGAGTGCCATTCCAGAAATGAATCCTGCGCCTAACATGGTCCCTAGCGCAATCAACCTAACCGCTACGGCAAACCGTCGCGGTCCCTTCATCCGGTAAACCCAGTAAGCGTCCAAGAAAAGCGAAGCGACGAACAAGGGGTGGGAGGCCCAAACGGCCGACGTGTTCGGCATTGGACGCGGCCCAGTCTCAGGATGGACGGCCACAATCACGGCAATAGCAAGAGTCGCCGGAGTGAGCAAGTAGCCGGCGAAAACAAGCCAATATTCGCTCTTCCATCGGTCGCGGCTAAAAGGTCGCTGCATCGCCCAGCGCCGCTCCAAGATTTGCGATGAGCGCCCGTGTCACTAAAGAAAAAGCCCAAGCGAAAAGAAAATCCAAGCTCCATTGAAAGTGCCTCAGAACGCCGTCCACGAAAATGACATAGAAGCGTCACTTCAGAAACTCTTGGCCCACCATTTACGGGTTAGCGCGCGACGGATTCTGACATCCAGTCGAGGTAGTCTAGCGCGCCAGCCGCGATCGGCAACGCGATGATTTCGGGGACGTCGTAGCTATGCAGGCGCTTCACTGTGGCTTTCAATTTGGGGAAACGGGCTTTCGTCGTTTTGATGATTAGCAGAAATTCTTTCGCGGATTCCACAGTTCCCTTCCAGCGGTAGACGGACTGCACGGGGCTGGCTAAAATGTTCGCGCAGGCGGCCAGGCGTTGTTCAACCAGGGCGCGGGCGATTTTGCGGGCTTCTTTTGCCGTAGCGCAGGTGACCAGGACCACGATCTTGTTGGTCATCTCAAAATTCTCTGTGTCTTTACTTATACGCCGCGCATCATTTTGAATGTTGTGTGGTTGCGGCTTGGGGGCCAAGATACAATAGGCGTCCGTGACGAACCAAGCGATACATTTCGGAACTTCTGGCTGGCGCGGCGTGATTGCCGACGACTTCACGTTTGGCGGAGTGCGTCGCGCGTCGGCTGCGGTAGCGGAACACGTTCTAGCGCAAACGAAATCGGCGACGCTGGTAGTTGGCTACGATATGCGATTCTTCTCGCCGGAATTTGCACGCACTTCGGCGGAAGTGCTGAAAGCGCATGGCTGCCGTATTCTCTTCTGCCAGGAGCCCACGCCTACTCCGGTGATTGCGCACGCGATTATTTTCAACAAACTGGCCGGTGGCGTGAACATTACGGCCAGTCACAATCCCTGGGACTATAACGGGCTGAAATATTCCGGGCCGGAAGGCGGGCCGGCAGCAGTGGAAACCACCAAGGATATTGAGAAGCGCGCCGCTGCGCTGCCTGAGGACAAGACTCCGTACCACGAGGTGGAAGATAAATTCGAAGCTATCCATCCGCGCGAAGCTTACTTTGCGCAACTAAAGAAAATGATTCGCTTCGACGTGCTGGCGAAAGCGAAGGGCAATTTCGTTTGCGACGCGGTGCACGGGTGCGGGGCGGGATGGCTGGATCGGATTCTGAAAGAAGACGGGCTGGCGGTGACTGAAATTCGCTGCACCCGCGATGTTTTGTTTGAAGGCAAGGGGCCGGATCCGTCGGAAGAAAATCTTGGGCTGCTGAAGAAAACGGTTCTGGAGAAAAAAGCGCTGGCCGGACTGGCGACCGATGGCGACGCCGACCGCTTCGGAATACTGGACCGCGACGGCGCGTTCATCGACCCGAATCACATTCTCGGACTTGCCTTCGATTATTTGCTGGAGACGCGCGGATACAAGCTGGGAGCGGCGCGCAGCGTGGCTACTTCGCACATTCTGGATGCGGTGGCGAAATTGTACAGCGTTCAAATTTATGAGAGTCCGGTGGGTTTCAAATACGTTGGCCCGTTCCTGCGCGATGACAAAATCGCGATTGGCGGCGAAGAAAGCGCGGGAATGACCATTCGCGGGCATCTGCCGGAGAAAGACGGTATTCTGGCGTGTCTGCTGGTGGCGGAAATGATTGCGGCGCGGCAGACTTCCCTGCGTGAGCAGCTTCAGGATTTGTTTCGCAGAGTGGGACGCGAATATTGGCCGGTGCGCGTGAACTTGCCACTTTCCGACGATGCGCACAAAAAGCTAGTGGAGCGTTTGAAAAATGATCCAAGCGAATTCGCGGGCAAGCGAGTAGTAAACGTGAATCGACTCGACGGAATGAAATTGGCGTTTGAAGATGGAGCGTGGGTGTTGATACGTCCCTCTGGAACCGAGCCCGTAGTGCGCATTTACGCTGAGACCGCTAGCGTGGCGGCTTCGCAAAAATTGGCAGAGGAGGCGCGCAAGTGGATTACGACGCAAGCGGCCGCCAAGTGAACAAGCAAGAGACGGCGAAGACTCCCACGAGCGAGCCGAGCGTCGGATTCTTTGAGCAGCTCGGGCAATTTTTCCGGCGGAACAGTTACTTGTTCCTGATCCTAGGTTTCGCTTTGCTCTTGCTTCAAGATATTTTCGGCACGCACGGCGTGCTGGCGATGCGGCAATCCCAAAAGCAAGCCGAGGAAATTCGGAAAGACATTAAGCGTTTGGATGATGAAAATCAGCGGATGCAGGATCGCGTGAAGGCGCTGAAGAGTGATCCGGCGGCGATCGAGAAAATTGCGCGCGAAGAAATGAAGCTGTCGCGGCAGGGCGAAGTGATATTTCAGACACAGCCGAAGCCTGCTAGTGAATTGCAAAACCCCCCATCCCATCCGTATAGTCCCACAAAAAAGCCTTAGCTTTGCGCGGCCGGACGTAAAGTTCGTTTAAACCACGCAATTATTTCCCTGCGATGGTCTTTCCAGGTGGTTCGCGCGAGTGAGAGAAGAACCATCGCGGCGGTAATAATCAGAAAACCGAGCGTAGCCATGGGGATGGACTCGCCCTCTTTCTTCATAATGGAAAATCTACCGTAAACGAATTCGATGTGCACCCAATAGACAAACAAGGAAGTTTGGCCCATCTGGATTAACGGGCTGAATCCTACCTGGCCGAGGCCCCAGCGGCACCAGGCATAACTTGCGAAGACGATCACCAGCATGATGGCTACGCGCGCGAGGAAGAAATTGGGACTGGTGTGCCAGTAATCGTAATCGGGATAGATTTGCAAGGTGCGTCCATCTAGCCATTGTGAAAGATAAAACAGCGCCACACCCGCGACGCCGCACGCGAAGGTTACTTTTTCCAAATTATTTTTCCCCCAATCGCTGAAGAGAAGATAGCCCAGAGCTAGACCCGCGAAGGCAAATCCTGCCCAGGGAAAAATCGGGAAGAGCCAGGGCTGCGGGGCCTTGAAAGTGTGGACGCCGTTAATGTAGGACTCGAGATACCAGGGGAGCCAGCGCGGACGCCAAGTGGTGTAAAGAAATGGCGTGGCCAGCGCGATTGCGGCCGCGGTTATGAGGGCCACGGCGGCGTTGGCTCCGCGGCTTTGCGTCAAGCGTCCTACAATTCCCAACAAGAGGATCGAAATGCCGATGGTGTTCAAGATGTCCACACGGAGCAAATCGGTCCAGGGAGCCCAAGGAATGCCGAGAAGATATTCCTGCACGCGGAAAAGCAACCCGAGGCCGAGTATTTCCGCGCCGCGAAGAATGGTGGTCCAAGCAATCTGATTTGGCGTAGCGCCTTTCTTGCGCATTTTGTCAGAGACCAGCGCGAAGGAAACTCCCGCAAGAAAAAGGAAAAGGGGCGCGGGGATGGTTCCGCTAAGCTGCGACCATTTAAGGACTCGCGACTGGCGCGCCGCTCCGCCCAGCCAGGAATCGTATGAATGGACTTCAAACATCAACAGGCAGGCGAAACCGCGCATCCAGTCAATGTAAGCGAGGCGCTGTGGTTTGCCGGGCTGTTCGGTGGCGTTCAAGCCGCACAAGAATCGCCGAGAGGCAAACGCAAAGCAAGTTTTTCTCGGAAGCTCCGCGCAGTTCAGTAAAATCCTGCTGTGGCTAATGGCAATTCAAAATCCTGGGAACTGAAGCTTCCGATTGCTTTCGCGGTGTGGGTTCCGATTGTTGTTTTTGTGATCCTGCTGGGTTTCCGGCTTGGTTATGAGGGGCGGCGTTACGGCATGGCCCTCAGCGTTGCCGCTGTGCTATTCGCGTTTGAATTTTTTCTGGCTTGTCCGTCTGTTCTGGATCGCGCCCGAAAATTCCTGGGTGAACATGGCGGAGTGCTCGCGACGCTGGTGCCTCTGTTCGCCGTCCTGATTTACACCACGACCGTTACCGGCAATTGGAAAATGGCGCTAGCGGGCGCGGCTTATTGCGTTTTGCCGCCGTTGCTATTGGCGCGCAGCACGGGCAAGCCGTCGGGGACTTGGGAAGATTACGCGGCGGCGCTAATCGTTTGGCTGCCAGTGGAATTCCGTTGGATGTATCACGTGTTTCCCTACCCCGGGGAACTCTCGCACACGCTGACGATCTTGTTAGCGCTTAGCACGGGCATTGCTGCGTTCGTTTTGCTGCGGCGTATGGACGGAATTGGCTACGAGATTGTGTGGCGGCGCAGATTTAGCGCGAATGTGGCGATTCATTTCCTGATTTTTGCAGCGATCGCGGCGCCGTTGGGAATGCAAATGGGCTTTCTGAAGTTTGATCCGACAATTGCGCGGCTGCGCTCGCTTCCCTTGGCCACGGTGGGAATTGCATTTTTTACGGCTTGGCCGGAAGAATTCCTGTTTCGCGGCGTGCTGCAGAATCTGCTTTCACGGACTTTGAAGAATCAGTGGACCGGGCTGGCGATTGCTTCGGTGATTTTCGGATTTTCGCACATCCTGCACGCGCCGTTTCCAAACTGGAAGTATGTTTTTCTGGCGACCATCGCGGGACTGTTTTACGGGCACGTTTGGATGAAGACGGGATCGCTGTTCCCCGGCGCGCTGGTACACGCGCTGGTGGACATTTCTTGGCACCTTTTGTTTCGCTGAGCTTGCCGAACGGAAAGACTAGCGAACTACGCCCTGAAGAGGGCTGGACGCGGTGGCGTACAACTTTTTCGGGATGCGGCCAGCAAGGAACGCCTTGCGGCCAGCTTCCACGGCAGCGCCCATGGCTTCGGCCATCATCACGGTGTCTTGCGCTTCCGCAATCGCGGTGTTCATCAGGACGCCGTCGGCGCCAAGCTCCATGGCGATAGCGGCATCCGACGCGGTTCCCACACCTGCATCTATTATCATCGGAACTTCTGTGATGCGTTCGCGCAGAATCTGCATGTTCGCGGTATTTTGAATACCCATCCCTGAACCGATGGGGGCGCCGAGCGGCATTACAGCGGCGGCTCCGGCATCGATTAGTCTACGCGCGACGATCAAGTCGTCGTTGGTGTAAGGCAGTACGACGAAACCTTCGGCGACCAGAGTTTTCGTGGCGCGAATCAACTCTTCCGTGTCGGGAAAAAGTGTTTGCTGGTCGCCGATCACTTCCAGCTTGACCCATTCGGAGAGGCCCACTTCGCGTCCGAGGCGGGCGGTGCGGACGGCTTCGTCCGCGGAATAGCACCCAGCGGTATTGGGCAAAATAAAAAAATTCTTGCGGTCGATGTAATCGAGAAGAGATTCCTTCGATTTATCGGTAAGGTTCACGCGGCGAATCGCTACCGTGACCATATCGGCGCCGGAAGCTTCGTGCGCGCGGCGCATTTCTTCGAAGCTGCGATACTTGCCGGTGCCAACGATCAGGCGCGAATTGAATGTTTTTCCAGCAATCACCAAGTGGTCTACCATCGAAATCTCCTGAACTATAGTAACGCTCGCGGGCGCGGCTCCTCTACGTCGGCATAAAGCTTTGCGATTAAATCCTGATAGCGGCTCTCAATCACGCGCCGTTTCATTTTCAGCGTATAAGTCAGTTCGCCGTTTGCGAAAGTAAAATCCTGTTCGAGTAGCGCGAAGCGTTTTGGTTTTTCGTATTGCGCAAGCGCCGAGGTCAGCCGCTCGATTTCGCGCGAGAGCAGGTCGCGGACCCAGGGGTCGGAAGTCATCTGAGACGGTCCGGGAAAATCTTTACCGTGCTTTTGAGCTTCCTGCTGCATGGCTGCGAAGTTTGGAACGATTAATACCGCGACGAACTTGCGCTTGTCACCCACTACGATGGCATTGGTGACGTACCTAGACTGTTTCAGGAGATTTTCGATCATGGCGGGCGCAACAAACTTTCCAGCCGCGGTTTTCAACAATTCTTTTTTGCGGTCGGTAATGATTAGATATCCGTCTTCGTCAAGTTTTCCGATGTCACCGGTGCAAAGCCATCCATCGGGCGTCAAAACTTCCTCCGTCTCTTTCTGTTTGTGGAAATAGCCTTCCATGACGCAGGGACCTTTCACCAGAATCTCGCCATCGCCGGCGATGCGGACTTCCACGTGCGCGATGGGCAGACCGACGGTGCCTACTTTATTTTTTTTCGGAACATTAGCCGAAATCACCGGAGAAGTTTCGGTAAGGCCGTAACCCTGCATAATCGGCAGATTGATGGACCAGAAAAATTCAGCGAGGTCGGGGGACAGTGGGCCTCCGCCGGAAAAGAAATAGCGGATTCTGCCGCCCAGTCCGGCGCGAATTTTTGAATAAACGAGGCGATCGGCAAACTGCCAGCGTTGTTTGGTCCAAAACGAAGGCTGCTTGCCAAGCGCTCGCCACGGAACGGCTTCTTCGGCTACGCGCAAGGACCAATCAAAGATTTTCCTTTTTATGCCGGTTTCGCGATGACCCTTGTCGATAATATTTGCGTAAATCTTTTCGAAAAAGCGCGGGACGGCAGCGGCCAGTGTGGGTTTCACTTCCAGAAGAGCTTGCGGAACGGATTCCATTTGCTCAACGTAGGCGATGGGAATGCCGTCGAAGAGATAGCCGTAGTCCACGGTACGCTCATAAACGTGGGCCAGGGGCAAAAAGGACAGCGCGACGTCGCTGGTAGAAAGATCATGATCCTTCAGCGAGTCAACAACATTGGAGCTTAGGTTTTGATGGGTGAGCATCACTCCCTTGGGCTCGCCGGTGGTACCGGAGGTATAAATGATGGTGGCCAATTGATTGGCGGAGATTTCCGCGGCGCGCTTGCGGTATTCGGCGACGTCAGCATTGCCTGCCGTGTGGATCAGCGCTTCATAACGCAAAATCTCGCCACTGAAGTCGGAAAGAGGCGCCACGGAGATTACGTGTTCGAGCGCGGGAATTCTGTCGCGGCATTCCGCGATTTTTCGCGTCTGGGCTTCCCCGGAAGTGAAAATTATGCGGGCACCGGAATCGTTCATGATGTAAACGAGGCGATCGATCGATTCATTAAAATAAATTGGGACGCTTACTGCGCCCAAACCTTGTATCGCGAAGTCGGCGATGTGCCATTCGGGGCAGTTCGGCGCGAGGATCGCCACGCGGTCGGCGGATGTTATTCCCAGCTCGCGGAAGGCTTTCGACAATCCCGCCACCCGACGTAGCATTTCTTGCGCCGCGATCGACTGCCAACCCTCAGCGGTGCGATACATTTGGGCGCGAGGGTTCGCGTGCCTGTCCACGGTTTCGAGAAAGGATTTCGTGAGCGGAGGATAATCCATCGTAATAGATTCACTTTAGCGTATGGGACAACATCGCGCAACGCAGGCGGCGGATTTCCAGCGAAACACCAAACTGCGAAATTCTATGGCTGGTGCGCTAAGATGTTCTGGGAGGTTCCGATGTCGAAACTCGCGACCGAAGAAACAACCGGATACCAGCCGGTGCGTGCGCCGCGCGGCGCTACGCTTTCCTGCCAAGGTTGGCAGCAGGAAGCGGCCATGCGCATGTTAATGAACAACCTTGATCCGGAAGTCGCCGAAAAGCCGGAAGATTTGATCGTTTACGGAGGGCGCGGGAAGGCGGCGCGGAACTGGAAGTGTTATCACGCGATTGTGGCGTCACTGAAATCGCTGAAGAATGACGAGACGCTGTTGGTGCAGTCGGGCAAGCCGGTTGGGGTTTTTCGCACGCACAGCTACGCTCCGCGCGTGCTGATCGCGAATTCAAATTTGGTGGGACATTGGAGCGACTGGAAAAACTTTGATGAGCTCGACCGCGCGGGATTGATGATGTATGGCCAGATGACGGCGGGCAGCTGGATTTACATTGGCACGCAGGGAATCCTGCAAGGCACCTACGAAACTTTTGCCGCGGCGGCGCGAAAACATTTTCAGAGCGACCTGGCGGGAAAGCTGGTGGCCAGCGGAGGCATGGGCGGCATGGGGGGCGCGCAGCCTCTGGCGGCGACCCTCAATGGCGGGGCGTTCCTGGGTATTGATGTCGACCCGGAGCGCATCAAGCGGCGCGTGAAGACGGGCTACTGCGACGTGATGGTGAACGACCTCGATGAAGCGCTGCGAATTTTGAAGAATGCGGTGCGCAAGCGCGAAGCCACTTCCGTAGGATTGCTGGGAAATTGCGCGGACGTGATTCCGGAACTTGCGCGGCGCGGTGTGGTGCCGGATCTGCTGACGGATCAAACCAGCGCGCACGATCCGATTGGCGGTTATATTCCGCAGGGGTTTGATGTGGCGCAGGCTACCGAGTTGCGTAAGAGCGATCCAGAAACGTATCGCAGGCGCTCGCTCGAATCGTTGGCCAAGCACGTGGAAGGCATGCTTGCGTTGCAGAAACTGGGATCCGTCACGTTTGACTACGGAAATAACATTCGGACTTTCGCATTCGAGCAAGGCGTGAAGAACGCTTACGATTTTCCGGGATTTGTCCCGGCTTACATTCGTCCGCTGTTTTGCGAAGGGCGTGGGCCGTTTCGGTGGGCTGCGCTTTCGGGTGAGCCGTCGGATATTTATCGAACGGACAAACTGGTGCTCGACATGTTTCCGCACGACGAGGTTCTGACGCGTTGGATTCATCTGGCGCAGAAGCGCGTGCGGTTTCAAGGACTGCCAGCGCGAATCTGCTGGCTGGGTTATGGCGAGCGCGACAAATTTGGACTCGCGTTGAATGACTTGGTGGCGAAAGGCGAATTGAAAGCGCCGATCGTGATTGGGCGCGATCATCTGGATTGTGGCTCGGTGGCTTCGCCTTACCGCGAAACCGAAAAGATGAAAGATGGATCGGACGCAGTTGCGGATTGGGCGCTGCTGAATGCCCTACTGAATACAGCGAGCGGCGCGAGTTGGGTGTCGATTCACAATGGCGGCGGCGTCGGTATCGGCTACTCATTGCACGCGGGACAAGTGACAGTGGCGGACGGCTCGAAGGAAATGGCGGAGCGCATCGAGCGGGTGTTGACGAATGATCCTGGAATTGGCGTGGCGCGGCATGTGGATGCGGGCTATACCGAAGCGATCGAATTTGCGCAAAAGTCTGGCGTGAAGATTCCTATGTCTTGAGCAACAAATTTCGATAATCCGGCCAACTGCTGTTTTGGCCTTGGAGAAGAAATGATCGTTATTGCTGGAGCGACTGGAAACACAGGAAGGGTTGCCGTCGAAGCGCTGCTCGCTAGCGGTGCGAAAGTACGCGCCATCGGCCGCGCCGCGAAGAAGCTGGAACCGTTGACGCAGAAGGGCGCGGAGGCTTTTGTCGGCAACGCGGAAGATGCGGCGCAGATGTCGAAAGCCTTTGAGGGCGCGACGGCGGTTTATCTGTTGATTCCGCAGTCGGCTGACGAGGATTACCGCGCGTACCAAGACTCCGTTTCCGATGCGTACTTGAAAGCGATTACCAGCGCGCGCGTGCCCTACGCTGTGACGCTGAGTAGTTTGGGGGCGCAACATCCGGAAAAGACTGGGCCGATCGTTGGGACCTATCATCTGGAACAAAAAATGAATAGCGTGCCGGGACTTCATGTGTTGCATCTGCGGCCCGGGCCGTTCATGGAAAATTTATTTATGGGCATGGTGCCCCTGCGCACCATGGGTTTTCTGCCGGGCGGAACAGACAGCGACCTGCCGGTGCCCATGATCGCGGCTAAAGACATCGGCGCTTACGCTGCGAAACGACTTCACGCACGCGATTTTTCGGGCAGCTCGGTGCAAGAATTGTTTGGTCCGCGTGATGTGACCATGAAGGAAGTCGCGAAAATAGTTGGCGAGGCGATAGGCAAACCTAAACTCAGCTATATGCATGTGCCGGCCATGATGCTGGAACCCGCTCTGGTGCAGACGGGCATGCCGAAAAAAACGGCCAAGCTGTTGATCGAAATGTGGAAGGCGGGAAATTCCGGCTTGCTTACACCGCTGGAAAAGCGTTCGGCGGAAAATACTAGGCCGACCACGATCGAGTCTTTTGTGACAGAAGTGTTCGCTCCTGCGTACCTTGCTAAAGGCGCAGGCGCCTAAAACTTTCTTTGAATCCTCGACAATAGTGTTTTCCACCAAGTGACGCTGTATCATCGCAACCGTGCCAGACTGGCTGATTACGGGGTGCTCGCAGATTTTAACGCTGCGCGGTCCTGTGCCGCGGCGAGGGCGCGCGCTTAGCCAGCTTGAAATCATTCGCGACGGTGCGATTTTGGTGCATCAGGATCGCATCGCGGCGGTGGGCGCGAAGCGTCGCATCGAACGGCTGCCCAAAGCGAGACATGCGGAAAAGTTGGAACTCGGCGGCCGCGTTGTTCTACCGGGGTTCGTCGATTCGCACACCCACCTGATTTTTCCTTTTAGCCGCGCCGCTGAATACGAGCAACGCATTTCGGGCTCTACGTATGAAGAAATTGCGCGCTCGGGCGGCGGAATTCGCTCGACGGTAAAACATTTGCGCAGCGCTTCGGCTCGGGTGCTGAAAGCACGGGCGCTGAAAAATCTTCGTGAGTTTGCGGCGCACGGTACTACCACCATCGAAGCGAAGAGTGGTTACGGGCTGGATTGGAAAAGCGAGCTGAAGATTCTAGAGATTCTCTACGACCTTCATCAGGAGCATCCGCTCGACATTCACGCGACATTTCTGGGGGCGCACGTGGTGCCGCAGGAATTTCGGCGGCGTCCCGAGGCTTATGTCGATTTGCTGACGCGCCGATGGATCCCTGCGGTGGCGACCGCGGGGTTGGCTGAGTTTTGCGATGTTTTCTGCGACCGCGGTGCGTTTACCGTGGACCAATCGCGGCGGATTCTGATGGCTGGACGAGCGGGCGGCTTGGTTCCGCGCATTCATGCCGAGCAGCTGGCGCACACGGGGGCGGTGCGTCTCGCGATTGAGTTGCAAGCCGCGAGCGCCGATCATCTGGAAAAAATAACTCGCGGTGATATTCAAGCGCTCGGACTTTCGAATGTGGTTTGCACCCTGTTGCCGGGGTGCTGCTTCCATCTTGGGCTGAAGGACTACGCGCCGGGCCGCCAGCTAATTGAGGCAGGGGCGATCTTGGGTATCGCTACCGACTTTAATCCTGGAACCAGCCCGACTCTCAGCATGACCATGATTTTGTCATTGGCTTGCACGCAAATGCGTATGACGCCGGCGGAAGCGATCACGGCTGCGACAATCAATCCAGCGTACTCCTTGCGCGTGCACGATCGCGTGGGCTCGCTCGAGGTTGGCAAATATGCGGACCTGGCTGCGTTTGACGTGGCCGACTATCGTGAAATCCCGTATTATTTTGGTGTGAATCTTTGCAGCCTCACGATGAAACGCGGCGCCATCCTGCATATGAAGAACCTCTAAATAATGAAACGACTCGTCGAATGTGTTCCAAACTTTTCCGAAGGGCGCGACGCATCGAAGGTGGATGCGATTGTGTCGGCCATGCGCGAAGCGCCCGGCGTGTATCTGCTGGACCGCGAGAGCGACAGTGATCATAACCGCAGCGTGGTGACGCTTGCGGGCGAGCCCGAAGCTGTAGCAGAAGCTGCTCTGCGGGGCGTGGGCAAAGCGGCTGAGCTGATCGACTTGACCAAACACTCCGGCGCGCACCCGCGTATGGGCGCGACCGACGTGGTTCCCTTCATCCCCATCGAAGGGGTGACCATCGAGGATTGCGTTGCGCTGGCAAAAAAAGTTGGACGCGAGATTTGGGAGCGGTTTCGCATTCCCGTTTATTTCTACGAAGCTGCGGCGCAGCGGCCAGAACGCACGAATCTGGAGAACATTCGCAAAGGGCAATTCGAGGGCTTGCTGGCGGAAGTGCCGCGCAATATCGACCGCGCTCCGGATATTGGCGAGCAACGTTTGCATCCTACGGCGGGCGCGACGGTAGTTGGCGCGCGCAAATTTCTGATTGCTTACAACATCAATCTGAACACATCGGATGTGAGCATCGCGAATCGCATCGGCAAGAATATACGTTTCTCAAACGGCGGTCTGCGCTACGTCAAGGCCATGGGTGTGGATTTGCGCGGAAGGAATCTGGCGCAAGTGTCAATTAACCTGACGGATTTCGAGCAGACGCCTATCCATCGCGTATTCGAGATGGTGAAGCGTGAGGCGGAGCGATACGGCGTGTCTATCGTAGGCAGCGAAATCGTGGGTTTGATTCCCAAGAAAGCAATGGAACTGACTACGGACTTTTATCTGCAACTCGAAAACTTTTCGCCAGCACAAGTATTTGAGAATCGTATGGAGGCTTCGTTCGCTGGCGCCGCTTCGGCGGAAGGCCCTGGAAAATTGGCGTGGCTGGCGCAACCATTTCTGGACGCGCTGGCCCAGCCGACGGCGACGCCCGGCGGAGGTTCGGTAGCAGCACTGGCCGGCGCACTCGGCGCGAGCCTGGGGCAGATGGTTGCCGGGTTGTCGCGGAAGAAAAAATCGCAAGCAGCCTATGTGGAACCCCTGAGCGATGCTCTCGCGGAATTTCATGTTGCATCGCGTACGCTGTCGGAAGCGATCGATCGCGACGCGGCTTCGTTTGAATCCGTGATGGCAGCGTACAAGCTGCCGCAATCGACGCCGGAAGAACAAGGACGCCGCGAATCCGCAATCCAGAATGCCTTGCAAGGCGCCGCGAATGTCCCGATGGAAGTGGCGCGGAAAGCCGTGCAGGTTTTGGATTTGCTCGGAAAGCTGGAAGGCCTGGCCAGCCCGTCCATGCTCTCGGATATTCGCGTGGGCCGTCTAATGGCTGGGGCGGCGGTCCGAGGAGCGCTTGAAAACGTAAGAATTAATCTGGAGTCCATCACCGATTCCGGCTTTTCGGCGCGCCTTCGCTCTGAATCCGAGTTACTGGCCGCGCGCATAGGAAAAAGTTGATTCCGCCAAGGACCCTTTTAGCATCTATACTAGACAGGTACGGTGCCCGAGATTTACTTTCGAACTTCAACCTGCGGCTCGACCGCTGCGGTAGATAATTTACCTGAGGGGAAAACAATCGTGAGACAGCCACTTGTTCGAAACATGCTTTTGACAGTCGTGGGGGCGGCCGCGCTGCTCGGTATTTTGACAACTATTTCTCCGCGACTCTCGGCCGGCTCGGTGAGCACCACGGTCGTGGGAATGTTCCCCAAGAACACTTCCGAATTCGCCTACGCGGATTTGAAGGGAGCCCGGAAGCTTTCCTGGTTCTCGCAAATGCAGGACCAGATGCTCCCCGCGCACATGCGCCAGTTCGAACAGTTCCTTGCTTCCGCAGGAGTGGACCCGAATTCACAGGTGGACAGCCTTGCCTGGGGAACGATTCTAGCTCCCGGCGGCGACAGCGGAGACATCTTGGGCGTTGCGCTCGGCGGTTTTGATCCATCGAGTACGGAAGCGAAGTTCAAAGCTCAGAAGATACCGATGGTTGAGGAGCAGGGCTACCACTTGTATGCGTTTGGAAGCGGTGGTGCGGCCAACGACATTTTCTTCTTTTTTCTGGATTCCAACACAGCCGCCTTCGGCAATCGCGCGTCTTTGGATAAAATGATCGATGTGCGCACGGGTAACAGCGAAAGCTTGTTGGCCAATGACAAAATCTTTCCACTCATCAGCGAAGCCAATGGCACGGGGCTAATCTGGGCGGTCTTGGATAAGACTTCGACCACAATGGCGATGCATCAATTGCTGCCGCAAGCCAGCCAGTTCCCGCAGGCTGCGGCCATTATCGGACGCATTCGCGCCATGATTATCAGCGTAAACGCCGACTCCGGACTAGACGTCCAGTTTCAAGCGGTGTGTGAATCAGTCGATGATGCCAACACACTTGGCGCGGCGATGCAGGCAGGCGTGATGTACCGGCGTTATCAGGAAGCGCAATCGAATCCTGATTTTGCCAAGGCGCTGGACCACGTTCGCGTAACTCCTACGGGAGATCGTCTGAAGATCGATGCGCCGGTTAGCCAGGACGAGCTGATGTCGTTGATTCGCACCAAGGCTCTTGCTCCTTCCTAGATGAAGCGGAACTTCGGGAATTCCTGCGGGGCGGCGGGCTAGATTTTTGCGCGGCGTCCTTCACAATATTTGATCAGGGTCGTGCGCGACACCCCGTTGCGCGTTTCGTACTGCACGCGATCGACGCTGGACCTCTGCAGGGCGTCGCTCAGCCGCGCTTGCGAACCGGACCCACTGCCTACAAAAGTGTCGAGACCCGCTGAAGGAAGCGATTCTCCGGAGTGCTCGATGGCAATTTCCACGCGGTCCGGAAAATCCGAGACAATTACTTTTAGAGCGGAGTTTGAGTTTCCATTGGTGTTTACGAGCGGGAAGGTTTCGCGGCAGGCATCCGCAGTAGCCGCAGCGAGCCCTTCTTGCGCGTCGCTCGAAAGTCCGCAGCGCTGGCCGGCGAACAACACAATTGCAGCGACTCCGGCAATGAGCCGGGGATCGTCCTGCAGGGTGAGTTCGGTACGGCTGGGATCAGTGCTCATCTTTGTCTGCTAACCGCACGTCGCAAGCCTCGCGGCAATCGGGACAATAATACATGCCATCCACGCCCATGCGGATGTCGAACTGAGCCTGGCAGAAGCAGCAGTATTTTACACAGGTACACTCTAGTTCCGGCTTCTCACACTGCGAGCAGAGAGTGACCAAGTGTCTGCCTCCGGTAGGCCGGGGTTCGCCTTGGGTCAATCTTAGGGCATGCTTGGGCCGCGAACAAGGGACATCTGGCCGCGTTCCTTGACAACGAGAAAACACGCATGCTAGCTTCGATGTTCGTTCGCATGATGAGAAATTCTCAGTGACAACTCCGGCAACCGCTGCACTACGCAAGACCGCTTTGAATTCCATTCATCGGCAGCTAGGCGCCAAAATGGTGAATTTCGGCGGCTGGGACATGCCGCTCGAATACTCCGGCATTCTGGCCGAGCATGAAGCGGTGCGCACACGCGCCGGGCTGTTTGACGTAAGCCACATGGGCGAAATTGAAATTCGCGGGCCAGGCGCGTTGGGCTTGGTGCAACTGGTGTCTTGCAACAACGCCGCGAAGCTTGCCCTTGGGCAGGCGCACTATTCGGGGCTGATGACTTCGCGCGGAACTTTTGTGGACGATTTGCTGGTACACAAAATTTCCGACACGCACTATATGCTGTGCGTCAACGCCGGAAATCAGGATCAGGATTACCAGCATATCGTCGAGCACAATAAATTCGACGCACAGGTGGAAAACGCGGGGCCGCGATATTGTCAGCTCGCGATTCAAGGACCGCGCGCGAAAGACATCTTGCAGCGGCTTACTCCGGTGGCTCTGGATTCGATCCGTTACTATCATTTCACCTTCGGGAAAGCTAGCGGCGTTGACTGCTTGATCGCGCGCACCGGTTACACTGGTGAAGATGGCTTCGAAATATATTTTGCTCCAGAGCATGCGGCAAAGCTTTGGGGCGACCTGATGCAAGCGGGAGGGCCGGCGGGCATGCTTCCCTGCGGGTTAGGGGCGCGTAACACGTTGCGTCTTGAGGCAGGCATGTGCCTCTACGGACATGAAATTGATGACACCACCACGCCATGGGAAGCGGGGCTGGGTTGGATTTGCAAGATGGAAAAGGCGCCATTTCTGGGCAGCGATGTGTTGGCGCAGCAAAAACGGGATGGGCTCACGCGCAAGCTGGTCGGGTTTGAAATGCTCGACAAGCGTATCGGGCGCGACGGCTATCCTGTGCTCATCGGCGGCAAAGAAGTGGGACGCGTCACCAGCGGCGGGCCTGCGCCGTTTCTGAGGAAAAATATCGGCATGGCTTACGTACCTCCGGAATTCAGCACGGTCGGAATGGACATTGTTATAGGGATACGCGGCCAGGGGGAAACGGCCCGAATCGTCGCGCTACCATTTTATAAGCGACCGCAATAGCTCAGCAGCATCCAATTGAGTCACACTGACGGAGCGCTCATGTACCCAAAGGACTATCGCTACACGAAGGAGCATGAATGGATCAAGGTGGATGGCGCGAACGGGACCATTGGCGTCACGCATTACGCGCAACACGAGCTGGGTGATGTGGTGTTCGTCGAAATGCCTAAGGTAGGAGCACAGCTCAAAGCACGGCAGTCTTTTGGAACCATCGAGTCCGTGAAAGCTGTGAGCGAGATTTTCAGTCCGGTTGCGGGCGAAGTGATTGAAACAAACCCCGCGCTTGCAGACGCTCCCGAGCTAATCAACAAAGATCCGCATGGCGGGGCATGGCTTATTAAGGTGCGGCTTGCCGATCGCAAGGAAGCTTCGGCGCTGATGGATGCCGCGGCGTACGAAGCTTACATCGCAGGCCAGGCCAAGGAACATTCCGCCTGATGCGATATTTGCCCAAGAGTCCTTCCGAACGCCGGGAAATGCTTGAAGCGATCGGCGTGCAGTCCGTAAACGAACTTTTCGAGTCGATTCCGGAAAAATTCCGGTTGCGCGCGCCTCTGGCTTTGCCTGCGGCGCTTTCGGAACCGGAAATCATTCAATATTTTCAAGCGCGCGCTGCGGAAAATTCCAAAGGCTATACTTCATTTCTGGGTGCCGGCGTTTATTCGCACGTGCGCTCGGTGGTCACTGACGCGCTCGTTCAACGCGGTGAGTTCCTCACTTCCTATACACCGTATCAGGCTGAGTTCGCGCAAGGCACACTCACGGCGATTTTCGAATTTCAGACGCTGATGTGCCAGTTAACCGGGCAGGAAGTGGCTAACGCTTCGATGTATGACGGATCGACCGCGCTCACCGAAGCTGTGCTCATGGCCGAACGGATTACTGGCCGCCATCGCGTCTTGGTGGGGCGAAGCGTTCACCCTGAATATCGACATGTTTTGCAGACTTACGCGAAAAATCTGGGCATGCAGATAGAAGAGATCGGTTACACCGAATCCGGACAGCTGGATCGCGCGGCGTTGAAGAAGGAAAGTCTGGAGCAAGCGGCTGCCATCGTTGTTCAGTCGCCGAACTTTTTCGGTGTGATTGAAGAGATTGCGGCGCTGGCGGAAGCTGCTCACCGTTCTGGCGCGTTGCTGGTTACCGGGATCGCCGAGGCTGTTTCGCTGGGAATCGTGCGGCCGCCGGCTGAAGCGGATATCGTGGCGATGGAGGGGCAATCGTTCGGCATTTCACCAAGTTACGGTGGGCCTTATGTGGGAGTAATCGCCACGCGAGATAAGTTCGTGCGCCAGATGCCGGGGCGTTTGGCAGGCCAGACTACCGATGCAGAAGGCCGGCGCGGGTTCGTTCTGACGCTGGCGACACGCGAGCAACATATTCGCCGCGAAAAAGCCACTTCGAACATTTGCACGAATGAAGCGCTCTTTGCGCTGGTTGCGACGATTCATCTGAGCTTGCTGGGCAAAGAAGGATTGCGCGAACAGGCCTTGCAGAATTTGGCCAAAGCGCGGTTCGCTCAGGCAGAGCTGGAAACAATTCCCGGAGTGCGGCGCGTATTCTCGGGGCCATCGTTCAACGAGTTCGTGCTGGAGTTTCCGCGCTCGGTGAAGATGGTGAACCAGGATCTCCTGCGCGAGAAAATTATCGGGCCGTTCGCGCTCGGCACGCATTATCCGGAACTCACGAAACGCGCGCTTGTTTGCGTGACTGAAACTACGCCGCGCGCTGAAATTGAACGTTTGGCTGCGGCCACACGGAAAATACTCGAAAGACCTGTCTAAGGGAGCTGTTTAGGTTGAGCTATAAGTCCACCGAAATCGAATCGCCCGTTGGAAAGATTTTGAAGGCGCGCGAGCATGTGAGCCAGAACGAAGGGCTGATCTTCGAGAAGTCAGCGCCGGGAAAACGCGGGATGGAGCTGCCGCCGCTGGACGTGCCCGTGTTGGACGCTTCCAAAGCGCTGGGAAAAGAATTCACGCGCGACGCGGTCGAAGGTTTTCCCGAGGTGAGCGAGATTGAGGTGATTCGCCATTTCACGCGGCTTTCGACCTGGAATTACGCGATCGATCTCGGCATGTATCCGCTGGGTTCCTGTACTATGAAGTACAACCCGCGTGTAAATGAATTCGTCGCACGACTCGAAGGCCTGGCTACCGAGCATCCCGAGCAGCCGGCGGAAGTTTCGCAAGGATGCTTGCGTATTCTCTACGATTTGCAGAAATGTCTGCTCTCGATCACCGGAATGGACGCCGCCACGCTTCAACCTGTCGCCGGCGCGCAAGGTGAACTTACCGGCTTGCTGATGATTCGCGCCTACCTGCAGAGCCAGGGAAACCCGCGCAAGACGGTTTTGATCCCGGATTCCGCCCACGGCACGAATCCGGCTTCCGTGGTGATCGCGGGCTACGAAGTAAAAAATATCAAGTCGAACGCGCGCGGCCAGATTGATACCGATCATCTTCGTGAGTTTTGCACTGACGACGTTGCCGCGCTGATGTTAACGAACCCGAGCACGCTTGGCGTGTTCGAAGAACGCATCGCGGAGATTGCGACTATTCTCCACGAACGCGGCGCGCTTCTCTATATGGACGGCGCAAACATGAACGCGCTGGCGGGCGTTACGCGCCCCGGCGATTTCGGCGTGGACGTAATGCATCTGAATCTGCACAAAACATTTTCTACTCCGCATGGAGGCGGCGGGCCGGGCGCCGGTCCCGTGCTGGTGAAGAAAGGTTTAGAGCCGTTTCTGCCTGTGCCGGTGGTGGTGCAAAAGGAAGATGGCAAGTTCGCGCTGGACCACAGCCGTCCGCAATCCATCGGACGTGTTCGCGCTTATTGCGGAAATTTCGGCGTGCTGCTGCGCGCGCTTGCATACATTCTGGCCTACGGCCCTGGCATACGGCAGGCAACGGAAGACGCCGTTTTGAATTCAAATTATATTCGGAAGAAGCTGGAGGGCGTTTTCGATCTGCCTTACAATCTTCCTTCGATGCATGAAGTGGTTTTCAGCGATGCGCGCCAGAAAAAGCATGGCGTAAGCACAATGGACATCGCCAAGCGCTTGATCGACTACGGCTTTCATCCTTACACCACGGCGTTCCCGCTGATCGTTCCGGGCGCCATGATGATCGAGCCCACAGAATCGGAATCTCGAGAGGAGTGCGATTTCTTTATCGAAGCGATGCGCTCGATTGCAGCAGAAGCGGAAACGAATCCGGAGCTGGTTAAAACTGCTCCGCATTCCACGCGCATCGGGCGTCTGGACGAAGTGGCCGCGGCGCGCAAGCCGGTTCTTCGCTGGAAACCGGAGGAAGGAGGTTCACGATGACGCCGGAACAAGCTGAATTCCTTTTGCCGATCTTTGTGGCCACGCTCAGAAAGGAATTCCCGACCACTTTGCGCGTTCTTCAGGCCGTTCCCGCTGACAAAGGGGATTACCGCCCCGCTCCGAATTCGCGCAGCGCGCTGGAACTTGCCTGGCATCTTGCTTCTGCGGATATTTGGTTTCTCGATGGATTTCTCGCCGGACAATTTGAAATGGAAGACGACACCATGCCCGCCGACTTCAGCAACGCTTCCGATATCGCTGCTACCTATGAAGAGAGCTTGCCGGCAAAGCTCGACAAAGTGGAAAAGCTTCCGGCTGAATTTTGGGCCACCCCACTTCCCTTCTTTGGTATCTACAATTTACCTGCTGTGATGTATCTGCAATTTATGCTCAACCATTCCATACATCATCGAGGGCAGCTTACGGCGTACCTGCGTCCGATGGGGGCTAAGGTGCCCAACGTTTATGGCGGCAGCTTCGATGAGCCTATGACGGAGTGCGAAGAGTAGTCGCCGATTTGGCCGCAAGGTTTGTTTCCCCGCTGCGAATTTCTCAATTGATCTTGTCAAAACGAAGTGATCGATTGTCGCTTAATCGCGAAGTGTGAATGTAGCTTGGTGTAGGGTGCGAGCGGGCGCGAAGGCGCGCGAACGCGCAGAAGCGCTCTGGAGAGATCGAGAGCGCTTTTGCGGTATTACTTCTTTTCGTTCTTCGCTTTTTCCACCGGGATGCTGCGTCCCGCTGCCGGCGTAGTCCTGTTTTCGATGGTCACGTCCATCGCAGCGGTGGCTGCGGGGAAAACCACCGGGCGGCCGTCAGAACTTGCGGCGGCGGCTGTGGTGATTTTCTCTTTGGACGGAGTGGTGACCGGAACAAGGGCGCCTTCCGCTTCCTTCAAGAAGGTGAGCCCCAGCTCGCGACCATCCCAATCGATGGAGATGACGTCACCGAGAGAAACTTGTTCAGTCGCCAGCAGGCTCGCCAAGGGATAAACCACGTGCCGTTCGATCGCCCGTTTCAAGTGGCGCGCGCCGTATTTCATGTCGGTGCCTTCGCGGAGTAGAAAATCGCGGGCCGGCATGGTCACGCGGAACAAGAAGCGTCCCTTGGCGGTTTCCAGCACTCTCTGCTGAACCATACCCAGCTCGATTTCCAGAATTTGTTCGAGCTGCTGAGAACGCAAGGGATGGAACACGATCACTTTGTCGATGCGGTTCATGAATTCCGGCGCGAACTTTCGTTTGGCAGCGTCCGCGGCGGTCTTTTCAACTTTTTCGTCCAGGCGAACGAGCGTGTCGGCCTTCACTTTAGGAGCGAAGCCCATCCCGCCAGTCATCAATTCGGTGATTTCGCCGCCGCCAAGATTTGAGGTCATGAAGATCATGGTTTGCGACAAATCCACGCGGCGATTGTCTCCCAGAGTCAAAGTAGCCTTGTCTAGGATGCCGAGCAGCAATTGCCAGAGCGCATCGCTGGCCTTTTCGATTTCGTCGAATAGCAGGAAGCTAATTTTCAGCTTGTCGGTGTGATATTGGGCGAGCGCCTCCTGCGTGATCAGCGGATGCGTTTCGCGGTGCCCCAAATATCCCGGGGGCGAGCCGATTAACTTTGCAATTTCGTGCGAGTGCTGGAATTCGGCACAATCCACTTTGATCACGGCGCGTGGATCGCCAAAGAGCACTTCAGCGGTGGCTTCGACTACGCGCGTTTTCCCCGCGCCAGTCGGCCCCAAAAACAATAAATTCCCTACCGGACGTCCCGGCGAATTCAGACCGGCGCGAAACACCTGGTACAGGTCCACCACAGCTTGTACCGCTTCGTCCTGGCCGACGATTTTACGCCGCAGTCCTGATTCAAAATCACGCGACTCCAGACTGCGTTGAGTCGGGTCGAGTTGTCGCGCATGCGCTCCCACGGTATTACTCCCCCTACCGGAACTCTCTGCCGCCATCGGGATTGCGGAATTCAGTGCGCTCGAATTGATCGAGTTTGATATCGAGCGTGGAACGCAGCAATCGCAATTGCGTGACCAGTTCCCGGCTTGAATTGGCTCGATCCGCCAGCAGCAACATCGGCGGAGAAAGATCGGCCAGGTCCATGTGAAGGTTTCGTAGTGAATGCATCAAGTTCTGCACATACGGCGAGCGAATATCAAACAGCTCGATACGGCTGTTTACCTGCTCGCGCAGGCTTGACCAATCGAGATCAAGGAAGGGGTGGTTGCGCGAAACCTTTCGCACCACATCGTCCGTGATTCGCGGCCGCTCCCCCAGCCGCGCCAGATGTAACTGCTGAACCTTGCCCTGACGGCGAACGTTGTGCACCAAAAAGTAGGTGTTGCCTTTGCGTCTTACGAAAGCCACAACACCTCCTCTTTAGATGAAGCGTTCGTAGTGTATGAAGCGTCCACTACGCCGTCAATGGTACGATGCGGTGGACCCGGAAAATGATGCTAATCAGTTATTAGTCCAGAAGCGTCGCTTTTGCGGGGTGGATACCGTATCAAGGCGCTGGGGCAGGCTGGCGTTACGGAAATTTTCAGCGCGCTGCCTTACTTCTTAGATGCCGCAAATCGGCGGAGCGTAGTCTGCGGGGAAAGAACTAAATGTCGTGGGAACCGGTCTATCGCTTGGTGAAAAAAATTCCGCGCGGGCGCGTAATAACCTATGGCGAGGTGGCCAAGGCGCTGCGCACGCCCGGTGGTGCACGCGCCGTGGGATATGCAATGGCAGCGACCCCCCCTGGGCGAGGTATCCCGTGGCACCGCGTTCTCGGAGCTGGGGGGCGGATTCGCCTTCGCGAGCCGTATGCCGCGAAGCAGCGCCGTCTGCTGGAAACCGAAGGCGTCGTGGTTGGCCGCGTGATTGACATGAAAATTTATGGCTGGTCGTTCCGCAGGCCCCAGGTTAAAAAAGCAGCCAAACGCAAGCGTCGCAAGACCCGATGACTGCGCTTAATTTTCGGGCGGTTGTGATATAGAGGAAGGTTCAAATAGAGGGGAAATATCAAGTGACGGAACCTGTCATACAAGTGGAAGGCCTTTATAAAAACTACGGCACAGTAGCGGCTCTGCGCGGTGTGAGTTTTTCCGTGGAAGAAGGCGAAGTATTCGGGCTCCTCGGGCCCAACGGCGCGGGAAAGACCACCACTGTTGAGATCCTGGAAGGCATGCGGACGCCGGATAGCGGACTCGCGAGGGTTTGCGGCCTGGATCCCGAAAAAAGCGGCAGCCAGTTCAAGGAAATGATTGGCGCGGTGCTGCAATCCACTTCCCTGCCTGCCAAAATCCGGGTGAAAGAAGCCATCGATTTATTCGCCAACTTCTACCGCGTTCATGGCAATACTAACGATCTGCTAAAACGATTTCAGCTGGAAGAGAAGCGCGACGCTTTCTATAGCCAGCTTTCCGGCGGACAGAAACAGCGGCTGGCGATTGCCATGGCACTGGTGAACAATCCGCAGGTGGTCTTCCTAGATGAGCCGACGGCAGGCTTGGACCCGCAAGTTCGCCGCGAGATTTATGACATTATCGAAGAGCTCAAGGGCGGCAAGAAGACCGTCTTGCTGACCACACACTATATCGAGGAAGCCGAACGCCTGTGCGACCGCGTGGCCATCATCGATTACGGCCGCGTAATTAAGATAGGAACGCCGCGCGAGCTGAAACATGCTTCTGCGGGCACTACGCGCATTGAGGTCCGGCTGGCGAAGCCGGTGGAGAATGGAGTGCTGGGCCAACTCGATGCGGTGGCCAACGCACGCGAATTCGACGGCACCTATGTGCTGCATTCCACGCGCGCGCCGCACACGATAGTGGCGCTGGTGAAGCATCTCGAATCGGACAGCAACGAACTGCAGAGCCTGGAAATGTTTTCGCCGTCGCTTGAAGATGTTTTTATCGAGCTGACCGGCCGAAGGCTGCGTGATTAAAGTCTGTGGTTTAGCAAAATGAGTTCGAATTAAAAGGACGAACATGGCATCGAACGTAATCCGCAATACCTGGATACTCACAAAAATTCGCGTGCGCCTCGCCATGCGCAACCGAACGTTTCTTTTTTTCAGCTTGATCATGCCGCTCGGCTTTCTATTCTTCTTTGTGACGATCTTCAGCAAGGGCGATTCGGCATGGACTGCCTATATTCTGGGTTCGATCCTGACCATGACAGTGATGGGCAGCTTCTGGGGACTGAGCGTGCAGCTCGTCATGTTTCGCGAAGCCGGCATTCTTCGACGGTTTCGTTTGGCGCCACTGGGCGCAGGACCGATGCTGGCATCCAGCATTCTTTCGAACTACATTCTCGTGCTTCCGTCCGTAGCCATCGAAATTCTTGTTACTAAGTTCGCTCTGCACATGCAAGGTTGGGGAAATCTGTGGGCCATTTTTCTACTGATCAGCATAGGGTCGGCCACCTTCTCAGCGTTCGGGCTTATCGTTGCCAGTGTGACCAACACCATGCAGGAAACGCAGGTCATCAACCAGGTGATCTGGACTGCTTTCCTGTTTCTTTCAGGCGCGACCGTTCCGCTGGCAAGATTTCCGCATTGGATTCAAGGCGCTTCGCTGTTCATGCCGGCCACTTATCTGGCCACCGGACTTGAAAACGCGGCCACGAACCTGGCCACCCACTCTGAAATCATTACCGACTTGATCGCTCTGGGGATCGGACTTCTCGTGGCTTTCGAAATTTCGCGGCGCCTGTTTCGTTGGGAGCCGGAAGCAAAGCTTCCCGGAAGCGCAAAACTGTGGGTGCTTGCGGTCATGATTCCTTTCATCGCCTTTGGAGTGTATGAAAACGTGAAAGGCGACCGGCTGGCTCTGGTTCGCCAGGATTTTCAAATGCTGAACAGCACGAGTATGGCGACGCCGCCGAAATCTCATTGAATTCTAGGAGCCAGGCGCATACGGCGTCGCAACAGTTCGAATCGGCATCGACAAGACCAAGCCGGCATCCAATAATTGACAAAATCTTAGACCTCACCGGAGGAATTTATGGAACGCAGCGCCACAGCGGTTTGGAACGGAGGATTAAAAGACGGCAAAGGAGCGATCTCTACTCCCAGCGGTGTGCTCTCCGACGCACCTTATTCCTTCCTCACGCGCTTCGAGAACGCGAAAGGAACGAACCCGGAGGAATTGATTGGCGCGGCTCACGCAGCCTGTTTCGCCATGGCGCTCTCTGCGCAGCTTGGCACCATGAATTTTACGCCAGAAAAGATTCGCGCCATCGCGAATGTGACGCTCGAAAAACTCGACGCCGGTTGGACCATCTCGAAAATCCATCTGGACGTAGCCGCGCGCATCCCCGGTATTTCTGAAGCGGCGTTCGAATCCGCGGCTTCCAGCGCGAAAGCGAATTGTCCCGTCTCCCGCCTGTTGAAAGCTGAAATCACGTTGAATGCAGCGTTGGAGAAAGCCGCATGATTCTTCCGGCCATCGCCGGCTTCCTGATCATCGCAGGGATCCTGCTGGAAGCGTTTGAAACGATCGTTCTTCCGCGCAGAGTGACGCGCCGTTTCCGCCTGACCAGACTCTACTACCGTGTTCTCTGGATTCCCTGGCGCAAACTTGCCCATGCGGTGAAATCACCCAAAAGACGTGAAGGATTTCTGAGTTATTTCGGTCCGCTCTCGTTGCTGGGCTTATTCGCGCTATGGGCGGCGATGTTAATCCTGGGCTTCGGTCTTTTGTATTTCAGCGACGCTCGCATAGATCAAACGCATCCGACTTTGGAGACGTGCTTCTATCTAAGCGGCACAACTTTTTTTACCTTGGGCCTTGGCGACGTTACTCCGCACACTTCCCTGGAGCGAGTGCTGGCAGTATTCGAAAGCGGACTGGGCTTCGGCTTTCTGGCGCTGGTACTCAGCTACTTGCCGGTCATCTATCAAGCATTTTCGCGCAGAGAAGTCGCCATCGTGCTGCTCGACGCGCGCGCGGGCTCGCCGCCTACCGCCGCCGAACTTCTGCGACGTCACGAGGGTGTTCACGGGCTACAAGCTTTGGAAAGGCTTCTGCGCGACTGGGAGCGCTGGGCCGCGGAACTGCTGGAGAGTCACGTTTCCTACCCGGTTCTTACCTACTTTCGTTCGCAGCACAATAATGAATCATGGCTCTCGGCGCTCACCGCGATCCTGGATACTTCCGCTTTGATTATCGCGGACGCCGACGGAACATGCGTGCGGCAAGCCCGGCTTACGTTTGCTATCTGCCGCCATGCAGTCGTTGATTTGGCGCAAGTGTTTCACGCGGCTCCCCTGGGCCACAATGCAAACCGCTTGCCTGCTTCCGAACTTCTTCGGCTCCGTGGGGTTGTCGCCGAATCGGGCCTGAGGCTTCACGACACGCCGGAATCAAACGAGAAACTTAACAAGCTACGTGGGATGTATGAGCCCTACGTTCAGGCTCTGTCCCAATTTTTGTATATAGATCTCCCTCCTTGGATCCTGGCCAAAGGGAGCGCGGACAATTGGAAGACGAGCGCCTGGGGCCGCATCTCCGGGTTTACGGCTCAGACACAAGTGGAAAGGGCACAGGACGACCACTCCTAGTAGACCTCCGGCTGCGTAAATCCCCAACTTGCTGCTAACAAGGATGAGCCGGCGCTCGTCCATATACGTCATGTAGTAACTGCGCCCGCAGATTCGCCCGGGTTTGGAGGGACTATGACGTCATTCGGCCAGGACCTGCGTTATGCCCTGCGGATGTTGCTCAAGAGTCCCGGTTTTACGATTGTCGCGATACTCACCCTGGCCCTCGGCATCGGCGCGAATGTGGCCACTTTTAGCGTGGTTTATGCCGTCCTGCTTCGTCCCCTGCCTTACCCTCAACCCGAACAGCTCGTTCGCGTTTTCGACGATCTTCGTAGTTCCAATGTGAAAAACGTAGGTATGTCAGCACCCGAATTATGGGATTTGCAGGACCGATCTGGCGTGTTTCAGGAGCTCTCTGCGGTTTGGCCGATTGATTCCGACATCGCCGGGGGCGACCGTCCAGTTCGCGCGGAAACTCTGGCGGTTAGCCCGGGCTATTTCACCATGCTTGGTATAAAGCCTCAGCTTGGCCGCGTTTTCACTCGGCAGGATTCGGTTCCCGGCTTTATTGAAGCTGTCGTAATAAGCGATGGGTTCTGGCGGCGCAATTACGGGGCAGACCCGCAGATCATTGGCCGCACGATGCGGCTCGACAACGATCTGTACCAAATCATCGGGGTCATGCCTGCTGGATTTCGTCATCCAGGCCGCACGTTGCAGACGGATGTGGAAGTCTGGTGCGCAGCAGGTTACAACGCTCCGCCCTTTCCTGTGCCAGCCGTCCGAGCCGCAAGATTTATCCCTGGTGCGATAGGCCGCCTGAAACCGGGACTCACCGTAGCCCAAGCCCAGGCCCAGCTAGACACGTTCGTTGCCGGCTTGAGCCGGCAATATCCGAATGATTATCCGGCTGCCGCCAGTTGGGAGACGCGAATAGTTCCAGTGAAAGAAGACCTCGTTGGACCGGAGCGTACCGAGCTTTTTGTCTTATTCGGCGCGGTGGGGTTTGTGCTGCTGATTGGTTGCGTCAACCTCGCAAACCTGTTGCTGGCTCGATCGTCAGGACGGCGCCGCGAAATTGCAATTCGACTCGCCTTAGGCGCCGGGCGCCGGCGCTTGATGGCGCAATTGCTTACCGAGAGCGTTTTACTCTCCGTAATCTCCGGGTTGGTAGCACTGCTCACCGTTGTTTTGTTCAAGAACTCCATCTTGGCTCTGGCTCCGGCAAGCCTTCCCCGGCTAAGCGAAGTACACATCAGCGCCGGCGTTTTATTTTTTGCTTTCATGATCTCAATCGTTACCGGCTTGCTGTTTGGTTTGGCGCCCGCAGTGCAAGCTGGAAATCCAAATCAAGTGGAGAGCTTGCGAGAAGGTGGCCGAGGTTCTGGCGCCGGCAGAAGGCATACACGGGTGTCGCACGTGCTGGTTATTTCGGAAGTAGCGCTCTCTCTTATATTGCTCGCAGGCGCAGGACTGCTTCTGCGCAGTTTCTGGCACGTGCTGGAAGTGCGTCCGGGCTTCAATCCAGACCATGTAGTCACGGCCCAGATTTGGATTCCGGTTCCGAACGATCCAAAAACCGATCCATATCGTCCCACTGACAAGCGGGCGGCTTTTCTGATGGAAATTCTTCAAAGGGTATCCATTCTGCCGGGAGTGGAAGAAGCGGCCATGGGCGGAACGAACAGCTTGCCGCTTGCTGCAGTACGAAACGGTTTTCCGTTTACAATCGTGGGCCGCCCGACAGACTCGGAGCGCGCGCCCATCGCGGAGTTTGCCTCCGTCACGCCCGACTACTTCGAGGTGCTGAAAGTCCCGCTGCTCGCCGGAAGAAATTTCGTTGAGTCTGACACCGATAAATCCCAGCAGGTAGTGTTGGTAGATCAAACTCTCCAGCGGCGATACTGGCCCAATGAAGATCCACTGGGAAAACAAATTAGTTTCGGTGGACGGCCTGGGACGAATCCTTCGTTCACGATCGTCGGCGTTGTGGGTGATATTAAATCCGATGGCTTCGACGCGCCTAGCGCACCCCACATTTATCTCCCGGTGCGGCAGAGCCCGGGTTATTCGTCAGTTGTGTTTCTCCGCAGCGCGGGAAATCCCGAAGCGCTGGGAGAATCCATTCGCCACGAAGTGCAGTCGATTGATCCCAACATTCCCGTTTTCAGTGTGCGAACGATGGATCAAATTATCGCGAGGTCCATGGCTGAGCGTCGCTTCGCCCTTCAACTTCTCGGCATCTTCGCCGGCGTAGCTCTTCTACTCGCCGCCATCGGAATTTATGGCGTGATGGCGTATTCGTTCAGCCAGCGCACGCACGAAATTGGAATTCGCATCGCTTTGGGCGCGCAACGCGTGGACATTTTCCGCATGGCGGTGGGAGAAGGAATGCAGCTCGTCGCCATCGGCTTGGCCATCGGTCTGGTTGGAGCAGCGGCTCTTACCACATCCGCACGCACCATGCTCTTTGATGTGAGCCCGGCGGACCCCATTACCTTCGGCGCCATCTCGGCCACGCTTGCCGCGGTGGCGTTCCTGGCTTGCTATGTTCCGGCCCGACGCGCCACCCGCGTTGATCCGCTTGTAGCTTTGCGCGACGAATAACCGCTCGCGCATGCGTTGAACAGCTTCTCAGCTTTCAAAGCTAGTTCCTAAATTGTGCGCGAAGGAGATCACATGAATTCCTTTTTCCAGGATATTCGATACGCTCTCCGGATGTTGGTTAAGAGTCCCGCGTTCACACTTGTCGCTGTGCTGACTCTTGCATTGGGGATTGGCGCCAACGTCGCCACTTTCAGCGTGGTGTACGCCGTTCTGTTGCGGCCACTCCCTTTCGCGCATCCTGAGCAACTCGTTCGCGTCTTCGACGATCTTCGCGGTCCGAACACGCCAGATGTAGGGATGTCCGCTCCGGAGCTTTGGGATCTGCAAGACCACTCGGGCGTGTTTCAGGATATTTCCGCCGTAGCACCGAGCAATTCCGCAATTGGCGGTGGAGATCGTGTGGTCCGCGCCGAGTCTCTGATCACCAGCCCTGATTATTTCAGCCTGCTGGGAACGAAGCCGCAGATTGGTCGCGTCTACACAGCGCAAGATTCCGTTCCGGGATTCCTGGAGCCGGTCGTCATCAGCGATGGATTTTGGCGCAGCAATTTCGGGTCGGACCCGCACATCATCGGTCGGAAAATCCGCCTGGATAACGACCTATATACGATTGTGGGAGTAATGCCCCCGGGCTTCCGTCATCCGGGCCGCACGCTAAATACCGACGTGGACGTATGGGCCGCGACTGGCTTCAACGGTCTTCCGTTTCCCGTTCCGGCCGACAGGTCGCTGAGATTGATTCCTGGCGCAATCGCGCGTTTGAAGCCCGGGCTAACTGTCGCGGAAGCGCAGGCGCGGCTCGATGCTTATGTATCGCAACTCAGCCGGGTGTATCCCGCCGAGTATCCCGCTGCCTCGGCATGGACCGTACGTCTTGTTCCGGTGAAAGAAGATTTGGTCGGCCCGCAGCGAACGCAATTGTTTATCCTTTTGGGAGCGGTAGGACTCGTGCTGCTGATCGCGTGCGTGAACATTGCCAACCTCCTCCTGGCGCGCGCTTCCGGACGCCGGCGCGAAATTGCCATTCGGCTCGCGATGGGCGCCAGCCGAGGGCGTCTGGCCAGTCAATTGTTGACCGAGAGTACGTTGCTGGCCTTTATTTCCGGAATCGTAGCTCTGGTGACGGTGGTTTTTTTGAAGAACGCAATCGTCGGCCTCGCTCCTGCGGATATTCCGCGGCTCAATGAGGTTGAGCTCAGCGCTGGCGTTCTGTTTTTTGCGTTCCTGATCTCTGTGCTCACAGGCGTCCTGTTCGGGTTGGCGCCCGCGCTTCAAGCCACGAATCCGAACCAGGTGGAGAATCTGCGGGAAGGCAGCCGCGGGTCGGGTGCGGGCGTACGGCATACTCGGATTTCGCGGATTTTGGTGGTGTCGGAAGTAGCGCTCTCGATTGTTTTGCTGGCGGGCGCCGGGCTGCTACTTCGAAGTTTCTGGCGGGTGCTCGAAGTGCGTCCCGGATTCAACCCCAGCCATTTGACTACGGTGCAAATCTGGATTCCAGTGTCCAACAATCCGGCCACCGATCCTTACGCTGCAGAAGACAAGCGCGCCGCATTTCTTACGGAGGTTTTTCGCCGCGTGTCGGCGCTGCCCGGTGTGGAACAATCCACAATTTCAGGCAACGACACTTTGCCCATGAACTCCGGCAGAAACTACTCTCCCTTTTCGATTCATGGGCGTCCGCAAGACTCCGAGCGCAGCCCGGTTGCAGACATTGCTGTTGTAGATACGCAATACTTTCGCACTATGGAAGTTCCTTTGACAGCCGGGCGAAATTTCACCGCCTCCGATACGGATAAGACCGGGACTGTTGGAGTGATCGACCAAACCTTGGCGCGGCGCTATTGGCCTAACGAGAATCCGGTCGGACAACAAGTAAAGTTTGGATTTGGAGCAGGTATTAAGGGCGTGACAATTGTCGGCGTAGTGGGAGATATCAAGTCGGACGGTTTTGATGCTCCCAGCGTGCCGCATATTTATGTCCCTTTGGGGCAGTTCGCGCCGGTCAACGCGGTGGTTTTTCTGCGGAGCAGAGGCGACGCGGGAAATCTCGGCGAGGCCGTGCGGCGTGAAGTTGAAAAAGTCGATCCCAATATTCCGGTCCATAGCATCAGCTCCATGGACCAAATCATTAGGAGGTCCCTGGCCGACCGGCGCTTCGCTCTTGAGCTTCTGGGGATTTTTGCGGGGGTCGCTCTTCTGCTCGCTGCCATCGGCATTTATGGCGTGATGGCATATTCGTTTAGCCAACGCACGCACGAAATCGGAATTCGCATCGCTCTGGGCGCGCAACGCATAGACATTTTCCGTATGGCCGTGGGAGAAGGAATGCGACTTGTTGTCATCGGGCTCGCAGTAGGATTGTTGGGAGCTGTGGCGCTGACGCGATTCGTGCGTACCATGTTGTTCGGCGTGAGTCCTGCCGATCCGCTTACCTTCGGCGCGATCTCAGCCGCGCTTGCTGCAGTGGCTTTGCTCGCTTGTTACATTCCCGCGCGACGCGCGACTCGTGTTGATCCGCTGGTCGCTTTGCGCGATGAATGAACGCGATAACTTCTTCTGTTAGAATCTCGGCGGACTGACACAGTTCATGTTCGTTTTCTCCTGAAGCAGGCCGCCGATGAATTCCAGAGCAGTGCGAGGTAGGTTTTTCTCAGCATTCTTCTTTTTAACATTCTCGGCTTCGCTGCGAGCGGCCCATCACCACAGCCTCGGTCAGCGACCCCCACGAACGCGAAAAACGAATTTCTCGAGTTAACAGGCGGCCAGCTCTACTACGAAGTTGCAGGCGAGGGTTATCCACTCGTTCTGATTCACGGCGGACAGATGGATTCGCGCATGCGGGACGAGCAAGTTGCGCTGTTTTCAAAATCCTACCGCGTGATTCAAGTCTCCTGCTTCGATGGCCGTCTACTCCGATGACGAGGACCTCGCAGCACTCCTGAAATATTTGAAAGTCGAGAAGGTCTACATCGTCGGATTGTCGCTGGGCGGCCGCATCGCCCTCGACTTCACTTTGGCTCATCCTGAGATGGTCCCTGCCATCGTTCCGGTCGCTAAATCTGCGGCCTGCTGCGAAATTCCGGACACATTGTGAACCTGGAGCAGCCTGAGGAATTTAATCGCGCAGTATTGGATTTTCTAACTTCCGTTTCACATTGAAACAATTTGCGATAGTCAATAGTTCTGAGCGTTAAGAGTACGCGGCCAATTTGGATGTGACGCGGACGCTTGTTTCAGTCGGCGCTGGAATTGACATGAAAATCCCTATGCTATACTCCGTTCTGCGCAGAGTTTCGCAGCCCCTCCGCGCGCCGGAGCAAATGATATGCCCATACCGAAGACCGAAAAGATTTGGCATAACGGGAAATTCATCAACTGGGACGACGCCCGACTCCACGTTCTTTCGCACGTGGTCAGCTACGGCTCGGCCGTCTTCGAAGGTATTCGGTGCTACGACACTAAAGAAGGTCCCGCGATCTTCCGTCTGCGCGATCACGTGCAGCGGCTGCTGAATTCAGCTTACATTTACCGCATGGAAGTTCCTTTCACGCTCGACGAACTCTGCACCGCGAATCTGGATCTGATCCGCGTGAATAAAATTGGAGCGTGCTATTTGCGTCCAATCGTTCTGCGCGGCTACGGCGAAGCGGGCGTTGACCCCAAAGGCTGCCCCATCGAGGTTTATTTGAGCTGCTATGAATGGGGAAAATATCTAGGTGAAGAAGGACTGCGCAGCGGCGTGGATGTATGCATCAGCTCGTGGAATCGTCCCGCGCCGAACACTTTGCCGCAAATGGCAAAAGCTGCGGCGAATTACATGAATTCTCAGCTCATACGCATGGAAGCTCGCGCCAACGGCTATGTGGAAGGCATCGCGCTCGACGTGCACGGCTACATCAGCGAAGGCTCCGGTGAAAATATTTTTCTGGTGATGGACGGCACGGTGATCACTCCTCCGCTTTCAAATTCAGCGTTGCCCGGTATCACGCGCCATTCCGTTCTTACAATTTGCCGCGATCTGAACATTCCCGTCGCAGAGCAAGTCATCCCGCGCGAAATGCTTTACATTTCCGAAGAGCTTTTCTTCTGCGGCACTGCTGTGGAGATCACTCCGATCCGCTCAGTTGACCGTATCAAGATTGGCATTGGCTCGCGTGGCCCCGTCACCAAACGCATCCAGGACGAATTTTTCGCTCTCACCGGAGGCACCCAGCCCGACCGCCACCACTGGCTCTCGCCAACCAATGTTCCGGCGACGGCCGAAGCGGGCGTCCCCATGCCCGTGCGCCCCTAGTATTTCGCATTGATCTTTGCTGTTAAAAACAGCTAGCGGCGTTTCTCCTAACTCGCTTTCTCCCTTCGAATTCAGTAAAATCGCGCGGTTCTGAAAATTCTAATACGAGGTAGCTCGTTGTCTTTCGGAGGAACGGTTGTATAACCTGCCTCAAAAGCTCTTGGCGGAATTTATCGGCACATTTACAGTAATGTTTTTTGCTATCGGCGCGATTTGCGCCGACCAATACCTGCGCGCCGCGTCGCAAATTCCGATTGGCACTTTGGGAATTGCTCTGGCCTACGGTCTGTCGTACGCCATCACGGTGGGGGCCCTCAGCCACATTTCCGGTGGACATTTAAACCCCGCAGTCACGGCGGGCTACTGGGTCACTCGACGGCTTGGCACCCTGCAAGCTCTGTTCTACTGGGTCGCACAGTTGCTCGGCGCGATCGCAGCCACCTATCTGCTGGTCGCGATCGTGCCGGACGCGATATGGACATCGGCTGGCAGAGGCGTCACTCTGCTGGCGCCGGATTTCACGCGACTGCACGCCATGGTTCTCGAAGGACTGATGACGTTTTTTCTCGTTTTCGTAGTTTTCGCTACGCTGGTTGACGCCCGCGGCGCTTTCAACAAAATGTCCAGCTTCGCGATTGGCCTCACTGTCTCGGTGGGCGTGCTTTTCGGCGGACCTTTTACCGGCGCTGCGATTAACCCTGCACGAGCATTTGCCCCGGCTCTCGCTGCGCGTTACTGGAGCAACCACGGCGTTTACTGGGTCGGTCCCCTGCTCGGGGGCGTCATCGCCGCCGTGATTTACGACCGCCTCTTTCTCACCGAGCAGTCCCCGCTTTAGCGTCCTCTGCAAAAACTCGCGATAATCCTCTGCGGAGACACCTGACCGAACGTACAGGTTGGCAGTTTAGAAATGGTTCCCTGCACTGTTCTTGCTAGCCCATGCGGACGCATGCTAGTTTGGCTTGAAGCGTCACACCCGAGGACTTTCGCTATGGCTGTCAGTATTGACGATTTGTTGCGCCGCGCCGTCGAAAGCCGGGCGTCCGACTTGCACCTGAAAGTAGGCAATCACCCTTATTTGCGCGTGGACGGAATGCTCAACGGCCTCACCGATGTTCCGCGCATTACGCCGGAAGAAATGCTGTCGATGGCCTTCAGTATGATGACCAACCGGCAAAAACAAAAATTCAAGGAAACCGCTGAGTTGGACATGGCTTACGGCGTCGCAGGACTGGGTCGCTTCCGTGTGAACGTATTTCAGCAGCGCGGCAACGTCGGTATGGTCCTTCGCGTTATTCCTACGAAAATTCGCACCATCGAAGAATTGGAATTGCCGCGCGTCCTGTCGCAGATTTGCGAGGAGCAGCGCGGGTTGATTTTGACCACCGGCACCACCGGTTCAGGTAAGTCCACCACTCTGGCGGCCATGATCGACCGCATCAATTCCCTTCGCGCCGAGCACATCATCACCATTGAAGACCCCATCGAATATTTGCACCGCGACAAAAAAGGTTTCATCAATCAGCGCGAAGTAGAAGTGGACACCTCCTCGTTCTCAACTGCGTTACGCGCAGCCTTGCGTCAGGATCCTGACGTGGTGCTGGTCGGCGAAATGCGCGACCTGGAAACAATTTCGACCGCTCTGCTAGCCGCTGAAACGGGCCACTTGGTGCTTTCCACTTTGCACACTCTTGACGCCACGGAAACCATTCAGCGCATCATCGCTGTGTTTCCGCCGCCCGAACAAAAACAGATTCGCTTGCAGCTTGCTGGAACTTTGAAAGCCGTAATCAGCCAGCGCCTCGTGCGCAAAGCCGACGGCACGGGCCGCGTCCCGGCGGTGGAAGTGATGATCTGCACCGGCTACATTCGCGATTGCATTATCAATCCTGACAAAACGCGCATGATTCGAGACGCCATTGCCGCCGGTACCAGCCAGTACGGCATGCAGACTTTCGACCAATCGCTCTTCGATCTCTACACACGCAACCTCATTACCCTAGAAGAAGCTCTTATGCGCGCTTCGAATCCGGACGACTTCCGCCTGCGCGTGCAAGGTGTGCGCTCTTCTGCAGACGCCGCTCGCGAAGAAATGGAACGCGCCATGACCGAGTTCGACCGCTTGGGCAGCCGTACATAACTTGTGGCGCTGTATTTCTCGTGAACTAAGTTCTGTTTCGCCGCAATCGATAAAGGACGTGTGGCCGGAGCGGATGTCCTTCCGGCAAATTCGGATGGTCGAAGTCGTCCGATGCGTCGTGTGTCATTCCGATTTTCTCCATCACTCGACGTGATCTGGCATTTCCCGGGACTGTGAAGGACACGAGTTCATCCAGCCCCAGTTCCTTAAACGCATACTTCACCACCGCCCGCGCAGCCTCCGTGGCGAGCCCGCGTCCCCAATAATCCGCCGCGAGCCTCCATCCAATTTCAACGCACGGAGTGAAATGCGCCTCGAATGACGGCGCAGCTAACCCAACAAAACCAATAAACGATTGCTCCTCGCGCAACTGCGCCACCAACAATCCAAACCCATGCTTTCTGAAATGTTCGTTGATCCGCTCAAAGAGCCAGTCGCTTTCTTGGCTCGTCATGCACTCAGGCATAAATTCCATCACGCGCAGATCTAAGTTCATTCGGTAAAACGGCTCGCGGTCTTCTTCTTTCCAACGCCGCAGGAGCAATCGCTCAGTCTCGATCAACAATTCCCCCCACATTCATATAGACTTCCCGTTAACTAGGAGATCCAGCTTGCACCCTCTGCCATTCTCCGGCCCACCCCTCTACGCCACAATATTCTGGACTACCTACATCATCTGGATCATCCCTGAAACGATCGCTTCCAGAAGAAAACCTGCCAGATCTTCTTCCACTCTGAAGGATCGCAACTCTTACCTGGTTGTAATGTCGATGCTGTGGATTGGCATCGCGGCGGATTTCGCGCTTTCCTTCACATTTCCGCAAGCGTCGATCCGTTCGGGCCGCGTTACGTTTTTCTTTGTCGGTATCGCCGTGATGTATGCCGGAATGGCTCTTCGCTTGTATTCGATGAGCATACTCGGCCGCTATTTCACCTATCAAGTTGCAGTCCACACTGATCAGCCGGTCATAGAAGCAGGCCCGTATCGCTACATCCGCCACCCTTCTTACACGGGAGGACTGATCACTCTGGCTGGACTCGGATTGGCTCTGGGAAACTGGGCCGGGTTGCTCGTGCTTCTTGCTTTTATGGCCGTGGGGTACGCCTACCGAATTCCAATCGAGGAAGCTGCGTTAGCCGCTTCTATTGGCGAGCCGTACAGAGCTTACATCCGCCGCACCTATCGCCTAATTCCCTATATTTATTAAGTCTGGCGCATGTATTTTTTCTTGCCGTATCTGCGGTGCTTTCGGAGCGCTCCAATTTGGCCTGCCAAAATCTTCGATAAAGCTTTTAGCGTCGCCTTCCCAGCGTTATCCTAACATCGTCAACGCACAAACGACGCGTTGCTCACGGGTGACTTTGCAATGACCATCTCGCAAAAACAAAAAGCCGACAAACTCCGCGCGCTTCACAACGGCCCGGATATTCTGTTGTTTGCAAATGCCTGGGACGTAGCTAGCGCCTGTATCCTTGAGCGCCTCGAATTCCCTGCGATCGCCACCACCAGCGCCGGCATCGCCAACACGCTGGGTTACGCCGACGGCCAGCAGATCACCTCCCTCGAAATGCTGCGCGTTGTCAGCCACATCGCGCGCGCCGTCTCCATTCCGGTCACCGCGGACATGGAAGCGGGCTACTCAACGAGCGCGATTCAGATGCATCAAGTGGCGCTACAACTGATCGAAGCCGGCGCCGTGGGCCTGAATCTGGAAGATGGCGAGGACGACGAAGCGCGCGTGTCAGAAACGCAAGCCCACGTGGAAAAAATCCAGGCGGTGAAAGAGGCCTCTCGGCAGTCCGGAATACCTCTGGTGATTAACGCTCGCACCGATGCTTACTGGGCGACGGAAAGCCCGTCCGCCAATCGCTTCGCCGAATCCGTGCGTCGCGCAAATCTGTATCGGGAAGCCGGCGCGGACTGCATCTTTGTCCCCGGCATGAAAAAAATCGACGAAATAAAAAAATTCTTGCAGGAATCTCCGGGACCCATGAATGTTCTCGGCGGCCCCGGCGCGCCAACCATCGAAGAACTGAAAGCTGCGGGCGTACGTCGCGTCAGCCTCGGCTCCGGCCCATCGCGCGCAGCCCTGGGCCTATTGCGCGAAATCGCCAGCGAGCTCAAATCCAAAGGTACCTACGAAAGGGTGGCCCGCTACATGATTCCGGCGAGCGAAGTGAATGCGATGTTCTCCGCCCGCAAGAAATCAGCCGATCAAAAATCGTGAATTAAATAAGGAGCAGCTATGAGTACGCGCGTCAGTCTCACTAAAATCAATCCAAATGCCCATGCCGCTGTCTTAGCCATGCAAAAATACGTTGACGAGTCCGGCCTGGAGCCACTTTTGCCCGAATTAATTAAACTCCGCGCTTCGCAGAGCAACGGCTGCGCTTATTGCCTGGACCTGCACACCAAAGACGCGCGAGCCATGGGCGAAACTGAGCAGCGCCTCTACACCGTCTCCGCGTGGCGCGAAACTCCTTTTTTCACCGAACGCGAGCGAGCTGCGCTGGCGCTCACCGAAGCCGTCACTTTAGCCAGCATCGATCACGTTCCGGATAGCGTCTAGGCCCAAGCGCACGCTCAGTCCACCGATGCTGAGCTTATAGATCTAGTGACGGCGATCGCCACGATCAACACCTGGAATCGCCTGGCGATCACGTTTCGCGCCGAACCCGGCCACTTCCAGCCGCCTCAGCGCGTAAAACAGCGAGCCGCCTCAGCGCAACAAAAATAATTCTTTGCCGCGCAAGCACACGGGTGAATTCGCGTGGTCACAAAATAAGCAATGAACCAATCTGCGAGACGCCAGGCCTGATCCGGAGCAGCGAAGACGGCTTGATCACTTTCGATTTCTTTGTCTCCGCTTCCTTGCTTCCTCGCTCCCTTGCTTCTATTCTTCCTGTTCATGCGCCAGCGCTCTTCGCCCCGCAAAGTTTCCAGCGAACAAGATCTTTATTCCTCCGCTCTGCGCGCTCTTATGCGCCGCGCGTATTCCACACACGAAATGAAGACGTACCTTGATCGCCGCGCCGAGGACAAAGATTTAATCCCGCCGGTAGTCGCCCGCCTGCGGGAACGCAACTATCTCGACGACGCTCGCTACGCCGTCGACTACGCCAACCAGCACATAAAACTGCGCCGCCAGGGACGCTTCCGCATCGCACGCGAACTTCGCGCTCGCGGCGTTCCCGATCGCTACATCGACGCAGCTCTCGAAACTGTTTTTGCCGAAACGGATGAATCCTCTTTGGTACGCACACGTTTGAAGCGCCGCCTCGCACATCTTCGTGGACCGCTCGACCAACGCAAAATCGCGTCTCTTTACCGCAGCCTTCTTAGCGCCGGGTTTTCTTCCGACATGATCCGCGGCGAGCTTCGCGGCGTCACCAAAGGTGATCTACCCGAATTCACCGATGCTGCTCCCAGCGACGACGTTTAATTCCCGATTATCGTGGTTTGCGTCGCGACTTCCCGTCTCGGCAAGCCACTTTCGCCCCCAATAAAATCAAAAAAACTCCCGCCTCTTGAACTCTTTTTCCGTCATGGCCGTCTAAGAGAAGCAGAATTGCCTAGAAGGGTTGTGGAGTGTTCTTTCACCGATAATCCTAATCCAGGCGCAATGCTGGCTCGCCCGCGCAGCTGTCCGCTAGCGAGACAAGCACACAAAACGTGTGCGCCAGCGAACAAAGGAGCAAGAAAATGAAAAGCCTGACTCTCTCGATCTTGGCTTGCGCTCTTCTCGCAGCAACAACTGCGGTGACACAAGCTGCTACCCAACCCACGCAATCTGCACAACCGGCCCAGTCTGAAGACAAAACCGCACCTAGTTACGATATGAAGGCGCAAGCCGCGTTGGACCTCGACGCGGTGAATAAGAAAGTAATCAGCCTCGCCCAAGTTCTTCCGCCGGACAAATACACTTGGCGCCCCACCCCCGACTCACGCTCCTTTGCAGAAGTTTTCCTGCATGTGTCGGGTGAACGCTATTTCATTCTCGGGTTGATGGGAGCCGCGCCGCCTCCGGGATTCGATGGCAAGAGCTATGAAAAATCGACTACCGACAAAGCCAAAATTATCGACGAACTGACGAAGTCCGGGGATTACACGCAGAAGACAATTCAAGGCATGGCTAACGCGGATTATGCAAAGTTGTTACCGAAGCTGGGCCCGCAGGCAAATGAAGGGGACGTGATCTACATTCTCGTTGCCGATGCGCATGAACATCTAGGACAACTTGTGGCCTACGCGCGCGTCAACGGCATCGTCCCGCCGTGGACCGTGGCCGCCGCTAAAGCAGCCGCCGAAAAGAAGGGGCCAGACGCGCAGAAGTAAATCTAGTCTGCTGCCATTCGGGAGTCACCTTTGTTCGTGGCTCCCGTAGGCGCAGCGTCCGCGCCTCGAACGACGCTGCCTTGTAAATACCGCGTCGGCGTTGTCCCCAGTTGTTTGCGAAACATCGATATAAACGCGCTCGTGCTGTTGTATCCCGCCTCCAGCGCGGCTGACGTCACCTTGTCTCCCGCAGCCAGGCGCTGCATGGCATGAAGCAGGCGAAGCTGCTGGCGCCACTTGTTGAAAGTCATTTTGGTTTCCTCCAGAAAGAGACGCTGTATCGTTCGCTTGCTAGCGCCGCAGTCGGCGCACAATTTTTCCAGCGTTCTTTGGTCCCCGGGATTCGCGAACAAAGTTTTTACCACACGGGTCGCGCGTGAGTCCGCGGGATGGGGCAACTGAAGCGGTATCGACTCCACCGCCTTCAACTGCTCCACAATGATCTCCACGATGCGTTTCTGCGCAGGGTCCTCCTTACGCAACTTCGGGAACGTGCAGGCATGAAGAATTAGTTCCCTTAATAACGACGACACATTCATGACCATGCATTTCCGGGGAAATGACCGGCAAAGTCTGGGCTGGAAATAGAGCGTACGCATGGACACGCGCCCGGACATGGCCACCGAGTGTGTGGTGTCTGCCGGAATCCAGACGGCGCGCAGCGGCGGCACAACCCATAAGCCCTGCTCGGTGGTGAGCGTCATCACGCCCTCCGACGCGAACAGGAGTTGGTCTTCCGGGTGCGAATGCTTGGGGATAACGTGCGCGTCTTCGAGTTCTGCCGACACGCCGGCCATGTCCGCCACACGTCGGCCGTTTGCAGCGGCGAGTATGCTTTGGCACCTATGCGACATTTGTTGTCACAATAGCGAGAGCAAGAAATCCACGCAAGTGTTATTCCTTGTCGCCGAAATCAACATAGGGAGGCAAACATGCTGGCTTCAGGGAAAATGGTCGGGTTCGTTCCGAGCACGGACTACGATAGAACGCGCGCCTTTTACGAAGCTAAGCTTGGATTTGATTTCGTTAGCCTCGATCAATTTGCGCTCGTGATGAGCGCCGGTGGCCAAAAAATTCGAATCGCAAAAGTGCCGAATTTTACTCCGCTTCAAGGCACCATTCTCGGCTGGGAAGTAAAGGATATTCAAGCCGTAGCGACCTGGCTTCGAGACCGCGGTGTCACTCTTGAAAAATATCCGTTCGCTCAAGATCGCGAGCTGGGCATTTGGACTACGCCTTCCGGCGATAAAGTCGCCTGGTTTAAGGATCCCGACGGCAATATTTTAAGCATCGCGCAGCACCCCGAGTCGGCGCCAAAATAGTTTGCAAAACGTTGTGTTTCAGAGCAAAATCCCGCATCTCGTACCCACCCGCACGCCATTCAGGAGGTTTTATGTGGAAGTCTCTCTTGCTCGGGGCCATTCTCGGCGGTCTCGCTGCGTTCATATGGAGCAGCATTTCCTGGGAGCTTCTTGGCTGGCACGAAAAGCCGATGCTGGCTTTTCAAAATGAAGACGACGTCGCCACTGTGATCCAGTTACACACCACGCAGTCAGGCGTCTATCTTCTCCCCGGTGCGCCTCGCATCGAAGGCATGACCGCAGACCAAAAGAAAGCCGCGCAATCGACCCTCATGGCGAAAATGCAAAAGGGGCCGATTGTGTTCGCCGCGATTCGCCGCAACGGTTTTGGCTCCTACGCATGCGGCCTGATCATTCAGTTCCTTTCCCTGGTAGCCGCTGCATTCCTGCTCACCTGGATGCTTCTGCAGACCAGCGGCCTCAGCTACGCAGGAAAAGTTATATTTCTCGCGGTTGCGGGACTCGCCGCCAGCGTCATCGTCGATCTACCCAATTGGAATTGGTGGGGATTTTCAGGCTCTTACACAGTGATCAATCTCCTAGATTCAGCGCTCACATGGATGTTCGCCGGATTCGTAATCGCGAAAGTAGCAAAACTTCGCGCTGCCGAAGTAGGCTTCGCCGCGAAGTCTTAGTTCGAGGCCGAGAATCACTGGATTTTAATCTCAAATCAGGAGCAGATCATGCGGAAGCGCAAAATCAAACCGGAAACCATCGCGAAATCTGAGCCACAATCCCCTTCCCATATCGGTCGCCGTTCGTTCGTGGGCCGCATGGGCTTTGCTGCAGCCGCGACAGTCGCCGGTGCAACTCTGGTTTCGGCCAAACCCACGGCAGCGCAGTCATCTTCGAGCGCCTCAGCGAACATACCGGCACCGGCTGGCGTAACCAATCCGCGGGTTCTCCAAGCTTTCGAGTTGCGCGTCACCGAAGCCGCCCGTGACTCGCTGATCCATACGCCCGCCAACATTAACAACGGTGATCTAGAACGCTATGCGGACAAGGGCGGCACCTATACCAAGTGCCTTCCTCACGACTCCTTCGGTCGAGTGAGCCTAGGCGCCTTCGCAACTTTAACTACCGCCTTAGCCGGCGGAAAATTTTCAGATTTCGAAAAGATAACCATGGGAGGCGCTCGCGGGTTGAACGGTCCGCAAGGCGGTCTGGCCTTCGACTTGGAATGTGCCGATTCCTGCCAGTTCGGCCCGCCGCAAGTTCCTCCGCCGCCCAAAACTGCGAGCGATCACAACGCCACGGAATTATTAGAACACTATTGGGGATCTCTGCTTCGTGATGTGACATTTACCGATTACGATTCGAGTGCGTTGGCTGCCCAGGCAGCGGCGGAACTTGGTTCGCAGCCGACCTATTTCGGTCCGCGGAACACGAGTGGCCAAGTCACTACCGACCTGTTATTCCGCGGCTTGTTTCCGGGTGAAACGCTAGGCCCTTACATCTCGCAGTTTTTTATCCAGCCTACAAAGTTAGGTGCGCAACCGATCAGCCAGCAATTGGACACCTATGTGCCGAATGTGGACTATGGCGCAGACTTCGCCACTTGGCTCGACATTCAAAACGGGGTGGACACCGGTCTGCGCAACCAGGTTGATTCTCAAGTACGATACGCGCGGAACGGTCGCGATCTCGCCGCTTACACTCACGTGGACGTTCTCTTCCAGGCGTATTTCACGGCATTCCTCGTCCTCAGCGGATTTAATCCAGTTCCTTTAAACCCAGGGAATCCCTATCTCAACTCCCGAACAGAAAATGGCTTTGGGACATTCGGCGCTCCCGACTTCGCAGCCACAGTGGCGGCCGTAGCCACCAAGGCACTGAACGCCGTGTGGTATCAGAAATGGTTCGTGCATTTGCGTCCGCGCCCGGAAGCCATCGGCGGAATCGTGCACTTACTTAAGACCGGCCAAGGCAGCAATACCGACGTGCGTTTGAGCGAGGTGATTTTGAATTCGCAGGGGCTACAGCAGAGTTACAACAGGTACGGCACTTACTTACTTTCGCAGGCGTTTCCCGAAGGCTCGCCCGCCCATCCCGCTTACCCTACAGGACACGGGACCGTTGCAGGAGCTTGTATCACCGTGCTGAAGTTTTTTTTCGACGGCCAGTCGGTAATTCCGAACCCCCTGGTACCCACCGACGATGGACTGTCGCTGGTATCCTATACCGGTCCAGATGCCGGCGAACTCACCGTAAATGGCGAGTTGAACAAACTCGGGCACAACGTTTCCTTCGGCCACGGAATTCACGCCGGCATCCACTGGCGGAGCGATACGGATACATCGCTGCGCCTAGGCGAAGCGGTCGCGCTCAGCTATCTGCGCGATAAGGCGCACACTTACAACGAACCTTTCACCGTCCAACTCACAAAGTTCGACGGCACGATTGCTACCATCTCTAACGCCGGCAATCGTTAACAACAGGGAAATATAGTCTGGCGTCAGCGCGGCAGTGGCCGTCAGTTGCGTTACTGCCCCTGCCAACGTTCTGTTGCGGCCGCAGCCATGGCGTCGTTGAACTTGTTGAAGAAGCCATCGTAGACCCCGTTTGCCTCGGCAAGACGCTGCGGCTTCACGCGCTCCACACAAATCTCGGTGGCATCCGGCGAAGTTTTCAGGATCTTCATCGTCTCAGCGATGTAATCCGTCAGCGGCATAGCGTTCGGATCGCTGGCATGTTTTGGGCCCGTTAATCCCGTCTGCACGTAAGGCGGTATCAGTTCCAACACCTGCACGCCTGTGTCCCGAAGTTGATAGCGCAACGATTGCGTGTAGGAATGGATCGCTGCCTTCGTTGCGCAATAGGTCGGTGTGATCGCCAACGGCACAAACGCAAGCCCAGAAGATACGGTCATGATGGCGGCCTTCGGCTGTTTCAGAAGATGCGGCAGCAGCGCTGCGGTCAACCGGATTGGCCCAAGCAGATTGGTAGCTATAGTTGCTTCCGCATCGGCTACCACGCCACTTTTCAAGGTCTCCGGCTTCATGATGCCGGCGTTCTGGATCACGACATTCAGCGGGGGATAATCCTTCGTAAGTTTTTCCGTGAAGCTCTGTATCGCGTCAGCATTTCCGATATCCAGAATCGCAGACTTCATTCCTGGATTTGCCGCTACTGTTTGGTCGAGCAGCTCTTTGCGCCGCCCCGCAATAATAATTTGATTTCCTTCGGCGTGAAGAGCCTCCGCAAGACCACGCCCGATACCGGAGCCTCCGCCTGTAATCAAAACTGCGTTCCCACTGATTTGCATTAATTTTTCTCCTCGCTGCAATCCAGAGCGCTAGGCACGATGCTTCACAATTTTAAGGGATTATCACCGCAGAACCGTCGATGCGATCGCTTTTGACGGCCGCCAGAGCGTCATTAGCTTGATCCAGCTTGAAGACCGTCACTTTGGGATCCACTTCAATCTCGGCCGCCAATTTCAAAAAGTCTTTCGCGTCCTGCCGCGTCATGTTGGCGACGCTGCGAATCTGGCGTTCGCCCCAAAGCAAGTGGTCGTAATCGAATTCCGGAATCCGGTCCAGATGGATCGCGTTGATCGCCAGCACTCCGCCTTTGCGCAAACTTTTGAGCGCAGCTATCACAACGTCTCCGCTCGGAGCAAAAGTCACCGCCCGATCCAATTCTACGGGCGGTTTGTCCGCTTCGCCTCCGACCCAAGTCGCTCTCCGCGATTTCGCCAATGCCTGATGCGATGCCCCTCGGGTGGAAACGTAAACCGAGCACCCCCAAGTGTGCAGGACATCGATCGCCAAGCTCGCCGACGATCCGAAACCAAACAATCCCACGCGCTCTCCGCGCTCCACACCGGCCACGCGCAGACTCCGAAACCCGATGATGCCCGCGCACAAAAGAGGCGCGGCGTGCAGATCATCCAAATTCGAAGGAAGCGGAAACACAAAGTCCCGCCGCGCGACTGCATATTCGGCATATCCGCCGTTCACCGAGTAGCCTGTAAAGGTGGGAGCGTCGCAAAGATTTTCCATTCCGTGCTTGCAGTACCAGCAACTTCCGTCTGTTCCGCCCATCCACGACACGCCCACACGCGCGCCGTTCGGAAACTCCCTTCCTCCTCCTTCCACTACGTCGCCCACGATCTGATGTCCTGGAATCACCTTCGGCAAAATCTCCGGCAGGTCTCCTTCGACAATATGCAAATCCGTCCGGCACACTCCGCAGGCCCGCACACGCAACAGCACTTGTCCTGGACCCGGTTCAGGCTTCGGCACTTCTCCGATAGTAAGCGGCGCCTTCGCATTCGCCTGCGGCGCAGTGAGAAATGCTGCTTTCATCGACGACGCTCCCTAAAAGATGTGGACACTTACTATTTGATGGTCGCTAGGACAAAAACGCGTCACGCGTTAAGACACGAGCCGAAACAACGCGCTGCGCTATACGGTCAATCCTAGCGACTCCAATTGGTTTGCAGCTTTGGAGGATTTTTTAGGGTCTGCATCACCACGCAATACTGTTCTGTCTTCTCTTTCAATCCAGCGATTTGTTCCGGAGTGGCTGCAGGCGCGGCAACATCGAACTGAAGGCGAATGCTCTCAAATCCTACGGGCACGTCCTTCGCTATGCCGAGGGTGCCGCGAAGATCCATATCGCCTTCCACCATCACTTCAATCCGTTCCGTCAGTATACCCATTGCGGCCGCGACCATTTGACAGGTAATCTGCGCGCAAGCCGCGAGAGCGCCGAGTAATAGGTCTCCGGAACACGCGCCTGCGCCGGCGCCTCCCACCCCTTTGTGCGCTTCAGCGCGATAGATTGCGCGGCCGAGATCGACCGAGCATGACACCGGAGCATCCGTCTGGGCGCCTTTCGCACGAATTGTGATTCGGGAGGCGCTCGGGTCGTTGCGGTATTGCTCTTTCAATGGCTTCTGCAGCGATCGAAGGTCCATGCCAACCTCATTTTTATTATTGGGCTTCTTCAATTTAAAAGAGCTTCATCAAGCCGCCTTGAAGGCGCTTCACCCGCATGCTAGCATACGTGCAAATAGGGGGGCGCCCTTGCCAAAATTTGTAATCGAACGAGAAGTCCCGGGAGCCGGCAACTTAACCGACGCCCAATTGCGCGAAATGTCACAAAAATCAGTCGGCGTTTTAAAGGCCATGGGTCCCGAGATCCAATGGCTTCATAGCTACGTAACCGGCGACAAGGTGTACTGCATTTATCTCGCTCCGGACGAGGCCACCGTGCGAGAACACGCCAAACGCACAGGCATTCCTGCTAATCGCGTCTCCGCCGTCCGTAGGCTTATCGATCCCTCCACGGCAGAATAAGCTCCGGCCGGGGCCATCACGAAGAAGTCACCTACGGCCTCAACGCTTCCTCAACCGCTTTCTCCATGAGCATACTCCAACCTTCTAACCAAGCCATCGCGCTCGCGGTATTACTCAGCGCCTGCCGCGCAGGATCCAGAATAGTTTCCAGCTTAATCTGTTCCGCGGGAGTGAGCGGAGCGCCAATATTTTGCCGCAGTGCAGCCGCCGCTCCTGCCAGCCGCAAAGACCGTTCTGCTTGCAGTTCCGTCGCAGCCGAGCACGCGCAACACTCCAGCAGCCGTGCAACCCCGCGTTTGTGATCCAATTCTTGAAAAGTTTTCAGGCTTTCTCGGTACAGCGAATGCGCGGCGCCACAGTCACGCTCTTCCCTCGCCAAATTTCCGAGATCGGCGAGCGTCCCTGCGATGCCCCAACGGTCTCCAAGTTCACGAAAGATTTCCAGACTCTGTTCGTACAGTGCCCGCGCCGCTGTGGAGTCACCCTGTTCGCGGGCCACATCCCCCTGAGAATTTAGCGACCACGCCACACCAGTAAGGTCTTCCATACCTTGAAATATTGCCAGGCACTCCCCGTGCAAGCTGCGAGCATGTTCATATTGGCCTTGCAGCTTCAGCACGTTCGCCAGATTACTGAGGGCGCGAGCGATGGCCTGCAGGTCGCCCGATTCTCGCCACAGCGCCAGGCTCTCCTCAAACAAGGAATGCGCAACTGCAAGGTCACCTTGGTCCCGTGCATTCACTCCCATCGCATTTAGGGAGACTGCGGCGCCGTGCTTATCGCCCAAATCACGCGCAATCTTCAGGCTTTCGCCGAATAGCGTATTTGCCCCAGCATAATTTCCCTGCTCGCAAGCAAGCACCCCTGCCGCAAAAAGCGCGCGTGCTCGGGCCTTCGTGGGAGCTGCGGCACTTTTCAGTTTTAAGAGCTTGCCCAGACTATCGCTGCCTTGGGCCAGATACTCGCGCGTCTCCCAAAAGCGAAATAGCGCCGCGCCCAGGCGCAGTCCCCATTCCGCCTCTCCCGTTTCCGCCAGCCAATCAAGCGCCGCGCGAAAATTATCGTGTTCGAGCGTGAATTGTTCCAGCCAGTCGCTTGCCTCTCCGCCGGCCTGCTCTGCAACCACTTCTTCGGCCAGCACCAGGCAGTAAGCCGCATGGGCGCGCTTTGTCAACGCCTCTTCCCCACCAGCGTCCAGTTTTTCTCGCGCATACTCTCGAATCGTCTCCAGCATCGCAAAACGCGGCTCGCCGTTTGCCTGCTCTACCTGTTGCAGCAAGCTCTTGTCCACCATGGATGACATACCATCGAGCAGGTCCAATTCAAGATCGCCTTTCGTGTCGCACACCGCCTGCACGCCTTCCAGTGTGCATCCGCCGACAAACACCGATAATCTCCGGAAAAGTTTTTGCTCCGCGGCGCTCAGCAAGTCGTAGCTCCAGTCGATAGCGGCTCTAAGCGTTTGCTGCCGTTGGGGCAGATCGCGCGCGCCGCCGGTTAGCAACTGTAGCCGGCTCGCCAGCCGCGTCTGCATCGCAGAAAGCGAAAGAACTTTTACCCTCGCCGCCGCGAGTTCGATCGCCAGAGGAAGGCCATCCAACCTGGCGCAAATTTCGGTGACAGCTCGGGCGTTTTCCGCGTTCAGTTCAAAGCCGGGCTTGGCCGCCGCGGCGCGTTGAATGAATAACGCCACCGCCGGATACTTTGACAACATTTCAAGCGAAGGCGCAGACTTCGAATCCGGCAGCGCAAGCGGCGGCACTGGAAATTCATGTTCGCCGTAAACGTGCAGCGCCGCGCGACTCGTCACCAAAATTTTGAGATGGGGAGCGCTAGCGAGAAGTTCCGCAACGACGGGTGCCGCAGGCATCAGGTGTTCGAAATTGTCCAACACTAGCAGCGTTGGCGCACGCAACGATTCCGTCAGATTCCTTTTGAGTATCTCGAGCGCTGACTGGCCTCCGGCCTCGCGTATTCCCAATGTTTGCACAATCGCAGAAGGCATCAAGCCTGGATCGCTTACCGGAGAGAGCGGAACAAAATGAGCACCGCCCGGGAAGTTTTCGACTAGCCCGCCAGCTACCTCTAGCGCGAGACGCGTTTTTCCTATCCCGCCAGGACCGGTGACCGTAACCAGCCGCACATCCGGCCGCAGCAAGAGTTCTTTGGCCGTCGCGACTTCCCTCTCCCGCCCCACAAACCGCGTTCGCTGCACCGGAATATTTGTTGGGCGCGGCTCGGCCTGCTTAATCTGTTTCTCGGAAAAGCGCTCGCGTATGGCCGCAAGTTCGCGAGCGAGATCTTCTGTAGAGGCGTAGCGCTTATCCGGCTCTTTCTCCAGACACCTCTCGATGGCCCAACACAGCGGCGCAGGCGCATCGGGATTCTGTATTCCGATCGGTTCTACTTGTTCGCGCAGAATGGCCACCATCGTTTCCGCCACCGTATTTCGTTTAAAAGCTTTCTTTCCGCTCACCATCTCGTAGAGCACCAACCCGAACGAGAACTGGTCCGAGCGAAAATCGATCGGCCCGCCGCTGGCCTGCTCCGGCGACATGTATTGCACCGTTCCCACCACGCCACCTGCCTGGGTCTCCCATCCGGACGTAGTCCGCGTCCCCGTCATTTCTCCGCCTGTCAACGCCAGCTTCGCCAAGCCAAAATCCAGTATTTTTACGAATCCATTCTGAGAGAGCATCAGGTTCTCAGGCTTCAAGTCTCTGTGCGCAATACCCGCTTCATGCGCCTTAGCAAGGCCCTCAGCAACTTGCGCCGCGATCTCAATCGCTTTTCGAATCGGGAGCGAACCGCCCCCGAGGAGATCGCGCAAAGTCTTCCCCTCAATCATCTCCATTGCAATGTAGTGAGTGGACCCGTCCTGTCCGAGATCGTAGATGGTGACAATGTTGGGATGATTGAGGGCCGATGCCGAGCGCGCTTCACGCTCGAACCGGTGTAAGTGATCTTTGTCAGCGGCGAATTGAGTGGGCAGAATCTTGATTGCAACAACGCGGCCTAGCCTGGAATCCTTCGCCTGGTAGACCTCTCCCATCCCGCCCACACCCAGCAGTGCCAGGATTTCGTATGGGCCGAGGTGAGCACCGGGAGCAAGAGGCATGGCCGGCCGGATTATAACCTCACTAGCTAGACCATTGGAACGCCTGTAGATTAACGCTTGGGCATCCTTCCTCCACAGCAATCCGTTTATTTGCAGTTATTCGAATACACTCTCCTAATGGTTGAGCGCGACTCCGACCGTGAAAGTCTTGCGCACGCGTACCGTGTACTCGATATACCGTGGGACGCATCGCCGCGCGGGATTAAAGCAAGCTACTACAAGCTGGTGCAGCGATGGCATCCTGACCACCATTCCACCGGCACCGATGGCCACGCGGATTACACTCTGATGACGAAGCTTCTGAACGAGTCTTACGCTCTCATCAAAACGGCTCCACTTCAAAATGCCGGCAAAGAGGCCGATCCTTCCAACTCTTCGCGCACCGAGTACATTCCCCGAGATCCAGTCCAAAACGTCGCGGACTATTACCGCATTCTTGAAAAGGCACGCGCGGCTGGCGCACTAGACGATGCCGCACGGCCTTTCGACCGGTTCGGATTCGCAGTCCGCTTCGTTGTCGGCGCTCTTTTTGGCGCCCTTCTAAGTTTCAGGGTAATAATTTATTTGTCTCAAGAAAAAAGCCAGTTCGTCGCTCTCGGTGTTGTCGGCACGATTCTCTTTTGCGCTCTCGCGTCCGGACTTGGTGGCGACGCGTTCTGGCGCGCCATCCGTCCCTACGGGGTGTGGTGGTGGAACCGTTGGGATTAACCTGATCGGTAAGCGCAACCAAGGGACCAACTCTTTCTAACGACATAAAATGAAGCGAAGGGACGGGCTCCTCCTAGTTTCGTCCGCACCTCAAGCGACAACAACCGTAGTGTTCCTATGTGGAGCATGCCTACAACTTTAAGAGAACTCAGGCCGCTACTACGCGTTATGCGCTGCTGGCGGTCATTGCGATTTACGCAATCACCCAAGTTCGAAAGCCTTCGAAATGGGCGGGCCGACCTTTTCTGTGGCTCATGAACAACTCTCATTCCAATCTGACCGACTGGGGTTGCGGCACGTTCAGATCGAAAAGAACTTTACAATTCTGGATGTCGGTTGTGGCGGTGGCAGGACGATTCAAAAGCGTGGCGGCGGCTGCCGCGCAAGGCAAGGTGTATGGCGTGGATTATGCCGGCGGGAGTGAACTCAGTATTGCTGGCCAAATCTGGTGAAAGACATGCAGGAAGTATTACGAGTCCTGAAGCCGAGCGGAAGGTTACTTATCATTTTGGAGAGCTACAAAAAGGGAGCACATCCAGACTGGAAAGGGATGGCGATGAAGCTTCTGAGATCCGCATCTCTGAGTGCAAATGACCTCATGCTGATCGCGCGCAGCGCGAATCGCCGAAAAGAGGGCCTTCGGCCCGCGAAACCCTATGAAAATGGCTCTGGGCTACCGGATCGAACTACCGAATCCGCAAGCCAGCCAAGCACAGACGTCGTTATTTTCGACTCTGGTAAACGCTGGAACTTTGCTCGCCTTGAGTGTAAATTCCTTTTACGTATAAAAAGGGGCCAAGATCCTGAATTGCTAGAGCGACCGGTACAACAGCGAATATGCAATTCGTAGGCAAGCTAACGGAAGCCGGTCTCAGCGAGGTGCAAAAAACCGCTCGCTCAAGGACGTATTGGCCTGCGTTGAGCCTTGGAGCCATACCCAAACTCCTGATTCACGCAGTAGCTGTACTCATCGCTTTGGCCAGTACCGCTACGGTATTGCTCGTAGCTGTGCCCTCGATCGGATGTTATCTGGTGCTCCGGCTTCTCGGTAAGATTCGCCCGTTGCACAACGCGTATCAATTTCTCTCTCGCACGTACGACCGGTTCATCGATCGCCTCGGCCAGAAAGTTCTGCGCGACCCCCGCGACACGCCCGCATTACGACTCATGGTTTCCCTGAGCTTAAGCGCACTGCCAATTTTCGTGATCCAACTCTTTTTAGGGAAACCCCGACTCCTGCTCGCGCTCGCTTTCTATCTTTCTCTATACGGTCTCAAGTTTCAGCGCTTTGTCAGAATGTTCAGCGCCAAACATTTGGAGGCGCACCGGCCCCAAGGCTACTTCTCGGACAAATACGATAAGGTTTTCGGTCGCTACGTAGAATTCTTCCTCGGATATTTGTATGGCAACGTTCCGGAACTCGATCGCACCGTTCATGTCCGTTTGCATCATAAAGAGAACGGCGGACCGGACGACACTGTCACGTCCACTGCCTACGATCGAACGAACCCACTCCATTTCCTTTGGTATCTTTCCGACAATATTTGGACCGCCCTCGGATTTGCTCCCTACGCTTACTTTAAATCGAAGGGCGATGATAAGAATTGGCGACGAATGTTATGGGGAATGGCGCGATACTACCTCTTCTTCGCGGCCGTTTTTATCTACGATTGGAGAATTGGAATCGTTTATGTTTTGGTTCCTCTTCTCTGCATGAACTTCATCATGGCCCTCACCGCCTGGGTGCAGCACGCCTTCTGCGACCCGGAACATCCCGAAGATTATTTTGCAAACACGGTGACCGTCTGTGACGAGGTGAACTTCATGAACGAAGGCTACCACCTCTGCCATCACCACCGTTCCAGCCTTCACTGGACCGAGATGCCTGCTCATCTTGAGCGCATTCGCGACAAGATGAGGGAGTCCGGCTCGCTTGTTTTCCGCGATTTGGACTTTATGGAGCTTTTCTTCGAGTTGACTGTCCTTCGCCGAATGAACGTTCTCGCGGATAAACTTGTCCCCTGGGAGCCCATGAGTCACGAAGAAAAGGTAGCTTTGCTGGCAAGCAGGACCAAGCCCGCGAGAGTAGCGGCACTCGCACTACCGCAAGCTTCAAACCTGCCCATCTTGTAAGGGTGACCGGTTATTGCAGAGCATGGACGATTTGCGGAACTCTCCTCGTTTCCAAGACTTGCTAAACGCGCGTCGGCCTTCCTGCCACAGCGGACGCTATCCCCACCTGAAAGAAACCGGTTAGGAGAACGTTCACGCGGCAGTTTGGTTCAGACGCTCCGCGTTGCAGCCCCCCAACTCGTCTGCGATAATGATTCGTTTCAATCGAGGCCGTCTTGACCCGCACTGACTGGACTGGCAACGAAGTCCGCCGAACATTTCTGAAATTCTTCGAAGAGCGCGGCCACCGCGTGGTGCGCAGCTCCCCGCTCGTACCCCACAACGATCCCACGCTGCTCTTCACCAATGCGGGCATGAACCAGTTCAAGGATGTCTTTCTCGGCCTCGAGCAGCGCGATTACAAACGCGCCACCACTTGCCAGAAGTGCGTGCGCGCAGGCGGAAAACATAACGACCTGGAAAATGTCGGCTTCACCAACCGCCATCAAACATTTTTCGAGATGCTCGGTAATTTTTCCTTCGGCGATTATTTCAAAAAGGAAGCCGTCGCCTACGCCTGGGAACTAATCACTTCTCCGAATTGGTTCAACCTTCCGCTGGAAGAGCTTTATTTCACGGTCTTCGGCGGCGCCCAAGTCTCCGGACAAAAGCTTCCTCCCGACCATGAAGCCGCGGGTTTGTGGACCGCTGTCGGCGCGCCCAAAGATCGCGTCGTCGAGGTTCCTGGGCTGAAAGAAAATTTCTGGGCCATGGGCGATACCGGCCCCTGCGGTCCTTGCACCGAAATTTTCTACGACATGGGCCCCGCCGCTTCCGACCAAGGCCATGCGGACTGCAAGTTTCCCTGTGATTGCGGCCGCTATGTCGAAATCTGGAATCTGGTCTTCATGCAGTTCAATCGCGACGCATCCGGCAAACTCAATCCCCTTCCTAAGCCTTCCGTCGACACCGGAATGGGCCTGGAACGCATGACTGCCGTCTTGGAAGGCAAAATCAGTACCTTCGACACTGACCTTTTTCAACCGATCATGCGGGAGGCTGCAAAGCTCGCGAATGTTGACCTAAACGAGCCGAAGATTCAGCCCTCTCTCCGAATTATTGCGGACCACTCCCGCGCCGCGACCTTCTTGATCGCTGACGGAGTGGTTCCCTCGAACGACGGCCGCGGTTACGTTCTACGAAAAATTATTCGTCGCGCGTTGCGCCACGCGCATGACCTTAGTGCGCCGGTTCCATTTCTCTCGATGATGTCGGCCACCGTTCGCAAAGAAATGAGTGACGCCTACCCTGAACTCGAAGAGCACGGGCCACGCATTACTCGTATCCTCGACGAGGAAGAACATCGTTTCACGCGAACCGTAGACGTCGGGCTGGCCAAGCTGGAAGACGACATAACGCTCACAGCGCTGGCTGGCGAACGTGGGGGACCAGGAGACACGCTAGACAGGAATGAGTCGTCACGCGCATCGCAACGCGCCGACCTATACGAACGGCTCGCCAAAGCTAAAGAAAGCGGAAAACCGTTGGTATATCCGGGCGAGAAAGCTTTCAAGCTTTACGACACGTACGGCCTTCCCCGAGATTTTATCGAAGACGTGACGCGAGACATGAGCGTCCAAGTGGATTGGGCTGGATTTGACCGCGCTATGAAAGAGCAGCGCACTCGGGCCAAGGCGTCGTGGAAAGGCGTGCACAAAGACGCCGCGAATCCCGTATACACTAAAATCGCGCAAACCTTTCGGACCGAGCCGGACTTTTACTTCGGCACGGACACGCGTGACTGCCGCGTCGAGGCCATCGTCACAAAAACGGGTCCGGTAAACGAAATCAAAAAAGGCACGGAGGCGGAAGTCGTCCTCGACCGCACATCCATCTATTCCGAATCCGGCGGGCAAGTCGCCGACACCGGCGGTTTCTTCGACAATTCCGAATCGCTCGAAGTCGCAGAAGTTCGCGGCGCATATTACCCCGTCACCGGGCTGATCGCACATCGCATCGTCGCGAAAGAAGATTTACATGTAGGCGATCGCATCGCCACGGTGGCCGACGCCGAGCGCCGCATCCGCAACATGCGCAATCACACCGCCACGCACTTGCTGAATGCCGCGCTGCGCAACATTCTCGGCACCCATGTGAAGCAGGCCGGCTCGCTGGTCGCGCCCGATCACCTTCGTTTTGATTTTTCGCATTTCACCGCCGTGGATCCCAGCGAGCTTTCCGAAATCGAGCAGCAAGTGAACGAAGAAATCTGGAAAGATCTGGAAACACGCACCGACATCATGAACATTGACGACGCACTGGCTTCCGGTGCGCTGGCCTTCTTCGGCGACAAGTATCCCGAATCCAATGTGCGCGTGGTTAGCATCCCGGATGGCTCATCTCCCCGGGGCTTCTACAGCAAAGAACTCTGCGGTGGCACGCACGTGGGACGCACCGGAGCGATTGGCGTCTTCAAAATTCTCGGCGAGTCCTCCACCGCTGCCGGAATCCGCCGGATCGAAGCTATCTCCGGCGACCGCGCCCTTGCCGAGTATCAGAAATCGCTCTCAACTCTTCGCCGGGTTGCTGGCATGTTGAACTCCGGCGAGGACGAAGTGGTCGCCGCCTTGGAGCGCCAGTTCGAGACCGTTCGCCAACTTGAAAAGCAGCTGGTGGGCTTGAAACGCAAAGCGGCGGGTGGCATCGCCGAGTCCCTTCTGGAAGAAGTGAGCATCGTGAAGGAGGTTCGCTTTGTTGCCGCCAGAGTCGACGGTTTTGACCGCGAAGCCCTCCGCCAGCTCGTCGATACCCTGCGCCAAAAACTAGGCTCTGGGGTCGTGGTGCTGGCCTCTGCGGAAGACGGCAAAGTCGCTATAATCACGGGAGTTACGAAGGACCTCACCTCCCGCATCCACGCCGGGAAAGTTGTCCAGGAACTGGCCAAGTTTGTTGGCGGTTCCGGCGGAGGCCGTCCCGATTTGGCAGAGGCTGGCGGAAAAGACACATCCGGCATAGAAAACGCCCTCGGCCAGGTATACCCCCTCCTGGACCGCTTGTTATAATTCCAACCGTGCCAGAGCTTTATGCCCGCATGGGGCTTCCTTTTCTCCGCGGGCAGTTCTGCAAGGCCGAGAATTTGTGTCCAAAATTTGACTCGCAGGCAGGTCGGTTGCGAGTATTCGTTGAGTCGCTTTGTTCGCCGGATTTGATAGTGTTTTGGTTCGACCGATGATTCCGCCTTCCCCTGGGAAAGTTGCAGTCGGGCTTTTGAGTTAGCAAGCGTTCGGTACTCGCAAAGCGTTTAGCGCACGAGGGACCATGCAAACGCACCGCACCTACTTTGCCGTGGCCATATTGATCGCCGGGGTCTGCTTGGCCCTGGCGCAGCCGGTTCGCGCGCAGATAACCACCGCGGTGGATAGCCATGGCAAGATGATTTTCGTGAATGGCGATTCCCCCGCACCCCGCCGCGGGAGTACTATTAGTTCCGCCCCGGCTCCGGCACAGGGTTTTCGTGCGCGAAATCCGGAGGCATCGCCGGATGTTTCAGGAGCGTTGCCGCCGCCGGGTTTCAGTGCGACGCAACCGCGGCCGGCAACCAGTGTTATAGATCAACGACTGGACCGCATCGTACGCGACGCAGCTGCTCGGCACGATGTGGATCCTGCGCTGGTCAAAGCGGTAATCAGCACGGAATCCGGATGGAATCCGCAAGCTGTTTCGCACAAAGGAGCGGTTGGCCTCATGCAACTGATTCCTGGAACAGCGCAGCGTTTTGGAGTAAACAACTCGTTCGATCCGGCGCAGAATGTGGAGGGTGGAACGACGTATTTGAAGTCGCTGCTGGACCGTTACAACGGCGATTTGTCGAAGTCGCTAGCCGCATATAATGCAGGCGAGCACGCCGTGGACTTGCAGGGGGGCGTTCCGGCTTACCGAGAGACGCAACAGTACGTTCAAAAAGTGACTGAGGCATACTTCCGGCCTGGGTCGGGCCGCAACTCGACGCTCTGGAGCCGGCCAAAAGCTCCGGTGCGAAAAGAAGTGGACGCCAAGGGCCGCATAGTTTTCACGAACGAATGACGCAAGTGTTTTCCGCCAAAATTCATACGCCGATAAAGTTTTTTCTGTCAGTGCTTGCGATAGTTCTGTCGCTGGCTAGCCCCTCCTACGCCGATAGAAGATCCGAAGCGCGCGCACAATTCGAACGCGCAGTCCGCATGCGCACTGCTTTGGAAGAGAAACCTGAACGGGAGCGTACGCTGGCCCTCTACAAGCAGACCGTAGCCGCGTACCAGAGAGTTTATTTGATTACGCCGCAAGCAGAAGAAGTGACGCCTGCGCTGATTGCGGAAGCTGAGCTGTACCAGCAGATGGCGCAGCAATTCGATGAAAAATACTATCAGTCCGCAATCGACACTTATAATTTCCTGCTGAAACAATATCCCGAGACGCGTTACCGCTCCGCTGCGATTTTTGCCATTGCGCAAATCCAAAAAGATGATTTAGGGCAGGCAGAAGCTGCAGAGGTGGCGTTCAAGGATTTTCTGAAACGTTTTCCGAAGTCGGAGAAAGCGCCGGATGCGCGCCTGGCATTAAAGGAAATTTCAGACGCCCGCGAAGAGGCCAAGAACCAAGCGCCGGAAGTGAAGGGTCAGGTTGTAGATGCGCGAGAGAGTTCGCACGGCACCCCACGCGTAACCGATATACAGACCTGGAACGCTGATAATTTCACACGCGTCGTTGTGGCGCTGGAAGACACCGTCAAATTTGATTCCGCGCACATTGCTTCTCCCGATCGAATTTATTTCGACCTGCACAAGGCGAACCTGGGTCCCGGGGTCTCGAAGAAGACTATGGATGTGCAGAATGGTTTGCTGAAGTCCGTGCGCCTGGGACAGAACCGCGTGGGAGTTGTTCGACTGGTGCTGGATGTCGACGGCGCGCGCGATTATAAGGCTTACCTCGTCTCGAATCCCTACCGCCTGGTGATCGAAGTCCGGAATAATGCCAACGTGACCACGGCGAAGAACGGTTTGAGCGCGCCAGCGAGCACTATTTCGGTATCGGCCGCCAGAGAAGATAGCGGGAATACAGATCCTAAACCGACGGACAATCCGAGTGACCCGTCTTCAGCCGTCGCAAATAAGCCTGCGACCGCCAAACTCGCCGCTAAACTGGCCGCTTCGCCAGCCGAGAAAAGCACACCTATAAAAGCGAAGAACGCCAATACGAACGCAGCGGCTCTGAAGCCGCCGACCGAACCCAAACCGACGCGGGACGGACAGCATTCGTTAACCCGCGCTCTGGGGCTGAAAATCGGCCGAATCGTAATCGATGCAGGCCACGGTGGACACGATACCGGAACGATCGGCCCACACGGGTTGATGGAAAAAGACCTTTGTCTGGACGTAGCTCTTCGGCTGGGACATTTGATCGAACAAAAGCTCCCTGGCGCGGAAGTGATCTACACGCGCAAAGATGACACATTTATTCCATTGGAACAGCGGACCGCTATGGCCAATGAAGCGAAAGCGGACCTGTTTATTTCTATTCACGCAAATTCGAGCCACGACCATGAAGCGCGCGGAATAGAGACTTATTATTTGAACTTCGCGACGTCGGAAGAATCGCTGGAAGTGGCTACGCGTGAAAACGCTCTTTCGCAGGAAGGTTTGCACGACTTGCAGGATCTGGTGAAGAAGATCGCACGCAACGAAAAGATTGAGGAGTCCAAAGAATTTGCGAGTGACGTGCAGGATTCGCTGACGCGCCGGATGCAGCTGGTGAGCCAGAGTGAAAAGAACCGCGGCGTGAAGAAGGCGCCTTTTGTCGTTCTAATCGGCGCAAACATGCCTTCCATCCTTTCGGAAATTTCGTTTATAAGCAATCCAAGCGACGAGAAACTACTGCGCAAGGGCGACCAGCGCCAGCGCGTTGCGGATGGCTTGTACCGCGGAATCGCCGCATATCTCGACAATTTGAACAGCCTTTCCTACGACAAATCGAAGCTTGTTTCAGACAATCGCGCCGGCGCCTTACCGGTGAAGGCATCCAGGGCCGCCGCAAACGGATCCAGCGATCCATCCGCCGCCACCGGCGAGAATATCGGCACGGTGGCGTCCGACGGGAACCCCAAGTAGAATTCCGGCATCTAACTAAGGATGCGAATGCGCCACTACCTCTATCTTTGTCTTGTTTCAGTGTTTTTGTTATTGGTGACAACGTCCACGCCGGCTCAGGGCGTGATCCCCGATTCTTTTGCGGGATGGACTTGCAACGGAAAGACCTCGTTCAATCCGGCGCAGCCGTCGCAGATCGCTTCGCAGACCGCCAGCTCTGCTCCCAAGGATGTTCTAGCGGAATACGGATTCGTGGCTGGAGAGCAGTGCGAATACACGCGCGGCGCGGAAAAGCTGGGAGTGCAAATATATCGGATGAAGGATCCGAGCGGGGCCTACGGACTATTTTCGTATATGCTCAGCGCAGACTTGCCTCACGCTTCCCTTAGTGAACATTCCGCGGTGGGACCGTTGCGGGCATTGGCGCTCGATGGAAATCTGCTGCTTGATGTTCGCGGGAGCGACCTTCCGAGACATGAAAAGGATTTGAAGGCGCTGCTCGCTGCGGTGAAACCGCACGCCGAAGAAGGGCCGTTGCCATCGCTGCCTGATGAGATGCCTACCAAGGGCATGGTCGAGCGGTCGGATCACTATGTTTTGGGCCCGGTAACGTTGAACCAGTTTGTGCCGCTGTCGTCGAGTGACTGGCTGGGTTTTTCTCAGGGCGCCGAAGCAGAATCTGCCCGATACAGAAACGAAGGGCACGAAGTGACTCTGCTGCTCGCGGATTTCCCTACTCCGCAGACTGCCGCCAAGAAGCTTGTTGAGTTGCAGAAGAACTTTCATGTGAACGCTGCGAACTCTGATCCGAATTCTTCTCCGCTGTTTGCCAAGCGTTCCATGACGCTGCTGGCGATCGTTTATGGAGCGCGGACCCAGGCGGAAGCTGACGCCTTGCTGAAGCTGGTTGAGTCGGACGCGGAAATCACCTGGAACGAGCCTACGTTTCAATTCAAAGAGCCGCCCATCAGCGCCATGATCGTGGGAACGATTATCGGCACCGGCGTTATTTGCATGTTTGCGGTGATTTCAGGCATCGCTTTCGGCGGAGTAAGGCTTGTTGTGAAGCGGTTTTTCCCAGACAAAGTATTCGACCGCAGCAGTCATTTGCAAGTTCTGCAGATGGGGCTAGTGAGCAAGCCGATTAATTCAGAAGATTTTTACGGCATGGACCGCCCTCCACGCAAATAGAGTCGCCCAATCGCGAACATTTGTTCATGAAAGAACCGGCAAGATGCCGGCGCTACAAAAAACTGAGTCATCGATGTAATCAGGCGGTAGGTTTGTCTGGAACAGGCTCGGTGGCGTAGAAATCTTCGCGAAAACGCGTTGCGTAAGAATCTAATAACTCCTCGATTCGTTGTGGCTTGTTCGCTCGCAGGACAAATCCTGCGTGATGATGTTTGGGAATGCGCATAACAATTTCTGGATCGTTATAGCTGGAAGTGTCGGGATTATCCTGGCGCGCCAGAGAAATCACAACGCCGGCATAATCTCGCCGCACGTTCGCCAGCACATAAGGCGTCTTCCCTCCTCCCACTTCAATACGCGCCCACTCGCGCCATAAATTCACACCGGTGGCGGCTTCAATTACGTCGGAAATATAGGCGCCGCCAACGCGTGCGGCAATCTCGATGAAATAAATTTTTCCGTCTTCGTGCGCGCGCAGGAACTCGGCATGTGTAACTCCGCGCACGAGTCCCAGCGCTTCGACCAACGTGCGGTTAAGCTTCAGCAGAGCTTTGGATTCGGAGGAAGTCCGGGGCAAAGTGCGGGTGGTAAAAATGCCGCCCTCATGCGACACATCCAAAGGCGGCTTGCCGTAGATGTGGGCCTCCGCGAAAACCACTTTGCGCTCGGAGACGATACTATCGACGTGGAAAACGTCTCCGGGCACGAATTGTTCCAGCAGGAAGAAGGATTGTTGATCGCCGAGCTGGTCCAACCAAGGCCAGAGCTCACCTGGCTCGTGAATTTTCTTCATGCCAATGCCGGACGCTTGCGAGCGCGGCTTCAGCAGCCAGGGTGGCTTCACGCGTGCCATAAAACTCTTCAGCTCGTCATAATTCAGAACGTGTACGAATTCCGGGACCAGGATGCCGGATTCCTGCGCGCGGCCGCGCATGGCGAGCTTGTCGCGAAAATAACGCATGGTGGTGAGGCCCATTCCGGGGATACGCAGGTGCTCGCGAAGGGCCGCGACGTTTTCCATATCAAATTCGTCGAGCGCCACGATACGGTCAATCGGATGCGTGCGGGCCATGAAGCTGACGGCGCGAATGATGTCAGCGGTAGGTAAATCTTCCGGCATGTAAAACATTTCGTCGATAGCTTCGCTGGGCCAATTGGCGTGACGAAGTTTTTCGAGAGTGAGAAACAGCACGCGGCAGCCGGCGTCTTTTGCGGAGCGGAGAAATTCCTGGCCTTTTTCGTATGAACTGATGCAGAGAATAGTTAGCGGTCGCTCTGGGGACAAAGACGGTGGCCTCGGGTAGTCTCTGAATTACACCGGCTCAGCAACAGGAACAGGAGAGCGGATTATACTGCGCTCTCGCCGGAGGGAAAGAGAAATTGCAAGAACGGCCCGACACGCCGCGCCCAGGCGGCTTCGTTATGCTCCGCGTCGGAAATCACTTCGAAGTGCAGGTCGTGGCCTTCGCGCCAGCCTTTTTCGACCAGAACACGGCACAACCGCCGCACGTTATCCGCGCTGCGCCCGCCCTCCTTGCTGCCCACATCCAGCCAAATCCGCGGACGACTTTGCAAATTTACGCGAGCTGCGAAATTCAGAATCCAGCCGCGGTTCCACCAGACAGAAGGCGAAAGTACCGCTAGCTTTCCGAAAACTTGCGGAAAGCGCAGACCGAGGTAAATCGTAAGCAGGCCGCCCAGAGACGAGCCACCGATCCCGGTATTGGCGGGTCCGCCGAGCGTGCGGTATTGAGACTCGACGAATGGCTTGATTTCTTCAAGCAGCATTTGGCCGTAACGGTCGGCTTTGCCGCCGCCCATCTTTTTGTCGCGCGAGGGTGTGTACTCGCCAAGACGCCACCTGCCGGTGTTGTAGATGCCCACGATGATGAGTGGACGAATGGCGCCCTGGGAGATCAGTTGATCCGCCGTGTCCTTCACGTGCCAATCCATGCCGGGGATGAAGGAGGTCGCCCCATCGAAAAGATTTTGGCCATCTTGCAGGTAAAGCACCGGATAGCGCGACTGCGAATTTTCCTCGTAGCCTGGCGGAAGATAGACGATCAGGTCGCGCGTGCGCGGAAGAAATCGCGAGCGATACTTTTCGTGCTTGCGTAATTGTCCCTGGGGCTCTGCGATCAAAGCTGGGCACCGTTTTCTGGAAAAACGAAGAAGCGGCGAAACATTATTAGCATTCCATTAGGATAGCAGAGCAGAAATTTGGAAGCATAGAGTTTCCAGTATTCTGCGCGCTTAAACGCCGTATAATATCGCGCTCGACTGCGAACCCGAATAAACCGCAGTCCATCCACGGGAGTGACATGAAACGGGAATATCATCGCTGGCATTCGAATCGGCTGGGACTGGATATGGGTATTGTTGTTTATGGCCATTGGGGGCCTGCGCTGCTTGGATTCCCCACCAGCGCAGGCGATGAGTGGGAACTTGAAGGCCAGGGACTGATCGGAAGTCTGTCGCCCCTGATTGACGCCGGGCGCGTAAAGTTTTTCAGCATCAACTCAGTGAACTCCGCGGGATTTTATAACAAGAGCGCGCATCCGTTTCATCGCAGCTGGGTGCAGTCGCAGTTCGATGCCTACGTTCGATATGAAGTGATTCCCTTCATCCAAGACAATTGCCAATCGCCGGATATCTTAATTTCTACTATGGGAGCGTCTTTCGGGGCCTATCACGCGGCCAACACACTATTCAAACATCCCGACGCGGTGCGGCGATGCTTTGCGCTTTCCGGCGTTTACGACATCAAGAATTTCATGAACGGAATGTATGACGACAACACCTACTTCAACAATCCCGTGGATTACCTTTCAAATCTTTCGGACGGAAACGTGATGGCGCAGCTCGCGCAGTGCGACATTCATATCGCAACCGGCAGCGGGCCCTGGGAACACAGCGGACCGTCTTACCGGCTTTCGGCAATTTTGGCGGCCAAGGGAATTCCGCATCATCTGGATGATTGGGGACCGCAGGGCGGACATGATTGGCCGTACTGGAAACATCAAATGTGGGAATACATTACGAGATTATTTTAAGGCGTTCAGGCCAGGCCGAGCCGGTCTAGCAAGTAGCGGCCCTTCGCAATCACCTGTTCTTCGTCGATCCACACATCGCAGGCGCGCGCCAGCACGTCCACATGCGTTCGAGAACTCCATGCTGCGTGCGTTTGGCTGCCATAGGGATCGCCGAAGGCGAGATGCACGCCGGGCAGTTTTTCGTCTTGCAGTAAAACTCCAATCATGTCGGATAGGCTGAGATTCGTTCCAAAGGCGAGTTCGCCGACGCGGTCGCTGTTTTCATCCGTGTGGCAATACTTCCAAAACTCTTCTTCCAAATCCTTACGCGCGCATTTTGCGGAGACCAGACGTCCACCCGTGATTTCAAGAGCGAGAGGCGTTTTTTGCAAATCACCGTACTTTCCGCAGAAGTGATCGCCCGCAGTGCCGTCGCAAACAAATGTGCCATCCACTTTTGCCGGCGTGGTGAAGACTTCACCCGCAGGAAGATTGGACCAATAGCGGCGGTTGATCAGGCCGCTGGTCTTCACCCAATCGAGCGCGGCGTCAAAGCCTGCGACCAGAGATGTGCCAGCATCGGTGCGTACGGTAAGTGAACGCGCGCTGTGCATGCGCTGCAGCAAGCGCTCACTGAGCTTGTCAACCATGGTGTAATCGGCGCGCATTCCCTGTTGCATGATTTCCGGCGTTACACCGACCATATGAGCGTAACGAATGTGGCGGCGCTCGACGACTCCCACGATGTCTCTGCGCGCGGTAAGTTCTCCCGTCATTGGCTGCATACAGAGAATTCCGGCATCATTGCGACCGAGTGAATCGAGCACTTGTTGCGGAGCGCGAGTCAAAGGTCGAGAGGCCAAATCTTCGAGCAGAAATGGCTCGCATATGGCTCCGCGTTCAGCGAGAGCTTTAGCGAGACTTGCCGCCACCGACCCACTCGCGCGATCGGCGATGAGTGTAACGCGCTCATTGGGCTGGATGGCCAGACAGTTATCGATGGCGTTGCGCGCGCCGGGCATCAGCTCCGGCTTCAAAGATCCAAAGGTCATCTAGTTATTGTAAATTTGCCGGCCATTTTTTGCTACGCAGATAAACCTGTATGTATGGAAACCCCTCATCCATCAGCGCGGGTCAACCACGAACGAAGGAACCTGACCGCCGCCGGAGGTGACGTTGGCCAAGCCGGTAGCGCTCAGGCGCGTGAGGCAACCGGCCATCTTTCCGCGGAAGAGATAGGGCGCGAAGTCCACGAGCATGTCGCGCATTTCGACGCCCTCGGCAGTCTGCATGGGGAAAATTTCGCGGCGCACGGCGATTCGTTCCTGCACGACCCATGCGCGAGTGGAATCCGCAAGAGCTTGCTGAAGAGCTGCTTCCCACTGGCTGGCGTTCATTTCCCAGCCAAGGGTTACGCCGGCGCCGCCATATTCATCATTGGGCTTCAAAACAAAATCCTGTCTATTCTTGCGCACGTATTCAAGCAGGCCGAACGATTCGCCGCCGCGGCTGGTCTGCACGTCAGCGAGTAAACGCGTCCAGGGAACGTGGCGGCGAATTACTGCGCGCTCGCTGGCGCTGAAAAGAGCTGAGTTTCGCTCGTCGGTGAGGATGGAGAAAAATGCTTTCTTGTGAGGAATTTTACAAGTAAGCGCGTTGGCGACGCAGACCGCGCCGGCTTGGTACGCTTTCACCAGAGCTTCACATTCGGCAGGATGGGCGAGAATATCGTTGAGCAACACGCGGCGATAGACGAGATCGATTCGGCGGCCGCGGCACATGAGCTTGGTGCTGTCGAATTCAAGGTCTGAAGGAGTGCAGATCATCGTAGGCACTCCCGCCTTTTCAAAATGTGCCTGCAAAATCTCGAACTCGCTCCAGGTGGGAACCTCGCGCCAGTCCACAATCGCTATTACCGGAGGAGATGCAGTGCCGCCCCACTCGCGATAACTTTCCAGCAAAGCCGCGAGCAAAAGCTCCATCAGCGGAAACTGGCGAACAGTGTAATGCTCGGCAAATCGCTCCATCACGGGTAAGGTGCGAAATACTCCGGCTAAAGTTTCGGCGTAACCGGGGCCGGCGGGCGATTCCGCGTTGTATTCGGCAAATTGCAAAGTATCCGGAAGAAGAAAAGCATCAAGACGAGAAGCCGTGCTGGCCCGGTTGTAACGCGGCGAAATGCGTACCAGGCGCTCTTCTTCAGGCGTGAGAGCTACCTGCGCAAGCAATGCCGGATCGGCGAGCGCCTGCTGTACCACGCGTTCGCCGAGTTGCGCAATCAGTTCTGCAACTTCGCGCACGCGATTTTCGTCCTGTGAAGTAAGAAAAAAGGGCCGAAGAAACGGGCAATGCACACGGTCTCCGAAGGTAAGCTTGTTCGCGCGCATGCGCGCGTTCAGCTCGGCGGAGAATTCTGGAGTAAATTCAACTTCGGGGCGCAGCAAGCCGTGCCACAACTGTGCGGGAGTAGCGTCCGTGTGCGATGCTCGGGCCGCGCCGCTCACGCAGATTTCGCTCCTGCGCGTCCCTTTTCCGGCGCACCGGTGAAACCGCTGGCATCGCCCATACCGAGCATTTCTTCCCAGCGCGGCCATGTATTTGCGGGCGAGCCGTGGAGCGCGCGATCGATCACAAGACGAGCCATGCGGTCCACCACATGCTCGAAATAAAATTCGGTGATGCGGTCGCGCTCGAAATCGGGCGCCGGGTTCAGGAAGTCGATGGCGTACGGCACGCCCTGTTGGATGGCAAACTCGATGGTGTTCATTTCGTATCCAAGCGCTTGGTTGATGGTCTGCG